>Ga0116158_10002586_pt1 | contig 15987 bp, 10 predicted proteins | sample AD_UKC052_MetaG_FD_89883 | JGI IMG/M metagenome (GOLD analysis project Ga0116158, IMG submission 89883) | Active sludge microbial communities of municipal wastewater-treating anaerobic digesters from USA - AD_UKC052_MetaG | ecosystem: Engineered > Bioreactor > Anaerobic > Digestate | place: USA... | reverse complement strand
GGTCAGGTCGAGCGGAAAGCCGTAGGTGTCGTGAAGCTTGAATGCGAGATCGCCGTTGAGGATGCGCCCGGCTTCACCCGGCTTCGCAGCGGTCTCGGCCAGCGCCGCCTCGAGGATTTCCATGCCGTTCGAGATGGTCTGGAAGAAGCGCTCCTCTTCCTGCTTCAGCACCTCGGTGACACGCTGTTGCTGCTGCCGCAGTTCAGGATAGGCGTCGCCCATCTCGACGGCCAGTGCGGCGACCAGCGTGTGGAAGAACGGCGTGCGCGCGCCGAGCTTGTAGCCATGGCGGATGGCGCGGCGGGTGATCCGGCGCAGCACGTAGCCGCGGCCTTCGTTGCCGGGGATGATGCCGTCGACCACGGTGAACGTGCAGGCGCGGATGTGATCCGCGATGACCTTCAGCGATGGCGAGTCCTTGTCGCAGTCTGCGGCACCGGCCGCATCGACCGCCCGCTTGGCCGCATCGAGCAGATTGACGAACAGGTCGATCTCGTAGTTGCTGTGCACATGCTGCAGCACCGCGGTGATGCGCTCGAGGCCCATGCCGGTGTCCACGCTGGGCTTGGGCAGCTTGTGCATGACGCCGTCTTCGGTGCGGTTGAACTGCATGAAGACGTTGTTCCAGATCTCGATGTAGCGGTCGCCGTCCTCGTTCGGCGACCCGGGCGGGCCGCCCGCCACCTCCGGACCGTGGTCATAGAAGATCTCGGTGCACGGTCCGCACGGTCCGGTGTCGCCCATCATCCAGAAGTTGTCGGACGCGTAGCGCGCGCCCTTGTTGTCGCCGATGCGCACGATGCGCTCGGCCGGCACGCCGACGGTCTTGTTCCAGATCTCGTAAGCCTCGTCGTCTTCGGCATAGACCGTCACCCAGAGCCTGTCCTTGGGCAGCTTGTAGACCTCGGTCAGCAATTCCCAGGCGTACTGGATCGCGTCGTGCTTGAAGTAGTCGCCGAACGAGAAATTGCCGAGCATCTCGAAGAAGGTGTGGTGCCGTGCGGTGTAGCCCACGTTGTCGAGGTCGTTGTGCTTGCCGCCGGCGCGGATGCACTTCTGGCTGGTCGTCGCACGGGTGTACGGCCGACGGTCGAAGCCGAGGAACACGTCCTTGAACTGGTTCATCCCCGCGTTGGTGAACAGCAGCGTCGGGTCGTCGCCCGGAATCACCGGGCTGCTCGGCACGATGGCGTGGCCCTTCGATTCGAAGAACTTCAGGAAGGTCTGGCGGATGTCGGTGGCTTTCATGGGAGCGTGTCGCAGGTGAAGATCGGCGCTGCACGGCAGGCGCGCACGGGGCCGAGTCACCCTCGAAAGGGAAGCTGGTGGGATGGTTTCAAGTTTATCCCCCGCCCTCGGACGGCAGCGGGAAGCGGTAGAGTGAATGCCCCGCGGCGGCCGGCTGGCCAGGTCTGGACCCGGAAGCCCTCACCGCACGATTTCGAGCAAGCATGGACAACCACACCTCGCCGCTGGCGGCACTCACCGACCCCACGCTGCTGAAGACCGACGCCTTCATCGACGGCGTCTGGGTCAGCGCCGCCGACCGGTTCGTGGTCGACGACCCCGCCACGGGACGCAAGCTGGCCGATGTCGCGAACCTCGGAGCTGCCGGGGCCGAGGCCGCGCTCGCTGCCGCCGAGCGTGCCTGGCCCGCCTGGCGCGTCAAGACCGCCAAGGAGCGTGCAGCGATCCTGATGAAGTGGTTTCACCTGCTGCATCAGCACGCCGACGACCTCGCCCGCCTGATGACCGCCGAACAGGGCAAGCCGCTGGCCGAGGCGCGCGGCGAGGTGGTCTATGGCGCGAGCTTCATCGAATGGTTCGCCGAGGAGGCCAAGCGCGTCTACGGCGAGACCGTACCGACCACCGACGTCAACAAGCGCTACCTCGTCATCAAGCAGGCGATGGGCGTGTGCGCTGCCATCACGCCCTGGAATTTCCCGATCGCGATGATCACGCGCAAGGTCGCGCCGGCGCTGGCGGCCGGCTGCACCGTGGTCATCAAGCCTGCCGAACAGACGCCGCTGTCGGCCCTCGCGCTGGCCGAACTGGCGCAGCGCGCCGGCCTGCCACCAGGCGTGCTCAACATCGTCACCGCTGACAGCGAACGATCGATCGCCATCGGCCGGGTGCTGTGCGCCAGCGACACGGTGCGCCACCTGTCCTTCACCGGGTCGACCGAGGTCGGCCGCATCCTGGCCGCGCAGTGCGCGCCGACGATCAAGAAGCTGTCGCTCGAACTCGGGGGCAACGCGCCGTTCATCGTGTTCGACGACGCCGACATCGACAGTGCCGTCGAGGGCGCGATGGTCAGCAAATATCGCAATGCCGGCCAGACCTGCGTCTGCGCCAACCGGCTGTACGTGCAGGACGGCGTGTACGACGCCTTCGTGGAGAAGCTCGCCGCGAAGGTGCGCGGCATCCAGCTGGGCAACGGATTCGACGCCGGCGTCACGCAGGGACCGATGATCGACGCGAACGCGATCGCCAAGGTCGAGAGCCACGTCGCCGACGCGGTGGCCAAGGGCGCGCGGCTGCTGGCGGGCGGCCAGCGCAGGGACAGCCGCTTCTACGAGCCGACGGTGCTCGCCGATGCCACCGGCGACATGCTGTGCGCGCGCGAGGAAACCTTCGGACCGGTGGCTCCGGTGTTCCGCTTCCACACCGAGGCCGAGGCGATCGCCGCCGCCAACGACACCGAGTTCGGCCTGGCCAGCTATTTCTACAGCCGCGACATCGGGCGAGTCTTCCGCGTCGGCGAGGCGCTCGAGTACGGCATGGTCGGCGTCAACACCGGGCTGATCTCGACGGCCGAGGTCCCGTTCGGTGGCGTGAAGCAGTCGGGCCTGGGGCGCGAGGGATCGCACCACGGGATCGACGACTATGTCGAGATCAAGTACCTGTGCCTCGGCGACATCCAGCGTTGAACAGACCATGAACATCCCGTCCCTCGAGATCCGCCACTGGGTCCTGCTGACCTTCATCGCATCGGCACTTTATGTGCACCTGCGCGGCCGCGTTCGCTTCCGCCTGGTGCGCGCGCTGACCGACTTCACGGTGTTCCTGGCCCCGGTCAACGTGCTGATGTACCTGTTCTCGCGCACCCAGCGCAGCCCCTACATCGAACTGGCCGAGTTCCCTGAAATGGCGCCCCTGCAGCAGAACTGGCAGACCATCCGGTCCGAGGCGCTGCGGCTGAACGACGAGGGCTACATCCGCGCGGCGGCCGGCTACACCGACATGGGCTTCAACTCGTTCTTCCGCACCGGCTGGAAGCGCTTCTACCTGACCTGGTACGGCAAGGACCTGGCCTCGGCAGAAGCGCTGTGCCCGCAGACCGTGAAGCTGCTGCGCGGCATTCCGTCGATCAAGGCCGCGATGTTCGCGTCGCTTCCACCCGGCGCCACGCTGGTGAGGCACCGCGACCCATACGCCGGCTCCCTGCGCTACCACCTGGGCCTGCAGACGCCGAACGATCCCGGTTGCTACATCGAGGTCGATGGTCAGCGCTACCACTGGCACGACGGCGAAGCGGTGATGTTCGACGAGACCTACATCCACCATGCGGCCAACACCACAGGTCAGCCGCGCGTGATCCTGTTCTGCGACGTCGAGCGCCCGCTTTGGGGCAGCCCGCTGCGCTGGTTCAACCGCTTCTTTGCCAAGCACGTGATGGCTGCCGCCTCGACCCAGAACGTGGCCGGCGAGCCGATCGGCGGCGTCAACAAGGTGTTCGCGCAAGGCTACAAGCTGCGCGCCATGGCCAAGGAATTCAAGCGCGGCAACCGCACCGGCTACTACGTCGGCAAGTGGCTGATGATCGGCGCGCTGGTGTGGGCGATCTTCTGGTGACCCGGCCTCAATTCGGCGCTTCGTCGTTGGCGGCAGATCCTGCGGTGCCTCGCTCCAGTCGATTGGCATAGCCTGATCGACCCGTCGCCTGCGCCGAAGCTGCGAGGCCGGCGGCTCGGCGCAGCAGCATGTCCGGCTGCGTGCCATCGGACGGATACACCGCGATGCCCAATGCGGTCGCCACCGCCAGATCGCTGCCGCCGACCTTGAACGTCTCTCCGAGCGAGCCCAGCAGCTTGCGGCCGACCCGCTCGGCATCGGCAGGGGTGTCGATCTGCGAAAGCAGCACCGCGAAGGAGTCGTCGCCGACCGAGGCGACCACGTCGCTGGCCCGCACGCCGGCACGCAGACGCACGGCGACCTTGCGCCGCAGCGTGCCAGCGGCCTCGATGCCCAGCCGTGCCATCGTGGTGGCCAGCCCCTCGATGCGCAGCACGAGCAACGCCATCGGCGCAGGTTCTCGCGCCCGCAGCGCAAGCAGATGACTCATGTGCTCGATCAATTGACCGACATGCGGCAGCCCGGTGTGCACGTCGGTTGCAAAGGCCTGCCTCGTGGCGGCGCGCACCCGCTGCCGCTCCACCGCGGCACGCACCCTGCGCGACCAGGACGGATCGACCAGCTCGGCGGCCGTCACGACCTCCTGGGCGCCTTCCTGCAACCACGTCAGGCAATCGGCGGCGCTCACCTGATCCACGACCAGGACCACGGCCACGTCGGAAGCGCACCGTGTCCAGTCGGTCCAGGCACCCTGCACGATCAGCACATCGACTCTTGCCGCTGCGAGACGCTCCCACACGTCGCCGGCCGAGCAAGCGGTGACCTGGAAAGGCCCGTAGCCTGGATCGGCACGGGCCAGCGCCTCGGCGGCATGGCCCGGCCCCAGTTGCAGAACATGCACGCAAGCGTCGCTCATCAGGGTCTTCCTCGTCGTCTCGCCGTCGGTCACTCACGGATTGTGGCGGCGAGTCCCTCGATCAGGTGTGAGTATTCGAGACGTATTGCAGCGTTGTCGGAACCTTCCCGGAGGCCGGCAGATCGGGAGCGAGAATCCGGCCTCGGTTTTCCGTCGCATCCCCGCACCGACCCGGTTCGCACACCATGACTCTGACCCTCGGCGATCACCTGCCGACAGTTCCGCTCGAACCCTCGGACCAGCGGCTTGCGCTGCTGACCGAGAGCCATCAGCGGCTGACCGGGCGTGTCCTCGTTGCGTCGGAGGCCGATCTGCGCGCGGCGCTCTGGAATGCACCGTGCGTCATCGTCGCGCACGGCACCGAGCCCGATCCGATCTTCTTCTACGGCAACCGTCGCGCACTCGAGGTCTTCGAGATGGACTGGGCTTCGTTCGTGGGCATGCCCTCGCGACTTTCCGCCGAGCCACTGCTGCGAGAGGAGCGTGCGCGTCTGCTGCAGCGGGTCACGGAGGACGGGTGCATCACCGACTACGCAGGCATCCGCATCTCGGCCACCGGCAGGCGTTTTCGCATCGAGCAGGCGGTGGTGTGGAACCTGATCGATGGGTCCGGGATGTGCCACGGCCAGGCGGCCACCTTCGACCGCTGGCAAAGGCTCTGACTTCTGCGGGCTGCCGGCCTTCGAGCGTCAGGCGTCGATCGGCTCCGGCAGAACGGCGTTGCGCTCGAAGGCCCGCTGGCGCACGAACCGCTCGAAACCGTCGGCTTCCTGAGGCCTGCTGATCAGGTAACCCTGAAGCAGGCCGCACCCGATACCGTGCAGGAAGCTGCGCTGAGCCTGCGTCTCGACACCTTCGGCAATGACCTGGATGCCCATCGCCGCGGCGAGCTGCACGATGGCCTGCACCAGAACGCGATCATCGCTGTCGTCAGGCAGGTCGCGCACGAAGCTGCGGTCGATCTTGATCTTCGAGGGATGCAGCCGCTTCAGATAGGCCAGCGACGAATAGCCGGTTCCGAAATCGTCCACCGCCAGCGGCAGCCCCAGCGCATGCAGCCGGTCCACGATCACCTGCGAGGTGTCGGTGTCGGTCATCAGCACGGTCTCCGTCAGTTCGATTTCAAGTTCGTGCGGCTGGACTCCGAAATCGGCCATCGCCGAAGTCAACGTATCCAGCAGGCGGTGGCTGCGGAACTCCAGCGCCGAGACGTTGACGGCAACACTGCCGAACGAGATGCCACTGCGCTTCCAGCGCGCGATCTGGGCGCAGGCCGTACGGATCGTCCAGGCGCCGATCTCGCTGATCAGGCCGCACTGTTCGGCCGCCGGGATGAATTCCAGCGGCGGCACCAGGCCGCGCACAGGATGCCTCCAGCGAATCAGGGCCTCGCACCCCGACAGCACGCCGGTGCCGGCATCGACCTGTGGTTGGTAGAACAGGACGAACTCGTCGCGTTCGAGTGCCTGCCGCATTTCCTGCTCGAGCTGCAGGTTCGCCAGCAGCTGGGTATTGAACTCTGCGCGGAAGAAGCTGCAGCGCCCTCGCCCCAGGCTCTTGGCCACGTACATCGCGGTGTCGGCGTGGCTCACCAGCGTCTCGTGATCACTCGCATCGTCGGGAAACAGGGCGACCCCGATGCTGGCCGATACACCGGCCAGCCGTGACCCGATGTAGACCGGCTTCTCGATCTCCTGGAGCAGACGGTCGGCAGTGGATGCCACCTCGTCCCAATGGTTCACATCGCGCAGCAGCACGGTGAACTCGTCGCCGCTGTGTCGGCACACCACGTCCGACGCGCGCATCGCACCGCGCAGACGCTCTGCCAGCGCGACCAGCAACGAGTCGCCGGCCGCATGCCCGAGGGTGTCGTTCACCGCCTTGAACCGGTCCAGGTCGATGAACAGCAGCGCCAGCCGACCGCCGTCGCGCTGCGCGGCCGCCACGGCGGCACGCGTCAGCTCGCCGAACAAGGCACGGTTGGCCAGGCCGGTCAACGGATCGTGCAGGGCGACCTTCTCGAGCTCGGCCTTCTGTTCCTCGAGCTGATCGAACAACTGGTCGATGTGCACATGAACCTCGTTGAGGTGCTCACCCAGTTCACCCAGTTCGTCGCGTCGATCCCACGCGATCGGACCCACATCCGCCCGCGACGCGATGTCGCTCGCCTGCCGCTTGAGCTGGCCGATCGGGACGAGCAACCGGCGATACAGCACGGCAAGCAGCACGACCACGCTGAGCAGGACCTGCAGCGCAGCCAGCAGGATCGTCGCGCTGCGGCGGTCGGCAAGCGCGCGCTCGATCTGATCGGGGTCGAACCAGATTTCCAGTTCGCCCAGGTTCTCCCCCTCACGGGAGATCGTCGTCTTCAGGGCCACACCCTGGCCCAACTCGCTGCCCTGGCGTGCAAGAACCGTCGGCACCGACAGCGGGCGGCCTTCGGTCAACCTCAGACTGAGGACCGAAGCCTCTTCGAGCACCTTCTGCGCGATCTGCCGGGTCTTCTCTTCGTCCAGCGTCCACATGGGTTCGACCAGCGAGGCCGAGGTCATCACCAGCACGGCCTGACGGTTCTGCGCGATCAGTGGCTCCTGCGCGGCGCGAGTCAATCGCTCGTCAAGATGCCAGAGGGTGATGGTGGGAGCGAGCACCGCCATGGCGATGCCCAGCAGCACGGTGCTTCGAATGGACAGAACGGGCAAGCGCATCTGGGGATCTCGGGCGTGAGCGATGAATGTCGTCGGGCGTCCAGGCTCCACATCGGGGCCACGGACTTGCGATCGATATCGGCGGCCTGAAGCCAAGCTGAAGTGCGACCTGACCGAGGTGGGCGCCGAAGGCCGACTTCGCAGGCGGTCGCGCACCGGCCGCAGAGGCAGCACGTGCAACCCGGATGGTCCGTCAGCAGCGTGCCCCGCTAGAATCAACGCCGCACTGAGCGGGTGTAGTTCAATGGTAGAACGGCAGCTTCCCAAGCTTCATACGAGGGTTCGATTCCCTTCACCCGCTCCACGTCCCTCCGAGGGCCTCCCGCCCAGAGTCTTGCTGACCGGCCTCGCCCTTCGCTTTGACCAAGTCAGGCGGCCTCAGGGCAGGACCAGTTTGCCCACGGCGCCCAGCAACTGGGACGTGTTGAAGGGCTTCGTGAACCAGGCCTTGGCACCGGCCGCCCGGGCCTGTTCCTTTCGAGCATCCTGACCCGCTGTGCCCAGCATGATGACCGGCGTCGCGCCATGTCGAGGATGTGCCTTGACGTGCTCGACGAAAGCGATGCCGTCCATGTCGGGCATGTTCACATCGCCGAGGATGAGATGGACCTTGCCGGTCATCTCGAGTCGAGCCACCCCCTCCAGACCATTTGCGGCTTCGATGACGTCGTAGCCGTCGCGAGCAAGCGCGAGCTTGATGACGGTGCGCAGGGAGGCCGAGTCATCGACGATCAGGATGGTTTTGGGCATGTCGAAACGGGTTTCCAGCGTGAGACGTCAGGGTCCGGAGGAGTCTTGAGACCGGATGCAACAGGGCAGCGAGCCTGGTCGGCGCTCCAGGACCTACCGCGGGGGGGGCCACGGAATTTACTTTCATCATTTGTTAAATGATAAATGTGATTCGCGTACCGCACTCCTTAGCATCACGACGAACAGGCTGGTCACGTGGGGAAAATCACGCTGGTCGTGCCGGTGACCTGGCTGTCAGCTCGCTTCACTCCGGGAACTGACCTCTGGCCTGAGGGCACGCAGGGGATCCTGAATCGCCCATCGGGAAAGCCGGCCGCAAAGTTCATGTACTGAGGTCGCTTCCGCGGCTCCATCACAACTCCAGATCGGAGAATAATTGATACAAACGATAATTACCCCTCCGGGCCTGCAGATCAATGTCCACCCGGAGAGCGCAACTCGGGCGGTGATTCAGAAACTGCCGAACGAGCCGATACAACAGGGCGTGCGAGGGCATTCGTCTCTTGCCCTGGTTCGTTGCACAGTTCGTTGCGCAGTTCGCTGCAACGCATCGCACCGAACCAGTTGAAATTCGTCGATGCTTGATCGTTCCGAGGCCTGGGACGAAACGCGCGGGGTTTCGCGCTGAACCCGCATCCAGGAGGAATCAAGGCCGTGTATTTCAGACAGGACGAATCCGCCGGAGAAGAAAGCCTGCAACACCCGGGTCCCGGCCCGCAGGTGGCAGCGCCCGCTTCTGTCGGGGGTGAACAGCAGGCGTCCTACCTCCGACATTGCGCAGCCATCGTCGAGTCGTCCGACGACGTCATCATCAGCAAGTCGCTCACCGGAATCATCGAAAGCTGGAATCCCGCAGCAGAGCGCCTTCTGGGCTACTCCTCCGAAGAAATGATCGGCAAACCCATGCGGTCGATCATTCCCGAGGATCGGCCGGACGAGGAGCCATCGATCCTGACGCGCATCGCTGCAGGGGAACGGGTCGAGCAGCTCGAAACCGTCAGGCGACGCAAGGACGGTCGGCTGATCAACCTGTCGGTCAACATTTCGCCGATATTCAACACGGACGGCATCGTCATCGGCGCCTCGCAGATCGCTCGCGACATCACCGACCGATTCCGCAATCAGAAGCTGATGTGGCTGCAGGCCAATTTCGACAACCTGACCGGGATGCCGAACCGCCGCAACTTCGCCGAGAAGCTCGAGGAGATCCTGAAGGACGCTGCAGGCAAGAGCCAGCGCATTGCGGTCCTGTTCATCGATCTCGACCACTTCAAGCAGATCAACAACGTGATGGGGCGCAACGCGGGCAACCAGGCCATCGCGATGGCGGCGGCTCGCATCAGGGAATCGATCCGCAAGAAGGATTCGGTGGCGCGATTCGGCGGCGACGAGTTCGGCGTCGTGCTGAGCCGTGCCGAGTCCGATGACGACATCGACCAGGTGACCGCGCGCTTGATGCTGCACCTGAAGGAGCCGATGGAAGTCGGCGACGAGCGCATCTTCCTGTCGTGCAGCATCGGCGTATCGGTCTTTCCCCAGGATGGCGAGGACGCCGACGACCTGATTCGACACGCGGACCTGGCCATGTACCAGGCCAAGCGCGCCGGCCGCGATCGCGCCCATTACTACGAACACCCGCTCGAAGCGTCTGCCCAGCATCGCCTGCGGCTCGCCGATGCGCTGCACCGCGCGGTCGAGCAGAACCAGTTCTCGATGGTGTACCAACCGATCGTCGACCTGCGCACAGGACAGATCTGCAAGTGCGAAGCGCTGATTCGCTGGAATCACCCCGAGCGCGGTTTCATCAGTCCGGTTCAGTTCATCCCGGTCGCCGAGGAAATCGGCCTGATGCATGCCATTGGTGACTGGGTGTTTGGTCAGGCCATCCGGCAGCTCAAGGTCTGGCAGCAGCAGTTTGGAAGCGACTTCCAGGTCAGCATCAACATGTCGCCCAGCCAGTTGCAGGGCATCGCCGACTCGGCGGACAACTGGGTCACCGAGCTGGCCCGCACCGGCATCGCCGGCGACAGCGTGATCATTGAAATCACCGAAAGCATGATGGTGCACCCCGACCATGCGACCGCGTCCAAGCTGCGCACGTTGCGCGCGGCAGGCATGCACCTCGCCATCGACGACTTCGGCACCGGTTACTCCTGCCTGGCCAACCTGAACAAGCTGGACGCCAGCTTCCTCAAGATCGACCAGTCGTTCACGCGCACCATCCAGGACGGCAGCCGGGATCTGGCGCTGTGCCAGGCCATCGTCTCGATGGCTCGTTCGCTGGGCCTGAGCGTGGTGGCCGAGGGCGTCGAAACCGCCGAACAGATGGACCTTCTCGGCAAGATCGGCTGCGACTTCGCGCAGGGCTACCTCTACGCCAGACCGCTCGATGCTCCGGGCTTCGAGCGATTCATGGAGCAGGCCCGGTCCGCCCAGAGCCACGCCTGCCTCATCGGGCAGGACTGAACGCTCTAGCCGGCACATTTCCTGTCGGCTGCAAGGCAGGCGTCCAGACTGCGGCGACGGCTCTCCGACCCCGGACGGCCCGGCCAGAGAGAAGAGTCCAGTGCGCTATCCTCGGCGCCGCAGCCACGGCCGACTCGAACGTTCCGGCTGCGCTACCTGCCTCGACAACGGCCCTCACAGGGCCGTTCGCATTTCCGACCTTGCCGCCGACCCATCCATGAGTTCGAACATCCCCGCCGACCCGGACGACAGCCCCCCCGGCGAACCCGCGCGGGAAGCTGCCCCGCATCGCCCGATCAAGTCGTTCGTGCTGCGCGCCGGCCGCATGGGCAGCGGACAGGTGCGTGCGATGAACGAATGGGGACCGATCTACACCGTGCCCTACACCGCCGGGCTGCTGAATGCGCCACGCACCTTCGGGCGCACAGCGCCGCTGGTCTTCGAGATCGGGTTCGGCATGGGTGACGCCACGGCAGCGATCGCGGCCGCGCTGCCGGACACCGACTTCCTCGGCGTCGAGGTGCACGCGCCGGGCGTCGGCGCGCTGCTCAAGCTGATCGGCGAGCGCGGGCTGACCAACGTGCGCATCGTGCGGCACGACGCGGTCGAGGTGCTCGAACACATGGTTGCGCCCGCATCACTGGCCGGCGTGCACGTGTTCTTCCCCGACCCGTGGCACAAGACCAAGCACAACAAGCGCAGGCTCATCCAGCCCCCCTTCGTCTCGTTGCTGGCCAGCCGCCTGTCACCCGGCGGCTACCTGCATTGCGCGACCGACTGGCAGCCCTACGCCGAGCAGATGCTGGAGGTGCTGCTCGCCGAGCGCTCCTTGAAAAACACCGCCGACGGCTACGCGCCGCGGCCCGACTACCGACCGCTGACCAAGTTCGAGAACCGCGGATTGAAGCTCGGGCACGGCGTCTGGGATCTGGTGTTCCGCCGTTGCTGACATCGCCTCGGGCCCCGCGCCGCCGAAATGCAGAGCGGCCCGAGTTTGGTTATCCTCTACGGGTTCTCACCGAGGCCCGATCGACGCTGTCGATCGGTGTGCGGCGGGACCCCTTGACCCCGGTCTCGGCTGCGCCCACCGGCCAGTTCGGGCTCTCGATCCGACAACCCCGATTCGATCGAACCGCGCGTTCGAGCGGATCTCTCCGTGCAAGAGTTCCATGAACATCGCCGCCTCGCGCCCCGCGCTTTCCGTGTCCCTGAGCTCCGCGTTGATCGCGATCCTGCTGATCGGCGGCTGCTCGAAGCAGGGTGCCCCGGCAGGGGCGCCACCCGGAGCGCCCCCGGTGTCCGTGGCTGCAGCCGTGCAGCGCACCGTCACCGACATCGAGGAGTTCACCGGCCGGCTCGAGGCACCCCGTTCGGTCGAGGTGCGGCCGCGCATCGGCGGCACGATCGACAAGGTGCATTTCCGTGATGGCGCCCGCGTCGCCCAGGGCGCGATGCTGTTCACCATCGACCCGAAGCCGTTCCAGGCCGAACTGGCACGTGCGCAGTCGCAGCTGAGCGCGGCCCGCTCGCGCGCCGCACTGGCGACGTCGGAACTGGCCCGCGCGAAGAAGCTGCTCGACGCCAAGGCGGTGTCGGCACAGGAATTCGACCAGCTCACTTCCGGTGCGGCGACCAGCAGCGCCGACATCGCAGCCGCCGAGGCGGCGGTCCGTGTCGCGCAACTCAACCTCGGCTACACCAGCGTGCGCGCGCCGATGGCCGGGCAGCTCTCGCGGGCCATCATCACCGAGGGCAACCTCGTCAACGACCAGAGCGTGCTGACCACGCTCGTCGCCACGCAGACGGTCTACGCCTACTTCGACGGCAGCGAGCAGACCTTCCTTCGGCTGCGCAAGGGTGCCGGAGGGCAGCAGCTGGTGCGCATGGGGCTGGCCGACGAAGCCGGCTTTCCGCATGAAGGAAAGATCGACTTCGTCGACAACCAGCTGAACCCGCAGACCGGTTCGATCCGCATGCGCGGCGTGTTCGACAACGCCAGGGGCCAGTTCACGCCCGGGCTGTTCGCCCGACTGCAACTCGTCGGCGGCGCGGCCTACCCGGCGGTCATGACGCCCGACCGGGCGATCGGCACCGACCAGAGCCGCAAGCTGGTCTTCGTGATCGGCGAAGGCAACGTCGCACAGGCGCGCGAGGTCCATCCGGGCACGCTGATCGACGGCATGCGCGTGATCACGTCGGGCCTGAAGGCGGGTGAACTGGTGGTCGTCGACGGTCTGCAGCGGGTGCGGCCCGGCGCGCCGGTGACCCCCATCAAGGTCGAGACCGACGAGCGCGGCATGCCGCTGCCGCCAGCTCCTGCCCAACCAGGCGCCCCCGGCGCCGCGCCTGCAGCTCCGGCTTCGGCCGCGTCGGCGGCACAGTCCTGAGCAGGCGCACATGAACATCTCCCGCTTCTTCATCGACCGGCCGATCTTCGCGGCGGTGCTGTCGGTCGTCATCACGCTGATCGGCGCGATCTCGATCTTCACGCTGCCGATCTCCGAGTACCCCGAGGTGGCCCCGCCCCAGGTGGTCGTGCGCGCGCAGTTCCCGGGCGCCAATGCGCGGGTGATTGCCGAGACGGTGGCGACACCGCTCGAGGAGCAGCTCAACGGCGTCGAAGGCCTGCTCTACATGAACAGCCTGGCCACCGCCGACGGAGCGATGACGCTGACCATCAGCTTCAAGATCGGCACCAACCCCGAATCCGCCGAAACCGCGGTGCAGAACCGCGTGCAGCGAGCCCTGCCGCGCTTGCCCGAGATCGTGCGCCAGCTTGGCGTCACCACCGAGAAGAGCTCGCCGAACCTGACGATGGTCGTGCACATGGTCTCGCCGGACAACCGATACGACGCGCTGTACCTGCGCAACTACGCGGCACTGAACGTGCGCGACCAGCTGCTGCGCATCCCCGGCATGGGTTCGGTGCAGACCTTCGGCTCGGGCGACTACGCCATGCGCGTGTGGCTCGATCCGCAGAAGCTCGCGGCACGCAGCCTGACCTCGGGCGACGTCGTCGCCGCGCTGCGCGAACAGAACGCCCAGGTCGCCGCCGGCGTGGTCGGCGCATCGCCCTCGCCGGCCGGCACCGAGTTCCAGCTGTCGATCAACACGCAGGGGCGGCTGACCACCGAGCAGCAGTTCGCCGACGTGATCGTCAAGGCCGACCCGATCGACCGCTCGCTGATCCGCATCAAGGACCTCGGCCGCGTCGAGATGGGCCCGAACACCTATGCGCTGGGCTCGCTGCTCGACAACAAGGAAGCCTCGGCGATCGCGATCTTCCAGGCCCCCAATTCGAATGCGCTGCAGCTGTCGGCCGACGTGCGCGCGACGATGGAGCGGCTGAAGGCCGACTTCCCCGCCGGGGTCAGCTACTCGATCGTCTACGACCCGACGCGCTTCGTGCAGACCTCGATCGAGAAGGTCATCTCGACGCTGATCGAGGCCATCCTGCTGGTGGTGATCGTCGTCGTGGTGTTCCTGCAGACCTGGCGCGCCTCCCTGATACCGCTGCTGGCGGTGCCGGTGTCGATCGTCGGCACCTTCGCGGTGCTGCAGCTGCTCGGCTTCTCGATCAACACGCTGACCCTGTTCGGCCTGGTGCTGGCGATCGGCATCGTGGTCGACGACGCGATCGTCGTGGTCGAGAACGTCGAGCGCAACATCGAGGCCGGCCTCAGCCCGCACGACGCGAGCGTCAAGGCAATGCAGGAAGTCTCGGGACCGATCATCGCGATCGGCCTGGTGCTGTGCGCGGTGTTCGTGCCGCTGGCGTTCGTCAGCGGCCTGTCGGGCCAGTTCTACAAGCAGTTCGCGGTGACCATCGCGATCTCGACGGTGATCTCGGCGTTCAATTCGCTGACGCTCTCGCCCGCACTCAGCGCCATCCTGCTGCGCCCGCACGATGCCCCGAAGGACGCGGTGACGCGCGGCATCGATGCGGTGTTCGGGCGCTTCTTCCGCTGGTTCAACCGGGTATTCCATCGAAACGCCGACCGCTACAGCGGCGTGGTGACCACGACCGTCGTCAGGCGCAAGTCATTCGCCCTGCTGATCTACGCCGTGCTGCTCGGCCTGACGGTGTTCATGTTCACCAAGGTGCCGCCTGGCTTCGTGCCCCAGCAGGACAAGCAGTACCTGATCGGCATCGCGCAACTGCCCGAAGGCGCCAGCCTGGAGCGCACGACCAAGATCATCCGCGAGATGAGCGACATCGCGCTGGCGATCCCGGGGGTAGAGAGCTCGGTCGCATTCCCCGGTCTGAGCATCAACGGGTTCACTGCGGCCTCGAATTCCGGCATCGTGTTCGTCACGCTCGACGACTTCGAGAAGCGCACGTCCCCGGAGACCAGCGCCAACGCGATCGTCGGCCAGGTCAACCAGCGCCTGGGCGGCATCGAAGGTGCCTTCGTGTTCGTGCTGAGCCCGCCGCCGGTCAGCGGCCTGGGCAACGCCGGCGGCTTCAAGCTGCAGCTGCAGGACCGCGAAGGTGCCGGCGAAGCGGCGCTCAACGGCGTCGTGCAGCAGCTGATGGGGCGCGTCTACGGCAACCCGGACAGCACCATCACGCAAGCCTTCAGCAATTACCAGATCAACGTGCCGCAGCTGTTCGCCAACGTCGACCGCACCAAGGCCAAGCAGATGGGCGTCGACCTCAACAACATCTACGACACGATGCAGACCTACCTGGGCTCGCTGTACGTCAACGACTTCAACCGCTTCGGCAAGACCTACCAGGTGATCGTCCAGGCCGATGCCAGCTACCGCGCGAAGGCCGAGGACATCGCGAACCTGAAGATCCGCAACAACGCCGGCGAGATGGTGCCGCTGGGTGCGATGATGACCGTCGAGCCCACCTTCGGCCCCGCCGCCGTCGGACGCTACAACAGCCTGTACACCGCCGACTTCAACGGCGCGCCGAAGCCGGGTTTCAGCTCCGGCGAGGCCCAGGCCGAGATGGAGAAGATCCTGAAGGAAACGCTGCCGCGCGGCATGGGCTATGAATGGACCGAACTGGTCTACCAGGAGAAGATCGCCGGCAACACGATGGTCTACATCTTCCCGCTGTGCGTGCTGCTGGTGTTCCTGGTACTGGCAGCCACCTACGAGAGCTGGACGCTGCCGCTGGCCATCATCCTGATCGTGCCGATGTGCATCCTGAGCGCGGTCACCGGCGTCTGGCTCAGCGGATTCTTCGGGCAACCGGCCGACAACAACATCTTCACGCAGATCGCCTTCGTCGTGCTGGTCGGGCTGGCGTGCAAGAACGCGATCCTGATCGTCGAGTTC
>Ga0116158_10002582_pt1 | contig 15993 bp, 16 predicted proteins | sample AD_UKC052_MetaG_FD_89883 | JGI IMG/M metagenome (GOLD analysis project Ga0116158, IMG submission 89883) | Active sludge microbial communities of municipal wastewater-treating anaerobic digesters from USA - AD_UKC052_MetaG | ecosystem: Engineered > Bioreactor > Anaerobic > Digestate | place: USA... | reverse complement strand
TTTCATCATGCAAGCGGTGCTGCAAGCCTGCATCGAAAAGCTGCCAGAATTTAAGCAGCACTTGGAAGATCTGGAACACAGCCGCATGTTGGAACGGCTTGAGCATCTGCGTAAGCGCGGCTTGTTAGCGTTGGCGTAGCGTTGGCGCAGCGCAGCACAAGGCTATAAGGCGCTGGTAAACGAGCCCGCTAGCGATATACTGACGCCATGGCGGAACCAGCGTATCGCGAGGCAACGTACGACGACATCCTGGCGCTGCCACGCGAAGTGACGGGCCAAATTTTGTTTGGCGTGTTGCATACGTCGCCGAGACCGGCCCCAAAGCACGCACAAGCTGCGACAACGCTTGGTGAAGAACTGGGGCCCCCATTCAAGCGCGGCCGTGGTGGCCCCGGTGGTTGGATCATTCTCGATGAGCCCGAAGTGCACCTCAAGCGCCACATCGTTGTTCCCGATTTGGCTGGCTGGCGCCGCGAAACCATGCCGGAAATGCCGGTCGACAAAGCGTATTTTGTATTGGCACCGGATTGGGTTTGCGAGGTTTTGTCGCCTTCAACCAGCGCGATTGATCGCGGCGACAAACTGAAGATCTACGCCAGCGAAAAAGTATCACACGTGTGGTTCGTTGATCCTGAGGCACAAACGTTGGAAGTGCTCACCCTCGACGGCGCGTCCTATCGCGTGACTGATGTGTATGCGGCCAGCGCGAAAGTTCGTGCTGTGCCTTTTGATGCGATTGAGCTCGACTTAGCGTTGCTTTGGTTGCGCTAGCCGCTGCGGTCGCACGGCTGTAGCCGGCGGCCGGTGCGCCAACGAAATTATTGCGGATGGCTGTAACCATCGGTCGGTTCAAGCGTAGACTGGTCAAATGCCACGCTTTGCCTTTGGGTTGATGCTTCTGGTTACGGCTGCGATTTGTTTTGGCAGCACCCGCACCGCCGTCGCGCAATGCACAACTTGAGTTAACCCAGCGCTCCCGGGTGGAGCGATCAATGACGGGCCAACCGACAGCGACGCGTGGAGCGTTGCAACGCGGCTCGGTTATACGTTCGTGCCGTACGGCCGCTTGCAGCAGGGTCGGTTGACCGCGCCGAACCCGAACGGCTTAGGCATCGATGTGCATCTTGGCACACTGCAGATGATCGCCACGGCACCAACCGGAACGTCGTTGGATCTGCAGTTGCCGTTTGGGTCACTGGTGACGCACAGCCTGGGCACCTCGCGCACTGACAACGGGATTGGAGATCTTGAAGTGCGGTTGCGTCAGTCCGCCAATACTTGGCTGCGGCTGCCGAAGGTTGGTCTTGGCGTCACGTTGGGTGCCGTGGTTCCTACGGGGCCATACGTCGAGCGCAGTGGCGCTGCAAATCTGCCGCCCGAAGCCAGCTTTCTTACGTTGGGGCGTGGCACGACATGGGGCTTATTTGAGCTTGATGGACGTAGCCAAATCGCTCGACGGTTCAGCGCAATTGCGCAGTTGAGTGTACGGATTCCGTTAGCGCGAACCAAAGATGAGTTTGATTGGGGTAGCGAGATCCGTGGCACCGTTGGTGCGCGCGTGACGCTGTTACCTTGGTTATCGACGGTGATCGCAACCGATGTGCAATGGCGCGGCGGCTCAACCGAACCTGACCCCTTTGCCGGTGGCCGGTTGACGAGTGCGAACAACGGTGGCTGGCAATGGTCGCTTGCACCAGCGCTCACGGCGGTTTTGCCCAAAGGGTTTGCGCTCACGGCGGGGGTCCGGTTACCGGTGTATCTTGACGTTACCGGCAATCAATTGGTGCCGCAGCTGGGCGCGTTCACCGCACTTTCCTACAGCCGCCAAGTGAGCCCCGCCAAGGTGCGCCAAAGCGTTGCACCACCGATCGTTGCCACACCCGGTAAACTGACGGTGGTTGACTATGGTGCTTCGTGGTGCGCGCCGTGTGCCGAGATCGAACGCGCCTTGGCCGCTGCAGAAACACGTTGGCCAGATGTGCGCATCATTCGGATCGATGCGAGCCAATGGCCCGACCCAGCCGCCCCACGTTTGCCTGCGGGTGCTACTGGTTTGCCAGTTGTCGAAATCCTCGACGGCAACGGCCGCCGGCTTGCGTTGTTACTTGGCGAAGCGGCGCTGCAAGTAGTGCAACGTGTTGATGAGTTTCGTGTTTCCCAACCAGCCGCGCTGCGGTAGTCTGATAACGTAACGAAAAGGAGTGTCATGACAACGATCCCAACCAGATTCGGAGCTACGGCCATTGCGGTCACGCTGACCTTTGGCGCAGTGGCATGTGGCAGTGATACCAAATCCACGGTCGACGCAACCAACAGCATTGATGGCGCGCTTGGTGATGCCCGCACGGCCGGCTTGCCCACGTGGAAACTCAAAGACGTGCAGCCGCTGAGTCCGAAAACCGGACAAACATACGGGCTCGATACCTTTAGCGACAAGATTGTGGTGGTGACGCTGCTCGAAGGGTTTTGAAGTGCTTGTAGGTCCCAGGCTGGGACCCTTCAAACACTTTCTGATTCGCTGATCGCTGAAGGCTACCCTGTGCAGTTTGTCGTCTTGTCTGACGCCAATGCGACGGATTTTAATTCGATTGTTAAGGTGCCGGTGTTTTCCGACCCAGGTGCCGGGCGGCCCGCGTGGAGTGAGATGGAGCCAGGTGCCGTCAAACACGATACGTTCGTCTTTTCGCGCACAGGAGTACGTTCGTTCGTGTGGGATGCAAGCAGTCATAGTTTTGGTGCCTGGGGCGCGGACATTCGTGCCGCCGTCGTGGCGCAAGGCAAATGACCCCACGGGCAGCTAGGCTGGCCGCTTTGTCCCAGTGAACGTCATTGGACATTGTTGACCAGCGAAGGATAGCGTGCCGGTGCCCGTGATCGCGCCGCTAGGTTGCAGCTGTAGGGTATAGTTGAGCGTCGACGGAATATCGGTAATGGCACCTTCGACGTCGTTGTTTAAAGTGCAAAGTACCGTCGTACATGTCACTGACCCGTTTTGTAACGTTACAACGAAGCCAGGGGATGGTGAGTAGTTGGTGACGTAGAGCGCTCCTTGTTTGGCTACCGTGGTGTCAACCGGTAGACTTGAGAAGGGACAACCTGTGAGTACAGCAGTTGTCTCCCATTTGCCGACGGGGTCAAGATTTGCCGTGGCTGCATCGCTTGGGCGAGCATCGATGGGCGTGGTAACGCTGTCGATAGGGGCGTCGCGCGCGGCTGCGGCGTCTGGCGATTTGGTAGGCGTAGAGCCGCAAGCAAAAAGTAGTAATGAGCCTACGGCGAGGCGTGAAAAGTTCATGTTGTATGGTAACGCAAATTCGCGCAGGGCGGACTTCACGCACTTAGTTGAAATGCGGCAAACCTTACGCTCGGCGGTGCGTAAGGGAAATGCTGAGTTCGTGTTAGCTGTGGTTCTGCGAGCTATTGCTGTTACCATCGCACGGTGGAGCAAGTGGCGATCGTCGTGCGTGTTGACCAACGGTTGATATGGCGGATTCCGCTGATTGAAAACCAATCGTTTGGCATTGGCCGATCGAGCGACAATCACGTGCATCTCGATGGCGAAGATCCGTCTCGCGTCAGCACGCCGCGCTACGCTGGCGGAACGGTGCGCACGAGCTAGGCGTTGGGCGGTATGCCAACAATGGCATCTTTGTGAATGGCCGTGATACCACGCAAGAAGTGGTGCGGTTGGTCGATGGCGACGAAGTGCGCTGTGCCAATGTTGTGTTGCGCTATTTCGTCGGCGATGGCGCAGCGCAACGTGCCGAGCAAGCGATGGCAACGCTCGTTGCGAGCGACGCGTAGCTATCGAGTTGGCAAGGCAAAACCGTCGAGATTGGCGATGCGTTGGGCAAGGCCGGCTTCGCCGAGATAGTGGCCCAGCTTGCCAGCGCGCACGCGTTCGAGGCTGTTGGCGAGGTCGGCGCGCAATGAATTTGCAGCAGCTTGATACATAGTCGACGCTGCGGCCGTAACTTTTTGCTCGGCGATCCACCCTTGCGCGAGTGCCTTGGCACCGTCGGTGTTGCCAAGCGCTGCCGTCATGGCAATGACAGCGGCGTTGATCGCTGCGCCATGCGTTGCCAATGCTAACAAGGTCGATGCAGGCAACATGGCTTCGTTGCGTTCTAGAATGTTTGCAGGCACGCCGGCGCCATTCGCAAGCAACGCAGCGATGGCGTGCACTGCGCCAGCTTGCGTTGCGATCACGATGGGCGGTGCGCTGCCGCGCATCGGGCGATTGAGGTCGTACGGAAGCTGCGCGAGTTTTTGTATCAAGCTACCGTCGTCGGTGCGGATTGCTTCAGCAATAGCCAGCAAGATCAGCGCTGGTTTGTCAGCAAGCGTGCCATCGGCGAACGCGTCGCGCCACGTAACAACAGCGCGGCTGTACTCGCGAATCGCTGCGTCGGCTAGCTCGCGAGGCAACCCAAACTCATCGACGCGGGTTTCGAGGTAGTCCAAAAAAGCATCGCTGGCGGGATACTGCGAGGTCGGCGCCAGCGGATCGTCGTCGAGATGCAGCGCAGCGAAGGCTTCGCGTAGCGAGTTGGCAATGCGCGCCACGCTGTCTTCGTGCAACTGATATTCCCACGCAGGTGGCAGTCCGTGCTTCCAAGCGTAGACGGCGCCGTACTTGGGCCCAGGTTGGGTAACGACGTAAATGCGATCACAGTATTCGAAACCGCCGATCGGCAGCAGGCCCAACTGCGTTGGCGTTTCAGTTCCGTTTTCCTCAGCAGCGTCGCTTGCGAGCTCAAGTTCGTGATCGATCCATCCCGCTAGATCGCGATAGCCTTTGCTGCCGTTATAAAAAAGTTCGCACCACGAAATGGCTTCTTCGTTGCCAGCCATGTTCACCGTTAGGTCGTACGCAAGCCTGCCGCCAGCTGTGCACCGCCACAAGTCCAGCAAGTCTTGCGGCAGCGCCCCAACGCATTGTGCTGCGATTGCAGCAATCGCAGCTTCGCTCATCGGCGGTTGCGCAGCGAAGATCACACGATTGGCAAACCACAGGACCCCGTGTTCACGCAGCACTGCTAACTCGGTTTGTGACAGCGACCCTTCGTGGTTCATCTCACGATCGTAATCCGTCCAAGGACAACACGTCTAGCTGTGCATTGCCGGTCATTATAGGCGCCAGCTCCAGTTGGATCGTGCAACATCTTTTGGATCCCACTTGATTGCCAACCTTGGTAGTCCTAGCCTTGCGTAATGCTCTGTCACATGTTTGCCACTATCGGTGATAGCGACGACACGGCCTTGGCCTTCTTCGAATCGCCACCCGAAGGGCTTGAACTTCGTGACTATTACATTCGACAAGGCAAGCGCCTCGGCAAGCACTATCCAGCAGATGCGCGGATCAAGATGGACCATCGCTCCAAGGGCAACAAACTGGCGTCCATGCTGGGCAACACCATGTCCTTTCTGATCGTCCATACGGATGTCAAGAAGTTGATTGAGACCAACAACCTCAATGCGGAAATCGAGTACCTGCCGGTCAACATTTACAACCACAAGGGTCGACTCCAGTCGAGCGACTACTGGATCATCAACGTCATCGGCACACTCGATTGCGTCGACAAAGAAAAGAGCGATATCGACTACGAAGACGAAACGCGCCAAGAGGTGATCGGCGTGGGAACGATCGTGCTCGATGGCAAGAAACTGCGAGGCGCACCGGATCTGTTCCGAGTCCCCGAGCAAGCCGAGGACATCATCGCAAGCGACAGGTTGTATCGAATCCTCGTGGCCGGCAAATTCTCGAACCTGGCGTTTAGTCCGATCGAGGTGGCATGATACGTTCGGATCCGACGAGAAGGCATTTGGCGCGGACGTTGAAAGTCTGATCGCAATCGTAACTGCTCGAACCGCGCTGGTCTAGCGCTGCTAAGGCATGCAGATGCGTTCCTGGTACGTTGGAATTGCGTCGGCGCCGAATTCTTGTTGCGAATCGACAATCGACGACTAGGTGCGGCGGCGGGAAGGGTCCTACCTTTGACGTCATTAGTCACTCGCGACCTGATAGTTATCGAACGCCGATGTCCGCCGTTGAAACTCACGAGCCACTCACAGCGAAGAAACGCGACACTGTGCGCAAGCGTGCATCGAAGTGGAGGCTAGGGGGCGCCATTGTTGCTGTGATCTTGCTTGCTGGCGTTGCAAGATTTGGCATCAAATATTTGTTGAGCAAGCCGATCGGCGGTAGTTGCCACGACGCCACGTATTGTCGAGGTAGTTACTGCATCAAGCCGCAATACTCGACCTTTCGTGAAACTGGGTACTGCACGCGGAGTTGTCGGACCACGAGCGATTGCCCCTCTCGCTACGAATGCCGTGATGTCCAACTTGAACAGCGGAGCTCTCCACCCGTTCGCAAGGTGTGCGTCGGGCGCAATTCGCGCGAATGACAGGTGCTAGCTCGCTGGAAACAACGTAGCCAGATCAATGCTCATGCGCTTGGGCGCACTGCCAATGTAGAGCGACGCTTTGAAACTGCTGCGGGCATCAATGTGCAACGTTTGTTTGCTGAGCTTTGCTGACGCGAAACGCAACACAGCTTCGTCGATATCGTTGATGGTTGCCAACGGATGCACAGCGCGGACGTTGTCATCTAGCCGAGTTGCGACGACGAAGAAATCTAGATTCCTGCCGCCATTGCAGCGTGGCCGAAACGTGATGTCGACGCGATAGCCGGTGACTTCAAATGTGCGAAACACCAGTTCTGCGGTCGGGCCGTGTTTGCGCACCGATGCAAAGGCAGCGCGCAACGGCGCAGCGTCGAGATGATCTTCGGCGGCCTTGGCCAGTAGTGCTGATTCAAGCGCTGCGGTGTAGAGCCGCTGCTTGGTGGCGTCGTCGCCAGCGTTAAACGCCGCGAGGTCGAAGCCAGCGTAGGTGTACTCATGCCAGTGCTCACCACTGTACCCGGTTGCGATAGCGATTTCTTCGGTGGCTGCGAGTTGCACGTAGATTTCGTCGTAGCCAGGCGTATGAATCGTGGCGTTGCGTGCGTGAGTTTCGATGATCAGTGAAAGCGGAAAAGCCTTTTCAAACGTCGCAAGTGCTTGAAACGGATCGGGCCGACGAAACGAGTTGTACACGCGAATGCCACGCAGCACTTTTTTGGTTAGCGGGCGCGGGTTCTTGCTCAGGGCAGCTCGCCGCGCGCGCACGCTGCGCACGCGCCAGTCGTCAATGGTTGGGGTTGCGCCAGAGGCTAGTTGTTTTTCGATGCGTGGAAACGCCGCCGCAGCGTCGGCGAGCAAAGCGTCCACTGCCAAGTCATCGGTGGCGCGCACAGCTGCCCGCACCTGCGGCAACGCCGCCAACGCAAGTGCCAAACAGCCGCGTAGATCCGTCGCTGCGGTGGCCTCAAGCGCGACGCCGATTTCAAAATGACAATCGTAAACGCGTTTGACCCCGATGCGCGTTGCCTCGGCCGCCGCGACGCAATAGACGAACTTGATCGATACGATCGTTTCGCCGTAATACTTATCGGCGAGCACCGCCGACATAAACGCACCGAGCTGCTCAAATTCAGGCGTCGTCTTGGCAGTGCTGCGAGCAGGCTTGAAGCTAGCGCGGAAAAACATCGCGCCCGACGCTACAACGGCAGCGTCGATTACACGACGCGTGCGTGACTACATCTTCACAAAATCGATGTGACCGATGAAGTCCTGTTTGCCAACGTCAACCCCATTGTGGCGCAAGATCGCGTAGGCCGCGGCGGCATGGAAGTAGAAATTGGGCAGTTGCAACTGCGTGAGGTAATTGCTGCCTTTGACAGCGTGGCCTGGCATCCAAGCAACTGCCACCATGCGATCTTCGGCGGTGGCGAAGTCAGCTTCTTTGACGGTTTCCAAATACGCAAGCACGGTGTTGATGCGTTCGCGCAATTGCGCCATGGTGGTTTCGGTGTCCGGATGCACAGGTGGTGTGTTGCCCGACAACCGCGCCGCCGTGAACTTGGCAGTGTCACACGCGGCTTGCACTTGCTTGGTCAACGGGTACATGTCGGGTGCTAGGCGCGCTGCGCACAGCGTGTCGACGTCGAACTTCTTCGTTTCGGCGTATTTTGCAGCGAGGTCCAACCAACCGAGCATGTTGGTGAGCGTTTGTTTCATCGGCGGAATCGATTGTTGAAAGATGTTCATCGGCGAACGGTAACATGGCGTTCAATGCGTCTCCGCAATGAAGGCGGCAGATCCGACCTGGCAAATATGCTAGGGTGGTAGGTGATGAGGACGAGTTGCTTTACGGTGCTTCGTCCGCGTTTGGGCGGCATTGTACTTGCGGTGGCGTTGTTGACTGGATGTGGTCGGGTGGGCTTTTCGTCGACGTCAAACCAAACTGAACCCGACGCCGCAATCGATGCCGAAACATTCGGGCCACCACCCGCGGCGTTTGTGAATGGGACGCGCTTGCGCGCCATTCGACAGCAGGTTGGCGATGTCGATCGGTTGGTGGGATGGCATGACATGTTGCTGGATCTTGATTGCGACTTTATGGATACGCCGATGGGGCAGCGTTGCATGCCGTACGCGATCGGTACCACCAACCTCAATGCTGATCCGCAGTGCACCGTGCCATTGGCATCGACACACCAATTTCGGTTGACGGGTTGTGGCACAACGCCGGGTTACATTTACAACAACCAAACCAAAACGGCACATGTCATCACGCCACATCTGGGACCTACCTATATTCTGACCGCCGGTTCTTGCGTCGTGCGCGACGCGCCCGAGCTCGCATTGTTCGACATTGGACCGGCGGTGGAGGTGACGCGCTTCGTCGGTTCGCACGAAGAGCAAACCGCCGGACGCGAGTTTTCATATCTGGAAACGGTGGCCGACGACGGTGCGCGCGTACGGGAGAGTACAGTTGTTAACAATGCAACCGGCAAAAAGTGCGCGTGGCTTGACACCAACGTCGACGAACGCCGCTGCATTGATGATGCGACAGTCGGCGTGCTTGCATATGCTGACGCGGCCTGTAGCGACGAAGTTGTGCTAGTGAACCAACAGGTGAGCAATGTTGTCGTGAAGCAGCCAACGTTGTGTGACGATCACCCACGCGTGCTGACGCTGGGCGCTGCTTTCAGTGGGCCGTTATTTCAGCGGGACGTCAATGGCACGTGTGTAACGATGACCACGACGTTGTTGGCGTTTCGGCCGGGCCAAGATCATATCGCGGACTATCCTGTGGCGTCGCCAACGGTAGGGCCAGGGACAAGCCGCGTGCGCCCGTTGGTGTGGCGTACAACCAGCGGCGAGGACTTTGAAGACTATTTTTTTTGGGATACCGCTGTGGATGCTAAGTGTACTCCGTTTGTCGACGCTGCAAGCAAACGCCAAATTTGCGGGCCAGTTTGGACGAGCAACTTCTTTCCCATCTACACCGACGCCACGTGTGGTTCGACACCGCGGTACGTCGTTAGCGACTGCCGCGAGCGCGGTGGTGCGACATGGTATCCAACGGCGCCATTTAGCGGCACCTGCGATGGCCTTGCGTTTCAAGTGATTACGTACGGCACTGCCGGTGCGCCGACGGCGGCCTACGAGCGGCGCGCGAATGGCGCCTGCGAGGCGATCGACGTGGTTACTCACCCGTTGCGAGTGCCCGCAGGAACGTTCAACTTTGATGCGAGTTCGGCAATGCCGGTAACCACGGTGCGCTAACGGCGCTGAAAGTCTTCGCGCAAAACGCCATAGACTTCGATGTCGAAGTAGCGGTTGCCTTTGTAGAACTCTTGGCGCAGCGTGCCTTCGTGTTTGAGTTGCGCATTGCGCATCACCCGGCCCGACGCTGGATTCGCAGTCATGTGACGCGCGGTGATCTTGTTGAGGTGCAACTGTTCGAAGCCGTAGGCAACCAACGCGCTTGCAGCTTCCGAGCAATAGCCGTGGCGCCAATACGGAACGCCGATCCAATAACCAAGCTCGGCTTTGCGATGCACCTTCGAGATATCGACGAGGTCGATGCAACCGATCAGCTCATCGGTCGTTTTGAGCACGATCGCAAATTGCACGGCATAACCACGCTGATAATTTTCTGCGTGTTCGCCGATCCATTCTTCCGCTGCACCGTCGGGATAAGGATGCGGCACATATGCCGTCGTCGCTGCGACATCGGGATGCCCCGCCAGTTGTTGCACTCGTGGTGCATCGGAGAGCGCGAATGGCCGCAGTCGTAGCCGCGGTGTTTCGATTGTCGGGCGCAGGTCGGTCATAAGGTGCCGGGACAATGCCATTGAATGGAATCACAACGTGGCCGCTTGTGGGCCGTTCTGCTTGAGCCATTTCCAAATCGGCATCACGTCGATGTTGACTCCGCCTTCGTTGATGGTATCGGTGCGGCTCAGCGTGAGCAGTAGCGCACGCTTGCGCTTGGTTTGCCGGCTGGCACCAACCAGGCCCGCGACTTCGCGCCGCAGGTTGTCATCGGTGAGGTCAGCGCAAACTTGAATAGCGGCGTGCTTGGTAATGAAGTCACATTCCCATCGATCAGTCTCAGCGGCATACGCGAGATCTTTGGTGCAGGCGCGCAGCGCGAGGTAAACCGCATTTTCGCAGCGCCGGCCGAGATCGACGGGAGCTTCGACGACGTTGGCTTGCCGTAGGCCGTTGTCGACGGTGTAGTATTTGCGCGGCGCGACGACCCGCTTTTTTACCGACGGTTCAAATTTGGGTAGGCCGAAGATGAGATAGGCGTCTTCGAGGTACTCGCAGTAACGGCTTACTTGACCAACGGTAGGGATATTGAGCGCCTTGGCGAGTTTATGAAACGATGCAGGCAGACCCAAATTGGCCATCACGTAGAGCGCGACGCTCATCAAGTGACGTGATTGCCGGATCTGATAGCGTTCGGCAATGTCGCGGTAGATGATGTCGCGCAACAGTTCACGGAGCAGCGCAGGTTCATCTGTGCGCAAATAGCCAGGAAAACCGCCGTCGTCGAGGTAGGCCCGAAACGCTGGTTCGCTTAGCGGCTGCTTGCGAAACGCACAATATTCCGCGAACGAGAACGGGAACACTTCGCTGCTAAGATGCCGCCCGGTCAGCTTGGCGCTTACGTCTTTGGCGATCAACGATGCATTTGACCCGGTGACGTAGACGGCGATGTTGCGATCGAGCGCGCCGCGTACGAGCAAGGGCCAGGCTTGCATCACTTGCACTTCGTCGAGCAGCAACGTTTTGCATTTCAGTTCCGTGCAAACGTCCAGAAATGCAGCAACGTGTTCGCCGCCAAAGCCGAACAAGCGCGGATCTTCAAAGTCAGCGTGCAGCACACCGGCTTTATCATTGCCAATCATTTGCAGCAGCGTACTTTTGCCGGCACGACGCACGCCGGTTAACACCACGGCGAAGCCTCGCAGCCGGCGATGATCGACAGTAAGTGCGCGTGCAGTGGCCGCGCGTGCCGTGTTGAGGCGGCGCCGATCGCGCAACACCTGGGCAATGACGGCGTTTGTTATCACATGTGTATGTTAATATAAGAAACACAGTTGTACTAGTATAAAGTACAACGTTGCCGCATTGATGTGAATATCCAGGGTAGTTGGTGAATGGAGGGCTGGCTACCGCCGCGCCAGCTGCCCACGTTCGAGTCACAAGATCACGCTGCCGCGGTCGGTGGATGCTCGCACTGTTCGTGCTGACATGCGGGTGCCAGTCTCCCGATCCACTGCCGAACCGGGTGCGAGCCGCAATGGTTGCACGTAAAATGCAGCATCTCGCGCGCAACCAAGCCACGCGTTTTGCGCTAAAGGAAATGCCAATGTCAGAAGCTTTTGAAGCACTTTGTGACGCATTGCGGGGCGCAACGAAGCCCTATGCGATCTACCAATCGAATGACTGGACAGAGGCTGAACTGACCCAAATGGAACAACGCCTTGGTGCGCCATTGCCAGCCGCTTATCGCGCCATGCTTGCCGAGGAAGGCATCCTCTACCTTACGAAACCCATCGATCGTTCGCGCTACGACGATAACGCCAAGTCGCCAAGCGATCCTGCGTTTATCGATCCTGATCCGCGCGTGCATCTGCATCCAGGGCCTGCAGGCGTAGATTCTTGGTTTAGTTTCTTGCGACCAGCCCAAACGTTGCGCGCGACCCAAAACCTGGTGGCAACCATACGCGATGACATGCGCAACATTGAGCTTGCGGATCGATACGAAAAGGCCGTGATTTTTCAACAAGGCTACGGGGACTTCAACTACTACCTCTTCGTGAACCAGCCCGCAGGCGTATCGATTGTCGGCTTCGATGCACCAGGCCTGCCGACCAACTCCTTTGTTGATCACATGCGATCCTACGCAACCTGGTGGCTTCGACACGTGACGTAGAGCAGGCGCGACCCTCGTGCGGGTGCCACCTAGGCCGTCCAGTCAGCTCAACCACTGCTGCTCCTTTCCTAGATCATCACTTGCGCAATGAAGGAAACGCCAATGCGGGAGGCTGAAATTTTCCATGTTTACCAACCTCTTCTAGTACGCTTCGACACAACGACACCAGGAACGTGCAACTGGCAATGAACCGTGTAAGTTCATCTGGCAGTGAGCTCAACTCAATATCCATTGGATCGGCGCGCCACGTATTCATGATTCCGCTCAGGGCGTTCGCATTAGGGTCGCGCGTTTTTTTGGTAAACCACCACACGTCACGTTCGTGTTTGTACTGAACCTCGTTCCTGACTTGACTAAGCCATCCTTTGTGCTGTTGCGGTCCTTCCATCGAGGACAGAAGGGCGGCAAGCTTTACAGAAGTGTCTTGAGTGTCTTGCTGTGGAGCATTGAGCCTGAGCACGTCGTTGCTAACTCGACGAATCTCGCTGTGAAACAATTCCCAGAAGCGTTGATGCGATTTGCCCGCTGGCAAGGGAGAAAGCGTAATGCGCGTCCCTCCAACGTCCGCTGCAATGAGGTGCAAGCCTGCCGCAAGTTGAGGCGGCGGATTGGCTTGGGCTTTGAAAATGCGATTTAGATAAGAGACAACGGAACTGTCAAGCTGTTTGGAGTTCCGTCCAAATATACAAAGCACAGCGTGCCCCGCATAGTAGGCGGCATAGTAAGCTTGAATAAGTGCCCAAGGCACACGAAGCCTGTCCTTCATCCCAACCCGCGCGGTCTCGAAACTCTGAAAGGCTACACCGCCCATCCGGTTCGAATCATAGGCCAAGTATCCTGCAAGGCGATCCTTCTCGCCAAAGTCCAGATCCCACCAACCCGATCCATGATTCACAAAAAAACCGATTTTGCTATCACATAGCAAGCTGTGGAAAGACGTCGAATTGCGTGCGCGCGCGCTCATAACCCCCGGCGCGAATAGCGGGCGCAGTGTTTCAACTAAGATGGTCACTTCGAACGGACCCTGAACCCTTTGGTAAGTTCTGTTTTTAGCAACTCGTGAAGGTCGCGAAACTTTCCACCATGTTTAGCAAACAGCTTAGGCGTTTTCGCAGAGTCCAGTGCTGTCATCACAGCTTCGAAGTTGGGAACCAGGTATTCTTCGCTGCGCGCAGCTACGCGTTCCGCGACATCTGGAAACAACTGAATAATCGCCTTGAAGACTGTTGGCTTAAGTAACAGATCGCTCGCGTCGTTTCGTCGAAGAATAGCCCGCCATGCCGCTAGATATGCCGATAGTGGCTCAAACACGCCTTCAAGGTCCTTGTCATCAAAGACGTGAAAAATTGACTTTACTGCCGCATTGAACGTGACCCGAGAAATGGCCCCGGCTTTCGACTCAGCCGCTGACATGTACCCAAACAAGGGGCTTGACGCGTCTGTGTCGAAACGATCAAAAATGTCGCGAAGCAGAGATTCTTCATCTGTTTCCGCTTCAGCTAAACCCTTGATGTCAAGGAGAAGAGCATTCGGCACCGGGCGCTGCTTCGTATTGATATCTATGAATAGTTTGCATTCCTGCGCACGCGTCAACCCGTCGTAGATAACGACCGGCACTCGCAGGGTTTTCGTTTTGGCTTTCGAAAATCCAAAAACGCGATGTTGGCCGTCAACAATGAAGAACGACGCCCGCGTCCGCGTAAAAGTTATCGATCGTTTCGCTCTGGTGTATTTAAGATTCGACGCGGCTTGCGCTGACAGAACAATGGAGTTGGGGATGCTATTCCCTTCGTCGACGTATCGTGCAATCTCCTCCGCTCGCCGCTCATCCAGATGACGCTGAAATCCTTCGATCGGGTTTATTGTCCGAGTTTCCACAGTGGCACATTCCGCGAGAACCTCGATGGGCATAGTCAGAGTGAAGAACTTAGTCTTACCCTGCGTCACCATGCTCACGCTCAACGTTGTCGTCCCCTTGTCATCGTCCTTCTTCATATTGCTCCATCCTAGACTATGCTCCGCGGCACACGAAGCAGATTGCTGAATACCAATACCTCCGCTCCTTCATAACGATCTCGGGCCGTGTAACGCAGATGAAACCGTCGACACCGAAATCCGGCATACATCGCGCGAATCTGAACCTGGTCGTCGTACGACACCAGCCAAGGAGTTCGCGCTGTGCGCACTAACTCTGCAATCTTAAGATGGTCGTTGTGCTCGTAACAATTTGCGTAGAGGCGACTTGTCCCCTTCACATAGTATGGAGGGTCCAAATACATGAAGCTCTTGGATGAGAGCTTTGGGATCAATCTTTGTAGCAACTTTGCGGCGTCACTTCGATAGAGCCGAAGGCGATCGGCAACCCGAGCAATGCGTTCAATGCGCGCAATAAGTTCGGCTTTATTGTACCGAGCATCAAGTTTCCAGGAACCAGCCTGGCCAGCGCCGCCTATCATCCCTGCGCTCGAAATAATTCCGGAACGATTGGTTCGGTTCAAAAAGAACGTCGAGAACCCAAGGCTCAACGTTGAATGCCCTGCATGGTCGCGCTGAATCAATTTCTGCCGCTGCCACTCATCCACTGTAACTTTGGTATCCGCAATTAAACGGCACAGAGCCTCCGGCTCTCTGATGACGCTGTGCCAGAACGAATACACAGCTGGGTCAACATCGTTGATATAAGCCCGTGAAACAAGACCTCGAAGCACCAGCGCCAAGGCAACACTTGCCCCGCCAGCATATGGCTCTACATAGTGTCCACCGGCGAGCGAGTTTCGCTCAACCAAAGCCGCAATGAAGTTGGCTAACTTTGCCTTACCGCCAGGATAGCGCAGGGGCGACGCATAGCGCGTTAACTTGGCTGGTTCGATGGTTGGAGACCGCGGCATTCGCTTCGCAACGTTAGCATCGGACTCTCGCAGGTAGGAAAATCATGCCACTTTTAACCATTACGAACGCTCCTACCATCATGGTAGCGAATAGCTGTGGCGGATCCAAAAACAGAAGTGGCACGAATCGACCTCTTGGCCCGCGCGACCGCGGCTAGTGCGTCGCCGCTTGACGCCGTGGCATTGCTGGCGAGTTGCGTCTACGAGCAATCTTTTCGTGCTGTCGATGCCGCACTGGCTGATCGGGATCCATGGCGCGGCGAAACTATTCTGCGCCCTACGGCGCGCGTGCTGCACAGGGTAGGGCGTCAGCTGTTTCACTGGGCCGCGCAGTTTCACGCGTTCGAACCATCATCGCTGCCGATGATGCGCAACCGCATTGCCAACTTCGCCGATCGCGACGGCCGCAGGCTTTCCTTCCAACTGCCCGCACAGCTTGCCGCGCAACCAACCGGAACCGACCCGTTGCCGGATTTCATCGACGAAGCCCCTGACGAACGCGACGAACGCGATGAACTAGTACTCGATCCAATTGAGCCACACAAAGAAGTGCGAGTCTTTGCCTTGAAGCCACCAACAGGCTGCACGACCTGTGGTGCAGCAATGCACTACGCCGACGGCAAGTACGGCCGCTACATGCGCTGTAGCAAAGAGCCGTCCACCCATAAACCGGTGGTCAAGGGATGGCGCCTCGGCATTAGCTGCCCAGAGCCAGGCTGCGAAGGCGAACTCATTGCCAAGCACATCACAGACAAGACGT
>Ga0116158_10002569_pt1 | contig 16031 bp, 10 predicted proteins | sample AD_UKC052_MetaG_FD_89883 | JGI IMG/M metagenome (GOLD analysis project Ga0116158, IMG submission 89883) | Active sludge microbial communities of municipal wastewater-treating anaerobic digesters from USA - AD_UKC052_MetaG | ecosystem: Engineered > Bioreactor > Anaerobic > Digestate | place: USA... | reverse complement strand
TTCGGTGCGGGCCTGTTGTTCCGCATGCAGCCGCTGATCTACGTCGGCTGCGCGCTGTTTGCGGTCGCCTTTTTGTTTGCCGTGATCACCCTGCCGGTCGAGTGGGATGCCAGCGCGCGCGCCAAGCAGCATCTGGTCATGGCCGGCATCGTCTCGCCCGACCAGGAGCCGCAGGCCGGACGCGTACTGAACGCGGCCTTCCTGACTTATCTGGCCGGCGCGGTCAGTTCGCTTTTAACCCTGCTGTACTTCCTGTTTCGTGCCGGATTGATCGGCGGCGGGCGCAGCAGAGATTAACCGGAGAACACACACACGTATGAGCAAGAAAACCCATATCTTCAAAGCGGAGATCCAGCAGGTGCTGGATCTGGTCATCCACTCTCTCTACTCGAAGAAAGAGATCTTCCTTCGCGAATTGATCTCCAATGCGTCGGACGCGATCGACCGCGCCCAGTATCTGGGGCTGACCGACAAGTCGGTGGTCGCCGACGCGCCGGTGTGGAAGATCGACCTGATCGTGGACAAGGAGGACAAGACACTGGCGATCGCTGACAACGGCATCGGTATGAGCGAGGAGGAACTCGACAAGAATCTCGGCGTCATCGCGAACTCCGGCACGAAAGCCTTCGCGCAGGCGCTCAAGGAGAAGCAGCAGACCAATATCCCGGAACTGATCGGGCAGTTCGGCGTGGGCTTTTACGCCGCATTCATGGTTGCTGAAACGGTCACCGTGATCACGCTCAAGCGCGGCGAGGGACAGAAGGCGGTCAAATGGAGTTCGGCGGGCGACGGCAGCTACTCGCTGGAAGAGGCCGCGCGCGACAAGCCAGGCACGACCATCGTGCTCAAGCTGCGCGAGGGCATGGATGACTTTTTGAACGAGTGGCGCCTGCACGAGCTGGTCAAAAAATATTCCGACTTTATCGCTTATCCGATCCGCTTCAGTGATACTGGCGAGGCTCCCAAAGAGGATGCGCAGCCGCTCAACACCATGAAGGCGCTCTGGAAACGTCCCAAGAGCGAGCTGGCTGAGGAAGAGACCAACAAGTTTTACACCCACCTCACCCACGATTACAATCCGCCGCTCAAGACCATTCCGATGTCGGTCGAAGGCGCGGTCGAGTTCAAGGCGCTGCTTTTCCTGCCGAAACAGGCTGGCTTCGACCTGATGATGCCCAACAAGAAACACGGGCTTCATCTCTACGTGCGCAACGTCTTCATCGGCGCCGACTTCGATCTGCTGCTGCCGGAGTACCTGCGCTTTGTGAAGGGCGTCGTCGACTCCAGCGACCTGCCGCTCAACGTGTCGCGCGAGATGCTGCAGGATGACGCCGTCATCCGCAAGATCAAGAGTAACATCACCGGAAAAATTTTGGGTACGCTGGCCGAGATGATGGCTGACGCGCCCGAGACCTACACCGCCTTTTTCACCGCATTCGGCCGCGTGCTCAAAGAGGGTCTGCACAACGATTACGAAAACGGCGACAAACTCAAGGCGCTGATGATGTTCCGCTCGGCCACGCGCGACGGCAACGCATTGATCTCCTTAGCGGACTATGTCAAGGCGATGCCCGAGACGCAGCAGGATATCTATTATCTGATCGCCGAAGATCTGGAGACCGCCCGCCACGCGCCGCACATCGAGGCGCTGACCCAGCGCGGCTACGACGTGCTGCTTTTCACCGACCCGATCGACCAATGGGTGGTCGACACGCTGCGCGAATTCGACGGCAAGAAACTGGTCGCCGTTGACAAGGGGGCGCTGGAAGTCGGCACCGACGAAGAGAAAGCCGCCGCGAAAAAGAAGATCGAGGCGGCGGCCGGCGACTTCAAAGAATTGACGGCGTTGATTCAGGAGCATCTGAAAGACGACGTCAAAGAAGTCCGTTTCTCGCCGCGCCTCACCGGCTCCGCCTGTTGTCTGGTCGCTGACGAGCATGCGTTGAACCCGAGCATGGAGCGGTTGATGCGCGCCATGAACCAAGAGGTGCCGAAGCAGCTCCGTACGCTGGAGTTGAATCCTGACCATGCCGTGATCGCGCGCATGAAGAGCATGCTGGAAACCGATAAAAACGACACCCGGTTGGCCGACTATGCCGACTTGCTGTTTGGGCAAGCCTTGCTGGCAGAGGGCGCGTCGCCGAAGAACCCGCAGCGCTTCACCCAGTTGGTGGCCGAGTTGATGGCACAGGTTTAAGCGCCATGCTTGAACGCCTGATGGACCTGCTGAACAGCGATGTGGGGCCGGATCTGCTCCGGGCTCTGAAGATCGTTTTTCTGGCGGTTCTGGCGGTCGCCGCGCTCGGTATCCTCTGCGCCCCGACGGTGAAGCCCGGCAAGGTAACCAGTTATGGGCTGCTTCGTATCCTGTTTGCCGGCGCACTGTTTGCCGTGTTGGGCTATCAGGCTACTTGGCAGATGCTGGGATATACCAACCCTGCTTTCGTCAAGTTCATGCGCCGTTACAACCGGCGGCCGAACGCCGCTGAAAAGCAGGTGATGCGAGGGCCGCTGTTGGACCGGCGCGGGCGGGTGCTGGCCGCGCCGGTATCTGGCGACGTTTGGGGACGGCGTTATCCGCTGGGCGAGGCGGCGGCTCATCCTCTGGGTTACTACCACTCCACCTACGGCATCACCGCAGTGGAGCGTGTATGCGATCCGACCCTGAGCGGATATGCGCTCGACAAGCGCGACGAAGCGTTGGGCAAGGCGTTGTTCGCGCAGCGCGCCGCCGAAGGGGAAGCCGTGATCTTAACCCTTGACCAGCGCCTGCAGCAGAAGGCCTACGAGCTGCTCGCCGGACGCAAAGGCGCGGTGGTGATCATGCGGCCGCGCAGCGGGGCTCTGCTCGCGCTGGTCAGCTCGCCGGGTTTCGATCCGCTGAATCCGGCCGAGGCCATCGCGAGCAGAACGCCCCGGCCTTCAACCGCGCGGTGCAGGGACGCTATCCCCCCGGCTCCACCTTTAAAATCCTGCTGGCCGGACTGGCACTCGAGAAGGGCTTGCCTCAGGTCTACGCCTGTCCCGGTCAGGGCTACATCGCCGGGCCGAGTACGCCGCCGATCCGCGACAGCGAATACTACGCCTATCAGCGCAAAGGGGCGGTCTGGCCGGGCTGGGGCAGCATCGGACTAAAGGAGGCCACCGTGCACTCCTCCAACGTCTACTTCGCCCAGCTCGGGGTCGAGTCGCGGCCCGAGGCTTTTAACGACATGATGGTCAAGGCGCGCATCCGCGAGCCACTCACCTATCTGCATGCCAGCGGCGGCAATCTTCAAAGCGCGCGCGGCCATGTGCCAGAGGTCACCAAGAAACGCGCGATCGCCCTGCTGGCGATCGGACAGGGCGAGGTTCTGACCACCCCGCTGCACGTGGCCTGTTTCACGGCGGCCGTCGCCGCCGACGGGCGGATGATGTGCCCGCGCCTCAGCAAAGCCGATTCGATCGAAGAGCTTTCCCGGCTCTTCAGCGCCCGGACGGCGGGCCAGCTCCGCGCGATCTTGCGAGAAGCGGTCAGCCGTGGTACCGGCAAAGGCGTGGACCTCGCAGGCCTCAACGTCTGCGGCAAGACCGGCACCGCGCAGGCGCCGGGCGGGGAGGATCATGCCTGGTTCACCTGCTTTGCACCGCAACGCGCACCGAACATCGTGATCACGGTTCTGATCGAGCGCGGCGGCTTCGGCGCCAAAGCGGCGCTGCCCGTGGCACGTGCCCTGCTCCAAGAGGCCGACAGCCTCGGATATGTGCGCGTCGCCGAGGAGGCCGCGCCATGAGCCGAAAGAAACAACAGGCGCTGGGGCCGGTCGGAACCGCTACGGGACTTTTTCTGCTTTCGGCGTTAGCCATCGCCTGTGCCTGCCTGGCGATTCTCGGAGTCAAGCTGGCCAACGCGCCGGTTTTGCAGGTGGAGCCGCTCTTCCCGCTGGCCGCGTATGCGGTCGGTGTGCCGCTGGCCCTGCTCTGGCTCAAGCTCTCCGGCTGGAAGGGCGACGCCGGACTGGTCGGCGCCGTCTTCCTGCTCTGCGGCATCGGTTTGGTCATCCAGTTTCGGATGGGCAGCTTCTCGCAAGGGTTGGCCAAGCCTGCGGCTCTGCTGCCCTTCCCGCTCGGACTGGCAGCGTTTATGATCGGTACCCTGCTGACCGGCAAAGGACGCGGGGCCTGGCTGTCCGGAGCCGGCTGGCTGGCTTACCTCGCGGCGCTGGGCGTGCTGGCGGCGATGCTGCTGCTCGGACGCAGTTTCCGAGGCGGCACCTATCTGGCGGGCAATCTCAACCCGTCGGAGATCGTGAAGCCGCTGTTGGCGCTTTTTCTGGCGTCCTACCTGAGCCGGCGCCAGAAGGCCTTCGGAGATACGCAGAACGGCATTCCCGTTCCGCCGCTGAGCGCCCTGCTGGGGCTCGTCGCGCTGTGGGGCATCCCGATGCTGATGACGATCGCGCTGAAAGATCTGGGGCTCATGATGTTGCTCAACGCCGTGCTGATCGTGATGCTGTTCGCGATTGCGCGTCGCACCGGCTATCTGGCGATCGGCGTGGCGGCGGTCACGGCGGCCGGTTTCGGCGTGCAGTTCATTTCGGCCAACGCCCGGACGCGGTTCGACGTCTGGCTCAACCCGTTCGCCGACCCGACCGGAAAGGGCTGGCAGATCCTTCAGGCGCTGGCCGCCATGTACTCCGGCGGGCTCTGGGGGGCCGGCCTCGGCGCGGGCGTGCCGCAGTCGGTGCCCATCGTCACGTCTGATTTCGTTTATGCGGCGGTGGCCGAGGAGATCGGACTGGTCGGCTGCACCCTGCTGCTGCTGGTGTACGCCACGCTCTTCTCGCGCGGCCTGCGCGCGGCCGGCGCGGCGAAGACGCCGTTCGAGAGGCTGCTGTGTGTGGGGCTGACCGGCTCGCTGGCCGTGCAGACGATTCTCAATGTGGCGGGCGTCACCAAGGCGCTGCCGATGACCGGCATCACGCTGCCGCTGATCAGCCACGGTGGCAGCAGCCTGATCACCACTCTGCTGATCGCCGGACTGCTCACCGGCCTGTCTGACCGCAAGTGAAGAACGTCGCCACGGCAGGGTCACTCGTTCCTGCCTTGCCCGTCATCTGCGCGCCCGCTACCATGAAAGCCGCTGTCACTGTCATTCTGCTCATCGCTTTTCCCTTTTTTGTCAGGCCGGTCGGATAGGTCTTACTTGTCTGACCCGTCCGATCATATTGCTTTCAAAAACGCTCGCGGCGGTCTCGACGAGACCGCCCTACCATCCCCTCCCTCTTCCGCTGGGAGAGAGCCGGGGTGAGGGTAGCCGTACCCGGCCATGGCAGGGGCCTCACGAGGCGGAAGCCGATGTTGTTGCTCAGGTGTGACAGGTCGCCGTCGTTGCGATACGCCGAACAGGATATCTTCAGTTATTGGCAGTCTACGCTACGTTCACCCGATTATCACACTTTCGAAAGTGTGATAATCGGCACGCGCAATAACCACGTGTGTCAGCTCGCGCACGGAAGGTGTCAGAAAAAGCGCGATGCCTGGCGGACATCGTCAGCGATTTGGCGCGCGAGCGCCTCGGGCGACGCGAAGGCACGTTCATCGCGCAGACGGGCGAGGAAGGCGACCTCAATGGTTTGTCCGTAGAGGTCTCCGTCGAAATCCAGCAGGTGCGTCTCAAGCAGCGCGCGGTCCGGCACTGCGTCCGCGAAGGTCGGGTGCACGCCCAGATTGGAGACGCCGTTGAAGGTGCGGCCCATCGCCTGCACGCGCACGGCATAGACGCCGTTGGGCGGCAAGACCTCGGTGCTCGGCTGCAGATTGGCGGTGGCGACATCCAGCGTGTGCCCCACGCCGCGGCCGCGGATCACGGTGTCGCGCACCGAGTAGGGCCGGCCGAGCATGGCTGCCGCATCCGCGAGCCGGCCCTCGCGCACGGCAAACCGGATGCGCGTGCTGGAGATCTCCATGCCCTGGTACTCGGCGTACGGCACGATCACGACGCGGAACCCGTAAAGCTGGCCGAGCTGCGCCAGCAGTTCGGGCGTGCCGGCGGCGCGACGGCCGAAACGCCAGTTGTGTCCGCAACGGATCTCGCTGAGTTTGGCCGTATCGCCGCGCGTCGCGGCCTGCGACGGGATGCGCGGCCTTCCGCACAGCCAGCGGATGAAGGTTTCCGGCTCCTGCACGGCCAGTTGCCGCGTGAATTCGAGCACCAGCACGCCGTCAACCCCGCTCTGCTCCAACAGCCCCAACCGCTCTTCCAAGGTGCTGAGCAAGGGCGGACACTTTGAGGGCGCGAGCACCGCCAGAGGATGCCGATCAAACGTCAGCACCCAAGCTTGGCCGCCCAATTCGCGCGCACGCTCGAGCGCGCCGGCCAAAACAAGCCGATGGCCCCGATGGACACCGTCAAAAAATCCGGCGGCCAGAACCACCGGCCCTGGGATCTTTCGAAACTGCGCGGGCTGTGAAAGGGTCTTCATGGCAGCGAAGCGCGTGCGACCCGTGCGAACGGAATCACACGAGGCACGAGTTGATCGGGCGACAGCGCGAGAATCTCGTCAAGCGGCAGGGCATCATTCACATGAAACGCGCCGGACTCGGTGCGGCGCAGCGCATCCAGGCAGGCGCCGCACCCGAGCGCTTGGCCGATATCGTGCGCCAGTGTGCGTACGTAGGTGCCTTTGGTGCAGAGCACATCAAAGGTTGCCAAGGGCGGTGCCCAGGCTGTCAGCGTCATGCGGTAGACGTGGATGAAACGCGGCTTGCGTTCGACCTCCTGGCCTTTGCGCGCCAGTTTGTAAAGCGGCACACCGTCGATCTTGATCGCCGACACCATGGGCGGTGTCTGGAAGAGGTCGCCCGTCAGCGCCGCCATTTGCGCCTCGACCTGCTCCCGCGTCACCGTCTGCCAGAGCTTTTCCTCCAGCGTTTCGCCTTCGCAGTCCTGAGTCGACGTGGTGCGCCCGAGGCGCATTTCACCGGTATAGGCTTTGTCGCCTCCCATGATGCGGTCCGACAGCTTGGTCCCTTTACCGAGTAGGATCACCAGCAACCCTGTGGCGTTGGGATCGAGGGTGCCGCCATGTCCGACCTTGTCGATGCGGAACGTTTTTCGGATGCGGTGAACGACATCATGCGAGGTCGGCCCGGCCGGTTTGTCAACCAGCAGCACGCCGTCCAGCGGAGCCTGAGAAGGTGAAAAAGGAGTCATGATCGCGTACAGAAAGAAAACAAGACAGAGCGGACACGCGCGCAGGCGCGTCAGCCTTCAGGTTCGGTCGCCCCATCCGCTTGGGGAACATCGAGCCGGTTCAGCACCGCCAAGACATGGTCCCCTTTTTCGACGGAGGTATCGAGCTGAAAACGCAGGCGTGGCGTGTACTTCAGCGTGAGGTCGCGGTTGATGATCGCCTGCAGATCGCGCGCTTTACCGGCCAGCTTGCGGATGATCATTGGGCGCTCATGCTCATGGCCGAAGACCGAGATGCTCACCGTGGCGTTGCGCAGATTGCGCGATGTCACGACCTGCGTCACCGTAATGGCGCCGAGATCAATCGGGTCACCGGCAAAGACTTTGTAAAGTGCTTCGCCGATCTCGCGCCGCAGCAGCGCGTTGACGCGCTCAAGACGGTCGATGGACATATCAGCTCCTCGTAAACCCGCCAGAAGCGGTTACAGGGTACGCGGCAGTTCTTCCAGCGCAAAACACTCGACGGTGTCGCCGGCCTGGAACCCCTCGAACCCATTGAACAAAATACCGCACTCTTGCGAGCCCGTGATTTCTGAAACCTCATTCTGGAAATGCTTGAGCGCCGAGAGCTTGCCTTCCCAGATCTTCTCTTTGTTGCGGAAAATCCGGAACATGGCATCGGCGCGGATCACGCCGTCCATCATCTGGCAGCCGGCCACGCGCCCCGTCTTGCCGATGTCAAAGATCGCACGGATCTCGGCATGGCCCTTGACCACTTCTTTGTATTCGGGCGACAGCAGGTCAAGCATGCGCTGTTTCACGAAGTCGAGCAGCTCGTAAATGATGCGGTACGTGCTGATGCGCACGCCGTCATGGCGTGCCTGCTGCTGCACGCCGGCATCGCAGCCCACGCTGAAGCCGACAATCAGGGCCTGCCCGGCGGCGGCTTTGTTGACGTCCGTGGCCGAAACATTACCGATCGCCTCATGGATGATGTTGAGCGTGACTTTCTCGCTCTTGATCTCCTTGAGCGCTTCGCAGATCGCTTCGGAGGAGCCCTGTGTGTCGGCCTTCACAATCAGGGCCAACTCGCGACGCTGGTTATCCTTGATCTGATTCATCAGCGCGTCCAGCGACGTGGCCTTGGTGCTCGAGAGCTGCGTTTGCTTGCGTTCTTCCGCCGCCTTCTCGGCCAGCTCGCGCGCGCGTTTTTCATTCAGCATCACGCGGAACGCTGCACCGGCTTCCGGCACGCCGGACAGGCCCATACACTTGACCGCCGTGGCGGGCATGGCCGACTTGATGCGCCGCCCGCGGTCATCCATCAGGCCGCGGATGCGTCCGAAATGTTCGCCGCACAGCAACACATCTCCCACATTCAACGTGCCGCCCATGATCAGCAGCGTGGCCGTCGGCCCGAGTCCTTGCTCAAGCTGAGCCTCAACCACGTAGCCGTCGGCGCGGCGGCTCGGGTTGGCGGTCAGCTCCAACATATCGGTCTGTAGCAGAATCATTTCCAACAGATGGTCGATACCCTTGCCGGTCATGGCAGACACCTCGGAGCAGATGACATCACCGCCCCACTCTTCCGGTGTCAACCCTTCGCCCTGAAGCATCTGGCGCACGCGGTCCGGCTTGGCGGCCGGCAAGTCACATTTGTTGATGGCCACCATGATCTGCACACCGGCCTGCTGCGCGGCTTTGATCGCCTCGCGCGTCTGCGGCATGATGCCGTCATCGGCCGCGATGATGATTACCGCGATATCGGTCAGCATGGCACCGCGGGCTCGCATCGCCGAGAAGGCCGCATGGCCGGGCGTGTCCAAGAATGTGATCTTGCGTCCGTTGATCTCCACGGTGTAGGCACCGATATGTTGCGTAATGCCGCCGGCTTCCCCTTTCACCACATGGGTGTTGCGGATACGGTCCATCAGCGACGTCTTGCCGTGGTCGACGTGACCCAAGAAGGTGACCACCGGCGGACGCGGCATCAGTTCTTCGGACTTGTCTTCAGGGATAGCGTCATCCGCGTCCTCGCTGCGCAATACCGGGCGACGCTCGGTCGAGCGCTTGGCGCGTTCCACCTCGATCTTGAATCCGTATTTGTCCGCGATCTTTTGCGCGACGTCCAGTTCGACGCGCTGGTTGATCGAGGCCAAAATATTCAATTGCATCAGATCGGCGATCAGGCGATTGGGACGCAACCCCAGTTTTTCCGCCAGATCTTTGACGACCACCGCACCACGCAACGGGATCACGCGGTCCGGCGCAATCGAAGACTCCTGCGGCGGCAGTCGCACGCCGGGGCGCTGCGGCGGCAGGCCAGCACGCGGCGCGTGCGGAGACTGGACGCCGCGTGCCGCGACGCGGCCGACGTCCTTCTCTCGCCCACTCTTCTGCACCTGGGTCCGCGTCGCTTTAGGTGGCTCGCGGACGGGATCTTTAGCAATGCGCTCAATGAAAGCGGCTGCGATCTGCTCCTCCGGCTCAAGCTCGTCCTCGACCACGTAGCGGGCGGGCTTCCCCTTGGCCGCGGCCTTCGCGGCATGATCGCCGGCTTTGGTCGCAGCAGCGGCAGCAGGCGTGGCCGCCTCTGCGGACACCGCAGGCGCCGCCGTTTCGGGTGCGGCAGGCGTTGTTGCGTCAACCGGCGCAACCGCCTCTGCCACAGGTGCGGCGGCCGGGGACGGAGCCGCGACAACAGCCTCGGCCGTCGCCGCAGAAGGCGCGGCGGGCGCCGCTGACGCGACCGGAGCGCGTCCGTGGATCAAGGCCTCCATCTCCAGCGCGCGGGCGCGGTTCGCTTCCAGAACCGCACGTTCGGTCTGCACCTGCGCCGCGCGTCGCGTGGCGGCGGCCGTGCGCTTTTCCTGATAACAGGCGGCACGCGCCGCGCTCTCCGCCTCAATATCGCTCGCGCTCCGTTTGGAGAACACCTCCTGCAGACGCGACGCGTCCGCGGCGTCGAGCTGGGAAAGCGGTGAGTAGGCTTCAATGTCCAAGGCATCGGCCTGCTTGAGGACCTCCAAGCTGGAGGTTCTCATTTTCTTCGCAAGTTCACATACTCTCATCATACTCTCTTACTCTCCCGCTTCATCCACGCCGTTCGCGCCTTGGGCCGCAGTCCAGATCTTGCGCACGGTTTCCTCGTCGAGTCCCGTTACTTCCTGCAAGTAGGGAATCTCGGCATCAATGATGCCATCGGTCGTCAGGAAGCCATTCGCCACCAAGGTGGAAGCGGTCTCCTCGCTGATGTCCAACACCTCGGCCAACTCTTTAACCGCCGTTTCGCGCTGCTCTTCAAAAGAAACTTCTTCGCCGCTCTTCTGGATGTTGATACGCCAGCCCGTGAGCTTCGAAGAGAGTCGCACGTTCTGGCCACGCTTGCCGATCGCCAGCGAAAGCTGGTCCGGCGCGACCATCACATGCACGGTGCGGGCCTCGTCCGGGTCAATCGTGACTCCCTCCAGCTTCGCCGGCGCCAGCGACTGGGCCACGTACTGCTTAATGTCCTCGCTCCAGCGCACGATGTCGATTTTCTCGCCGTTCAACTCGCGTACGATGTTGCGTACACGCACACCGCGCAATCCGACGCACGCGCCGACCGGATCGACCTTCTCATCCAAGGTTTTGACGGCGATCTTGGAGCGATAACCCGGATCCCGAGCGACCCCCATGACCTCCACGATGCCATCCGCGATCTCGGAAACCTCAAGACGGAACAGGGTCTTTACAAAATCTGAACAGGCGCGCGACAGAACCACCGCCGGACCGTTCACGCCGGACTGAACGCGGAACACATACGCGCGGATACGGTCGCCGACATTATACTCCTCAGTAGGAATGCGTTCTTTAGCCGGCAGGATCGCTTCGGTTTTGCCCAGTTCCACAATCAGGTCGCGGTGGATGATCTGCCGGATGGTGCCGCTGACAATGTCGCCGATGCGGTCCTTGTACTCGTCATAGACGTTCTTGCGCTCCGCTTCGCGGATTTTTTGCAGGATCATCTGGCGCGCCGTCTGCGCCGCGATACGTCCCAAATGCGAAGGAGGAATCTCAATGTCCAACGTGTCGCCGGGTTTCACGTCGCGCTTCAGCGTCCGCGCCCGGCGTAACGCCAAGAAACCAACACCGCTGTCCTCGTCCGAGACGATGACGGTGTCGAACGCCTTGATCGACAACGTTTTCCGGTCGATCTCCACGCGCAGGTCATTGGAGACGTCCAAACTCTTGCGGGCGGCTTGCTGAATGGCCGACTCGATCGCCTGGATGATGATCTCCCGGTTCACCCCGCGATCTCGCTCCAGGTAACTGATAATCGACAGCAATTCGTTGTTCATCGCAGCACCGCCTTCCGCTTCAAGGTTCCACAACAAAAAAGAGCGGGGAACCCCCACCCTTTTTATTTCTTAAAAAAGATGATGTATGGTATCGCATAAGAGTACGGGTGTCAATGGGATATGGCGCATAATCCGCATAATCCACGACACAATCCGCACGGCGGACAGACCGAATTTCGCTCTATTCACGCAGGGAAATTGAGCTGTTCCGACGCGGTGAGTTCAGTTACAATGGGGCCCACGATGAGAATCCGGATAAAGGAGAACAACGATGATGAATTTGACTTTTTTCGGGGCCGCGCAAACCACGACCGGCTCGATGCACCTGGTCGAGGCGAACGGGCTGAAGATCTTGCTCGACTGCGGGCTCTATCAAGGCAGCAGAAAAGAAGCCTTCGAGCGTAATCGCCGCATGCCGATCGACCCCGCCTCGCTCGACGCCGTAGTGCTGTCGCATGCGCACATCGACCACAGCGGCAACCTGCCGACCCTCGCCCGCCACGGCTTCCGCGGCCAGGTCTACAGCACGCCGGCCACGCGCGACCTGTGCGACATCATGCTGCGCGACTCGGCCTTTCTGCAGATGCGCGACCTTGAGTACATCAACAAAAAACGGGCGCAGCAGGGCAAAAACCTCTTTGAACCGCTCTACGAACAGCAGGATGTCGACGCGATCATGCGCCGTTTCAAACCCGAGCCTCTGAAGCGCCAGGTCGATCTGGGCAACGGGGTCTCTCTCGTCTTCCACAATGCGGGTCACATTCTGGGGTCGGCCCTGACCCAGCTCGATGTTAAAGACCCCTCAGGCCATATCCGCCGCCTGCTGTTCACCGGCGATCTGGGACAACCCGGCCAGCCGATCCTGCGCGATTATGACATGCCGCAGGATGCGGATGTCCTGCTCATCGAGAGTACCTACGCCGACCGCGACCACCCTTCCACCGAGGATGTCAAGGGGCGGCTCAAAGGGTTCATCGACGATATTCATCAGCAAAAATCGCGGCTCATCATCCCGGCATTCAGCGTCGGCCGCACCCAGAACATCCTCTATGCCCTGAACCGCTTAGTCGAAGAGGGCCGCTTGCGCCCCACGTCGGTGTATGTCGACAGCCCGCTCTCGCTCAAGGCGACCAAGGTCTACACCGCGCACAGGGAGTGTTATGACGAAGAGGCCTCGGACATCCTGCGCCAAGGGATCGACCCTATGAAATTCCCCGGACTACGCTTCGTCGAGACGCCCGACCAGTCGAAAGCGCTGAACGAGTTGCCCGGCCCGCTGGTCATCATCGCCGCCTCCGGCATGTGTGAGGGTGGGCGCGTGCTCCACCACCTACAGCGCGCGGTGGGCGATCCGCGCAACATCATCCTGATCGTCGGTTTCCAGGCCGAGCACACGTTGGGACGCCGCATCGTGGAGCGCCAGTCGCCGCTCAAGATTCTGGGCGACGAGTTTGAACTGAACGCGCGCGTCCATACGATCAACGCCCTTTCGGCCCACGCGGACCGAACCGCGCTGATGCGCTGGCTCGACGGCATCAAAGGGCCGCGCCTGAACCGTGTCTTTGCGGTCCACGGCGAGCCCGAAAAGGTGGCCGCCATGACCGAACTGGTCCGTCAGCACGGCGTGCGGCAGGTTGTCGCGCCGATGCCGGGCCAGACATTCGAGAACGTCTGACCCCCAACGGACGGGACATGAAACATTTCCGCGGGTTAACCGTCTGCCTGGCGGCAGCGGCCTTCGGCGCTGTCACCTTGGCGTCGCAGACTTTACTGCTGCGGCGCTTCCTGTGGCGTTTTGAATCCACCGAGCTGGGCGTCGCGCTCTTCCTCTCCTCCTGGCTGTTCGGCGCCGGCCTGGGTGCAGCAGCCGCATCCACGCCGCCGGGCCGCCGCCTGATCCGGCTTCTCGCCGGCCACGTCGGGTTGCCGCCTCTGCTGTGCGCACTCCTCTATCTGGGCCACTATGCGGTCATCGGTAACTTGCGCGCCTGGCTGGGCCTGGCCGCCTATCACGCCTTCCCGCTGATGCATCTCGCGCTCGGATGCCTGCTGGTCAATCTCCCCTTCTGCTTCGCGATCGGTTGGGGCGTGCCCGCGTTCTGTTTGGCCCTGGAACGCATGGGGCTCCCGGCCGGACGCGCCTTTGCCGCCGAGGCCCTGGGCTCGGCGCTCTGCGGCGCAATCCTGACCGCCCTGCTGACAGCCGGCATTACGCCGGACCCGCGCGACGCCGCCGAGTGGACCCGTTTCTTCCCGCAGGCCGGCACCGCACCTGGCCGATTTGAGACCGGCGGCGGCACCACCCTCTTTGGCACGCACGGCGGAACCTTCTACGCCCTCACCTCGGGCGGTGTCAGCGAGCTGCTGCCGGAGGGCGACCGTTCCGTGGAACAGGCCGTGCTCGCCCTGTCGCAACGTCCCTACGCGGCCAACGCCCTGTTGCTCGGCCAGGTGCCGCTCGCAACAGCTCTGGCCTTGGAATCCTTTAGGCCTGATCTCGCCATCACGTGGTGCCCACCCGACGCGCGCTATGGAACGCTACTGCTCAGCGCCGTCGCCGCCGCAGGGATCCGCACGTCCGTCCGAGCGGCCGGCATCCCGCCCCGCCGTTTTCTGGACGAACAGCCCGAAGGCAGTTTCGACCTCATCATGGTACAGCAGCCCCCAGCGACTTCCTTAAGCGGCGCAACGTGGCGCGGCTCGGCGTTCATCCGTGCCGTGCGGCGTGTCACGCGCCGCACCGGCGCCGCGCTATTCGCGCTGCCGTGTGATGCCACGCACCTCACGCCTGAACGCGCCGCCCTGCTGGATGCGTCCGCGCGTCCCGTGCGCCTGGTCTGGCCCGAAAGCGGCGTGCTGGCCGCCGGCGCCGGCGGCTGGTGGATCGCCGCGCAGGTCCCGGGACTGGCGTACGGGGCGGATGCCGCACCGTCCCGCTTCGCGCTGCTAAAGAAGGCTTCGCGTTTCCCGACCGAGGCGGTCGCGCTGCTCTACGACGTCCCACGCGTGTCTCGGATGGCCGAAACCTGTCCGGCGCTCGCTCCGACGTACGATGCCCTGCTGCCGGAAGCGTTTCGCGCCGAGCGCATGCTGGCGCTGGGGCTGGCCGACGCCATACGCGCCGAATATCCGACCGCTTCACCGGGTCTCGCGCTCGCCTGGCTGAACGATCCCCAAGGAAGCAGGGGGAGTCGACTGCTCGGCCTGCTGCTCGTGATGCTGTGGGCCGCACCGGTTGCACTGGGCGGTGCCCGCCACGCGCCGCGACGCTTGTGGGCGGCGTGGCTGGCCGGCTGCGGCGCGTTCGGACTTGTCGTGTCGCTGGCCGTGCTCTATCAACTCCACGCGCGGTTCGGCGCACTCTATGTACTGGCCGGCGCAGGCAGTGCGCTCTATCTGAGCGGCCTGTTTTGCGGCAACCGACTGGGCGAACGACTGACCGCGCGCGGGCCGTCCAACAGCGTCACCGGGCGCGCGGCGGCACTCCTGCTGCCGTTGGCACAGGTCGCCGTGGCGTGGGCGGCTCTGTCGGGCAGCGCGAGTCTTGACGCGGCGTGGAGCGTCGTCGCCTTCTGTCTGCCGGCTGGTGCTGTGGCCGGCGCCGCCGTTCCGGTGGCGTTGGGTGCTCGTCTCGATCGACGGGCCGAGGATGCGGCCGTCTTTGTGCTGGCCGATGCCACAGGCGCGGCATTGGCCGGACTCGCCTTTATCTTACTGGTGCCGCTCGCGGGACTTGAGGGCGCGGTACTCTGCTTCGCGGCCCTGGCTGTCGGCCTCGGCCTCTGCGCGGCAGTCTGCGGCGCAACGCCGCGATTGGCGACCGGCGTGGCCCTTGCTGCCGCAGGAGTTTTATTCGGTGCCGGCTTGCGCACTGCGCAGTCCGACAGGCTGCCGGCCCAGAGTGAGCCACGCGACACCGTTCACGTGACACATACGCGCGAACCACGCCCATCTGTCGCGCTCAAGCCCGACACGACAGGGTCCCGCGGCATTCCGCGCAAACTGGACGAACGCCGCATCCGTGCGCAATTGCGTGACGGCACCCTGTCAACAAATGAAGCCGCCTTCTGGCAGTGAGCCACCGCAGGCCCTTAACCGCGTAAAACGGTCGCGCCGACCGCGATCAGCAGCAGCCCCAGCAACGTGTTGAGCACGCCGCCCAGTCTGAACAGCGCGGGGTGCGCCGTGAACCACTCGATCGCTTGGCGCATTTTCCAAGGATAGAGCAACAGGACCATGCCCTTGACGATACAGAGATAGGCGACCGTCACCACCAGAAGCCGCCAAGGCGAGGCGTGAACGCGCGCCGCGTGCAGCAACTCGTACGGGAAAAGCACGAGAATGCCGCCCAGCGCACGGCACGGCAACAAGTTGTCGAGCCAGAACCAGGTGAGCGGAATACAGATCATCCCCGCCACCGGAATATACATCTTGAACGGTTGCAGGAAATCGAGGCCCATCGTCCAGACGGCGTACCCTGCCCAGATCCACGCCACCGTGCTGAGCACCCTACCCGC
>Ga0116158_10002567_pt1 | contig 16035 bp, 10 predicted proteins | sample AD_UKC052_MetaG_FD_89883 | JGI IMG/M metagenome (GOLD analysis project Ga0116158, IMG submission 89883) | Active sludge microbial communities of municipal wastewater-treating anaerobic digesters from USA - AD_UKC052_MetaG | ecosystem: Engineered > Bioreactor > Anaerobic > Digestate | place: USA... | reverse complement strand
TCGGGGCGCAGTTGAACCCAGCGCATGGAAGGCCCCAGGTAAAATGTTGCAAACAGAACAGAATCAACAATTTGCAGGCTATCAAACGAAACGGCCAGGTAAGTGCTTTGCCGGAAATGCGTCAGTAAATCTCCTGTCAACTGGCGAAAAGCGACCGAATCGGACGTATGAAATACCACCTCGCCGCGCAGGCGCTCGGGCAGCACCCTGAACCCCTTTACCCCTTCGTAAAAATCGGCTCCCAGGGAGTCGGGAATACGCAATTGCAAAATCCTCTGCGCTCCTGCACCACCGCAGCACATCCAGCAAAAAACCAGCAAGGGAAACCATCCTTTCATCATCTTTCGTTTGACGCCGGAGGGCCGGTTCGGGTTGTACAAACCAGTGCGAAGTCGTCAGTGCGAAGTGCGAAGTCCACGATATTCGAGTGAATGTAGACTTCGCACTTCGCACTGACGACTTCGCACTTATTCCTTGCTTTCTCCGACGAAATAATCTTCTCTGTTCCGGAAAAGGAAATTGAAGGTAGTCATACTTCCGTAGCAGCGCGTGATGTATTGCTGGAGGTTGACTTTGTCTTCGTCGTCGAGCTTTTTCGACGCGTTAATCTGCTGTTCGAGCACGCGCAGGCGGTCGCGCATCATCACGATTTTATGAAAAAAAGCGTCGACGGGCACTTCCTTGGGTTGCACCCCATCGGTTTGGAGTATCATTTTTCCGTTTTTCCAGCGGTCGCCGAGCGGTACTATTTCGAGGCTCGTACCTGCCCAGGAACGCAGAATACGTTTCAGCGATTCTTCGGCTTCGGTAAAAGTGACGGATTCTTCCGCCGGAATCCGTTCGACCACCTGCCAGTTGTCGTATTCTTTTCCGACCATTTTAATGCCGAACTGTGTGTAACAAACTTCATAAGCGGCCACGTGCAGGCGGATTACCACCCCGTCGCCGAAAGCGGGGTGTTTCACCCGGGAGCCGACGCCAAGTAATTGTTGCATTGTAAGTTATTGGTTATCAGTTATTAGTTATTAGTGTGGAAAAGAGCGGCATCTGTTTTGAGTAGCGGAAAATCCGCGTATATCTGCTTCCCATCCGCGAAATCCGCGTTGCAAAATCCGTGTTTCAAGATCCGCGTTGACGGATCAGCCGCATCGTCACCAGCACCATAAACAGCGACAGCAGGGCGACAAACCAGGGCACCTGAACATCCTGTTCGAGGTCGACCACTGAGTTTTTATCATTTGAAGCATATTGTGCTATGACCTGCACACCATTATTGAAAAAATGCGCGATCACCGGCACCCAGAAATTGCGGGTTTCCCAATATAGCCAGCCCAGCAAAAAGCCCAGCAAAACCCGGGACAAAAATCCTTCAAACTGAAAATGGAAAAAACTGAAAACAGCAGCCGACAGTGCCAGTGCCCACCAGGGATTACCGATCCGGCGCATCAGTTGTTGTTGTACCACACCCCGGAATACCAGTTCCTCGCCCACAGCAGGTAACAGCGCGATGAGCAGCATATTACCCATGAATTCGCCGGCATTGTCCATAATCAGGAGCGCCTTGATGGCGTCGTTGGCCTGTTCTTCCATGGCCTTGAAGGAATCGGGCAGCGGGATCATTTTATTGATCTGGAACAGAAAAAGCACCAGCGGCACTGAAACGAGTAGCAGCAACATGCCGAGTATGGCATTGCGCCAGCCCGGCCACTCGCGCGATAACAGGTAATCGGGCCAGCCCGGCCTGGGACGGGTGATGCCCCGGTACAACATCCAGACAACCAGAAAACCCGCCACGGCGAACGTGGAAAAATGCCGGATGCCCAGCAGCAGCCGCATTTGCCAGCGCTCAGGCGCGGGCGCATCCGGAGCGATGATGGCGCTCAACAAGTTTTCATTCCAGCCGCCCACGTGCACGATCAACTGGCTTAAAAAAGTGGAACCAAGCGCAAAAAAGATACAACCCGAAAGCAGGGCCAGCAATACCACCCGCACTTTCGGCGCCGGCATTTGCCAGGGTGCAACCGGATCAGGAATAGCAGATTCCTGAAACATATCGGGTCGATTTGGGTTTTCTTCCATGCCGTTCTACTTTTGCGCCAAAGGTAACGTATTCACCCTTGATCATGACCCGACTCAGTGTAAATATCAACAAAGTGGCCCTGCTGCGCAATTCGCGCGGCGGCAACCTCCCCGATCTGCTTCAAATCGCCAAAGACTGCGAGGCATTCGGCGCACAGGGCATTACTGTGCATCCGCGCCCCGACCAGCGTCATATCCGCTACGACGACGTAGCGGCCCTCAAGGCAATCGTCACGACCGAATTCAATATTGAAGGAAACCCGATTCCGGAATTCATCGATCTGGTGCTGGCATCGCCGCCACACCAGTGTACGCTGGTGCCCGACACACCCGACCAATTGACTTCCGACGCCGGATGGAATACCGTACGCGACGGCGCAAGGCTACGCGAAGTGTGCTCGGAACTACAGCGAAACGGTATCCGTGTTTCGGTGTTTGTCGACCCCGTGCCGGAAATGGTGGAAGGCGCTAAAGCGGCCGGCGCCGACCGGGTGGAATTTTATACCGGACCTTTCGCGCACGATTTCAAAAAGGATCCGACCGCGGCAGTGCGCGCCTACACGGAGGCTGCGCTGGTGGCAAATCAGGTGGGCATCGGAATCAACGGGGGACACGATCTGAACCTGGAAAATCTGAAATTTTTCAGGGCTCATTGCCCGCAACTTCTGGAAGTGAGCATTGGCCATGCACTGATCTCGGATGCGCTCTATTATGGGCTTTCCAACACGATTCGCATGTATTTACAGCAACTACAGGAGGTGTAGAGCGATAATTCGCAGATTTTTTTACATAAAACACGCAGGCAACTACCTGTAAATCTGTTGTTTATGGTAAAAAATCCACGCCATATGCCATTTCCGGCAATTAAAAAATTAAATATGGTTTCTTGTATGAAAGAAGGTTTTTACCTTTGGGATTGCAAAACCCACATCTATATATTTTTCTAATCGCTTATCATACCATATCAAATTTTCGGAAGTCGCAAAAAGAGCAGTTATCACTCCGGTGATGTATGCCTTTTTCGCGGCTTTTTTATTGTCGCCGGAATCCTCTGTCCCGGCCCAATGTGAAGTGATACTTTTTAATCACTTCGTGTAACAGACCAAAATCTACAAGCGGCAATCCGGACCATGCTCCGGAAATTCAGGTTGCCATTTGCGCTTTTTCATTTTCGGTTTTTACACACACTAACCATTTCAAATTTTTCCTGAAGTCACTGCGAAAGGACAGTTCCCGTTGTCGGGAGGCTGCATCGCGTGTGGCTATTTTTTTGCCCGCACGATCCGGTCCGGCAATGCTTCCTTCTTTATTTCAATCCTTTACTGTTCGAACAAAATCACATTTTCGTTCACTTAAACTATCTAAATTATGAAGCAATTGCTAACAACCCTGCTGCTGATGCTGGCAGTGTGCGGGACCATGATGGCCCAGCGCAAGATATCCGGCACAGTAACCGGTGACGATGGAGAAACACTCATCGGAGCAACAGTAGCAATCAAAGGTGTGGCCCGCGGTACGCTCACGGATGTCGGCGGCAAATACGCACTGGAAGTGCCGGACGGCGCCACCACCCTGATCGTGTCGTACACGGGCTACAAAACCCAGGAAATCGTACTCGGCGTCTCCAATGCGATCGACGTAGTGCTGGAAACCGGCACCAATCTCAGCGAGGTGGTGATCACCGCTACGGGTATCACCCGCAACAAAAGCGATGTGGTATATGCCAACCAGACCGTCAACTCCGACGACCTGAATGCCGTTACCAACAAAAGTGTGCTGAATGCCCTGCAAGGCAAAGTAGCCGGTGTAAAAATCGGCTCCGCTTCCGGTGCGGTAGGCGCTTCTACCCGCGTAGTGCTGCGCGGCGAAACCTCCCTCACGCAAGGCAATAACGCGCTGATCGTAGTAGACGGCGTTCCTGTCAACAACTCGACGGCGTCCGCAGGAGCCGGTTCCGAAACCGTTTTTGGCAGTACCGGTAAAAACGGCGACCGCGACAACTACGTCGACTTCGGTAACCGTGGCAACGACATCAACCCCGACGACGTGGAATCTGTAACCGTACTGAAAGGCCCTGCCGCTACTACCCTGTACGGCTCGCGCGGCGGTTCTGGTGTGATCCTGATCACCACCAAAAAAGGAAAAAGCAATGAGAAGCCAAGAATTACGCTGACCTCTTCCTACAGCCTGGAAGAAGCGTACGTACTGTTTCAAAACCAGGAAAAATACGGCTCCGGGTACGCTTCCTGCGGCGGCTGCGGCGGCGGCATCAATATTTTCATGGGTGAAAACTTCGCATGGGGTTCCGAATTCGACGGTCGTATGCTTCCCTGGACAGCCATTCCTGCGGATGCGGACGGCAACCTGATTCCGCTGAGCAACGGAAAAATCGAGCAACTCGTGCGTCCATACAGCGCAGTGAAAAACAACATCCAGAGTTTCTTCGACATCGGCAATACCGCCCGTACAAGCCTTGCCATTTCAGGCGGGACAGACAAAAGCACATACTACGTATCCTATACCAATTTTAACAATGAAGGAATCGTACACAACACGAATCTGAATAAACACAACCTGCTGCTGAATGTCGGCTCACAATTCTCTCCCAAACTGCGCTCCGATTTCTCGTTGAGTTATTCTAAACTAAATCAACGCGGCGCTACCGAAGGCGGTTACCCGTTCGGTTACTCTTCCGGTACGCCGGCGATGGCTTTCGTAACGCAAACTCCGTCGAACATCCCGTTCACGGAAATGCGCGACTACAACAGCCCTTATCAGGACTTCAAAGGCTTCTACGGCCAATACTCGATCAATCCATACTACATTCTTGACAATCAAGAAGTTAGAAATACCGTCGACAATGTGGTTTCCAGCGTTTCACTGACCTACTCCCCTATCACTTCCCTGTCGTTCACGGGTAAAGTGAGTACCAATTTCATTACCAGCAACGTAACGGAAAAGAATCCCAAGTTCCGGTATGAAAGGGCGCTTTCCTGGTCGGACGGCGAATTGAGCGACTTTGAAGCGCCGAGAAGCGATGGCAATTTCAGCCTGGGTTCCTATAAGGAAAGCACCAACCGCATTATCCACCTGATCTACGATGCGTATGGTACGTTCTCCAAACAGTTGAGCGACGATTTCAAACTGACCACTACACTCGGCTTCAACTCCATCGAACAAGGTAATCGCCAGGTAGCCGGCACCACAGTGGGCGGCCTGGTTATTCCCGGATTCTACGACCTGACCAACTCTTCCGAAAACCCGCGTTCTACAGCCTTCTCCGCTCTGTATCGTATTTTCGGGGTGTACTCGAATACTTCGGTGGGTTTCAGAAACTGGCTCTTTGCCGAGTACTCCGCACGTCAGGACTTCTCCTCTACCCTGCCTGCCGGAAAACGTGGCTTCTTCTACCAGGGCGGTGGTTTCTCTATCGTTCCGACCAACCTGCCCGACTTCGACGCAGGTCCGCTGTCGTTCCTGAAATTCCGCGGCGGCCTCGGCTCTGCGGGTAAAGATGCGCCGCAGTATCGCCTGAATTCCTATTTCGGCTTCAACCCGACGATCCTCGACCTGGGCGACGACTACCAGGTGCGGTTCCCGTTCGGCGGCGTTCCAGGTGCACGCAAACTGAATATCATCGGCAACCCGGACCTGAAACCGGAACTTTCCATCACCTCGGAAGCAGGTGTCGACCTCGGTTTCTTCAAAGGCCGTGTCGAACTGGAATACACGTTCTACTACATCAATTCCACTAATCAGATCGTGGATGCGAACATCCCCTGGTCTTCGGGGTATGCCTTTGTACCGCTGAATATCGGTCGTATGGTGAACAAAGGCCACGAGCTGGCCCTGCGTCTGAATCCGGTACGCACGAAAATGATCGACTGGAAACTGTACGGTTCCTGGTCGAAAAACAATAACGTGGTGAAAGAGATCATCAAAAACGATGTAGACAACGACGAACTCAACATCATTACCAACTTCCTGCACTTCGCCGGTCACGGCTCCCTGAACCTGATTGCAGCGGAAGGCCTGCCTTTCGGCACGTTTAAAGGTACTACTTACGAATATGACCCTCAAGGCCGTATCATCGTAGATGCGCAAGGCAATCCGAAACGCAGCGCCGAGTCGAAATACCTGGGCAGTTACCAGCCCGATTTCCTGGCTACCCTCGGCACCGAACTGACGATCAACAAACGCCTGACCGTCCGCGCATTGCTCGACGGCAAAAAAGGCGGCGTATTCTATTCCGCTACCAAACTGAGTACGGAGAACAACGGCACAGCCATTACTACGCTGCTCAACGACCGCCAGCCATTTGTAGTTGAAAACAGCGTTAAGGAAGATGGAGTCGGCGGTTTTGTTGCCAACACCACCGAAACGGATGCGTATCACTTTTACAGAGGTGCTCCGGCAGGAAACTACCTGCTCGACGCTTCTTACCTGAAACTGCGCGAAGTAGCGATTTCCTACAACATCCCGACCGGTAAAATGGGTGCCTTCAAAGGTATCACCGTGGGCTTGTTCGCCAAAAATCTGAAATACTGGGTTGCAAAAGAAAACACGTTTGCCGATCCCGAAGTGGGCGGCGTAGGTGCGGCATCCGATGCCGTAGGCATCGAAACAACCACGACCCCGACTTCAAAAAGTTTCGGCGCAGAGCTGAGACTTAATTTCTAATCAAACAAAAGACAACAGCAATGAATACGCATAAATTCAAATTCATATTACTGCTGGTCCTGGGTCTCGGCACTCCTTTCTATTCCTGCAAGGATTACCTGGACGTGAACGTCAATCCCAACCAGTCCACAGAATCGCGCATCGACCTGCAACTCTCCGGAGCAATTGTGGGAACCACGATCGGAATCGGAGAGCGCATTTTTCCCGAACTCGGCGTATGGACACAGTACCAGACCGGCGGGCCCGGTGTTGCCTTGAGCGACTGGGATCAGAACAAACTGGGTTCCGATGAAACAGACGAACTCTTTCGTGAATTATACAGAAGCAGTGTCAACCTGAACTACATCGTCAACAATTCTACGGAAAGTTATTACATCGCTATTGCCAAAATCATGCGTGCCTATAACTTCCAGGTTTGCGCAGATGTATTCGGCGATATCCCCTACACCCAGGCGCTCAAAGGCGACATTCCCGATGGCTCTATCCTGCATCCGGTTTACGACAGCGCAAAAGACGTGGTGTACCCGGGTATCGAGAGCGAATTGCGCGAAGCCATCGACCTGATCGAACGCGGCGGCGCTTTCATGCTGCCCGGCGACGACGATCTGGTGTACCAGGGGGATATTAATAAATGGAATAAATTCGCGCACTCGCTCCTGCTGAAAGCGTACCTGCGCCAGGGCGCCAGCGGACAGGCAAAAGCGGCACAGCTCTACACCAGCAACGACCAGTTTATCCTTACCAACGACGAAGCAGCCATGGTTCGTTTTCCGGGCGGTTCCGCAGGCAGCAATCCTTTCTGGAATACGGCAAAAAGTTCTGCGCTGGGTAATTATTACGTAGCCACTACGACTATTCTGGATTACCTGACGACCACAGGCGACCCGCGTATCGACGTGTTTTTCGATCCGACTGCTGCTGGCACTCATATCGGCCTGTATCCCGGCGATATTCAGGCGCAACCACCGAATGCGGTGTTCTCCCGCCCGGCAGGCGCGCTCACTCCGGGAGGTGGCCGCATGTTCAGCCCCACCAATCCGGTCTTCTTCATGTCGGCCTGGGAAAGCAACCTGCTGCTGGCCGAAGCCGCTGCCCGCGGCTGGATCACTGCCGATGCTGCTGCGCTCTATGATGCTGCCGTGCAGGCCAATTTCGAATATTACGGGCTGGATGCTACGGATGCGGATGCATACCTGGCTGCAGGCGGCGCTTACGATGCTGCCAACGCCATCAAATCCATCGCATTGCAGAAATGGATTTCCATGAATGGCACACAACCCATCGAGTCGTGGATAGAAACCCGTCGTTTCGACAGCCCGGCTACACCTATTTTCACTTCACCAGGTGGCATTTTTCGGTCGCCGACCGAAAATGCCCTGGGCGCCGGCAACTATCCGACTATCCTTCCATATCCGGAAGACGAGGAAAGTCTGAATCAGAATTTCCCCGGCCAGCATCCGCTGACAGCCAGGGTATTCTGGGATAATTAAACCATTGAGTATGATGTCAGGTGTGGCAAGGCGCTGCGATATCCTAACCGCACTTGCCGCACCTGACAGATACCGTTAAAAAAATCCATTTCGATATGAAAAATAAAATTCTGATACGCTCTTCCGTTTGGCTCGCCTGCATCCTGTTGACGGTGGCGGCATGCAAAAAAATTGAAGACGGAGATTCTGTTACATTTGGTTTCTCGCAGCCGTTTTTACATGAACTGAACGTCAATTCAGCATATGTTTACGGGCAGGGAGCAACCCACATTTACACCGACATCCCTCAATTATTAGCCGTTGTGGTGGATACGGTTTCCGGTTTCGAGGGCGGTTACGGCGGCCATACGGGGTCCGATACACTTAAAATTTTAAAAAGCGACATAACATGGCCCGACACGACTTCTATCGGCGGCAAACTGATATCTCTGTCGAGAAGCAACCGGGCGGGTTATCCGATTGTAGTGAGCACCAATATTGTTATCGCAGGCGCCATCGCCAATCCGGGTCCAACTGCCATGGAAGGGGTCTACGTACGAACGAGTAATGGCTTTGCCATAGAAATCAAAAAAGTATTTAATGGCGTGTATGTGATCGACAATCCCGGCGGCGCAGGCACTGTCGCTCCATTTCCATACCTGCTATACAATTACATAACCTCCAGCGGTGGCGACAGCCTGGCGTTTCCGATCCAGGAGAACCCATGCGGCGGCGGTTTGCAACTGGTCGCGCCAGGTGCAGCGCTCGGTTTGTCAAGCGCTGAATATACGGCGAACTATCCACCGTCAATTGTGGCTACAGCGCCACTCACGCTGAGTTGGCGAGTACTGGAATTCTCCGCAGCACGTGCCACTTCGGTTAATCCGAGCGGCTCCTTGTGCCAATGGGGTACGCCTGTAAGGACGTTCGAAAAACAATAAAATTAAAATGACCTTACTGTCTGTTTAGTCATCAATACTCTCTTACCGGGTATTGCCAGTTCAATACCAGATCAACAAATCTCCTTGCAGAGATTGGATATGTTCTGAAGAAGAAGAATAAAGCTATGAAAATGAATGATGCGGCTTCCTCCAAAAGAGGGAGCCGCTTTAATTTTTATACAAAAAAGGGGTGCCGCCTGTGAAGGCAACACCCCGAAATATTTACCGGTAAAAAAACCGGATTACTGTTTTTCAAAAGTTCTTACGCCCGTACCCCACTGGCACAGTGCTGCGCCCGGGTTAGCGGAAGAAGAACGTGCGGAAGGAAATTCCAGCACTTTCCAGCTCACCGTCAGCGGCGTAACACCCGCGAGGATAACAGGCGGGTACTGTGTGCTGTATTCGGCACTTGTAAGCGAAAGCGGAGCGCTTGGGCCTACCAGTTGCAAACCACCATGGCAGGGGTTCGGCTGGATCGGGAATGCAATGCTGTCGCCGCCGCTCGAATTCCGGTAGTTGTAGAACAGGTACGGGAACGGAGCAACACCTGCACCACCCGGGTTATCGATGACGTAAACGCCGTCGAATACTTTTTTCAGTTCGATCAACACACCATTGGCAGTTCTTTTGTAAGTGCCTTCCATCGCTGTCGGGCCGGGGTTCGCGATAGCGCCGGCGATAACGATGTTGGTGGTAATGGCTACTTTGTAACCCGCTTTGTTGAATTTTTCGAACGTGATGCTTTTACCGCCCAGTGCAACCGTGTCAGGAAAACCGAGGTTGTCGCTTTTCAAAATTTTAACGGTATCCATGCCGGTAATACCGCCGTAACCGCCTTCAAAGCCGACTACTGTATCCACAGCGATGGCAACGACGTCAGGAATATCGGTATAGATGTGCGTTTGGCCTTCACCATATACATACGCATCATTAACGTTTTGCTCGTAAATGAACGGTATGGAGGTACTGACAACAGTAGAGTCAGCATCTTCAATTTTTTTGCAAGCCGCCACCGTCAACAGGATGCAGGCTAGCAAAACGGAAGAAAGAATCAGAATTTTATTTTTCATATTCGTATGAATTTTTTTTAAGAATAACCGCAGGTTATTGCCCCGGAAAATGAGTTCGGAAAACGTCTTTTTACGGACCAGTTATCCAAACCCATTTCCAGCAGGCTTTACCTGTTCAGGTATACTTGATTTAGTTATCCCAAAATACTTTGGCTGTCAGCGAGTGTTGGCCAGGGAAACTCTGGTTCAGACTTTCCTCGCTTTCCGGATAAGGCAGAATGCTTGGGAAGATACCAGTGCCTAAGGAATTTTTGGTCGGCGAATGGAAAATACCACCCGGGGAGAAGAAGATCGGTGTAGAAGGGCTGTCGAAACGACGTGCTTCGATCCACGATTCAACCGGTTGGAGGTTGTTCATCGAAATCCATTTCTGCAATGCGATCGATTTGATCGCGTTGGCAGCATCGTAAGCGCCACCGGCAGCCAGATATGCATCGGCAGCAGCAGCGTCCAGTCCGAGGTATTCGAAGCTCGCCAGAACGGCAGCGTTGTACAGTGCACCAGCATCAGCAGTGATCCAGCCGCGTGCAGCAGCTTCTGCCAGCAACAGGTTGCTTTCCCATGCCGACAACAGAATAACTGGTTTATCCGGGCCGAACATCAGGCCACCGGCCGGAGCAAGTGCACCGGCAGGACGGGAGAACTGTTGGGTAGGCAATGCAGCCTGAATGTCACCGGGGTAGAGTCCGTAGTGCGGGCCGTCAGCAGTCGGGTCATAGAACGCATCGAGACGCGGGTCGCCGGTTGCGGTCATGTAATCGGTAGCAGTACTGGTTGCTACATAGAAGTTGCCGAGTGCCGTGCTTTTTGCAGCATTCCATTGCGGGTTGCGCTGGCCTGCCATATCAAAAAAGTCTACTTTAGCCGCTTCTTCGTTGGTGAGGATAAACTGGTCTTCACTTTCGAACAATTGTGCCGCTTTCGCCTGGCCGCTGGCGCCCTGGCGCAGGTACACTTTCAGCAGGAGCGAGTGTGCAAACTTGTCCCACAACGCCATGTCGCCACCGTAGATCAGGTCGTCGGCAGCAGGTGTTACAGTGCCACCGCGTTCGATCAGGTCGATCGCTTCGCGCAGTTCGTTTTCGATGCCCGGGTACACAACGTCTTTCGCGCTGTCGTAAACAGGGTGCAGGATAGAACCGTCAGCGATGTCGCCTTTGAGTGCCTGGGTGTAAGGAATATCGCCGAACAGATCCGCATTTACCTGGAAATTGTAGGCACGCATAACTTTGGCGATAGCGATGTAATTGTTCTCCGTAGAGTTCTGAATGATGTAATTCAGGTTAGCGCTGCTTCTGTAGAGTTCGCGGAAAACCTCGTTACCTTCGGAAGAAGCCCATTTGTGCTGGTCCGGGTCGCCCAGGGAAACGCCGGGGCCGCCGGTTTGATATTGAGCCAGAATGGAGAGCTGCGGGTAAATGCGCTGACCGATGCCCACTGCGGTCATCAGTTGGGCAGCACTGAGCTGCAGGTCGATACGGGAAATCGTGGACTGGTTAGGGTCGACATTCACATCCAGATAATCCTTGCAGGAATAGAAAGGAGTACCGAGACCCAGAACCAGCAGTAGTATGAATTTGAATTTATGCGTATTCATTGCTGTTATCTTTTTTTGATTAGAAATTAAGTCTCAGCTCTGCGCCGAAACTTTTGGCCGTCGGAGTGGTGGTGGTTTCGATACCTACTGCATCGGATGCACCGCCTACGCCGCCTACTTCCGGATCAGCAAAAGTGTTTTCTTTCGCTACCCAGTATTTCAGGTTTTTGGCAAAAAGGCCAACAGTAATCCCTTTGAACGCACCCATTTTTCCAGTTGGGATGCTGTACGAAACAGCAACCTCACGCAGTTTCAGGTAAGAAGCGTCGAGCAGGTTTGCACCGGCCGGGCTACCTCTGAAGTAGTGATAAGCGTCGGTTTCGGTTGTGTTTACTACATAACCGCCGCTTCCGTCTTCCTGTACGCTGTTTTCAACTACGAACAGATCGCGGTTGTTGAGGGTAGTCGTTTCCGCAGTACCGTTGAACTCGGTGCTGAGTTTGGTACCGGAATAGAACAAACCACCTTTTTTACCGTCGAGCAGCGCGCGGATAGACAGGCGCTTGTTGATCATCAGTTCGGTGCCGAGTGTAGCCAGGAAATCAGGCTGGTAACTGCCCAGGTATTCCAGTTCGGTGCTTTGTTTCGGGTTGCCTTGTGCATCTACGATGATACGGCCTTGTGGGTCGTATTCGAAGGTAGTGCCTTTAAACGTACCGAATGGCAGACCTTCAGCAGCCACCAGGTTCAGGGAACCGTGACCGGAGAAGTGAACCAGACCACCGTAAATGTTCAGTTCGTCGTTGTCTACGTCGTTTTTGATGATCTCTTTTACGATGTTTTCGTTTTTAGACCAGGATCCGTACAGTTTCCAGTCGATCATTTTGGTGCGAACCGGATTCAAACGCAACGCCAGTTCGTGTCCCTTGTTCACCATACGACCGATATTTAACGGAACGATAGCATAACCGGAAGACCATGGAATATTTACATCCACGATCTGGTTTTTCGAATTGATGTTGTAGTACGTGTATTCGAGTTCGACACGGCCGTTGAAGAAACCGAGGTCGACACCTACTTCGGAAGTAACCGAAAGTTCCGGTTTCAGATCCGGGTTGCCGATGATGTTCAGTTTGCGGGCAGCGGGAACGCCATTGAATGGGAAACGGATCTGGTAGTCGTCGCCGAGGTCGAGCAGCAGCGGGTTCAGACCGTAGTAAGAGTTCAGGCGGTACTGCGGAGCATCTTTACCCGCAGAGCCGAGGCCGCCGCGGAATTTCAGGAAATTCAGCGGACCTGCACTGAAGTCGGTCAGGTTGGTAGGAACGATAGAGAAACCACCGCCCTGGTAGAAGAAGCCACGTTTGCCATCAGGCAGGGTGGACGACCAGTCCTGACGAGCAGAGTACTCGGCGAACAACCAGTTTTTGAAACCCACGGAAGTATTCGAATACACACCGAAAATACGGTATTGTGCGGAAGTTGCAGCCGAACGGGGCGCTTCAGCAGAGTTGGTCAGGTCGTAGAATTCAGGAATAACCAGACCGCCTACGGTTGTACCGGATACGAAACGGTTGGCGTTGTCGATCGAGTTGAAACCCAGGGTTGTGCTCAGTTTGAAATCGTCGCTCAGTTGTTTGGAGAACGTACCGTAAGCATCGTAAATCAGGTTGATGATGCGGTTGGTGCTCTCTTTGTAGGAACCGAGGCTGAAAGAGTTACGCGGGCTTTCAAAGTCGCTCAACTCGCCGTCAGACCAGGAAAGGCCTCTTTCGTAGAAGAATTTCGGATTCTGTTCGGTTACGTTGCTGGTGATAAAGTTCGTGCTCACTTTACCTGTGAACGACAGGGAAGTGATCGGAGAGTACGTCAGCGAAACACTGGAAACCACGTTATCAACCGTGTTGCTCACGTTCTGTTTGTCCAGAATGTAGTACGGGTTGATGGAGTACTGGCCGTAGAAACCTTTGAAGTCGTGGTAAGGGCTGTTGTAGTCGCGCAGTTCGGTGAACGGGATGTTCGCCGGTGTTTGCGTTACGAAAGCCATAGCAGGGGTACCGGAAGAGTAACCGAACGGATAGCCACCTTCGGTAGCGCCACGCTGTTTGAGTTTGGAATAGCTCATAGAGAAGTCGGAGCGCAGTTTCGAAGAGAATTGCGAGCCCACATTCAGCAGCAGGTTGTGTTTGTTCAGTTTGGTGTTGTGTACAATCCCTTCATTATTGAAATTGGTGTAGGAAACGAAGTAGTTGTATTTATCGGTACCACCGGAGATCGTGAGGTTGTTACGAGTCGTGTTGCCGATATCGAAGAAGCTCTGGATGTTGTTTTTCACCGCGCTGTAAGGGCGCACGAGTTGTTCGATTTTGCCATTGCTCAATGGGATCAGGTTGCCGTCTGCATCAGCAGGAGCAGCCGTCCACGGAATCATACGACCGTCGTATTCGGAACCCCATGCGAAGTTTTCACCCATAAAGATGTTGATACCACCGCCGCAACCGCCGCAGGTAGCATAGCCGGAGCCGAATCTTTCCTGGTTTTTGTACAGCACGTAGGCTTCTTCCACGCTGTAGGAGGAAGTGAAGGAGATATTGGCTTTGTCTCCTTTTTTACCTTTTTTCGTGGTGATCAGGATAACGCCCGAACCACCGCGCGAGCCGTACAGCGTAGTAGCGGCAGGGCCTTTCAGTACGGTTACGGATTCCACGTCATCCGGGTTGATGTCGTTGCCACGGTTACCGAAGTCGACGTAGTTGTCGCGGTCGCCCGCTTTACCTGTGCCACCGCCGCCGGAAGCCGACGTGTTGTTGACAGGAACACCGTCTACCACGATCAGGGCGTTGTTGCCTTGTGTGAGGGACGTTTCGCCGCGCAGTACAACGCGGGTAGAAGCGCCTACCGCACCGGAAGCCGAACCGATTTTTACACCGGCTACTTTTCCTTGCAGGGCATTCAGCACACTTTTGTTGGTAACCGAGTTGAGGTCGGTAGAGTTGACGGTCTGATTGGCATAGACGACGTCACTTTTGTTACGGGTAATACCCGTTGCAGTGATAACTACCTCGCTGAGGTTGGTACCTGCCAGCAGCACGATGTCGACCGCATTGGAAGAACCGAGTGGAATCTCCTGGGTCGTGTAGCCGGTGTAAGAGGCTACCAGAGTAGTCGCGCCATCCGGCACTTCCAGGGAGTATTTGCCATTGACATCGGTACGCGTACCCCGCGAAGTGCCTTTGACAGAAACGGTAGCTCCGATGAGCGTTTCTCCGTCGTCGCCGGAGACAACACCCATAATGGTACGTTGGGCCCAAGCAGAAGCCACCGTAACCACTACCAGAAGTAGGGTTGTGAGTAATTGTTTCATAAAAAGAATGAGTTGGTTAAAAAATGATATTGGTACATCAGGTGGATTATTGAGGAGGTTAAGTCCTCTACAGAAATGGGGGCATGCCCTCAAAAAAGAATCGATTTGAATGTTTTAGCGTAAAAAATGGGTTTTGTTTTTTCAAAAAAGGAAAAAAACGGTTAAGAATCGATGTCTAGGACATACCAAAGGTATAAAACAGTTCGATTCAAAAGATAAAATAAAATTAACACACAAGTAAGGGAATCGAGCACGGAAAGGCACTTTGATCTTCCACAGGGCACCTGAAAATCCTCATTTCAACATGTATAACGTGCTCATTATTAAACAGTATGGTGTGATTTCCCAAAAAAATTAGAAACCCGTCTGCCCATCAAAAAAACACTTTCGCACCAGCCGCCTGTTTGCCGGCATTAACGTGCAAAAGGAAAAGAGTGGCAAATATACTCAACACATGCGATATATATTTCTTCTTTACCCCAGCGATTTTTCGCAAAAAGATTTTGGAAAGGCCGCAGACTGCCAAATCGGTACGTTTGTATACCTGTTGAGGCAGCAGTAAAATGGCCACGGCACGCTTTTTTTATGCTTTTTATTACAAACTGATTCGTGTCACGCCAATTCTCCGGACTTTAGCATCTTTGCAACAAAAAACGGGCAATCCATCCGGGCGCGGTTTGTGCTCTTTTCCGACCCGCACATCATCGCGCACCCGTATGTTTTTATTCCATTTCACAATAACTTTGACACGTTATGTCTACCAATGATCGCGTTCGAAACAGCCGTGGCTTCCGCAATCCCATGCTGATTCTGGGTGTTGCAATGACGGCTTTTTACGTCATTCTGGGTTCGCTGCTTTTGTTTGTCAGGAGTTTTTTACCGGAGGTTGGAACCG
>Ga0116158_10002562_pt1 | contig 16047 bp, 13 predicted proteins | sample AD_UKC052_MetaG_FD_89883 | JGI IMG/M metagenome (GOLD analysis project Ga0116158, IMG submission 89883) | Active sludge microbial communities of municipal wastewater-treating anaerobic digesters from USA - AD_UKC052_MetaG | ecosystem: Engineered > Bioreactor > Anaerobic > Digestate | place: USA... | reverse complement strand
GCTGGATGATTTAATGAATTCTTCAGTTTATCTTTAAGGGTAAATGCCCCAACAGTGATTGCATTATAAGCCTGTCCGGGATCCTGAATACTTTCAATAAAATTTTTGTCCGGATATTCTTCCCGTTTGCTAACCGAAGCGTTACCTCCGCTTACAATAAACAATTGCGGCTCCAACTCATTAGCCTTATCTCCGGAGGTAATGGCATCAATAGCTGCAGAACTGCTTGAAGGCCTGCCTTTAAAGGCGATTCCATCATTTGTTACCGACAAACAATAAACCCGTGGATTATTGGGTCTGTCGATGATAGGAATTATACAGGCGTCCTTATATATTACACCATAAAGATCTTTATCCACCTTAGCACCCGGGTGTACCACTTTAAAAGACTCCACACCATGGTAGATATTTATTGATCCCCTTTCATTTAAAGCATCCGTCAAATCACCATATAATGCAAGACCAGCCATTCCTGTTCCATGGCCTCCATTTGGCTCTGAATCAAACCTTCCCCAACCTGCCTTCCAACTATACAAATGGCCATCTTCAATTAAACCTGACAAAATGGGGTGTTCATTATTAACCCCTGTATCCAATAAGCAAATTAAAACGCCATTTTCATCCCGACTACCTGCTAATCTGCCAATCAGGTCCTCCTCCCATTCTTTCTGACCTTCATAGGATATACTCTTGTGGGTAATAAAATCATTCATTTCCTGTGGTCTTCTTAATTCAGATAAAGAATCCAAAAGAACCAATGAAGATGATAATTGACGTGCTGTTGCCTTTACCAGATGCACAACATTCTCAGCGAATTCCAGCCTTGATTGGCCCAATTGTGCGCCAATAGCATTCACCTGGCTACTAATTAAATCAATATTATAACTTCCTTTTCTAAACCATACTTCCCACCAAACCTCTGTATCTGAACCAGGGAAGGGATAACCTAATCCATCTGCCCAAAATGCTTCAATAGTTGCTAACCTGACCTCTTCAATATTTGAAATTAAATCATTTGCCTTAGGATTGCCCGTATCCTGACCTTTAAATTTGGAGTTTTCATTTAAATACTCATTCACCCTTTTAATAAAATGCGAAATACCCCCACGTTTAAGCATCACAAGTGCCTTGTAGCGAAAATTGAAATGTTGGTCCGCAAGGTTTGAGTCAATTTCTTTTTGAATATTTAATAGCTGGTATTGTGGGCTATCTGTACTCTGATTTAATTGATCATATTTGAGGTCATAACCCCAGGGCGAGTAAAATTGAACATAAACAACATCATCCCAAATTACATTGTCGGGAAACGTGACCTGTTCTAAAAGTTCATATTCCGACTGAACAGCCGCAAGTTCTTTTAAAATTCTGTTACCATGTTGTTGCCGGTCCCGTTCTTTTTTATTAAACTTAACGGTAAGCTTTGTATTGGGGTACTTGTAGTTTTGGCTATCTGAAAAGCCCTGGATTAATAAGTGGGGTTTGTGAAAGGGTTCAGCCATTATTGTTTACGTTTTTTGATTGCATGTGTTAGGTCTGATAAAGAAAGTTTATCTGCTCCTTTCAATATCATTTCCTTGATTGCTTCTTCACAGGCCTTAACTATTGCTGAATAATTCAACCCTTCTGCAATTTCAGCAAGGTTGGAATAATCAGGCTTTTTATCAAAGGAAAAGGCATGCAAATTTTTCTTTATCGTATCAATAATTTCCAATTTATGCGGCAAAGGGTATTCAATTACTTCATCAAAACGCCTGAATAATGCTTTGTCCAACATTTCAGGCATATTGGTAGCAGCTATTATGATGCTGTTGCTCTGATCTTTCTCAATATGAATCAAAAAACTATTCAGGATTCTTTTAATCTCACCAACATCCTGTCCCTGATCTCTGTGAGAACCAATGGAATCAAATTCATCAAATAAATAAACCCCCCGGTTATCAACCATTGCTTCAAATATTAGGCGAAGCTTGGCCACAGATTCTCCCATAAATTTGGAAACAACCCCATCAAGCCGAACAATAAAAATTGGAATTCCCAGTTCTCCTGCCAGTGCTTGTGCTGTCATGGATTTACCGCAGCCGGGGGGACCGACCAACAGCAATTTACGCCTTGGTGTTAAATTGTACTTCTGCAGGGCTTCCCAATGCTGCTGCTCCTTTACCAATTTATCAAGTGCGTCGCGGATATCTTGCTTCAAAACCATATCCTTCAACTTGATTCGCGGATGGAAAATATCCATCAAATCCTTTAATTCACGTTTTGGTTGCAGGATTGGGATCGTTTTAGCCCTGTCTGCAAATGTCAGCGAACGGTTTTTCTGCGCTTTATCAATTAAAGACTTGAGCTCCTGGGCAAAATTTGTATGCCCTTTTCGCGCCTCTACCGCAGCAATCTGCAAGGCAGAAGAGAAAAATCGCTCTTCATCCCCTTCACCAAAGTACTTAATTAAACTTTTTATTTGTTCTGCTGCAGCCATAAGGCAAAATTAATCAATTACTTAAAATTAGGTTTTTAAAGCTTAAAGGACCAAGAATATCCAGAAATCTTTATAACTTATAGGCTAATTCATTGACAGCCAGCTGATTTTCCTTCATATTCACTTCATACTCCCAATCCACGAGCCCCCAACCAGCGTTGGTTTGAATCAAAAGTTTATAAAACCCTTGCCCGGCTTTGAGCGCTTTTGCCAATTCAGATTTAAAAGTATGAAAAGTAACCAAATTCTCTGGCTTATCCGATACACTGATAGAAATTTGCGCTCCGGCATCACTTATTCCGGAAAAACCATTGGATAATATGCTGAATTCGTTCAGTCTTACCCCAATTGGGTACACGTCAACATTTTTTGAAACCACTTCATCAATATTTAGCCGTATGGGTTCTGCCATGAGACATACACTGTTTTCGTGAACCTCAAAATCTATAATACTACCTATTAAAGGTTCGCCTTTAGCTAGTATCAAGGGTGTGTCGGAACATGCATTAAGCATATCCTGCACTTGTTTCCGTTTTAAAAATATTTGCTGATGCCATCTATCATTCTGAAACAGCCTGTTCAACAAATTCACCATTAACTTCACATTACGCGGCAGATTAGCGGCAATACCCATATAGCCGTGTTGCTGTGGGTGCATGTGCATGTTTCTTAATCTTTTTAATCTTTCAAGCGCTTTTTTTAATTGTACTAAATGATCTCCATTACAAATCTCCCCAATTAAAAAATGCAGTTTCTTCTCACTGCCATTTTTAGCCTTTACTTCCAGTCCAAGCTCCTTGGCCCGCAACCTGATGGCCATTTCCATTATCCTCAGCGCTTTATTCAATCCTTCATCATACAGCGGATAATGATGCCAGGCATGCGCCAACAAATATTCTACAGTTACAAAAGCTTCTCTGATATCAACCGGAACTGAAGCATGAAAATAACCCTTGATCAGATATTTTGACAAATACTCCTCTTTGGATTTTATGCCAAAGATCTGCCAGCGCTCATCTATATCAAAGTATTTCGTCATTTAATAAATTTAAAAGGGAAAGCAAATATTTAATTTCACTTATAGTGATAATTATCTAAAATCATTTTAGAAGAAAATAACATTTAGGATTACTATTTTTACCAACGCTACTGAGATCATTAAAGGCCACGGCTAGAAGATTTGGTTGATAAGACTTTTTTGGAGGAACATTGAGGTAGTCATTCTTACTTTAATAACATTAAAATTTCTATCAATAGCGGTCTTATTTTTTAAGAATGACTTTTTCGCTTCTTCCTTCAAATCAGGAATATTGAATTCTTTTATCATTCCTAAATTTAAATTTTGCTGATTCGCTCCATGGGCCAATGACCTCAATTCCTCATATTTGTATTCTAAATAAGAATAAATAAACTGTGAGTTCACTTTATCAGTGGTTTCAATTATGGCACATGCTTGGTTACAAGTAGCTTCAATTCCTGTAATTGCTACCCTGCCTCTTGTTACACCTTGGCCGTACATTGCAACCAAGACCGAACCTGCAGGAATTAATTTTGCAGAAGAATTCATTAACCCTTCTTCAGTTATATACTCTTCAACTTCTTCGATGACTTTGTAGTTCACTTCAGCAGTTTTGATCCATGGTATATTACCACCCCAATACTTATTAATCTTTCTATCCGGGGTACCGCCGCTATAAACTTTCGCTAAATATTGAATTTCAGTATAATTGCAATTCATTTTTTCAAATGTTTCTCTCTGCAATGCAGCCTTTACTTCACCCAACCCTTCCAAAACTTTCCCATCCATCTCAATCACCTCATTCAACGCCCACAGCAATTCAGCCAATTGGGCTTGCTGCTCTTTGGGTGGCAGAAGAAATTCATAGTTGGCGAGGTCTCTCCATTTAATTCGCCTAGTAATTGAACCGGATGCCTTTGATACAATGTACTTCCATAAAGAGGGGCTATTTAAAATTCCGATTAAAAAGCCATCTGCAAGTAAGTCGGGCTTTTCACGTATGGTTAAGATATCGCCGCTGCAAACACCAGCAAAACTTGCTCTGGGTGCCCTTTCTCGGAAGTCGCTTGCGTATAAACTTCTTCTAACCAAAAGATAATCTCCTATGTCAAATAGTTTCATGGCGGATGTAACCGATGAAGTTGACTCCCAGTTATTAATTCGGAAGTCCCATTGGCCAATATTGCTTGAGCCTACAAAACGGTCGTATCCACTTTTGCTTGGGTGATTTACCCGCCTGCTGTATTCGCAAGCAACATCTCCAAGCCTTACCTTTTGCCATTTGGTTTTGTCTATGTTAATTTTCATTTCAGTGTGTTGAAGAGAAGTTCCATGGAAGATTTCAGATTCGAACTGGCAAAATGCCAGTTCGAATAAGCCTGATCAAATTCACTTTCTGAATAATTCGAATTGTTTTCTACATAGAAGTTATGATTGAGTGAAGACTTATTTGATAGTACCTTATCGAGCTCTACCACTTTTGCAAAGCCATCTTCGTTTGAGTAGTTTTTGTATGCTGTATAAATGCGATCAATATGGACCGGCTCAAGATAACTTATCGTCTTTTCCTTCCTTACCAGATCTGAAGCATTTATGAATAATATCTTTCCCTTTCTTTCTTTTTGCTTTTTCGATTTGGATACAATCAGACAAGATTCCATGCCCGAATTATAAAAAAGATTTCTGCCAAGGCCTATTACGGCTTCAATACGGTCAGACTTGACAAAGTTTTCACGGATTTCGTCTTCTGAATTCCTATCAAGTATCCCTTGCGGCCAAAGGCATATAGATCTCCCAGATTTAGGATCAAGACTTGCTTGTATATGTTGTTCAAAAGCATAGTCGGCGCAGCCCTGCGGTGGTGTACCCCAAATATTGCGGCCAAAGGGATCGTTGATAAAACCGGTCCGGTCCCATGCCTTAATGGAATAGGGCGGGTTGGCGAGGATTACATTAAACTGCTGCAAGGCATCATGCTGTAAAAAAGCGGGTTGGGCTAAAGTATCGCCCCGCACAATGCTGAATTCTTCAATGCCGTGCATAAACATATTCATGCGGGCAATGGCCGAAGTAATCAGGTTAATTTCCTGCCCGTAAAGTTTCAGTGTGCGGTATTCCTTGCCTTCCTCCTTCAGGTGCAGCGCACAGTTGAGCAACAGCCCGCCCGAGCCACAGGTAGGGTCGTACACGCTTTCACCGGGCTGCGGGTCCATAATCAGGGTCATCAGCTTTACCACCGTGCGGTTGGTGTAAAATTCGGCGGCGGTATGCCCGCTGTCGTCGGCAAATTCTTTAATCAGGTATTCGTAGGCATTGCCCAACTTATCATCGGGTACGGTTTTCAGGTTGAGCACCTGCTGCGAAAAATGCTCCATCAGGTTGTTGAGCGTAGCATCGGAAAGCCGTTCCTTATTGGTCCAAGAGGCATCGCCAAAAATACCTTCGAGGGTATCGGGGTTGGCCTGTTCAATGGCCCGCATGGCTTTCTGAATGGCCATACCCACATGTACGGTGGTTTCCCTTACATCGTTCCAATGCGCACCTTTTGGTATCTGAAACCGGTGGTTTTCTTCGAAGGCAGCATATTCAAGGTCGCCATCACTATCGGCAAGGGCGTTGGCAAATTCTTCATCATATACATCGCAGATCCGTTTAAAAAACAGCAGCGGAAAGATGTACTGTTTATAATCGCCTGCATCAATGGTGCCGCGCAGTACTTTGGCCGCGCCCCATAGGTATTTTTCGAGTTGTTGTTGGGTCATTCTATAGGATTTGTTTGGGGAGTGTATTGACGGATTTTATCATTGTTCCTTCCCATAAAGATTCTATTTCCATTAATGACCATCCTTCTATTCTGCAAATGGCTTTACATGCCTTTATCAGTTTTATATAGTCTGCATATTCCTTAATTTCCTTAATGGTGCTGAAGGACTTTAATGATTGCAGGATTTCATTTTGGCCCCGATACTTATTTCTTATCCCCTGTATCAGTCCGTTATCAATGGGTGGATGCAAACAGGTAATCAAACCCGGTCTGCCAATCATGCCCGTGTAACTAATGGTTTTTAAATATACATTGATGAGTTTTGCAGCCCATCCAATGCCAATTTCTCTTTCATTACCAATGGCGATACAACTCTCTTTATGCCAGCTATCAAATTCAGTTTCATCAATTTCCCTGTCTCCAATTAAAATTTGATCATAGTTTGGCAACTTTATGAGCGGGTATACATCGGTTCTCGATTTCAATGGACAGCCTGACCGGGTGGCTGAAAAGGCACACCATTGCGCATAATTTTCAATCACCTGATGTCTTATTATGCTATCGTCTAATGGTTCCATTATAAAAATTTACTTAGAATAGTTTTAAATTTCTCTTCGGCCGCAAGGCTTTCTTCCCAGGCCTTTTTTAAATCCTTCAAGGCTTCCTCCACAGTAGGCAAATTATCTTCAATTACCTTTTCCACGTACAAGGGAATATTCAGGTTGAAATCATTTTCCGCAATATCATCCAGCGAAGCGAGTTTCACGAAATTCTCCACATCAGCATAATTATTGTACCAATCGAAAATTTGCTGCACATGTTTTTCTTCCAGAAAATTTTGCGCCCTGCCCACCCGCACCTGTTCAGCCGCATCAATAAACAGTACCTTTTTCTTTTTATGCTTTTCCTTAATTTGTTTGAAAACCATTACACAGGCTGCCAGTTGGGTGCCATAAAAAATATTTGGGCCAAGCCCAATTACCGCTTCCAGCAAGTCCATTTCCAGTAAGGCCTGCCGTATTCTACCCTCGGCACCCTTGCGAAACAGCGCGCCATGCGGCAACACCACGGTCATGCGCCCGGTGCTGTTCATGGATTTTATCATGTGCTGCACCCAGGCCATATCGCCATTGCTTTTGGGCGGCACCCCGGCTATATTTCTCCCAAAGGGATCTTTCACCCAGTTTTCAAAGCCCCAGTCTTCCAGCGAAAACGGTGGATTGGCAATTACACAATCAAAGGTTTTTAACCCATCGGCTTCAAAAAAAGCAGGATGCCTTAGGGTATCGCCCCGCACAATCTGAAAATCTTCCATGCCATGCAAAAACATATTCATCCGGGCAATGGAGCTTGAGGTCAGGTTTTTTTCCTGTCCGTATAAAGTCAGCGTGCGGTAATCCTCGTTGTTTTCCTTTAAATGGGTTACACATTCCAGCAGCATGCCGCCCGTTCCACAGGCAGGGTCGTACACACTTTCGCCTTCGTGGGGGTCGAGTATCAGCCCCAGCAAATGCACCACCGAACGCGGGGTGTAAAATTCCCCGGCTTTTTTATTGGTAAGGTCGGCAAAATGCTTGATCAGGTATTCATAAGCCGTCCCGAGAATATCGGGGTCCACCAGCGAATTGGAAAGGGTATATTGAGAAAAATGCTCAATCAGGTCGTTGAGCAACCGGTCGGAAAGTTTGTTTTTATTGCTCCACTGCGCATCGCCAAATATTCCATACAGCATTTCCTGATTGGCCTGTTCAATACCCCGTAAGGCTTTTTCAATGGCTTGTCCCACATTCGTTGTGGATTCGCGTACATCATTCCAGTGGCAGCCGGCGGGTATTTCAAACCGGTGAAACTCGGGCAAAGCGGCATATTCGGCATCCCCTTCCGATTCTTCCAACGCCAGCCGGTATTCCTCATCATACACATCCGATAGCCGTTTGAAAAACAGCATTGGGAAGATATATACCTTAAAATCAGACGCATCTACCGGACCTTTTAGTATCCACGCGGCTTTGGAGAGGTATTGTTCGAGTTGAGAGAGGGTGAGTTTTTGTAGTGACATGATTCTATTGGCAATCATTAATTTATAAAATACAGAGACTTCAAAAATAGTGGAGAATAAAATAGGGGAAGATAGAATTATGAAAGGTGGAATACTATTTAAATCTCCGGATTAACTGTCCCCACCCACCCCGCCGTTGTGCTTCCAACCTTTACTGAAACCTTCCTGCAACTTGCAGGAGCCTTTCCCATCCTGTAGCAAGCCTCCTGCAACCTGCAGCAGCCTTTCCTACAGGGAGGAATTAGGTATGTAAGCTGCATTTTTTAATTCCTCCCTTTTATGTACTTTTACCCCCGGCCACCCCTGCAGACAACCTAAAAATGAAAGCGCAAAGCAGTCAGGCAAAACCTCCCCGCTGTTATGAACAAGATCCACGGCATTCAGCTTAAACGACTCAGGCATGCAGAATGCCTGCAAATGTTGCAGGATACCCTTGCCCTGCTCGAGCGAAATGGGGTGCAGCAGATGCCTTTTGCTGAACAGGCTCTCCACCTGCAACACCTTACCCAACAGCTTGCAAACCGCCTGAACAAACCGCCGCAAAAAAACCTGCGGCAACAGCACCGGGAAACCCTTGCCGCGCTTGATGCCCAACGCATGGAAGCGGTACAGGGGCTACAGTCGGTGGTGGCCGGGTATCGTTTTCATTATGAAGAGGAAAAGCGGCTGTACGCGCGCAGCCTGCACAAGTTGTTTACGTCTTTTGCCACCGGTATCAAAAGAAAGCATGCTTCCGAAAAAACGGCCAACCTGCGGATGCTTATACAGGTGTGCACAGGCGAACCCCGTTTGGTTGAGGCGCTGCAGGGGCTGCAACTCAGCGAATGGTTCCAAAAACTGCAGGAAGCCAACCAACAGTATGCAGAGTTTTTCTTGCAAACCATTATGGATAGGGCAGAGGCGCCCGCCGATACTTTTTCGCAAATCAGGCCACAAGCGCAGGAAGCCTGGTATGGGGTTTGCCGGCAGTTGAATGCTTATGCACAGGTGAATCCGGAAATTTATGGAGAGTTGGTAAAGGAATTCAATGGGATGTTGGAGGGGTACAGGCGGCTTGCGGCTATGCGCCGGAAATAATTTCAGCGCTGTCATGCCGGCAGGCTCTGTGGCTTTGAGTGCAATTTCGGAGTGCGTCAGCCTTCTGTTCCACTGGGTGAATTAACTGCGTTAGGGCGGTGCTTGCTTTGTACTTTTTTTCTTGACCCTTCCTTTCGTCAGGGCAGGCGCCAAAAGTACCAAAAAAGTCAAGGCACTACCAATGCGTTTGCCGCAGGATGCACCAGGCGATTATTGGGATTTACGGTTTCAAACCCAATTACCGGAGGCGGCACCGCAACCGGGCTGCGTTGCAGGCTTGTTTTCGGGCCGCTGTTGCAAGCCAGGTTGTTTGATTTATTTTAATTGGCTCATTTTCATTTGGCCCGAAAACGCCATTCCACTTGCCCGTTTGCTAACGCTGTGGCAGTGCGGCGGGCTTCGGAGGAGGAAGCCCCCAACCCCCAACCCCTTCCCCCGCTAGGAGGAAGGGGAGTAGCGGCGTCTTCGCAGGAAGATCGGGGGAAGCTTAATCGCCTTTAAATACACTTTTGTATCCTGGCATTTGTCCTGATTGCTATTGGGATTGATAACTTTTAGTTTTCCAAATATAATCCAGTGATTCACACGAAGTTTCATCCGATAGCAGTCCTCCCTCCTGCGGGGTTCACGAACGAAGTGAAGGGAAGGAACGAAGTTCGTGAGGGGGGGCTTACAACCTTGTCCTCAACCTTTCCTGCATCCCCCTATACCACCCACTATAACTACCATACACAATCCGTGCCCGCGCCTCGCCCATCAGCCACAAATAAAAGCTGAGGTTTTGCAGCGAGGCAAGTTGCAGGCCCAGTATTTCGCCGGCTTTAAACAGGTGACGCACATAGGCTTTGCTGTAGTAATTGCCTATACCGTTGGTCATGGCTTCGTCCAGCACGCTGAAGTCTTTTTCCCACCGCTTATTATCAATATTGATGACGCCGTTGCTGGTGAACAGCATGGCGTTGCGGCCATTGCGGGTGGGCATTACACAATCAAACATATCAATGCCGTAGCTGATGCATTCCAGCAGGTCCCAGGGAGTACCAACCCCCATCAGGTAGCGGGGTTTTTCCCAGGGCAGGTGTTCGCAGCTCCATTCACAAAATTCGTACATCATTTCGGGGGGCTCGCCTACGCTGAGGCCGCCAATGGCATTGCCTACGGCATTTTTGCTGCTGATGTATTCGGCAGACGCTTTTCGGAGGTCCTTGTAAGTGCCGCCCTGCACAATGGGGAACAGGTTTTGGTCGTATCCGAATTTGGGTGGGGTTTCTTCGAAACGCTTTATACAGCGGTCGAGCCAGCGGTGGGTAAGGTGCATGCTGTCCTGCGCGTACTTGTAATCGCTTGGGTAGGGCGGGCATTCATCAAAGGCCATAATGATATCGGCGCCAATGGTGCGTTGGATATCCATCACACTTTCGGGGGTAAACAAGTGCTTGCTGCCGTCGATATGGCTGCGGAAGGTTACGCCTTCTTCCTTTATTTTTCGCTGTGCGGCAAGCGAAAATACCTGGTAACCGCCGCTGTCGGTAAGAATGGGGCGGTGCCATCCGTTAAACTGATGCAGGCCACCTGCGGCTTCCAGCACTTCGAGACCGGGCCGCAGGTTGAGGTGGTAGGTGTTGCCCAGGATGATCTGCGCCTGTACATTCTGCACCAATTGCTGCTGGGTAACCGCCTTTACGGTGCCCACCGTGCCTACGGGCATAAAAATGGGCGTGAGTATCTCGCCGTGGTCGGTGGTTATTTTGCCCGCGCGGGCTTTTGACTGGCTATCGGTATGTTGAAGTTGGAAGGTTAATGCCGGCATAAGGCGGCGAAGGTAGGAAATGAACCTCACCCCCCGGCCCCTCTCCATGAGGAGATGGGTGCCCCTGTTGGGCATTGCTGATTGAATTCAAGATTTTTTTTGGTGGCTACCCTTTTCTTTTTGTTTCTAAATAAAGAAAAAACCTACACTTTTCAAACCAAAATTCAACCCATCAAATTAAATCAACCTCTTTGAATTTGGGCACCCTTCTCCTTTGGAGAGGGGAAGGGGGTGAGGGCTAACGATGAGGCAGCGCCGGAACTTCGGATGAAACTTCGTGTAAACAATACGAATATTTCTCTGATTGAACATAGATGGAATCGTTTAAAAGCCTTAATTGCCCTATTTTAGCGTCCATGAAAAAATTGCTTTGCCTCCTCACCTCCATTACCATTTTAAAAATCATTGCATTTGCCCAGGGCGGCGACCCCAAACTGACCGAAGTATGGAAACCCGTGCCACCTGCAGTAACCCCGGGCGCCACCTCAGCGGATGCGCCGTCGGATGCCATTGTGCTATTTAACGGGAAAGGCCTTGATGGCTGGGAAAGCGAAAAAGGAGGCGATGCCGGCTGGACGCTAAAGGATGGTGTATTAACCGTAAAGCCGGGCGCGGGCGGCATCCGCACCAAACAAGGCTTCGGCAGTTGTCAGTTGCATATTGAGTGGCGCACGCCTGAACTTGTAAAAGGTGAAGGGCAGGGCCGGGGCAACAGCGGCATATTTCTGATGGAAAAATATGAATTGCAGGTACTGGATAATTACAACAATACTACCTACAGCAACGGGCAGGCAGGCAGTATTTATAAGCAGCATATGCCCCAGGTAAATGCATGCCGCAAACCCGGAGAATGGCAATCTTACGATGTGATATTTACGGCTCCTCAATTTTATGAAGATGGCCGCCTGAAAGAACCCGCACAGATTACTGTTTTACATAACGGTGTCCTGATTCAGCATAACACTTCCATCACCGGCGAAACGAGCTATATAGGTATTGCAAAATATACAAAGCATACCGACAAACTGCCGCTTTCCCTGCAGGACCATGGCGATTTGGTAAGCTACCGCAACATTTGGGTACGACCCTTATAACCACGCCGGGTAAACTATTTACAGTTGGCAGGTCCGAAGCAACCGGGCAGGCATTACATTGCACCAAAAATATTCAGTATGCATTTCTCTGGAAAATATATTCGCCACGCAGTTTTCGTGCTGTTGGGTGTGGTTAATACCCTAAGCATCCATGCGCAAACCGCGCAAGCTTCCCCAACGCGCGACGAGCGCCTCAAAAAGCAGGAAAGCAAAATGGTTTTTCCCCTGATAAAGGCCAGCTACCTGAGCGGGGTGATTCCGGTGGAGAACGCAGCCCTGAAAGCCGGCCCCAATGAGCAGGTTAAGCTGATGTTTGATTTTACCCAGGCTACCTCAGCGGGCAAACAGGCTACCAAGGTAAATGAGGGTCTCGAAGAAGTGGCAAGGATCCTGAATATCCATGTGTTATCGGGGATAAAAAAGGAAAATATCAAGGCCGTCGTCGTTTTTCATGCCGGCTCCATCATTTCGGTTCTTTCCGAAAATTATTACCAGCAAAATTACCAGGCTGCTAATCCCAATATTGCCATGCTGAACCAGTTGCAGGCAGCGGGCGTTGAATTATATATTTGCGGTCAAAGCCTTGCCTTAAGGGAAATTCCGGCATCCATGGTATTGCCGCAGGTAAAAGTGGCGCTTGCTGCCAAAACAACCCTCACCCATTTTGATGCGTTGGGCTATTACGAGTTTGTGATTAAAGCCGAGTAATTTTTTTGCCACAAAGACACAAAGGCTCCAAGGTTAAAAGGCAAACAATCAACTAGCCATGTAAAGGCCAGGTCGGGAAGATGGAAAGAACGGGAAGAAGACGGGAAGGAATACACCTGCAATCTTACCGATTCCCTGCCGCAAGGCAGGCTTTCCGACCTTACCGTCCCCGCCTACCGGCAGGCAGGTTACCGGCATTTGCATTAGCAATCATTTTTATCAGGAATAAAAGATGGAGAAATTAAACGAAGTATTTCTTTGCGCCTTCTCTTCCTGGTGGCCAATTAAAAAATTACTGCTTACCATCCAGTATCACCGGGGTATTCCCTTTACCCATAATGATGATTTTGGCATTCTGACTTTTACCCAATTCCATCAAAGCCTTGATGTTCTCGTATTGCAGTTGCTTATCGGTAAGGCTCTCGTTGATAATGCGCTGATAATCGCTGATACCCCTTGCTTCCACACGCTTGCGCTCCGCCTCCTGCGTTTCTTTCTGCAACACATATTGCATTTTCTGGGCTTCCTGCTCGGCATTGATTTTCAACTCAATGGCTGCCCGCACACTTGCCGGAAGGGTAATATTCCGCACGAGCAATTGTTCGAGCAACAACCCGCGCTTTTTAAAATCTTCCTCTATCCCCTTGTAAATGCGATTTTGAAATTCATCCCGCTTGGTACTGTATAATTCCACCGCCTGATAATACACGGCATTGTCGCGGATCTTGGTACGGGTTAGGGGGCGAACAATTTTGTTTTCATAATCAAAACCCGTTTCCTGCAGCAATCTTGGAGCATCGCCTGCCACCACGCGGTACAAAACAGTAAGGTCAATGGTCACTTCAAGGCCGTCGCTTGTAAGTACCCTGATGGCATCATCCCCCGATTGTTTACCTTCATCATGAATGCCGCTCATGGTATAATTCTGAGTTCTTACATCCACCGTTTTCACATCCATCAGCGGGTTAATAAAATGGAGTCCACTACCCAACACCAACGGTTGCACTTTTCCGAACAATACTTTCACCCCGGCCTCACCGGCTTCAATTTGTACCACACAGGAAATCATAATGCCAAGACCAATGGCAATAACACCTAGTATCCGGCCGGTTGGTATAAAGCGGGCCGCCACAGGGTTTTGCTTACCTACAATGGCCGTAATCACCAAAATAATCACCCCAAGAAAAATAAAAATCATAACAAGTTTTGTTCCGGTTGAATGAACGGAACAATCAAAGGTCGGAAACAAGCGGCAAGTTCAATCAGATTTCAGCGATGAACGGAAATATGGGGATCCTGGCTATTATTCCGGGCCAATTATGATAATTGCATACGTTACTTCAACACTTACATCACCTTCACTGTGGTTAAATACCCTGAACTTACAGGAGTTGGAATCTACCTCAAAAGGCACAAAAACCAACTTGGCCCAACCACTATTGCTCGAACTGATCATATTTCCCACATAAACCTGCGGGGTACCTCCAAAAGCTTCGTAGCCAAATTCGCCACTATCCACCGAACCTCCCGCACTCAGGCTGCCGGAAAGTGTGATGGAAGTGCGGACAATTTTTACCTGTGTACCATTATGGCTGCGCACAATTCCTTTATTGGCATTTACTTTTATATCTCCCGATACGGTCAGGTTACTGCCGACAGTTTCAGAGCCGGTTACCGTCAGCGTCCCATCCACGGTGGTGTTATTGCCAATGGTAAGGGCATTGTTGGGGTTTAAAATGCCATCAATCCGGGCATCCTGCCGGATACGTACCGGGCCGCCATCAACATCAAGCCTATAAGCTCCGGAAGGAGGAATGCCTATTCCCAAACCATAAGCCATGTAATTGTACCCGTTTCTGTTGTCAAAGGCATAATCCGGGCTCGAAGTTCCAATGCCCAAATACCCATATATATATGCGGAACCGCCAATGTTGATTGAACCTGAAACATCCAGGCGGGCGGAAGGTGTAGTTGTGCCTATACCCACGTTTCCAAAAGAATCTATAACCATCTTGCGGCTACCCTGGGTATAAAAATCAAGACCTGCCTGGTTGGGGCCGGGTGTTCTTCTGCTACCTATCCCCACTTTTTTGTTGTTTCCAAAAGTGAGGGCGCTTTCAAGTGCAAAGCCATTTACATTGGCCTGGTCAATGTTCAGTCCACTGTCGAGCGATAATTTGGCAATCGGATTACTGGTACCAATACCTACGCGGCCACCCTGACCCTTTGCTGGCAGGTTAATTAAAAAACCAAAGGCAAATAACAGCATTAAAATATTCTTCATCGTGCAGTAGTTTGGCCTACAAGATGAAAAATAATATTTAATCTGGCAAAAAAACAATGCATTTTTCGGCAATTAATTATGCCTTACGCCTTCCTTTACCCTGAAAACATGCAGAATGTAAGGGAAAACGGCATCCATGGTTTCCTCTGCGCCACGTGGAGAACCCGGCAGGGTGATGATGAGTGTATTGCCGGCAAACCCGGCAATGCCACGGCTAAGCATGGCATAGGGCGTGCGTTGCTGACCGTAATTGCGTGCGGCTTCCATCAGCCCGGGTACATCGCGCTCTATCAGCGGCTTAAGGGCATCGGGCGTTACATCGCGGGGCGATAACCCGGTGCCACCTGTAAATAAAATTAAATCAAATTCCTCCGCCATCAATTGCCTGGCTTTTGCCTGTATCAGGTCAAACTCGTCTGCAATTGCTTCTCTATGGTCTGCTTTTAAACCGTGCTTTTCCAAACGATGGGCAATTACATCGCCACTTTTATCGGTGTTGAGTCCTTTGCTTACGCTGTCGCTGCAGGTAATTACCGCACACTTTACCGTATCGGGGTAGGCGTACTTGATGTCGCTTTTTCCGCCCTTCTTTTTCTCAAGGCGAATAGAACCTATTTCAATTTCCTTGTCAATGGGCTTCAGCATATCGTACATGGTAAGCGCTGTAATCATCACCCCATGCATGGCTTCCACTTCTACGCCGGTTTTGTACACGGTTTGCACTTCCACACGGATAATGATCTCCAGTCCATTGATC
>Ga0116158_10002559_pt1 | contig 16056 bp, 9 predicted proteins | sample AD_UKC052_MetaG_FD_89883 | JGI IMG/M metagenome (GOLD analysis project Ga0116158, IMG submission 89883) | Active sludge microbial communities of municipal wastewater-treating anaerobic digesters from USA - AD_UKC052_MetaG | ecosystem: Engineered > Bioreactor > Anaerobic > Digestate | place: USA... | reverse complement strand
GCGTGAGGTCTGGGAGGTGGGGATGTCAATGCGCGGTTTGTTTCTGGGTGCCGGTGCTTGTTTGATCGTCGGGGCGTGCGGCGACGGTGGTGATCGCCAGGAGTCGGTCTCGGGGACGGCGACGGCGACCGTGACCGCGACGATCTCCGGGACTGGCACGTCGTCGTCGTCGACCGCGAGCGCGTCGGAGGGCGTGACCGAGGACGCCGGCACCGCGACGGCGACCGGGACCGGGACCTCGAGCCCGACCAGCACGGCCACCGATGGCACGACGACGATGCCGGTCGATGAGACTGTGGGCATGACCGGCACGACCGGCATGACCGGCATGACCGGCATGACCAGCATGACCAGCACGACCGGTACGACCGGCGCGAGCACCACGACGGGGGTGCCCGCGAACTGCGGCGACGGTCAGATCGATCCAGGCGAGGAGTGCGACGACGGGGCGCAGAACGGCCCCGATCAGCCCTGCTACGCCAACTGTCAGCTGAACACCTGCGGCGACGGCGTGAACGAGCCGCCGGAGGAGTGCGACCTCGGGGCGAACAACGGGCCCGACAGCGGCTGCTCGCCGCAGTGCAAGCTCCTGCCCTCGGCCTGCGGTACGCAGAAGGCCGAGGCGGAGATTACGATCAAGCCGGTCGACATCGTGATCCTGATCGACAACTCGGGCAGCATGTCCGCCGAGATCAAGGGCGTCGAGAGCAACATCAACAAGAACTTCGCGGACATCCTGGAGACCAGCGGCCTCGATTACCGCGTGATCATGGTGTCGGCCTACGGCAAGAACTCGGCCAACAAAGTGTGCATCGAGGCGCCGCTCGGCGGCATCGCGCCGGGCGGCTGCGCCAACCCGCCGGCCAAGCCGGTCGACAACCCGGGCAAGTTCTATCACTATAGCGCGACCATCTCGAGCGTGAACGCGGCCTGCAAGTCGCTGTCGACCTTCGACGGCGTCGACAAGGACCAGTTCGCCGTGGCGCCGACGGGCTGGCAGACCTGGCTGCGTGCGGACGCGCTCAAGGTGTTCCTGGTGATCACCGACGACCGCATGAATTGCTCGTACGCCGGCAAGTCCTACAACGACGGCAACACGGTGGTGGCGGCCGGCACCGCGTCCGCGGCCTTCGACGCCGCCCTGCTGGCCAAGTCGCCGCTGCACTACGGGACGCTCGCGGAGCGCAATTACCTCTGGTACAGCATCGTCGGTATGGCCTACAACGTGCCGCCGGAGAGCCCGTACACGCTGAAGGACCCGCTGGTCACCGCCAAGTGCCCGTCCGGGGTCAACGGCGGGCTCGGCTATCAGGCGCTCAGCAACCTGACCAACGCGTGGCGCTTCCCGCTGTGCGACACGACCAAGTACAACGAGATCTTCAACGGCATCGCCAAGAACGTGGCCGCGGAGTCGAAGATCGCCTGCGACTTCGTGATCCCCCCGCCGCCCGAGGGCAAGACCCTCGACAAGGAGTCGGTGGTCGTCAACGTCACCCCGTTTGGCCAGATGAACCCCATCATCTACGATCAGGTCCCGAGCCTGGACATGTGCACGCCGATGGCCTTCTATGTCGACGGCGACAAGGTGATCCTGTGCCCCGAGGCCTGCGCCGCGCTGCAAGCCGACAAGGACGCCGAGGTCGAGGTCGAGTTCACCTGCGAGCCGCTGGTCCCCAACTGAGCGGCACCTGGCGGGTGTAGAGGATGACGGGGCTGCCGCAAGGCGGCCCCGTTCCGCGTCCGTGACATGACCGGGGCGCCACGGCCCGCGCGGGAAACTACTAGCATATCCGCCGGGGCACGCGCCGAGGCGCATCGCAGCCGCGGGTATTGTTTGATTCGCGGTCGCGCCTGCCGCGCAGCGCAGCGCAGGTATGGCGGTGTATGGTCATATCGATCGGAGTAACCTCGTCCCACCGCCGGGGCGCTCCCGGACGCTCGCCTATCCACTGCCCGTGCTACGCCCCGGGACACGAGGTGAGAATGTCAATGCGCAGATTGATTGTTTGTACCAGTGCGTGCGCGATCGTCGGGGCGTGCAACAGCGGCGGTGATGGCGATGGGTCGGCGAGCGGCCTGGCGGTCGCCACCGCCACGATCTCCGGGTTTGGCACCTCCGAATTGCCGACCTCGGGGCCCACGGACAGCGCTGGACCGGGCCCGGGCACCGAGGGCGTGACCGCGGGCGCGACCGGCTCGAGCGCCACGACCGGCGGCGACAATGCGACGACCACGCCGGTCGATGGGACGATGGCCGATGCGACAGGCATCACAGGAACGACCGGTGTCACCGCCGGGACGGATATGACAGGCGTGTCGGGAATGACGGATATCTCCGGTACGGCGGACGCGACCGGCGTGGACGGCACCGCGGGCGTGCCCGTGAGCTGCGGCGACGGGGCGCTGGACCCGGGCGAGGAGTGCGACAACGCCGAACAGAACGGGCCGGACCAGCCCTGTTACGCGGATTGCACGATCAATCATTGCGGCGACGGCGTGAGCGAGCTGCCGGAGGAGTGCGACCTCGGCGGCCTGAACGGGCCCGACAGCGGCTGTTCGCCGCTGTGCAAGGTGCTGCCCTCGGCGTGCGGCACGCAGACGGCCGAGGCGCAGATCACGAACAAGCCGGTCGACATCGTCGTGCTGATCGACAACTCGGGCAGCATGTCGGCCGAGATCGCCGGGGTCGAGAGCAACATCAACAATAACTTCGCCGACATCCTGGCGGCCAGCGGCCTCGACTATCGAGTGATCATGGTGTCGGCGTTCGGCAAGAACTCGGCGTACAAGGTGTGCATCGAGGCGCCGCTCGGCGGCATCCCGCCCGGCGGCTGCCTCGAACCACCCGAGCAGCCGATCAATAACCCGGGCAAATTTTATCACTATAGTACGCCGATATCGAGCGTGAACGCGGCCTGCAGGGCGCTGTCGACCTTCGACGGCGTCGACAAGGACCAGTTCGGCCTGGCACCCGGGGGCTTTCAGAATTGGCTGCGCAAGGACGCTCTCAAGGTGTTCCTGGTGATCACCGACGACCAGATGGCCTGCTCGTACGCCGGCAAGACCTACGACGACAAGAACAAGGGCATGCAGGCGGTCGCGGCGGCGACGGCCGTCGACGCCGCGCTGCTGGCCCAGTCGCCGCTGCACTACGGCACGCTCGAGGCGCGCAACTACCTCTGGTACAGCATCGTCGGCATGGCCTTCAATCAGCCGCCGGATGCCCCGTACACGCCGATGGACCCGCTGATGTCCGCGAAGTGCCAGACGGCGGTCAACAGCGGGCTCGGTTATCAGGCGCTCAGCAGCCAGACCAACGCGTGGCGGTTCCCGCTGTGCGACACGACCAAGTACGACCAGATCTTCGAGGGCATCGCCCAGAACGTGGTCGCGGGGGCGAAGATCGCCTGCGACTTCGTGGTCCCGGCGGCGCCCGAGGGCAAGATCCTCGACGAGGAATCCGTGGTCGTCACCGTCACCCCCGCGGGCCAGATGCAGCCCGTCATGTATGACCAGGTCCCGGGCCTCGAGATGTGCGCGCCCATGGCCTTCTATGTCGATGCCGGCAAGGTGATCCTGTGCCCCGAGGCCTGCGCCGCCCTGCAAAACGACAAGGACGTCGAGATCGAGGTCGAGTTCACTTGCGAACCGCTGGTCCCCAATTGAACAATGGCCGTCGAACCGTGTTTCGGGCCGGTATGTCCGGTGAGGTTTGCCGCCCCCGGTGTGCATCCGGACCGCGAACCACCGGGCTCGCTCGTGCCCACCCGGAAACTGCGACCCGGTGCTGTGAGGGCGCGAGGAATTGGCTAATGTGATGGCGTGAAGGACGTCCCCGGCGAATCCTCGCGTCGCCTGCGACGTGAGTTGCAACTGCGGGCCGGCTCATCGCTGGCGACGCTGGAGCTCGACGCGCAGGGAAGGATCGTCGACTGGAACCCGGCGGCGCAGCGGGTGTTCGGCTGGGCCGCGCAGGAGATCGTCGGGCAGGGGCTCGGGCCGCTGCTGGCCGACCCGGCGCAGGCGGAGGCCTGGTTCGCGGCGCTGGTCGCCGGCGAGGCGGCGCCGCGCCGCCACAACCTGCGTCGCGACGGGACGGGGATCATGTGCCACTGGCATGCGATCGTGGTCCGCGACGAGCACGGCGCGCTCGACCGGGTCTATTGCGAGGTCCGCGAGCTGGCCGCGGAGGACGCCCAGCGCCAGCGCGAGCAATTGATGCAGGCGCTGGCCGACCACTCGCCGCTGGGGATCTTCGCCAAGGGGCCCGATGGCCGTTATGTGTACGCGAATCATGAGTTCGCGCGCAGCATCGGGCGCTCGGTGGAGGAGGTGATCGGCCAGGGCGACGCGGACCTGTTCATGCCGGCGATCGCCGAGAGCCTGCGCCGCCATGACGCGGAGATCGTCGCCGCCGGAGCGCTGCGCGCCCGCGAGGACCGCGGCGTCGGACCCGACAGCGACCGCAGCTACTGGTCGCTCAAGTTCCCGCTGCAGGACGAGGCGGGCCGGGTGTTCGCGGTCTGCGGGCTCGTCAACGACATCACCACGCTGCGCCGCGCCGAGGCCGAGCGCACGGCGCTGCAAGATCAGGTGATCGAGGAGCTGTCGACGCCGCTGCTGCCGCTGTTCGAGGGCGTGCTGGCGATGCCGTTGATCGGTGCCATCGACGCGGCGCGGGCCCAGCTGATCATGGAGACGCTGCTCGCGGGCGTGGTCCAGCAGCGGGCGCGCATCGTGATCCTCGATCTCACGGGGGTGCGCATGGTCGACAGCCGCGCCGCCCAGGGGCTGATGCAGGCGGCCCGCGCGGCGCACATGCTCGGGGCCGAGTCGATCCTCACCGGCATCAACGCCGAGCTCGCCAGCGTGCTCGTCGAGCTCGAGGTGGATCTGCGCGGCCTCGTCACGCTCGGCAGCCTGCGCAGCGGCGTCGAGTACGCGATGCAGCGCTCACGCGCTTTGCATCGCCGGTGATCGCGGGTCCGCGAGCTGCGCGTGCCGGGACCGTCGGCGCCGTGCAGGCGACGTCGCCTGCTGCAGGCCCGGGCAGGGTCCCGGTATATGCCGACGCGGGCGCATGGGCGTTACCCTGGTCCGGTGCGCACAGCCTTGTTGACCAATCCCAACGCCGGCGGTGGTTCCGTCGATGCCTTCCTGGATCTGCCCGGGCGCCTCGCGGAGGCCCTCGGCTGCGAGGTCGAGCTGCGCGCGAGCGAGACGGGGGAGGAGATGCTGGCGGCGGCCGAGGCGATCGGACGCGACGATGGTTTTAAACGCGTGCTGGTGGCGGGCGGTGATGGCTCGGTGCAGTTGTGTGTGCACGGACTGGCGCGCGCGCAGGCGCTGGGGCGGGTGACTCTGGGAATCCTTCCTGCCGGCACGGGCAACGATCTCGCGACGTTTCTCGGCATGCCGCCGGGGCTCGAGGCGGCGATCGCCGCGCTGGCGACGGCTCGCCCGGCGCCGCTCGACCTCGGCGAGATGAACGGACAATGGTTCGCCAACGCCTCGTGCGGTGGTTACTTCGGCGCGGTGTCGGACGCGACCAGCAGCGAGCTCAAGTCGGTGGCGAAGCGGCTGGCCTACGTGCTGGCCGGCGCGAGCGTGCTGCTGCAACACACGCCGACGAGCGCGCGGCTGGTCGCGGACACCGAGTTCGGGGCGCTCGAGTGGGAGGGCGAGCTGTCGCTGTTCGCGGTGTGCAACGGCATGACGGTCGGCGGCGGACGGCCGCTGGCACCGGAGGCGAGCCTGTCGGACGGGCTGCTCGACGTGTTCTTCGTGCGCGACGTGTCGACGTCCGGGCTGGCGGCGCTGCTGCTCAAGATGGGTCGCGGCGCGCACCTCGAGGACGAGCGGGTGATCGGCTTTCGGGCGCGCGGCCTGAGCTTCGAGTTCGCGACGCCGACCTTCGTCAACGTCGACGGAGAAGTCGGTGAGGTCGAGCGCGCGGTGTATCGCGTGCATCACCACGCGACGCGCATCTTGATGCCTCAGCTCGTGAACTCGTAGGAGCGGCGCCACTCGTTGGCAGGCGGCGGGCGTACGGTCGCGCCGCGAGTGGCCTCGACGACGCAGGCGCCGAGGCCCGCGCGCTCGCGGTGCGGGTCACGAGGATTGGCCGCGGAGATGCGTCCGGTCTTCGCCTCGACGGCGATGTCGAAGCGGACCCTGGTGCCGGTCTTGAGGCCGGCCTGCGCGAGGCAGACGCGCACGCGTGTGCTGGCACGCTGCATGACCTCGTCGAAGTCGGTGCGGCCCTCGCCGCGGCGATTGCGGGGCTCGCCGTCGGCAGCGCGGGGCTTCGCATCGGCCGATGCTGCGTCCGCGAGCGGGGGCGATGTTTGCGGGGCGACGGCCTCCTCGACGGTAACGACCGACACGATCGCGGGGGCCTCGGGGGTGATGTTCGGTGTGGCCGCGACGAGCGGCTCGGCGGCGGCGAGTGATTCGCTGCGGTCGACCGGGAGCAGCCCGAGCTGGAGCGCCGCGAGTGCGAGCCCGGCCGTGACCGTGAGCGCGCCGAGGCCCGCCAGGAGCCCGCGACGGGCCCGTCGGGGCGGCGCCGGGGCGGGCGACTCGGGCTCGGTGGCGGCGACGTGCGGGCCGGAGATCCGCGTCATCGCGGTGGGGCGGGCGACGCCGCCGTCGGAATCGCCTTGCGGGGTGCCGACGGCGGGATCGATCAACGAGGCGGCCATCGCCCACTCGCTCGCGGAAGGGTCCGTCCCCGGGGTGTCGCTGTCGATGCGCACGCAGGCGTCGTCGGGCAGCTCGAGCAGCGCGTCGTGCAGCGCGGCCATGTCGGGGAATCGTGACTCGAGGTCGCGGTGCATGGCGCGACGCAGCACCGCCTCGAGGGCCGGCGAGACCACCAGCTGCGGGTCGACGGCGGTCAAGGCCGGGGCCTCGCTCTGGAGAATGGCGGTCAGCACCTGGCGCGGGGTCTTGCCGCGAAACGGCAGGCGACCGGACAGCAGCTGGAACAGGATCACGCCGGCCGCGTAGACGTCGATGCGATGATCGATCGCCTCGCCGGCGGCGAGCTCGGGGGCCATGTATGGCGTGGTGCCGATGACCTCGCCGAGGCGGGTCAGGACCTCGGCGTTGTCGCCCTGTACCATCAATTTGGCGATGCCGAAGTCGAGGACCTTGAGGAAGTCGGGGTTGTCGGCGCGACGGATCAGGAACAGGTTGCCGGGCTTGAGGTCGCGGTGGACCACGCCCTGCTCGTGGGCCGCCGCGAGCGCGCGACACAGCTGGGCGAGGATCGCCCGCGCGCGCGGCCAGGGCAGCCGGCGCTCGCGCTTGAGCACCACCTGCAGGTCCTCGCCGCGCAGCCACTCCATCACGTAGAACATCAGGCCGTCATCGGTGATGCCGAGGTCCAGGCACTCGACGACGTGCTCGTGCTCGATGCGGGCGATATAGCGGGCCTCGCGGCGGAAGCGTTCGACCAGCGCCGGGCGGGCGCCGATCTCGGGGCGAAGGATCTTGATGGCGACCTTGCGGCCGACCTCGAGGTGCTCGCCGGCGTAGATCGTGCCCATGCCGCCGCTGCCGATCCGCGTCAGAACACGGTATCGGTTGGCCAGCACTGTGCCGCTGAGGTCGCGTTCGTCCGTCATCCCGCGCAGCCATCGTCGCTGATCCTCGGGGGGCCAGCAATGTCGCAAGAGGTCGGCGCGCACGCGCATATGCGCAGATGCGCGTATGTGTGAATGCGCGAATGCGCTGATGCGCGCCGGTCGGTCATCATACGGCGCGGCTCGCCCGACGCCGCGGACGAAGACCCAGCGCCGTGAGACCCAGCAGCAGGCCGAGCCCGCCCGCGTCGCTCTGTCCGCGACAGCCGCAGCCCGCGTCCGTGTTCGCGCCGGTGCTGTCGCTGTCGCCTCCGCTCCCGCCGCTCCCGCTGCTCGCGTCGGTGACGCTGGCGTTGCCCTCGGTCGGGGCGGTGGCGCTTGAATCCGTCGCCGTGCCGGTGGCGCTCTCGCTCGTGCCGGTGCCGCTGGCGCTGCCGCCGGTGCCCGAGGCGGTGACGGTGCTGGCGGTCTCGCCCGCGGCGGTAGCATCGGTGGCGCTGGCGTCGGTGGCGGTGGCCTCCGTGGCGCTGGCGCTGCCGCCGGTGCTGTCCGTGGTGCCGGCGCTGCCGGTGCCCATCTCGGGGCCGTACTCGGTCTTGGTCGGTGCGGACTCGACGGTCAGCTTGTTGACGCCGGCGCGGTAGGAGATCACGGCGGTGTTGGCATAAACGCCGTGGGCGTCGAGGTCGACGGTGACGCTGACGGCCCCGCCCTCGCCCTCGCCGAGGTTGCCGAGCTGCCAGGTGACGGTGCCGTCGGCGAACATGCCGTTATCGGTGGCGGACACGAAGGTGACGCCGGGCGGCAGGGTATCGGTGAGCACGGCCTCGAGCGCGGTCATCGGCCCGGTGTTGGTATAGGTGATGTCGAATGTGATGCTCGGAGTGTCGACATACGCGGGCGCCTGCTTGAGCAGCTCGATGTCGGGGAGGCCGGCCGCGGTGGCGCAGGGCGACTCGAACAGGGAGTTCAGGAACAGGCGCACGCCCTGGGTCTTGGGGTTCTTGGAGATCGGGAGGGCGACGTCGTATTCGTGGCCGCCGAGGTAGCTGACCTTGCCGGCGCCGAGGCAGCCGTCGCTGTCGGCCGGACAGACGCCGTCGAGGTAGCCGGTCATCCACACGTCGTTGACCCCGATCGGCGTGGCCTTCTGGGTGATCATGACGATGTCGCTGCCCTTGTAGGTCTCGCCCGGGGGCAGGGTATATGCCGGCTCGCTGCCGCCGACCGACAGGAATGCGCCGTCGAGCTGGGCGTAGGACGAGTCGCTCTGATAATAGTCGTAGGCGTTGGGCTGCTGGCCGATCAAAAAGCCCTTGGTGGTCAGGAAGAAGCCGTGCGGGGCGAGGTTCTCGAAGGCGTTGACGGCCTGACACTGGGCATAGAGGTGGGTCGGGTGGCCGAGGAATTCACGCATCTCGGCGACCACGCCGGGGCTCTTCTGGGCGTCGCCGACGGCCCAGTGCATCGACATGAACTGACAGTATACCGGGTCGGCGTCGGCGTCGAAGAGCTTGCCGTCGGTGTGGACGTCGGGGCTCGGGCCGCTCAGTTCCATGGGGTCGAGCATGTCGGGGCTGGTGTCGGGCCACAGCGGGTTGCCGGTCGAGTCGGGGATCTTGGCGGCGACCATGTACTTGCGGGCGATCTTCTGGTTGCCGTCGGCCATCATGGCGATGTTCGGGGCGACCAGCAGGGTGCGCGCGACGTCGCCCGAGAAAACGACAGTGCTGACGTGCACGGCGGTCGCCAGGTTCTTGGCCTGCCAGGCCTTGATCACCGGCATCGCGGCGGCAGCGTCGGCGGCGTCGATCACCCACGGGCCGCCGCGATAGTCGTGCGAGGGCACCGCGGCGCCGCTGCGCAGGTCGGTGCCCGCGGCCGTGAAGTCGGCGGCGCCGCTGGCCTTGCCGACCTTGATCACCCAGCGCACCGGCACGTTCTGGCGCAGCAGCTCGTAGACCAGGCCGTAAGCCTCGAGCATGCCCATGTCCTGGAAGGTCGTGTCCATCGGCACGATCAGCGAGCCGACGGCGAAGTCGTCGGCGGCGGCGAGGCCAGGTGTCAGCGCGATCATGGCCGCGAGCGCGAAGGAGTGGCGATGCGTGAGACCCATTGTCGATAGAAGCGGCCCGCCCGCGGCGTTCCAAGCCGAATGCAAAATCGGTGGGAGAGGGGGCGCACAGCGCGTACATGCGAGGCGCGCCCGGGCGCCGCGCTGGCGATCACGCGCAGGCGCGCGAGGCGCCCGGTCGGCGCCTGATGGGGTCGTCAGTAGGGCTGCATCGCGTCGCAGTAGAGCGCGGGGCCGGGGTCGACGGCGAGCATGTCGGTGAAGCGCTTGTAGAAGCCGACCCGATCCTCGACCTTGGCATTGGTCGGTTGCCCGCATTCGAGGCCGCCATTGATGATGTTGATCGTCATGCCGAAGCCGGGCGCGCGACCCTTCGCCATATCGTCGGCGCTCGGCTGCCACTGCCCGGCCATCACGTCGTGCGCCGAGGGCTTGGGCGATTGCGCGGTCATCCAGAACCATAAGCCGGTGCGAAACGCGATCGCGCCGTCGGTGGTCACGAGCTCGGGCTGGGCCAGCAGCGGCTCACCGAGCGCGTCGCCGGCCTGGCCATAGTTGTAGTTCCAGCTCAGCTGGATCGGGCCGCGCCCGTGGTAGGTCTTGCCCGGGGCGCAGGGATACTGGACATTGTTGATATCACAATAACCGGTGCAGCCGCCGCCCTCGCAGCCGACCTCCTGCGTGAAATACAGACCCCACGCATAGGGGCCGCCCGGGGCGTCCGCCCAGCCGCCGGTGGTCTCGTGGCCGATGTTGGCGAGGAAGGCCGCGACCTCGCGCAGCCGCTCGTCCGCGCTGCCCTCGCTCGCAAACGCGGGATATTCGGCGGCGGCGGCGATCAGCGCGGCGTGGCTGAACAGCGGATCGTGCTGCGGGAACATCAGCTCGTACAGGTCGAGGGTCAACAGCTCGCCGAGCTCGCTCGGGGCCGGCTCGCCGGTGGTGTCGGTGGTGTCGGTTGTGTCGGTGGTTGGATCGACCGTGGAGGCGCTGGTGGGGTCGCTGGTCGGGTCGACGGTCGAGGTGCTCGAGGGATCGTTGGTGGTGGCGGGCGTCGAGGCCGTGCCGGGGTCGCTGGTGGTCGCGGAGGTCGTGACGCTGGTGGTGGTCGAGCCCGTATCGGTGCTCGCCTCGCTGGCGCTCGCGCCGGTATCACTGTGGTCGGCCGGGCCCGCGCAGCCGCAGATCAGCAGACCGAGACTCGCCAGGAACGCGCTCGAGAGGGCTCGCATGGGGGCACGGTACCCGGCGGTCCGGCGCTCGACAAGCGGGGTCGTTTCCTGGCGATACAAACGCGCGACACGGGGTTGGCGTGGCCGGCCCCGTGTCGTGGTGGGTCTGGGATCGTGACGGCGCGCTCAGGCGAGGTTGAGCGGGGTGGTGCAGTACTTGGGGTCGCCGAAGGTTTTGTCCGGGAGGCCCATGGCGTTCATGCAGCCGGACCAGAGGTCGTTGTGGGACTTCTTGCCGTCGACTTGCAGCCAGCGGCCGGACTTGACGGCGCCACCGGCCCCGCCGGCGATGACATAGGGGATCTGGTCGCGGTCGTGGTTGTTGCCCTTCTGGTGCTCGTTCACCCAGATGAGCAGCGTATTGTCGAGGACGCTGCCATCGCCCTCGGGGATCGCCTTGAGCTTGGCGACCAGGTAGGCGAACTGCTCGGCGTACCAGGTGTTGATCTTGGTGAGCTTGGCGCGGGCGTCCATATCGTCGTCGCCGCGGTGGGCGAGCTCGTGGTGGCCCTCGGGGATGTCGAGCCACGGGAACGGCTTGGCGGTCGCGGAGTTGGTCCACATGATCGAGGCGACGCGGGTGAGGTCGCAGGCGAGGGCCATGGCGAGCAGGTCCATCTGCAGCTTGCCGATCACGGGGGTGTTGGCGATCTCGGTCGGCTTGGGGACCACGCCGAGCTCGGGCTTCATGCAGGCGCCGCCGATGACGCCCCCGGAGCCGAGGCGCATCTCGATGTCGCGCACGGCGTCGAGGTGGGCCTGCAGCTTGATGCGGTCGGCGGCGCCGACCTTCGGCAGCAGCTTCTGATAGTCGGCACCGACCGCGTCGAGCACGATCTTGCGCTCGGCCATGCGCCGCTTGGCGGCCTCGGGGTCGGCGGAGAAGCCCTCGAACATGCGATTGAAGCCGGCGGTCGGATCGTTCTCCGGGGGGATCGGCTGGGCCGGTCCGGTGTAGGAGATGCGCGAGCCGACGTTGGCGCCGTAGACGTTGACGCCGAACTCGAGCGACTTGAACTTGGTCGCCGCGCCGACGACGTTGGCGATCGCCTGGTCGATCGAGATGCCGTTGCCCCAGCCGGCCGAGTTGCCGTCGGCGCCCTTGAAGTCGCCCTCCTGCAGCGCCGTGGCGGTCAGGCCCTGGCCGGTCGCCTTCTGGTGGGCGTCGCCGGGGCCGTCGTAGGCGGAGAGCTCGTCGACGCCGTCGAGCACGATGATGTCCGACTTGTGCTCCTCGAGCGACTTGAGGATCGGGCCCATCGTGTAGTTCTGCGGTGTGCCGGTCGGGCGCCAATTCTCGAGGATGGTGCCGTTCGGGGTCCAGAACACCACGAAGCGCTTGGGAAGGTCGCCGGGGCCGTCCCAGCCGCCCATGATCTCGAGCAGGGGGAGCGCGACACAGGCACCGCCGACGCCCCGGAGGACGCTACGCCGGGATAAGGTGGATTTGTTCACTTGGAGTCTCCTTCGTGGGCGCGATACATGAAAGCGTCGGTCTGGGTGATGGCGACCAGCAGGTCGGGGATGCTGCGTCCGGATGCCGCGAACTCGGCCCCGAGCTCGTCGAGGATGCAGGTGTCGGCGTTGGTCTCGCCGCGGCCGTAGGCGAAGCGGAACCACTGGCGGGTCATGCAGGCCTCGACCTCGGGGGAGTCGACGAGCATCGTGGAGAGGCCGTCGACGCCGTCGAAGTCGCCCATGACCTTGGCGCTGAGGATGGTGCCGGTGGCGTCGATGGGCTTGCCGGCCTCGACGTCGCGCCATTTACCGAGGGCGTCGAAGTGCTCGAAGCCGAAGCCGATCGGGTCCATGAGCTGATGGCAGCCGGCGCAGAACGGGTCGGCGGAGTGCTCGATGAAGCGCTCGCGGGTCGGCAGGCTCGGGTCGACCTCGGGCGGGGTGATGTCGACGTTGTCGGGCGGCGGCGGGATGAACTGGCACAGGATGCTCTCGCGGATGAACTTGCCGCGGTGGATCGGTGAGGTCTGGTTGGCCTTGGCGAGCACGGCCATGAGCCCGCCCTGGGTCAGGAAGCCGGAGGCGCGACCCGGTCCGAGCTCGACCTTCTCGAAGGCCTCGGTCATCGGCCCGGTGACGCCGTAGTACTTGGCGAGCTCGGCGTTCATGAAGGTGTAGGGCGCCTGCAGCATGGTGTTGAGGTCGCCCTCGCCGTCCCAGATCACGTGGTCGATGAAGGTCTCGGCCTCGGTGCGCAGCAGGGTGAGCACGGCGGGGTCGAAGTCGGGGAACATGTCGGCGTCCTTCTGGACCTCCTCGATGTGCTTGAGCTTGAGCCACTGGTCGTGGAACTCGCGGACCGCGTCGCGGGCGCGCGGGTCGGCGAGCATACGCTTGGCCTGGGCGGCGACCTGCTCCTTGGTCTCGAGCTTGCCGTCGGCGGCGGCCTTGAACAGGGCGGCGTCGGGCATGCTGCCCCACAGAAAGAACGACAGGCGCGAGGCGAGCTCGTAGGGCGCGACCTTGCGGACCGCGGTCTCGCCGTCGATCGGTGCGCCGAATTCGACGCGGTAGAGGAACGCCGGGGACTGCAGCATGGTCGTCAGGACCAGGCGGATGCCGGTCTCGAAGTCGTACTGCTCGAGGCCGGCGTTGAACACCGCGAGCAGTGCAGTGGTCTCCTCGGCGACGAGCGGGCGGCGATAGACGGAGGCGCCGAAGTTGGTGACGAACTTCTCGGCGCAGGTGGCCTCGCCGAGCGAGGCGGGGTTGCAGCCGCCGAGCAGGGCCGGGAGGTGCTCGGCGACCGCGGTCTCGGCTAGCTTCTCGGCGGCGTCCTGATATTGCTCGGCGAGGATGGGCACGACGACGAGGGTGTCGGCGTTGTTGTTGAAGCCGAGCGACTCCTCCTCGGCCGGGAAGTTGAGGCCCGGGCGGGTCTTGTCGCCGAGCAGGTCGCGCACGGTGTTGTCGTACTCGACTCGGGTCATGCGGCGCACGGGCGAGGCACCGGGCGCGATGGCCTCGCAGGTGGCCTGCGGGTCGCCGCTGGTGTCGTCGCCGGCGCCGGAGGAGCCGTCGCCGGTGGGCGTGTCATTGTCGGTCTCGGCGGCGTCCGTCGCACCTCCTGAAACGACACCGCTCCCGCCGGACGCGGAGCCCTCGTTTCCGCTCGAGTCGTTGTGACACCCCCAGCCCGCCGTCGCCATGAGCGCCGACGTGACCAGCCCCTTCACGTACATGCACCGAGTCTTCCGCATGTTCGGTCTGTGCATGAGGCCATGCGAGGCGTCCATGAGCTCGCTTGATTGTCCCCTAAATGTGCCTGGAATCGGGGGGTAGCGACACCGGCGCTGGGGGCAACAAAGGACCGCGGAGGGGCCGCCTATTTTGCATCCATCGTTATGATCGCAAGGTGATCAATCGAAGCGCTGGAAAGCTAATTATAAAATGTTGGATATGCGGCGACAGGCGGCCGCTTCCGCCCGTGGACCGCGTTTTGACAGCTGTTCGATTCGGGGGGCGCGGCGCGGCCACTGCATTGCCCCGGAGCGATCGCGCGCCGCAGACTCTGCCAGTGACGGCGCGGATCGAAGTGAGAATGCAAACGCGAAGAGGGACGGACCAGCATTTGCCGCGTCCGTCCCTCCCGGGCTCAGGGCGGCCATCGGGCCGCCGGATGGCTCACTTGTCCTTCGCGGGCTTGCCCTTGTCGCCCTGCTTGCCCTTGTCACCGGCAGCGGCGTCTTCGGGCTTGCCGGGCTCACCGGGCTTGCCGGCGTCCTCGGGCTTGCCCTTGTCGTCGGCGGCGGCGTCTTCGGGCTTGCCCTTGTCGTCGGGCTTGCCGGCGCCCTCGGGCTTGCCGGCGTCCTCGGGCTTGCCCTTGTCGTCGGGACCACCGGCGCCCTCGGGCTTGCCGGCGTCCTCGGGCTTGCCGGCGTCCTCGGGCTTGCCCTTGTCGTCGGACTTGCCCTTGTTCTTGCCGTTGGCGGCGTGCTCGGCCTTGATGGCCTCGGCGAGCTCCTTGCCACGCAGGCCGGCGTCGAGCTTGCCCTGCACGAAGGCGCCGAAGTTAGCGATCGGGCCGTGCTCCTTGCTCGCCTTGGTGGCCTCGGAGATCAGCTCGGCGGCCGACTTGGCGTCGATCTTCTTGTCGCGCGCGGCCTTGAGGCCAGCCTTGACTTCCTTCTCGTCGGCGCCGGCCTTGCGCAGCGCCTGGGCCTGGATCGGGAGGTCGAGGGCGCCGAGGATGCGCTCCTTCGCGGAGCCGTCGGCGCCGGCCGGGGCCGCGTCGGCCGGGGCAGCGGCCTGGCTGACCTGGGGCGCGAGGGAGAGGCAGAGCGCGAGGGTGGATACGATGATGTGTCGCATGGTGTGCATTGCCTCGGTGATCACTTGACGCCGTGCGAATGTCCGGCACGGCATCACCGCGACGCGACTGCAGCGCCGGCGCGATGTTCGGGGGGCGAAGGCCTCGGGGCCTGCAGATGCGCCGGTCCGCGCTCAGCCGCGACGGCGCCGCGGAGCGACCAGCAGCAGCACGACCGCGCCGAGCCAGGCCCCGCCCGCGCCGTGGGTGCTGCGACAGCCGCAGCCGGTGTCCTCGACCCCGACGCCGGCCGTGCCCTCGCCGCTGCCGGAGGCCTCGCTGGCGGTGCTGCCGGTGGTGGCGCTGGCGGTGGTGCTGCCCTCGTCGCCAGGGCCGCTGCCGCTGCCGCCCGCGCCGGTGCCGGTGTCACTGGTGTCGCCGCCGTCGGTGCCGGCCTCGACCGGATCGAGGTTGTCGTCGATCACGTAGATATCGGGGCCGGAGCCCTTCACGAGGATCGGTCGCGGGCGCAGGGGCGGGCCCTCGGGGATCAGGGCGAGGTCGGCCGCGGGCCACACGGCGGCGGCTTCGAGGTCGAGGTGCCAGGCGCCGGCGATCGCCGGATCGCCGATGCGGCGGCGCAGCGTGCCGCCCTGGCCGTCGACCAGCCAGATGTCGGGGCTCTCGTCGTCGGCGCGGACCAGCAGCGGCACGGCGGGCAGGGCGATCGTCTGGCCGAGGGCGGCGAGGGCGGTGTCCTCGATCGTCACCAGATCGGCGAAGAGCGAGAACTGCCAGGCCGAGAGCGTGTAGGGCAGGGCGACGCTGCGGCGCCAGCCGAGCAGCGGCGGCGGCGGGCACATCAGGGTCCCCGGGCTGTTGGTCAGCTGGGTG
>Ga0116158_10002553_pt1 | contig 16077 bp, 15 predicted proteins | sample AD_UKC052_MetaG_FD_89883 | JGI IMG/M metagenome (GOLD analysis project Ga0116158, IMG submission 89883) | Active sludge microbial communities of municipal wastewater-treating anaerobic digesters from USA - AD_UKC052_MetaG | ecosystem: Engineered > Bioreactor > Anaerobic > Digestate | place: USA... | reverse complement strand
CCCCGGCGAGGCCGCCGAGCGCGACTTCCTGATCTGCGAGGGCCCGATCGGCTGCGTGCACCTGCTCGGCATCGAATCGCCGGGCCTGACCGCGGCCCTCGGCCTGGCCGAGCGGGTCAGCGAGCGGGTCGCCGAGCTGCTCGCCTGACGCGCCTTAGGGCCGCTCGACGCGGACCAGGATCGCCGAGATGTTGTCGTTGCCGCCGTTGTCGTTGGCGGACTTGATCAGCTCGTTGCAGGCGTTGTCGAGGCTGTTGGTGGCCGTCGAGATCTCCATCATCTGCATGTCGGTCAACATGCCGGACAGGCCGTCCGAGCACAGCAAGTACAGGTCGCCGACCTTGAACTCGTCGTGGATGACGTCGACATGGACCTGCTCGTTGAGGCCGAGCGCGCGCACGACGACGTTCTTGTGCGGGAGGTTGATGCCCTCGTCGCTCGCCATCTCCTTCATGCGCAGGAAGTCGTTGAGGAACGAGTGGTCCTCCGTCAGCGCCTGGATGCTGCCGGCACGGATGCGATAGACCCGACTGTCGCCGACGTGGCCGATGTAGAACCGGCCCTGGCTGAAGTACATGGCGTCGACTGTGCAGCCCATGCCCTTCTTCGCGCCGTCGGCGGCTGCGGTCTCGAAGATGTTCGAGTTGGCGAGCTGAATGGCGACGGCCATGCGCTGGCGCTCGACCTCGAGGTTGGGCAGCTTGATCGGCCAGGTCGCCTGACCGGTGCGCGCCGTCTCGCGGTAGTACTGGTCGATCGTCTCGACGGTGATCCGGCTCGCGACCTCGCCGCTCGCGTGACCACCCATGCCGTCGGACACGACCGCGAGGGCCATCTCCTTCGGCACGAGCACGTTGTCCTCGTTCTGGGCCCGGACGCGGCCGATATCCGTTTTACCGGCGAACCGGACCCGGTGCGGGCCGACCATGAAGCTGATGCTCATGCGGCCGCCAACGTAGCAGGCCCGTGCGCCCGAGTGCTAGCATCTCCGGCGGATGGGGACCGACACGCCAGGCGGAAAGCCGACCGAGATCGTGGACCTCGGGCAGATCGGCCTGCCGCGGCTCGTGTTCGCGCTGCTGCGCGAACGCTTCAGTGGCGTCGTGACGCTGCCCCAGACCCTCCCGGAGCCCGGCGAGCGCACGATCTGGTTTCAGGGCGGCATGCCGATCTTCACCGACTGGGTCAGCCCGGAGGACCAGCTCGGGCAGATCCTGGTCGAGACCGGCCAGCTCACGGAGGACGAGCGAGATCGCGCCGTCACCCTCATCGCCCAGGTCGTCCCGGACGCGATCCACGAGCGCCTCGGCCACTTCCTCATCCGTCGTCGCCTCATCCTCACCGCCCAGCTGCGCAAGACCCTGCGCATCCAGTGCGCCCGCAAGCTCGTGCACTGCTTCGCGCTGCGCGCCGGCTCGGCCCGCGTCCACGCCGACACGGCCGCGCCGGCCGACGACCAGACCCTCGGCGCCCAGGTCAACGCGCTCGAGCTGATCTTCACCGGCGTCTCGGCCCACTACGACCTGGCCCGCATCGCCGCCGACATGGGCCCCCTGCTCGCGGCCCCGCTGCGCCTGCGCTCCTCGCTCGAGCGCTACCGCGGCCTGTTCCACTTCACGGCCGCCGACGAGGCGCTGCTCGCCGCCTTCACGCCGAGCGCGACCGTGCTCGAGGCCGCGGAGCGCAGCGGCCAGAGCCAGCAACGCGCCGCGCAGATCGCCTACACGCTGTGGGCCTGCCAGATGCTCAAGGCCGCCGATGTCGGCGCGCGCGAGGTCCCGACCGGCGCGCACGCGGTGCCGCCGGAGCTGCTCGCGGGACCTGGCCGAAAGGTCAGCATCGGCGCGGGCGCGACGGACCCGGAAAGGCTCGCCGACTTCACCACGCAGCTCGAGCAGCTCGAGGCGGCGGTGGCCGCCGGTGCGCACGCCTTCGAGTTGATGGGCGTGCCGATCGACGCCGGCCGGCCGCAGGTGCGCGCCGCATGGCACACGCTGAGCCGTCGCTTCCATCCCGACGCGCTCGCCCACCACGAGCTCGGGCATCTGCGTGAGCGCTCGGCGACGGTGTTCGCCAGCCTCAACGAGGCCTATCAATTGCTCTCCGACCCGAAGCAGCGCGAGGAGCTGGCCGGCCTCTTACGCGCCGGCGGCCGCCCGAGCGCCACGGCTCAGACCGCGACGCCGAGCGCCCAGGCGATCCTCGCCACCGAGGTGCTGGTGCGCGAGGGCGACATGTTGCTGCGCACCGGCAACTTCGAGCGCGCGCTCGACCGCTTCACCCGGGCCGCGACGTTGTGCCCCGGCGAGGCCGAGCTGCAGGCCGCGGTCGCGTGGTGCGAGTATCAGCGCAGCCCCGACCGCGAGGCCGCGCGCGAGCCGACCCACACGGCCCTGCGCGCCGCGCTGGTCCAGCAGCCTCGCTGCGCCCGCGCCCACTACTACCTCGGCCTCTTGCACCTACAAACCGGCGAGGACGAGTCGGCCCTCGCCGCGTTCACGCAGGCGCTGGAGATCGAGCCCGAGATGCTCGACGCGAAGCGGCAGATCCACGCGATCGAGCTGCGTCGCAAGAGCCCGACCGAACCACCGCGACCGTTCGGCCGCCGCTGATCCAGTCACCGAGGATCCGCAACCACGCGGGCTCACAGCCCGTAGCGGCAGCCCTTGACGCAGGTCTCGTTGTGACGCTCGGTCGCGGCCTTGAGCTCGGCTTTATCAAAGTCGTCGCGCAGGACCTCGGCGGCGTCCCAGTCGCGGCGCAGGTACAGGCGCGCGGCGAGGCCCTGGAGGTCGAAGTCGAAGGTCGGCTGGGCGAGGCGGGCGTTGCTGCGGACCGCGTAGGGTCCGAGGCGCTGCGGCTGGGCGCTGGCGACCAGCGTCGTCTGATTGCCGCCCTCGCTGACGAAGCTGTAGCGGGTGGGGAACACCGCGGCCATGGTCTCGCGGTCGTGCGGGTACATGCGCGTGGCGTTGTGCAGGTTGGCGACCACGACCCCCTGCGGGCTGAGGCGCGCGAGCACGGCCTGATAGAACTCGACGGTCTTGAGGTGAAACGGCACGAACACGCCGCGAAACGCGTCGAGCATGATCATGTCCCACTGCTGCGTGGACCGCTCGACGAACAGCCGCGCGTCGTCGACGTGGCAGCGATAGCGCGGGTCGTCCTTCGGCACGTCGAAGTAACTCTGGGCCAGGCGCACGACCTCCGGATCGATCTCCACCGCGTCGATCTCGAGGCCGGGCAGACGACCGTGCAGGTAGTTGCTCATGCCGCCGCCGCCGAGGCCCAGCATCAACAGCCGCAGCGGCCGCGGCTGGACCAGGAAGCCCGCCATCATCGTCCGCGTGTAGTCGAGGTCGAGGCTCGCCGGTAACGCCCGGTCGACCCGCGACTCGATGTACTGCATGCCGTTGTCGCCGACGAAGTACATCGTCCGCACGGTGCCCCGCTCGCCCACCCGCACGTGGTTGTACTGCGAGCGGGCCTCCGCCAGCGTGCGCTCGACGACCACCGACGCGTCCGCGCGCCCGCAGGCGAGACCGACGGCCCCGGCGCCGCCGGCCTGCAGCAGCGCGCGACGCGACCATCCCTGTGCGGCTCGGCTCATTCCCGCGAGCCTAACCGGTCCGCCACGCCGGCTCAACGGCGAGGGTCGATGCGAGGCCGATGAGCGCGATGGACCGCGACGATGCCCCACGAGTTCGCGGCAATGTTGCCGTCGCCGCGCCGTCGTGCGAAGACCCGTGGCCGTGCGTCCTGCTGCATTCTTCGGCCTCCTCGCCCTCGCCACCTTCCTCGGCGCGCTGGTGATCGGCTACGGGGTGGCGCTGCCCGGCCTCGCCGCCTCGCCGCTGGTCGACGCCAACCTCGGCAAGGCGCTCGCCGCCCCGCTGGCCCTGCGCCTCGCGGAGATCCTCGTCGGCGCGAGCCTCGTCCTGATGTTCAGCGTGCCCGGCTGGATCGCCTCGCGGATGGCGACCACGATCTCACTGCTGCTCGCCGGCGCCGCGCTGGCCCATCGACTCCTGCTCGTGCCCCACCTCGGCCGCCTGTGGGCCCGCGTCGACCTGATCGCCAGCCGCCCGGTCGACAACCTCGCCGAGGCCCAGCGCTGGACGGAACACCAGAGCCTGCTGCTCGTGATCATGGGCCTGCTGCTGCTCGTGCTCGCCGGCCTCGCCGCCCGACGCACCTGAAGCGCCCGGGTCCAGGCTGGCCGCGATGCCGGCCCCGTGTTACCCCTCCGCACCCGCTGGCCCGGAACTTGCTCTGGAGCTCCCGCCCCCAGGTCGCCATGCCCGTGTCCCGCCGCCCCGCCGCCCTCCATTCCCGTCCAGCCCGCCGTCTCCGGGCTCTGGGGCTGCTTTTTGCGGTCCTCGCGCTTGCCAGAACGTCACCGGCGCAGGCCAGCCCGGGACTGGAAGGCATTCGCCACCTCGGCATGGGCGGGGCCTCGCGCGCCTCGTCGCGGGGCACCGGGGCGATGCTGGTCAACCCGGCCAACCTCGGCTTCACGCGCCAATTCGAGATCGCCCCGGCCTATCAGGTGCGCGTCGAGGACAACACCCACGGCGTCGGCTTCATGGCGATGGACTCGCTGAACAACGAGCGCATCGCCCTCGGCCTCGGCTACATCGCCACCGTCGGCGGCCCGAAGATCACCTACGACGATGTCAACGGCGACAAGCAGACCCTGCAGCTGGTCCACGGCGGCCACGAGGTCGGCATGCCGATCAGCCTCAACGCGGTACTCGGCTGGCTCGCGTTCGGCATCCGCCCCAAGTTCCAGTTCAGCTCGCTGCGCTTTCGTGACGCCGACGGCGCCCGCCAGGAAGTGGTCAAGGACCACACCGCCTTCGGCCTCGATGCCGCGATGACCATCAGCTTCCGCCAGTACGTGACCGTCTCCGTGGTCGGCCAGAACCTGACCGGACCGGCCCCGCCGGCGAGCACGCTGAACCTCGCGCCGCTGGTCTTCAACCCGCTGACCCTCGACCGCAGCCGCGTCAGCCCGGTGTCCGACTACCCGCGCACCCTGGCCCACGCGCTCGCGGTGTTCCCGACCCGCAGCGCCGGCTTCTCGCTCAACTTCGACGGCCTCTACGACTTCACGTCGTACCGCACGACCGCCGACAAGTTCACGCGCATGGTCTTCGCCGGCGGCGCCGAGTACACCATCCGCAACATCGTGCCGCTGCGTATCGGTGGTTCGTGGGACAGCCGCGGCCGCGGCACCGCGGACGACCGCGGCTACATCGCCTTCGGCCTCGGCTTCACCCGCCCCGCCACCAAGGGATCCGTCGGCTTCGATCTGGGGGTCGGCTTCTCGCGTCAGATCACCGGCCCGAACCCCGAGACGGTGCTGGGCATCAACCTCGGCCTCCTGCTCAATCCGGCGTTTTGAGCCCCCACCGGGCTCCCAGACCCGATTCAGGCCCGATCGCCGGGGCGCGATCCCGGGCGCGCCGCCCCACAAAGGAACCTTGTGCGCATGGGGTGGTCTGACCGAAAGTGAGTCCGGTGACCGACCCCGACCCCAGCGCGCCGACGCCCCGCGTCGTCGACCTCGCGGCCGTGGTCGAGCCCGATGAGCCCGAGCCCGCGAGCCCCGCGGCCGACGACCCCAACCTGACTCCAGCCCAACGCGAGGAGGCGGCCCGCCGCGCCGAGCAGGACCGCCGCGACCGCCGACTCGTGCGCCGCCTGAAGGAGGGTGACGAGCGCGCCTTCCAGGAGCTGGTGCAGACCTATCAGAACCGGATCTTCGGCCTGATGCTGCGCATGATCAGCAACCGCCAGGAGGCCGAGGACCTCGCGCAGGAGGTGTTCATCATCGTCCACCGGGCGATCGGCACCTATCGCGGCGAGGGGCGGTTCTATACCTGGCTCTACCGCATCGCCAGCAACACCTGCAAGAACCGGATCAAGTACCTCAAGAGCCGCAACTTCCACCGCAGCGTGGAGATCGAGGACTCGCCGCAAGCGCAGCTGCCCGCGGCCGAGGGCGGCGCCATCGTCACGTTCCAGAGCCAGGTCCCCGGGCCGGAGGCGACCGTCGAGGGCAAACGCATGGAGGTGATCGTCCAGCGCGAACTCGCCGCCCTCGACCCCGAACACCGCCTGCTGATCGTGCTGCGCGACGTGCAAGGCCTCAGCTACCAGGACATCATCCGTATCACCGGCCTGCAGGAGGGCACCCTGAAGTCCCGCCTGCATCGAGCCCGTGTGGCGCTGAAGGAGCGCCTCGCGCCGTACATGCGGTAGCGCAGTGCGGTCGACCCCCGGACCCCGTACCCTCGAATGAGCGCCATGGCCGAGCAAAGCCCAAACGAAGCCGACGCGCTGATGAGCGCCTATCTCGACGAGGAGCTCGCGCCTGAAGAGGCCGCGAAGGTCGAGAAGCTGCTCGCCGAGTCGCCCGAGGCGCGCGCGGAGCTCAGCGGCCTGCAGAACATGTTGAAGCTGGTCAAGGGCCTGCCCGAGGTCGAGGCCCCGCCGGACTTCTACGAGAAGGTCGCCCGCAAGATCCGTCGCCGCCGCATCGTCAGCATGGAGTTCCTGGGCCTGCTGATCCTCCCGTTCCAGGTGCTCAGCGTCGTGCTGATCCTGATGGTCGCGGCGACGTACATGCTGCTGCACCTCGACAACGACCCCAGCGTCAAGCTCGAGAAGGACCCGACGGTGCAGGCCCCGCCCGCTCCGCCGAGTCCGTGACCTTCGAGCTGCGCTACTTCTGCGAGACCTCGACGACGATGCGCGCCTGATTGCCGGTGCCCGACGTGCCGGTCAAGGTGTAAGCGCCCGCCGGTCCGCTGATGTCGCCGCTCAGGGTGTTGCTGCCGAGGTCGTAGATCGCGTGGATCTCCCGCACGCTGTAGCTGCCCCAGCCGCCGCCGACATCCTCGAGCGGGTTGATGTCGTAGTCGATCTGCGCCGGCGGACACGGCCCGGTGTAGGTCGGGCATGAACCATTGCTGCAGCCGAGGTCCTTCTCGCCGCAGGCCACGAAACACACGAAGTACGGCCAGCCGCCGATCGAGGTGCAGGCGTTCTTCGGCGCCGGGTCCTGGTCCCACAGCCGCAGCTGCAGCTGCACGTTGCTGCCCGCGATCACCTTGCGCTCGACGCTCCAGCTGGTCTTGAAGAGGTTCTTGTCGCGGATAAGGCTGCGCGAGACGCTGGCCGGGCTGTTGCCGCCGATCGCCACGTCGAGGCCGAAGTCGGCCTGCTTGTTCTCGTAGCGGTCGCGGTCGGCACCGAGCGCCTCTAGCTGCTTCACCGTGACGACGACGGTCTTGAAGCTCAGCTCCGGCGCGGGGATGTCGAAGTACAGCGTGTAGTCGCCGCCGCGCGGGTTGTGGCTCATCTCGAGCTTGTGCGGGAAGGGGCTCGGCTGCGGCGCCTGCAAGAACAGCTGGTCGTACTCGGCCGAGCCGAGCAGCCGCACCTGGATCGCCTTCGAGTCCCAGTACGTGTGGTTGGCGAGGTGCAGCAGATCGATGGTGTCCTCGAGCTCGCGCCTCAGCACCGCCATGCGATCCGGGTTGCTGTCCTCGGCGGCCTCCGACTTGGCGAACTCGATCAGGAAGCTCAGGTCCTCCTTGCGCTGCGCGAGGTCGCCGTTGTCCTCGAGCACCGCGCTCAAGAACACGATGCCGCTGTTCCACCCGGCGGGCCAGCTCGGGCTCGACCACACCTGGCCGGCGCTCGCCGCCGAGCTCGCGCCCGCGACCACGCCGAGGGTGCCAGTCTCCGGCAAGGTCCTCGCAACTTGCTTGTACGGCTCGCTGGCGGGCCCGGGCCAGAACACCGAGGTGAAGACCACCGGCTCATCGGTGCCGTCGGCGTCGGCGGTCCTGGTGACCTTCATGCCGCGATACACCAGCTCGTACTGACTCTTGCTCTTGGGGTCGACGAGGTCGGGCGGGAGGACGACGCCGTTGATCGCAGGCCGCAGCTTGTCGGCGTGCGCGGCCTCGAAGCGGGCGCGGTCGAAGGTGCGGATGGTCAGCTTGTCGAGCTCCTGCTCGCCGACGAAGATGGCGCCGCGGTCCGCGACGCTCATGGCCTCGTAAGGGCTGACGATGCGCTTGGCGATCGCGCGACCGCCGGGCCACTTTCCGAGCGCGGCGGCGAGGCGCCGGTCGTACGGGGAGTCGCCGAGCTGACCGTTGGCGAAGCGAGCCAGCGCCGCGAGCGCCTTGGCGGCGCCGGGCGGATTTCGAGCCGGGGCTCGCACCTGTGCGCCCGGCTGGGCTGCAGGCCGCGGCGCAGAGGCAGGGGCAGGTTTGGCGACCTGCGCGGCGGCTCCATCCGGCACGGCGAGCGCCGCCGCGATGACGGCGATGCAGCAATGGGATCCTCGAGTTCGCTGAGCCATCGACATCTCCTGCGGGACCCGGCTCGGCGCCGAGCCTGCAGCTTACTTTGTCTCACGGATCGACGGCGTCCAGATCGGAGAACACCTCACCTCGAGATCGCGCCTGGAGCCGCGCGGTCGGACCGCGGCGGGCGCCCTCGTCACTTGCTGTGGAAGGTCATCACCCCGTCCCAGTCGGGCGGGGTCGTGTCACCGAGCGCATCGAGACGCCCGAGGTAGAGCTTGACCACGCTGTCCTCGGGGTTGGCGGCCGCGAAGGCGAGCAGCTCGCCGCGCGCGAGCGCCAGGTCACCGCGACGATACGCGGCCAGCCCGGCCTCCCAGCGCTCCGGTACCCGGTAGTCCGCGACCTGCTGCGTCGGTCCGGCGAGCAGCTCGTGGATCGCCACCGGCTGACCCTTGCCCTTGACGCGCACGAGGTCGAGCTCGCGGAACCGATAACCGACCGGCGCCGCGGCCCGTGTCTGCGGTCCCACGAGGCAGAACACGCCGTACACCTTGGTCAGGCCCTCGAGCCGCGAGGCGAGGTTCACCGCGTCGCCGACGACGGTGTAATCGAAGCGCTCGCGCGAGCCCATGTTGCCGACGACCATGTCGCCCGTGTTGACGCCGATGCCGATCTTCAGCTCCACGCCGCGGGCCTGCAACACCGGGCCCAGCCGCGCCAGCGCCTCGCTCATCGCCACCGCCGTCGCCAGCGCCCGCGCGGCGTGATCGGCCTTCGGCACCGGCGCGCCGTAGACCGCCATCACGGCGTCGCCGATGTACTTGTCGAGGTAGCCGCCGCGCACCAGCACCTCCTCGGTCATCGGCGTCAGGTACACGTTGAGCAGCGCGACCAGCTCCTCCGGGCTCAGCCGCTCCGAAAGGCCGGTGAAGTCGCGGATGTCGGAGAACAGCACGGTGAGCTCGCGCCGGGCTCCGCCGAGCGCGAGCAGGTGCGGGTCGGCGAGCAGCTCGTCGAGCAGCTCGGCGCCGAGGTAGTTGGCGAAGGTGCGGCGCAGGCGGACGCGCTGCACGGCCTCGCCGACGTAGGACATGGCGAGGCCGACGCCGCCGGCGAGACCGACGGTGATCAGCGGCCAGACCAGGCCCTGCCAGTGATTACCGGCGACGAACAGGGCGTGCGCTCCGCCGAGGTCGACGGCGGCGACGAGCAGCAGTCCAGCGACGCGGGTGAGCGGACCCAGGCGCAGCGACGCGGCGAACAGCAGCGCGACCAGCAAGCCGGAGACGAGGCAGACGAGGGCGTCGCTGAGCGGCGAGGCGCGCACGATCGCGTCACCGGCGAGGATCGTCGAGATCGCGGTCGCGTGCAGCTCGACGCCGGGCATGCCGCCGCCGAAGGGCGTGCGCGTGGTGTCGTGGCCGAAGTACGAGACGCCGACCAGCGCGATCTTCCCGCGCAGCAGCGCCGGGTCGACCCGGCCGCGCACGACGTCGACCGCCGACACCTGCACGAAGCTGCCCGCCGGCCCGCGAAAGTTCAGCAGCAGGGTGTCACGCGCCGTCAGAGGCACGCGCAGCGCACCGATCTGGACCCGCGAGGCGTCGGCGACATACGCAGTGTCGGCCTGCGTCACGCCCTGCTGCAGCGCCAGCAGCGGGACCTCGAGCGGCGCATAGATGTCCTCGCCGACGCGCCGCGCGAACAACATCTCGCGCACGGTGTGGTCCTCGTCCTCGTAGACCGTGACGACCCCGAGTCCGCGCGCAGCGGCGTTGAAGCGCGGCAGCGACAGCACCCCGGCCTTGACCGCCATCGGGCGATGGGTGCCGAGCACCTCCTGGCCGTAGCGCCCGCGCACGAGCGCCGGATCGGCCGGCAGTGGTTCGCGGTCGTCGGCGAGGTGCATCGCCAGCACCACCCGATCCGCGGCGGCGATCGCCGCGGTCAAGCGCTCGTCGCCCGCGTTCTCGCTCTGGACCCGCCGCAGCAGCACGCTCGCGGCGTCGCCATCATCTGTCTTTTGGGCCATGTAAGCGGCGATGTCGGCGAGCAGCGCCGGCGAGAGCAGCCGCTCCTCGTCGGTGAAGAAGCCGTCAAAGCCGATCGCCGCCGGCTCATAACCGGCGAGGGCGCGGATGATCTCGGCCGCACCGTCGCGACGCTCGCTGAGCTCGGGCGCCTCGGCGATCGTCTTGTCGTCGATCGCCACGATCACCGCGGTGTCGCCGGCCGGCAGCGGGCCGCGCCACTGGAACCGCAGGTCGAGGGTCGCCCGCTCGAGGCGCTCGATGAAGCGAAACTCGCGACCCGCGCGGTGCAGCAGGCACAGCGCGGCGCACAGGCAGGCCAGCAGCCCGGCGATGAACGCCGGCGAGCGCAGCAGGCGGAAGCGGGCTCTCACTTCAGCACGGTCAGCTCGAAGTTTCCGTCCGGGAGCGTGCTCGCCTTGCCGACCAGCGTCTGGCACTTGAGCTGGCCGTCGACCTTGAGCGTGGTCAGCTTGCCGCCCTTGACGATGCCGGTGATCTTCGCGCCCGCGCCCGCGCAGACCGCCAGCGCCGGGCCGCCGGTCCGCAGCGGCTCAGGCAGGTTCTCGGTGTGGGCCTGGCCGCCGGCGGCGGGTCGAAACGCTACCTTGGCCGGCAGGTGCGGTGCAGACGGCGCTTCAGACTCGGGTGCCTGCGCGGGAGGAGGCACATCGCCTGCTCCATCATCGTCGGTGGGGCTCACGGAGCCCTTGCCGGTATTGGCTGAACTGCCCAGCTCACTATCCGTGCCGGGGCTGCGCCTGGATTCGTCGACGGGCTTGCGCGACTCCTCGATCTTGGCTGGCGCGGGCTTCGTGTCCGCGCGTGGCGAGGACGCATTCTTGGTATCGGAATCCTTCTCCCGGATGGACTCCTTCCCCTCGCCACCCGGAGGCGCCGGCGGCGGCGCTGGCGACCCCTGTGCGCCCGGCGAGCCCCCCGGACTGTCCGGCGGCGCCACGCTCACCGGTGCGGGGGCCTTGGCCATCTCTGAGGTCGGCAGCGCGGCGAAGCTCTGGGACGCGCTCATGCGGGTGTTCCAGCCGGCGACGCGGGTGATCGCGCCGCTCAGCGCCGGGTCCTTGAGCTCATCGGGGGTCAGCAGGCGGACGAAGCGGTCCTCGACGTCTTCGCCGGCCTGCGGATCGTGGAACGGCGCCAGCATCTCGACGACGTTGTTCTGGCTGGCACCCAGCCGCACCAGGTGCCCATTGTGCAGCTGCACGACCACGAAGCTGTCCGCCGCGGTCACCAGCTTGTCGTCGCGCAGCAGCTGCCGGTCGGGCAGCCCGGGGAACGCCTTGCCCTTGCTCGGCACGATCGTCACCTGGCCGCCGAGGGTCACGATGACGCCGACCCGCGGCCCCTGCGAGGCTTCGTCGGGACGACCCACCGCGGCCGGCAACGACAGCGGCCCGGTCGGCTCGTTGCAACCCAACACCAGCGCCCCTGCGAGCACCCACATCGTCCATCTCGAGCACACGAGCATCATTGGACCCCCTTCAACTCCGGCCAGGCCGCGGAGGTTTACCACGAAGCCGAAAAGAGCCCCCGGGCCGCGATCCGAGGGGCGATCTCGGGCGTGGATGCATGACGATGGGCGATCTTGCGCGGTCGCTGGCCCCCGCGAAAGAACCGATAAAGTGGCCATAAACAGGCTTGACAAGCTTGACAGGCGCTAAACTCGGTGTTCTGGGGTCATCGCGGCCGCGACTCGAAAAAACCGGGCCATCCCGGGCCTGGACCTGTGGTAAAACGGCCCTCGCTCCGATGCCGCGCGAAGTCATCCTGGTGGACAGTCAACTCGGGAACCTGGACAGCGTCGAGCACGCCCTCATCCAGGTTGGAGCCTCCGTCCACATCACGAGCGACCCGGATCGGGTCGCTACGGCCCGTACGGTGGTGTTTCCGGGCCAGGGCTCGTTCGGCCCGGCGACCCAGGCGATCGTCGATGGCGCGATGGGCGAGGCCCTGAGAATGGTGATCGAGCGCGGCGACCCCTTCCTGGGGATCTGCCTCGGCATGCAGATTCTGTTCGACCACTCGGACGAAAACGGCGGCCACGCCGGACTCGGGGTGTTTCGCGGCCAGGTCCGCCGCTTCCCCGCCGACATGCCCGCCGGTGAGCAGCCCGGCGCGCGCATGCTGAAGATCCCCCACGTCGGCTGGAACGACGTGCAGCCCACCGGCGACCACTTCTATTTCACCCACAGCTACTTCGTCGAGGCCGAGGACGCCGAGGACGTGATGTGGACCTGCCGCTACGGACGCGTCGAATTCCCGGCCGCCATCAGTCGCGGCCACGTGTTCGGCTGTCAGTTCCACCCCGAAAAATCGCAGTGGGCCGGGCTCCGTTTCCTGCGCAGCTTCATCCTCGGAGGCCGGGGATGATGCTCGCAATCCCGGCCATCGACCTCATGGGAGGTCAGGCCGTGCGCCTCTCCGAAGGCGACCCCGCCCGCGCCACGGTCTATGCCGCGGACCCCGGCGTGAAGCTGCGCGAGTTCATCCGCGCCGGTGCGACCCGCCTGCACGTCGTCGACCTCGACGGCGCCTTCGCCGGTCGCCCGGTCCAGACCGCGCTCGTGCGCCGCCTGGTCGACGAGGCCCATTCGCTCGGCGTCGAGGTCGAGGTCGGCGGCGGCCTGCGTGACCGCGCCGCGGTCGAGGCCGCGCTGGCCACCGGGGCCGACTATGCGGTGATCGGCACGCTCGCGGTCCGCGAACCCGAGGTCGTCCAGGCCCTGTGCCGCGCCTATCCGGGCCGCGTCATCGTGGCCATCGACGCCCGCGAGGGCTGGGTAGCGATCGACGGCTGGCAAGAGACCTCGCGCGTGCCCGCGGCCGCGCTCGCTCGCGCGGCCGCCAGCTGGGGCGCGGTCGCCCTGCTCTACACCGACGTCGCGCGCGACGGCCTGCAGGTCGGCGCCGCCGTCGAGTCGACCGCGGCCCTGCAGCGCGGCGTCGACATCCCGGTGATCGCCAGCGGAGGCGTCGGCAGCCTGGCCGACCTCGACGCGCTGCGCCGTCACGGCGTGCACGCCGTGATCCTGGGACGAGCCCTGTACGAGGGCAGCTTCACCCTCGAGGAGGCTCTGGCCCGATGTTAAAGCGCCGCATCATTCCTTGCCTCGACATCAAGAACGGCCGCGTGGTCAAGGGCGTGCACTTCGCCGGCCTGCGTGACACCGGCGATCCGGTCGAGGCGGCCCGCGCCTACGACACCCAGGGCGCCGACGAGATCTGCCTGCTCGACATCACCGCGACCGTCGAGGGCCGCGAGACCTTCATCGACGTCGTGCACCGCGTCGCCGACCAGATCTTCACGCCGTTGACGGTGGGCGGCGGCGTGCGCCGCGAGCCCGACGTGCGCCGCCTGCTCAAGGCCGGTGCCGACAAGGTGGCGATAAACAGCGCCGCGGTCGCCAACCCGCTCTTGATCCGTCAGCTCGCCGACAAGTACGGCAGCCAGTGCATCGTCGTCGCCGTCGACGTGCGCAAGATGCCGGCGCGCGCCGGCGACAGCGAGCCGCTCTACGAGGTCGTGATCCACGGCGGCACCCGCTCGACCGGCCTCGACGCGCTGTCCTGGTGCGACCACGTCGCGGCCCTCGGCGCCGGTGAGATCCTTCTGACCAGCATGGACAAGGACGGCACCCGCGACGGCTACGACCTGTGGATCACCCGCGAGGTCAGCCATCGCGTGCCCATCCCGGTGATCGCCTCCGGCGGCGTCGGCCAGCTCGAGCACCTGCGTGAAGGCCTCGCCGTCGAGCGCGGCGGCGCCGATGCTGCCCTCGCCGCGTCCATCTTCCACTTCGGCCTCTACACCATCTCGCAGGCCAAGCAATACCTCGCCGAGCACGGCATCCCCGTGCGCCCGCACGAGCCCCAGCGCGCCGCATCGCTGTCGTCGGCCTTCAGCTGAACACCGCATGTCCGCCGTGGATGCGCAGGCCCTGTGGGCCCGGCTCAAGACCGACAGCGCCGGCCTCGTCACCGCCGTCGTGCAGCATCACCGCAGCGGCGCGGTGCTGATGGTCGGCCACATGAACGCCGAGGCCCTGGCCCGCACGCTCGAGCGCGGCCGCGTGACGTTTTGGAGCCGCAGCCGCGACCAGTTGTGGGAGAAGGGCGAGAGTTCGGGCCACACGCTGGTGCTGCACGGCATGTGGGTCGACTGCGACGGCGACGCGCTGCTCGTGCAGGCCGAGCCGCACGGACCGACCTGTCACACCGGGGCCGCGAGCTGCTTCTTCACGCCGGTCATGGGTCCCGAGGCGGCGCCCTCGCCGGTGCTCGAGCGCGTGTTCGCGGAGATCTGCGCGCGCAAGGCCGGGCAGGGAATCACCAGCGCGACCGGCAAGAGCTACGTCCGCGGGCTGATGGATGGCGGTGTCCCGGCGATCGCCGCCAAGCTGCACGAGGAGGCCGGCGAACTGGCCGAGGCGCTCGCCGCCGACGACCGCGGCCACATCGCCCGTGAGGCCGCCGACCTGCTGTTTCACGCCCTGGTCGGCCTCGCCCACAAGGGCCTCGAGCTCGGCGACGTGGCCGAGGTGCTGGCCGGACGATTGGGCCGCAGCGGCGTCGACGAGAAGGCTGCGCGCTAGCCTCACGACCCTTCGGGTCTGAGCAGCCTTAATCTGGCGAAGCCCGGCGCCGTGCGGTTATGCTCCGCGGCGTGGAACTCCTGAGCCAAAGCCTGCTCGCGTGGAGCCTCTTCGCCTACTTCGTGGCGGCGATCCCGATGGGTGTGCTCGTCGGTTTGCTGCGCGGGGTCGACATCCGCGAGGCGGGCTCGGGCAACATCGGGGCCACCAACGCGGTGCGTGTGCTCGGCGCGAAGTGGGGCATCGTCGTGTTCCTGCTCGACCTGCTCAAGGCCTACCTGCCGGTGCGGCTGGCGATGTCGGGCTGGGCCCTCGGCGGGCTCCCGGAGCCCGAGTGTGGCCTGGCGATCGTCGGCGCCGCGGCGACGCTCGGTCATATCTTTCCGGTGTACCTGCGCTTTCGCGGCGGCAAGGGGGTCGCCTGCGCGCTCGGTGTGTTCACCGCCCTGATGCCGGCCGCCGGCCTGTTCGCGGGCCTGATGTACGTGCAGACCCTGGCGATGACACGGGTCTCGGCGATCGGCTCGTTGACCGCCGTCAACGCCATGACCCTGCACCTGTGGCTGTCCGGTGCGCCCGCGCCGTACTGCAAGCTCGCGCTGGCGATGTCCGCGTTGATCTGGTTTCGCCACCGCGGCAACCTGCGAGAGATCGCCCGCATGGCCGCCGAGCGCAAGCGGTCCGCCGCCCGTTAGCCTCCGCGGGCGATGCCCAGCAGCTTCATCTTCTTGTGCAAGTGGGTGCGCTCGACGTCGAGGGCCTCGGCGGTCTTCGAGACGTTCCAGCCGTGCTCATTGAGCCGCTGCAGGATGAACGCGCGCTCGACCGAGTCACGAAAGCCCTTGAGTGACATGCCGGGCGGCGCGGCCCCGTCGGCGAAGTGCACCAGCGCATCACCGCCGGAGCTCGCCGACTCGTCGCCGTCGCCGCGGATCTCGAGCGGCACGTCCTCGAGCTCGATGTCGCCGTCGGAGAGGATCGCCATCCGCTCCATCACATTGCGCAGCTCACGGACGTTGCCCGGCCAGGCGTGGGCCTCGAGCGCCGTCTGGGCCGCCGCCGAGATGCGCTTGGGGCTGATGCCGTTCTCGCGACAGGCGACAT
>Ga0116158_10002551_pt1 | contig 16083 bp, 9 predicted proteins | sample AD_UKC052_MetaG_FD_89883 | JGI IMG/M metagenome (GOLD analysis project Ga0116158, IMG submission 89883) | Active sludge microbial communities of municipal wastewater-treating anaerobic digesters from USA - AD_UKC052_MetaG | ecosystem: Engineered > Bioreactor > Anaerobic > Digestate | place: USA... | reverse complement strand
GTTGGTGCAGGGTAGGTACAAGGGTTTCGAGCCCGTCTTTGTAAAAAACGGAGATCAGCGCACTTTTTATATTTTTTTCCATGATGATTTTTACTTGGCGGCGCCCGAAAAACGACTGTTTAATGCTTGCCGGGACTGTTTAAATCAAGTACAAACGCCCCCTTTTCGGCTACCGGATGAAGCCGCAAATGTAAGCTGTCGGCGGCAATTTGCCATTGGGGAATCCGGTAAAACGGCAACTGAGAACCGGCAACAATCATACCGCACTTCACTTTTTCCAGAATCCATGCCGGTTTTGCCCTGATGTTGGCGGCCAACAGCAAAATATCGGCATTGGTAATGGCTGAACGGCGGGTGTCGGGTTCCTTATCGAGCACCACCAGGGTTTTATGCCCTGCCTTCAACAGTTGAAAACCTGAGGTGTCGCGGGGTAAAATGGCTGTATCCCTTGCCTGAAAGAGTATACGTGCCGGTTGAATATGCATCCGGAACAGGTTTGGATCGGAGAGGCATTCGCTATCGCCCCAAAAAGTTACCCGGTGGCCGGCTATCAAATCAATGGCGGTATGGCCGGCAATGTTGTAAATAATCATTTTGCGCTGATCATTCCGCTGCTGCCATACCACTTCGCGGTAAATAATAAAAATGAGCAGGCCGGCAAGCGCTGCCACTGCACTTCCCCGGTGGCGCAGTAAAAGCCAGGCCGACAAAAGGACGATGATTACCATCAATATAATAGCCTGAGGCAGGGGCAGGTAAATATTTTCAATCCGCGACATGGGCAAATGATGAATCCAGGCAATGCAGCGGTTCATTACATCAATGCTGATGTGAATGCCTTTTCCCAGCAGGGTGGCAACAGGTGGTAACCAAAACAGAAACAGGGTGAGGATGAGGCTAAGGTTGAGGGCCACCCAACTTAGTGGAATGGCAACCAGGTTTGCAAGTAAAAAATAGACCGGGAACTGATTGAAGTAATACACCACAAAAGGAAGCGTGAGGATTTGCGCTGCAAGGGTTACGGCAAATAGTTGCCAGGTTTTGTCTATCCACTTATTACCGGTTTGTATCCACCGCCCAATTGGCGCGCTGAACATAAAAATGCTTAACACGGCGCTGTAACTTAATTGAAAACCCACATCAAACAACACATTCGGATTAACGAGCAGCAACATAAATGCCGATGCAGAAAGTGAGTTGTATGAATTACCCTTCCGGCCAATTACTTCACCAAAAAGCAAAATGGTAAACATTAATGCAGAACGCAACACCGAGGGGCCGGCGCCGGTAATAAAGGTAAAAACCCACAGGAGAACAATCACCAGCAAGGCCCTGATGTTTTTGCCATGCCTGATTTTTGACAGGGGCGTAAGCAAAAAAAACAGCCCGGCCTGTATCATACCAAGATGCAAGCCGCTGATGGCAATGATATGGGCAACGCCGGTGCCGGCATATTGCCAGCTAAGTTCCTTATCCATATTGTTGCGATAGCCTGTAAGCAGGGCCTCTGCAACACCAAGCGTTATGGCATCGGGAATATATTTGCGCAGCGTTGCCAGTAAATGGTCGCGGGCTGCAAGTGGCCATGCACGCCAGCCCGGGCTAATTTTTTCCTTGTCAATTACATATTCGTTGTTCTTTAAGTAAACCTGGAAAAACCAACCTTTGGCGGCGGCATATTGCCTGTAATTAAAAGCGCCGGGGTTACCACTGTTCCGGATGGGCTGCAAGGCTTTTTTAAAAGCAACCCGGCTGCCCACACCCAATCCATCAGGCAGGCTATCTTTTTCAAAATAAAGAATTATACTTCCTGAAAGTGGCTTCCATTGGTTTGCTGCAGTATCCCATTGGCTTATGGAGGCTTCGGCCCGAAACGACTTTGGTTTTGGTTCAAGTGGTGTGGTTATGGTTGCTGCTACCAAAGTTCCCCCACTGTATGAGGATCCAATGAAATTTTCCCTGTGTTCAAACTGGTTTAATTGATACGCAACCATGCCGAATGCTGCCCAAAAAATAAAATGGGAAACACCATAGTAAAATGGGTAACGCAAAGCATTTAAGTGGGCAGTAATAAACATTATAAAAGCGGTTACCGCGCCTCCGTAAACCAAGTTTTCTTCCACAGGAAAAGAGGCTGCAATAAGAATACCCGCCATCAATGGCAATACAAGCCGGAGAAAAGGGGCCATTCTCCAGACAGGAATAAAATTTACCGGGGCAACAGGCATGAAAAAGGTTTTTTGGCCGAAAATGAAAACCGGCGATGGCAGTACCCAAAAGCCATTCTGCCGTTTAACCATTTTCTTTTCTAAAAGTAAGTGGCCTTTTCCATGATTTACCTACCTTTTCGCAAATTTTTTTTAGATGATACGTTCCGTTGCAGCCATCCTTGTAGCCATTCTTTGGTGTTCATGCAGTTCTACCACCACCATTTACCTTGTTCGCCATGCCGAAAAACAGGCGCCGAATGCAAATGTGCCACCGAATGATGTGGAATTATCTGATTTGGGCCATGCCCGGGCATTGGTGCTGCGCGACAGCATGCAATCAAAGGCCCTGAAAGGCGTATTTGCCACCACCGTACGCCGCACACAGCAAACCGTTGAACCTACTGCACTTGCCAAAGGTTTAACGGTCAGGCAATACACGGCCACCCAACCCGCAGCAGATGCGCTTGTGGATAGTCTTTCGGCTATTAAGGGAAAGAAATTTTTGGTGGCAGGACACAGCAATACCGTTCCTGCCATGGTTCGCCACCTTGGGCTGCCCTGTAGTTTTACCGGTAACATCCCTGATAATGACTACGACAACCTATTTATAATTACCATTAAAAAAGGGGTAAAAACGGTCAGGGAAACAACTTATGGGGCAATTTCGCCTTGACTTTTATAGGAATTATCGACTCCTTAAAACATCTCCGCCAATAAAAATTAAAGTGTTTCTGATACTTTATCCCAATTAAGCATTCTTTCCGGATTTGAACGCGATTTTTCTATTCTCTCCGTTACAATAGCCTGATGTTCAGCATGGATTTCTATTTGGTCTTCCCAAATCATTTCATTCAGGACTAATTGCTCTGTAGGAGAAAGTTGTTTTACCAGGTTAACAACCTGAAGTAAACTTAAATCCAATTTGGCTGAAACTAATTCCATCATTCAAATTTTAATCTAAATTACAATAATTTCTGTCTCAGGTGTAAGGTAACTTAATACTGCTGTTGCCCAATCAACATTCTATCGTCAAAGGCCGAATTAAAAATCATCACGAATAAAAGGACAAGCATGTAACCCAATAAAAAAGGAAAATAAGAAAAGCCGTTGAGGTGATGCAGGAAAATCAACACAGATAAATAGAGTATTGAAACAATTAAAAACGCACCCATCAATTTAGGGCTACCAAACAACCCAATTGGCTTGCGACCTGATTCGTCAATAAAGTAGGCTCTTTCTTTGGCCAAAAGGAAAAAGTAGCCAATTGTGACAACAAGGTTTACACCGAGAAGAGCAAAACTGTGAAGGTAAAATGGGTCACTATCAAAATTAACCTTCGAGCCATTAAGGAAAAATAATAGCCCTACACAGGTCATTCCAAAAAATCGAAAATGAGCTAACTTCATAAAAGGGATTTAAAAAGCTTAGAAATTGAAAAATAAATTTAGGTCTATTTTATTATTTTGTGCGCACTTTTCAGTAGATAATCATTTTACTATTCCACTTCAGCCGCTATATACCCAAAACTAGCATACTGTTTTCCGTCCATCAATTGCTGCCTTACTTGTTTAGCCTCAGCAAAATAGTTATTTAGCTTCAGATACATATACAGGCCATACAGGTAAGTGGCAGATTGTACATCACCTGCCCCTGTTGCGGTAGCTAAGGCCTTTTCAGCGGATGGCTTTTCTTTATGCAGTAAAAGGATTTTCCGGTACACCCCATTTTCGAGTAAAGGGGCGCTAAAATCAACCATCTCCATCACTTCATTGGCACCTTCTTTACTATCCCATTTCAATAGCGTGAGGTAATACCAATTGGCAGCAGCGGTAAACATATCGGGATTAGTGCTTACCAAAAGGCATACATCAAAAGATTCTGCTGCCTTTGGAAAATTCTTTTGCAGGTAATACGCCAAACCAAGGTGATAAAAAATATTGGATTGAAGCGTACTTGTGGGAATGTTTGCTTCGTTTGGCTGTCCATCCGGCTCCACTTCGTCTGGCTTGCCTTTTACCAACTCTGCGGCCTTTTCAAAATCAGCAATTGCCTTATCGGTACACCGAAGGGTAAGATACCGATGGCCGCGATGCCGATACATACGGGCATCGGCAGGGTGCAATTCAATACCATTTGTAAGTACCTCGATGGCCTGCTGATAACGGGCAAGATAGCCTAAGCGACGGGCATACCAAATTATTGCATCGGCATTTTTCGGTGCCTTTTCAATATGCTGTTTAGCAATAAGCAATTGACTATCAAGCAATAACTGCTGCTTTTCGCTAAAATCGGGAATCGGCAGTTGGCTGCCGCAGTTGAAAGGCTGACTGATTAAGGTTGCTTGGCAGGCCAGCAAATTGAACAAAAAATGCGCCAATAGAAAATGATGCTTCATGGCATAAAATTACTGCCAGGCAATTACCAAACTAAATTACTTACTCAAATTCATACTCCGCTCTTTGTACAATTTGCGGAAGTAAGGATCCCGCAAATCCTTTACAAACCGGATGGCTTCGCCGGTGCTTTTCATTTCGGGGCCAAGTTCCTTGTTTACCCCGGGGAACTTGTTGAAGCTGAAAACAGGTTCTTTAATGGCGAATCCTTCGAGCTTCTTCTCGTAGGTAAAGTCGGTCAGTTTATTGGCGCCAAGCATTATTTTGGTGGCAATATTCAGGTAAGGGATTCCGTAAGCCTTGGCAATAAAGGGCGTGGTACGGCTTGCGCGCGGGTTGGCCTCAATTACAAAAACGGTGTTGTCTTTTATAGCAAACTGAATATTGATCAATCCGCGGATATCGAGGGCACGGGCAATTTTTTCGGCATAATACTCCATGGTGGTAATAATCAGCGGAGTAAGGTTAAAGGCAGGCAATACGGCATTGCTGTCGCCGCTGTGGATACCTGCAGGTTCAATATGCTCCATTACACCCATTACATGGAAATTTTCGCCGTCGAATATGGCATCAATTTCGGCTTCCTGGCAACGGTCGAGAAAATGGTCAATCAATATCTTATTACCGGGAAGATGCTTCAGCAGGCTTACCACAGCGCGTTCGAGTTCTTCATCATTAATTACAATCCGCATGCGCTGCCCACCCAAAACATAGGAAGGCCTTACCAACAGCGGATAGCCAACTATCTGGGCCACTTCAAATGCTTCGTCGGTTGAATAAGCTGTACCATATTGCGGGTAGGGGATTTCGAGTTCTTTCAACAGGTCGCTGAACCGGCCCCGGTCTTCGGCAATATCCATGTTGTCGAAGCTTGTACCGATGATTTTTATTCCCCGTTCATGCAGCTTTTTGGAGAGTTTGAGGGCTGTTTGCCCACCGAGTTGCACAATTACGCCTTCGGGCTGTTCGAGTTCAATAATATCCCACAAATGCTCCCAAAAAACCGGTTCGAAGTACAGTTTGTCGGCAACATCAAAATCGGTACTTACCGTTTCGGGGTTGCAGTTTACCATAATGGCTTCGTAACCACACTCCTTAATAGCCAACAGGCCATGTACGCAACAATAGTCAAATTCAATGCCCTGACCAATGCGGTTGGGGCCGCTGCCAAGCACAACTACTTTCTTCTTATCGCTTCTGATGCTTTCGTTGTGGCGGATAGGTGCCGGAGAAGTATGGTTCATTTGGTAGAAAAGCTGAATATTTCGGCTGCAAAAGTAAGGCAGAGGCAATAAACAGGGCTGTAAAGGTTTGGAAAAAGAACTCCCTTCATAAATTTAGCCCATTTCAACTATTGCAGCTCATTGAAAATCAGCATGTTTTTATTATATTCCATTTGCAGTGCACCGTTTTATAACAGCATTGCCTTTAAATGATTTCCGTCTTTTACCCATAAGAAAAGGGATTAAAAAAGCAAGCCTGCCAGAAACGGCAGGCTTGCTTTTTTAATCCGGAAACGGTTTCTCTTTAATAATTCAACACTTTTAATTCCGTACGGCGATTCAGTTTCCTACCCTCAGGATTATCTTTACCCTCAACCTTATTCGGGGCAACAGGCATGGTTTCACCATATCCTTTGGCCACAATCCTTTCGCGCGATATGCCTTTACTTGCCAGGTATGCCACACAACTTTCTGCGCGTCTTTCCGACAGTTTCAGGTTATCACTTTCTTTACCTATATCATCGGTATGGGCGCTTATTTCAATCTTCATGCCCGGGTATTCATTCATCAAGTTCGCCAGTGAATCAAATTCCGGGTACGAGCTCTTACTTAATGTTGACTTGCCAAAATCATACAAAACGTTTTTCAGCACAATGGCTTTGCCCACTTCCACAGGTTTGGGTTTTTCTTTGTTCATGCACAATGGCCCTGCAGTAAATGCATCGAGTTCGTCATCGCCGGCAATATTGAGGCGCAGGTTGGCTGCATCGAATCCTTCAGCGCTCAGCGAAGTTTCCAAAGGCATAAATTCATCCATCAGGAAGGAAAATTGCCCGTTTGCATCTGTTCGACCGGCATACACCTGCCTGCCCTGTGCATCTTTGGCAACAATGGAGGCGCCTGCCACGCCAGTTCCATCCATACAATTAACTACTTTACCCGAAATGTTCTTTTTTACCCGCTGCCTGTTAAATGAATACAAATCAAGGCAACACTCGCTGCTGCGGTCGCTGCTGAACCAGGCATTGTTCCAAACCGATTTTTGATCGGTGCTCAGGTAATAAATATCGTCCTTATTGGAGTTTACCGGGTAGCCCATGTTCACAGGTTGTTGCATAGCACCGGTTACATCGCCTTTGGCTGTAAATAAATCATATCCTCCCATACCCACACGGCCATTTGAAGCAAACACAAGGGTTTTCGAAGGCTGATGATAGAAAGGAGCTTCATCATCCCCTGCACTATTTACATCTTTAAGGTTAACTGCATTGCCCGCGGGGTTGCCGGTGGCATCAAGTGCAACGGCCCAAATGTCTTTTTTTCCCATGCCACCTTGCCTATCGCTGCTAAAAAGCAGCCATTTACCATCGCCTGTTACATAAGGCTGACTGTTACTGGTTCCGGATGCATTTACAGCATTGGCAAGCAATGCCGGAGCAGTCCATCCGCTACCCGATTTCTCAGCTTTATAAATACCCGCCTGCTTTTTTCCATCTGCCATTTGCCATTTGGTATAATACATGGAATTACCGTAAAAACTGGCAATGCCTTGGTCCATTTTAGCATCGGCAGGCAGGCCCATCAAACCTGCGGTACCAGATTCGTTGATTTGGTAAAGTTTATTGGTATTTGGATTCGACGTGGAATATTCAGCATCGGCGCGGGTAGAGGTAAATACAAGCTTACCCTCCTGAATGGCGGGTGCATAAGTTGCACCGGGCGCATTTACATTAGCCTTGGTTACGCTATACCTTGCCAGGTCATTGCGTGCCATTTGGTTTTTTGCAAAACCTATGGAAGAAAGTTGAAGCGTGGCATCGGATTTCATGCCGGCATCTGCTCCATCCATGCTGAGTACCTTATTATAGGCAGCTTCTGCCTCGGCCATTTTGCCATTAAATTGCAGTGATTTGGCATGATAATAGGATGCTGAGGCATTACCCGCATCGCTTGCAGCTTTAAAATTCGGCTCGGCCTTTTCATATTGGTGAAGGCGGTAGTAACTTTCGGCAAGCTTGTATTGGGCATCCGACTTTTGGGTGGTGCCTGATGGGCCTGATTTCACCTTATTATTTGTATAAGGATTGTATTCGGTTTTCTTTACAACTTCACCATTGAGTGCTTTTTCGTATAACTGAGCAGCGGCGTAGTAATCACCTTTGGTGTAGTATTCGTCGGCCGCTTTCATATAAGCGGATTGTGCATAGGAACCGGCATGCATAGCCAGGCAGATACCTGCCAGGCAAAGCGTTTTTTTAATTGTAGTATTCATGCTGTATCAAATAATTTGATTAATCAATTGTTTGGTTATAAAATGCCCTTTATCGTGAGGTTATAAGCGCGGACAAACAAAATTGCCATCCACCTCTGTTTTAACCTTGCGCTTTCCAATAAAGGAAATAGAAAACTCAAAAGCATTGCTACCGCTAACTGTCCTGCCAAGATCGCTTATGTTTGAGTCGTAGCTGAAACCAATTACCATTCCATTGATGGTAACACCAAGAAAGGGTGCCACCGCGTCCTCGTGGCGGTAGTTAACCCCCAACATAAAGTCGGAAGCATCACTCAGCCTGAACTGGCCATACAAACCAACCATGGCTTCGGATGCGCCTGCCTGTTTCATATATAATGCATTGGGGGTAAGGCTGAATTGCTCGTTAATGGCAATACGTACACCTCCGTGAAATACATACCTTAAGGGCAGTTTTGCATCCCCTGTTGCACTAAATGGGTCATTGGGCTGGGTAATATGATTGGCAGAAGCACCGAGGTAAAGGTTTGCTTTTTTACCTGCCTTTCCATCGTAGTAAAGAGCGCCTACACCTGCATCAAATACAGCGGAGGAGGTTTTGTCGAAGGCCTCCATCGTTGCATTACCCGGGTTATAGCCCGTAATGGGGTTCCACTGGTCGCCAAAGGTTAGTTTATTGGGATTAAAGCTACGGCTAACGATGCCGGCATTTACCCCTAATACGAGGTGCTGGGTGCCATCGGTTCCCCAACGTACACCTGTAAAGGCAGCTGAACCATGGGCGGTCAGGTAATTATAACCTCCGTCGCCAGCTGTTTGACTGAGTACACCCCCACCAAAATTCATGCTTTTATTGGTGGTAAAATCGCCACTTGCACCAATGGTTGAATAGGCCGAACCCATGCTGCTCCACTGATTCCGGTAAATACCTGTTACACGTACATTACCGTCAAAAGCACCGGTAAGCGCAGGGTTGAGGTAGGTTGGAAACATGTAGAACTGCGAAAAATGGGGATCCACCTGCGAAAACAATTGATTGCCCGTGAATAGTCCACAGAGCAATAAGCCACTTAATATTAAATTTTTCATGTGCGGAAATTGTTGTTAGTATTCGGTTAAAAAAATGATTGATTGGTTATCGTAATAATGTGACAGAGCCCGAATGAACCGGGGAACCGTCTTTTAAATTGACTAAATAATAATAAGATCCAATAGGGGCACGCTTACCTTTTATCGTTCCATCCCAGCCCCTGCCTGTTCCAGTTGTTCTGTAAATCGATGACCCGTACCTGTCATATAAATCAATACTGGCATTGGGGTAGAGTTCAATATATTTAACGTTCCAAACATCATTCAGCCCATCGCCATTGGGTGAAAATGCATTAGGAATAAAAACTGTTTTTTGAACGCTCACGGTCAAATCATCGGCAGCCGTGCAATTATGTTCGCCGGTTGCAGTTAGTGTAAATACGGCATCATTGGTAACCTTCAACTTAGGCTGCAGGATATTTGGGTTGTCTAGCCCTGTGGCAGGGCTCCAACGGAAAGAAAGCGAAGTGGAGTTAGCCGTTGCTTCAAATTGTATTTCGTCGCCATCCTTTGCTATAAACGATTTTCCGGCGTCAATTACAGGTTGCAGATACACATTTACCGTCTTTCGGGCGGTATCCGAGACACAGCCTTCCGTATTTTTCACCAGCAGTTTTACCGTAAATGTTCCTGGATTTTTATACAACTTTGATGGATGCTGCTGGCTGGAATTGCTGCTGTCGCCAAAATCCCAGTACCAGGAATTTATGGTACTGTTTTCAGCCGAACTCTCGTCGCGGAACTGGCTCGCTACACCCTGGCAAACCTTATCGGGCGATACGCTGAAGGATACAATGGGTTGATTGAATACCTTGTTGAATAATTGGGCAGCTGTTGAAGAGCAACCCTGCTGAGAACTGGTTTTTAAGGTTACCGTATAGTTGCCTGCTCCATTGTATATATGTACAGGATCCTTGTCGGTTGAGGTTTGGGTACCATCGCCAAATTGCCATTGATAGCTTAAAGCGCTGCCATCGGGTATTGTTGAAGCATTGGTAAACTGTGCCCTTCCCGAAGGCATGCAAACAGTACCCGGCATGGTAAACGAGGCAACCGGATTTGCATAAACAATAACCGTACCCGTGGCCGTATCGCTTACACAGGTTTCGCTTATTTTGGCCACATGCTTCACCAGGATGGTATCGTACTGCATAAACTGCCTTGATACGGGTTTGCTGTCAAATACGGTTAACGTATCGTTTGCGCCAAAGTCCCATAGCCATTTTTTCACACCTGTTTCGGCATTTTTATTCTCAAAAACGATTAAAGCGCCTGCACAGCTATCGGTGTAAATAATGTTAAATTCCGGAATGCCGGGTTTGGCAGTAAGTGTAAAGGTTCTTACAGTATCGGTAACACATCCCACCGAATCAATAGACATCAATTGTGCCTGGTGACTGCCTGCCTTAAACTGTTTTGTAATCGTTTTTCCTTCAGCAGTATCGTTGCCCGCAAATACCCAATACCAGTTGTAAATGCCTGCGCCGTTGGCCAGTGTATCGTAAGCTGTAAACTTTATGTTTTCCTGCAAACTGCAGTCCTTGAATTCAATATCAAAACCCGTTGATGAAGCTGCTTTAACCGTAATATTATACTCCACTTTCTCTGTTTGATTGCAGGTTTCAACCGTGGGGCTTGTGGCATATAAAGGTACCGAATGAATACCGGCCTCGCTGAATCGGTAGAAACCCGGCAAGCTGTAGCGGTAATAAATAATACCATTTAAGCTTTGCGTACCGTTGGGTACCGGGTTGGTTTGTATCACATCCACAGCCGGTGAAACGGTTCCTGCAAGTTCACTCAATTTCCATGAAAGTTCAGTGGGCTGGTAGCGCATTAAAACGCTTAGCTCAACTGATGTATTTACACAGGTGTAAGCATTGTCGCCCGGTGCAGGGCTGTACTGGTTTTTAATGCCGGGGTATCCGTTCAGGTTATTGATATAGGTGCCTGCATTGTACCCATAACTTTCCGCACCGCCCAATCCATAGGTTATTGCCGTAAAAGCCGAATCGCTTTCTACTATACATTGTGCTTTAGCCGCCACCCAACGCTTTACCACTACTGAATAGCCCGGATAATTGGGATGCTCATACAAATCATCAAAACCCTCCTTTACACCATCAACAGATAGCGAAGCAACACCGGCTGCTGGAATAATAAGCGACAGGTAGTTTACCTTTATGGCTTCTTCGGTATTTCTGTAAAATCCAATACGCCGGATAGATTGTTCTACCGGACTTATAAAAATCATTTCCGGATCGCCGAGACCTTCGTAAGAACAGGTATTGGCAGAAGGTATGTACTGGGCTACAAGTACCGGCTTATCAGCTTCAATAAAATCCGGAATGTTGCTCTGGTATTCGTAGTAATATCCCTGCGAAGTATTGAGGGCAACCAATTGCATGCCATTCTTTTTTACAATAGTGGCCGGATCCTTAACAATAATCCTGAAAATATTGAGGTTACGCTTTTTGGGTGCATTATCCACACTGGTAGGCGAAGTGAGGTAACGTTTACCCCAGGCCTGCAGGGGAAATGCCTGCTGCATTATATTGTCACCGCTACCGGTAGAACCTCCCTCCACACAATTGATACGGGTACGGCTGCTTCCTGAAAAAAGCGCTATTGGGTAGCATTCGCCAAGGTCGTTTGCAATAGAGGTTACAGTAGTACCTGCTACATTCTGCCCCGATTCCTGATCAATTGGCGCACCAACCAACTGGTAAACCTCCCCTTTTTGAAGCGTAACAATTATTGGCACGCCGGCCTTGTCGCCTTTGCGGGTATCCACCGTCGGAACAATCCGGACGCGGGTATTGTTTTGCTTAGCTACCACATACATCCACGAAAAGCAGTTGAAATTGGAGCCATTATAATACTGGGGGGTATTAACAGAAATATAGGAATGGCCCCATGTTTCTACCGGCATCAGCATGGTAGCGCCTGAACTCAGGTCGCCATAAATATGGGCATAGGCCACAATAGGTACATCGCTTTCAATATGAATGGCATGCTTTTTAAATACACCTTCGGAACCGGTACCCCCGGGATAGGATGGGGGTTTAGTGTACAGGCGTGCATCAAAAAACGAAGCCGGTGTAGATTCAAAGCCCTTCGGCAAAAGTTTGCTTGCAATAACCGTATTGGCAGGTACATCGTACTCCTCTTTGTATGAGGTTCCGTTTAGGGTAACCACCACATGGGCAGCCTGTTCAGCGCTAAAATAAAGGATCATTTCCTGGCTGTTATTGGTTTCCATAAACTGATGGTGCCCATACCCAACCCAAAACTCCTTTCCTTTGTTGGAAAGTGTTTGCGCCTGAAGCAAATTGAAATATGGTATTAAAACAGTCAGAAATAATATTTTTAGCGTTTTAATCATTTAGTTTTCCTTCAAAACCCCTCATTACCTTTTGTTTTTTAGCTGGTAATAATCTATCTAAGTAAGGTTACCGATCCGGTTAACGGAGTTTCGCCTTGCTTTACATGAATAATATAATAATACGTACCCGATGGTACCGGCTTACCACCAATGGTTCCATCCCATGGCCTGGAGTACCCCTGCGATACAAACACCTGTTTGCCATAACGGTCAAATATTTTTACGCTGGCACCTGAATAATCAACCAGGTTGCGTATAACCCACACATCATTTATACCATCGCCATTTGGTGAAAAGGCATTGGGGGCAGTTACACTCCGAAGTACCATTACTTTCATTTCGTCGGATGCCGAACAAATGCCTTCTTTATCCGTGGCGGTAAGCACAAAAACCTGGTCCTGTTTTACTATATAGGTTGGTTGCAGTATTGCAGGATTATTGAGTATGCCTGCAGGTTGCCAGCTGAATACAAGTTCGGAAGCATTCTGTGCGGTTGCCTTAAGCACTACAGCGCTGTTTTCTTCACCGGTAAGATCAGGCCCGGCGCTTATTTGGGGATTAATGCGTACCTGTATTGTTTTACCCGTTGCATTGGAATCCGAACGGCATCCTTTATCATCTGTTACCATCAGGCTTACGGTGTAAGAGCCAAATTTTAAGTAAGATTTTGTAGGATTTTGAACAGCCGACCTGGTTCCGTCTCCAAAACTCCAATCCCATGAAACAATATTTCCTGCCGAAGTACTCCTGTCGGTAAAATTGAATATGGAACCTTCGCAGGGTTTATCATTGGAAACGTCAAAAGCAACTACCGGTCTTGCCACAAACGAAGAAGCAGGTAATACATAGCTTGTGTCGGAACTGCATCCAAAGGATGAAGTGGCGGTTAAACCAACGGTATAGTTTTGAACAGCCTTATAGCTATGCGATGGGTTCTGTGCTGTGGAACTGCTGCCATCTCCAAAGTCCCATGCATAGGTCAGGGTCGTTTGTTCGGAAATGGTGCTTTTATTGGTAAAAGCTGCTTGCCCACCCGGCATACATATACCCGAAGGCAGGCTAAAGTCGGCCACCGGCAATGCATGCACCGCTAAGGTTTTAGAAAATGCAGTGCTTTTACAGCCATCAGCACTTGTGGTGACTAATGTAATGGTATGGGTTTTACTGGTGGTAAATGTTTTATTAAAAGGCAGGCCATTGGTTTTCACCTCATCTGCATTTCCATCCCCAAAATTCCAGGTCCAGGTAGCTATGCCGGCATTGGCATCAACGGTATTATCAATGGTTGACTGACTGGTAAAAGTAGCTGCCTGATCGAGGCATATATCAGCCGGCGATGTAAAGGAAGCCGTGGGAACTGCATGCACCCAAATGCTTGCGGCAGCCGAATCCTTACAACCATTATCAGAGGTAAACACATACCAAATGCTATGATTACCAACATTGGCTGTGGCAGGATTGAAGCTACCCTGGCTGGTTGTTCCGGCGCCTTTATATATGCCTGTACCTGTAACGCCATTGGTAACAGTTGCAGAAGCCACCGATACAGGTGCAGCGGTATTAAAACAAACAGGTGTTAACACCGGGCCGTATTGAATATTAGGTTGCGGGTGCAAACGGATACCCCAACTTGAATCTGCACTACAGCCATTAGCCGTTGTAGCTTTCAGGGTAACGGTATAGCTGCCGGCGGAATACCTGTGCGATGGGTTGGCAACCGTAGAAGTGTTGGGATTTGAAGCATTGGCAGCAGGGTCTCCAAAGTTCCAGAGATAGGCCTGCACAGGCTGACTATCGGGTGTGGAAACTGTACTGGTGAAATTAACCATGCCATTTTCAGGCAGGCATCCAACCGGATAGCTCATGCTTAATGAAGGATTTGCAAAAACAGTTACCGGCTTCCGCAAAGTATCGCTGATACATCCGCTATTGTCCTTAACTACAAGGCTAACCGTTTTGCTTCCATAAGTAGCAAAGGTTTTGGTGGGGTTTTGAACGGTGTAATTTGTACCATCACCAAAATCCCACTCCCATACCGACATGGTACCTGCTGTAGTGCTTTTGTCCGTAAAACTAATCAGCGTTCCTTCGCATGGTTTATTATTTGAAACAGTAAAATCAGCTACAGGCTTGCTAACAAATGCAGCAGCAGGTAAAAGTTTGCTGGTATCTGAAGTACAACCATTGGATGAAGTTGCTTTTAATGAAACCGTATAGGCTTGCGCAGTGGCATATAAATGTGAACCGTTTACATCAGTGGAACTCCCTCCATCGCCAAAGTTCCATAGATAGGTAAGTTGCGAGGCATCTGATATGGTACTCTTGTTGGTAAAAACAGCCTGTCCTGCGGGTGCACAAATACCCGAAGGCAGATTGAAATCGGCCACAGGTACCGCATGTACAGTAAAGTTTTTGGTAAATGGATTACTGCCGCATCCATCAGCAGTGGTGGTAGAAAGGCTGGCAGTATATCCTCCGCTTTCCGTGAACCATTTATTGAAAGGCAGCCCATTGGTAAGGGTAGTATCGCCTCTTCCATCACCAAAATTCCAGGTCCAGGTCGTAATTTTTGCATTTGCATCCACCGACTGGTCAATAGTTGCCTGGTTGATAAAAGTTACCCACTGGTTGGCGCAACTACTGCTGTCTTTTATGGATAGTGAATTTTCAGGTACTGCATGAACCCAAATGCTTGCTTCAGCCGAATCCTTGCAACCCAAACTTGAGGTGAACACATAGCGGATAATATGGTTGCCCACCCCAGCAATAGCAGGGTTGAAATTGCCCTGGGCATCTGTTCCTTTTCCTTTATATATACCAATACCGGCCACCCCATTGGTTATTTTGGCAGTAGCCACCGATACCGGGGAAACCGTATTCAGGCATACCGGGGTTAATATTGGGCCGTATTGAATTACAGGAAGGGCATACAAATGAATGAGCCAGCTTGAATCAGTTATGCACCCCTGAACAGTAGTAACTTTAAGTGAAACTGTATAATCTCCACCTGCATAAATATGAGAGGGATTGGCAATGGTATCCGTATTGGGGTTCAATGCATTGGCATCAGGATTGCCAAAATTCCAGAGATACGCCTGTACACCCTGATTTTCTGGCGTGGTTACATTGCTGGTAAAATTAACTACACTGTCTTTTGCAAGGCAACCGGCAGGATAGCTCATGCCTAAAGTTGGATTTGCAAATACTTTATTTGTTTGGGTAGCGGTATCGCTGATGCAATTGTCACTGTATTTTACTACGTGCTTTACAATATAAGTTATGTTTTGAGCATAGGCCTGCGTCGTTACATGGCCATTGGTTAAAAGCGTATCTTTTTTGCCATTGCCATAATCCCAGAACCAGCTTTGAACCCCTGCCTGAGGCGTTGTTTCGGAAAACTGTATGGCATTATTCACACAATAGGCGCTGCCACCTGCTGCAAAAACAGGTGTTGCCGGTTTATCAGAAAGAACAAAGGTTTTGGTTGTATCAGCTATGCATCCGGCAAAGTCAACGGCTGTAAGCATCGCGC
>Ga0116158_10002543_pt1 | contig 16105 bp, 9 predicted proteins | sample AD_UKC052_MetaG_FD_89883 | JGI IMG/M metagenome (GOLD analysis project Ga0116158, IMG submission 89883) | Active sludge microbial communities of municipal wastewater-treating anaerobic digesters from USA - AD_UKC052_MetaG | ecosystem: Engineered > Bioreactor > Anaerobic > Digestate | place: USA... | reverse complement strand
TGGATATTTCAATCAATCAGGGGTGAAAGGCACTTTTTACTTAGCAAAAACAGAAAAAGAAGAAGAAGGAACAATATTTCTTCCAGCAGATTATAATGAAGAAGAAGCTACATTTTATAATGACAAAGTAAAACTTGCCGGAACTTTCAGCTATCCCAAGGGGAAGGGACCTTTTCCTGCTGTGATTCTAATTTCGGGTAGCGGTCAGCAAGACAGAGATGAGGATATTACCGGGTTCAAGGTATTCGCATTGCTTGCCAATTACCTCTCAAATACTGGTTTTGCAGTTCTACGTTATGATGATAGAGGAGTCGGTGGCTCAGATACCGGCGATATAGAAAATGCAACTACCAGGACATTCGCCGATGATGCTAATGCAGCTTTTCAATATTTAAAGAAAAGGAAAGAAATTAATCCTAACAAAATTGGATTTCTGGGACATAGTGAAGGTGGCGCTATTGGAACTATGCTTGCAGCAGAGCATAAAGATGTCGCATTTCTTATCCTGATGTCTGGTCCTGGCATAATCGGCGAGCAGGTGATTCTTTCGCAACTCGAAGCTATTATTAGAGCAAGTGGTTCTTCTGAAGAAGAAATTACACATACTTTAGAAACTCAAAAATTGGTTATGCAAGCTGTAAAAACTGGCAATGGCTGGAATGAAGTTAAAGAAATAATTTTAAATGATTTAAAAAAAAGTATTGATGAACTACCTGAAGAAGCACGTAAACAATTAAACATTTCTGAAAAAGAGCTTGAAAAAAGAGCTGAAATGCAACTTAAAGCTGCTCAAACTAAATGGTATAAGTATTTTATTCAATATGACCCGGCTAAAGACCTCGAAAAAGTTAAATGTCCTGTTTTAGCAATGTTTGGAGAAAAAGACTTGCAGGTCGTTCCTGATTTGAATAAGAAGGCAGTTGAAAATGCATTGAAAAAAGGTGGTAATGATAATTTTCAAATTGAGTTATTTAAAGATGCCAATCATCTTTTCCAAAAAGCAAACACCGGATTAATGGATGAATACGCCATTTTAGATAAAAATTTCCTTGATGGTTTCCTCGAATATGTTATTGCTTGGTTACAAAAAAATACGAAGTAGTTGTTTCTTTATATTTCAAAACTCCTTATGCATCGTAGTTTGTTATTTAGCAGTTTATTAAATGAAAACTCTTATTTTTAAAGTGAGTTACCAATTCGTCATTGTTATTGGTCATTAGTCATTATTAGCTATAAACTAATAACCAATGACAAATGACGAATGACTAATGACAAATAAAATATATTCGTTATCTGCGAAATCATACTTTCAAAACTCCTTATGCATCGTAGTTTGTTATTGCGCATTTAATATGTTTCTGATATAAAAAATAATTTAATTTCAAAAAATTGCAAACATATAACTCCTAAATAAATTTAGGAGTTATTCTAATAATTAGAGTAACTCCCAAATTTATTTGGGAGATTAACTGCGCAATTGTTCTTTACGAGGCAAATCTCCTAACTCCTTTATTTTCGTTATGGGGTCAGGAGTTCTGACTTTACGAGTCAATTCTCCTAATTCCTTTATTTTCGATATGTGGTCAGGAGTTCTGAAGTTGTTGAGAACAAAATAGTTTATTCTCAACTAACCTACTAAAAGTTTACTGACATCTTTTTCGTTACCAAAAAGAACAAGTATGTCGTTTTCTAAAATTTTCAATTCAGGAGTAGGAACTCCGAATACATCTATTTCCTCATGCTCTCCTAAAGTAAGCAGTCCACGACTTTTTTTAACTCTCTTAATTGTAACTAAATTTAGTAAATATTTCTTTCTCAAATCAATTTCAATTAAAGTTTTATTTATAAAATTTTTAGGGGCATTAATTTCAAAAATACCATAATCCTTACTTAATGAAAACGACTCAATTATACCCGGAATAAGCAAGCGGGAAGCGAGTTGAGCAGCAGCTGTCGCTTCAGGTACAAGCAAATCAGTTATATTCATTAATCTTAGTAATCTTTCGTGTATAGGAGTTATGACACGCGTATAAATTTTTTTTACACCAATTTCCTGTATTATTGCAGTAGCAAGCAAAGAACTTTCAAAACCTTCACCAATTGCAACTATTACTGCATCCATTTCATTTAAACCTAAACTTTGCATGGTTCTCTTATCGGTTGCATCCATACAAACTGCGTGAGTTACCTTATCGGCAAGTAAATCAATTTTATCCTGATGATTATCTACAGCAAGCACTTCTGCACCTGCTTCCGAAAGGATTTTTGATAAATTGAAACCAAAATGCCCAAGTCCTATTACACAAAACTTCTTTGTTCCCATTTTTTTGTTGCATTTCTTTAATAATAATCAATTCTTTAGATATTGAACTTCAGAATATACGAAAAAATTAATTTCTGAATAAATACAGTTCATAAAATTCAAAAATACTGAATTTTAAATAAGATTATTCATAAATTCTGATTCCATAACGAATATAAAGAGGTCATGAGATTTGCCTTGTAATTAGTATTTTCACATTTTACTAATATCCTGATTATTAGTTATTGGTCATTAGTCATTGGATATTATTTTTTAACTACTAATGACTAATAACTAATGACTTATGATAATGCTCTTTTAAGAATTTAATCTCATATTTAAAATATGCAAAATAAAAACTACAAGGAGTTTGGAATTCTTAATTTAAAATGCTTAAAAGTTATACAAGCTCGAACAGAATTTTTACTTTTTTCTTTTTAATTTCATAATGTTTTAGTGAATTAATATCTAGAAAAACTTGCAAGCCGCATACAAATTAAATCCTGCAGATTATAGGTTAAAGAAAGTGGAGAGTGGAAATTAAGCAACATAATTGAAAAAGCAAGCATTTCGTTATCTTTTGTTTTCACATATCCACAAATAGCTGAAATATTTGTCATTGTTCCGGTTTTAGCAATTACATTATGCTCAGCTTTTGAAGAAAGCATTCTCTTTTTAAGCGTACCATCTTGGCCGGGAGCAGCAAGTGATTCGAGAAACACATCTTTATAATCACTTCTATAAATTGAGCTTAATAAATTCACCTGGTAGATGGGTGAAATTAAATTTAATCTTGATAAACCAGAACCATCTACAATTGAAATATTATCTGGACAAATTCCATTTTTAGCAACAAATTTTTTTATTTGCTCGGTTCCTTTTTCAAAACTACCAAAGCCGGTCGTTTCTTTTGCAATTGTTTTAAAAAGCTGTTCTGCAGCTAAATTATGACTTTTTTTATTGACGACTTGAATAATTTCTGATAGAGGTGGTGAATTGTATTCACATATCGGCTGTTTGTCAAAATATTCAATATCATCAGTAAAATCATCAATATTTATTAGTGACCCGCGAAAAGCAATTTTCCTGTTTTCTATTGAATTCTTGAAATTGTTAAGAAAAAAAATCGATGGGTCTTCTACTGCTATTGAAATGTTGAATTCTTTTGAAATTGAGCTATCTAAGCTGATTCCACCTTTAAGTTCAATTATGTCAGTTCGTTCTATTCTATTAGGAACAATATTTGTGGGTTCAGATAAAGGAAGAGTAGTTATACTGTTTGATATAAAAATATTTGTTCCAATTGGATAAGTAATAATTTTTGCCTGTTCACCAACTTTTTCTCCGGTTTTAACTGTAACGTCAATTTTGTTATCGTTAAAAGCCAGTGCAGTAATTTGTGGTGAGTAAGAATAAACCATATCGTCATTGAACCAGCCCGGCGGATAAACGTTACTATCAAAATATCGGTCATCAGCAATGATATTTCCTCTTATAGATTTAATCCCTATTGAGTCTAAAACAGCAGCCCATTCATTGAAAACCTCAAATGCATCACTATGGAATTGTTTCGAAATAGTAGGGTCGCCGCTACCGCGAATTATGATATTTCCTGTAAATTCACCATTTTCTGATATTTTGCCATCTAAATAAACTGGTGTGTTGTATCTGAAATCTGAACCGAGATAATCAAGAGCCGCTGCTGTTGTTATTATTTTATTCGTTGATGCCGGAACAAAGCAATTATTCTCATTTTTATTGAATATATATTCGCCTGTTTCAAGTGATAATATGCAAACCCCAATGAAAGCATTTGAAAAATCAGGTATATTTATTATGCTTTCTATATCTTTCTTTAACTCGTTTATTGGATTTTGATATAAATTTTTATTTCCCGTTTTTAAAGAATCCTGACCACAAAAGAGGCATGATGATGAAAATATCAGCAATAGAGCCAATAAACTATAAAATTTATATATACTACTATTTATTTTATTTATTTTTTGTGATGCTTTAATAATCATATTTTTACTAATATTTATTGTTCCATTTTAATTTTAAAATTAAAGAAAATGCAGAACAAATCAAAATTTATAAAAGAAAATTTCCATTTATAATCAATTCGTATAAAAAAGAATAAGATAATTTCCAATAATTCATTTTATACAAAGTTACATTCGTTGATACAATTAAAGTGTTATTTCGAACTCCCTGATTAAGGAAGACCTTAATATAAATTGAGATGACATCACTTTAAGCGTCATTCTGACGAATGTCAGAATCCAACTTATTATTAGCGCTATTCAAATTTATCTATTTCAATGAAGCAATTGGGCTTGCACAAATGTATCGTGAGCAAGCTCACTTGCTTTCCCAAGATGGATTCTTGCATACGCCAGAATGAGAAGTAGCAATATCATTCTGAACTAAGTGAGAAATCTCAAATGTAGTGATAACAAGGACTTGTGAGAATATTCACTTCACCTCGAAATTAAAAATAATTTAATTAAAAATTAAGAAAAATGAAATAAGATAAAAGAAAAATTAAACAAAAATCTATATTTTCATAATCTTGTTTAATAATTGCGAAAAAATTTGTAATTTTCGTTTATTTGTTTTATAAAAAAAGGAGTTAAATGGATTTACACGAAAAACGCATAAAACTTGAAGATATTGATATGCTTTCCATTCTTGGTTATAACGACGAATATCTTCATTTAATTGAAAATAAATTTGAATCAATAATCACAGCAAGAGGAAATACGATTATCCTTAGGGGCAAACCACAGGAAATAAAAACTATAGAAACAGTATTCAACGAAATAATCTATATTTTAAAAAGAAATGGTTCCTTAAATGCAAAAGATGTTAGTACTGTGCTTGAATTAATTCAATCCTCTGCACAGGCAAGTCAATTACAGACAACATCTGATAATAATATAGTATATTATGGAATTAAAGAGCCCATTAGAGCAAGAACGAAAAAGCAAATCGACTATTACAAGAAAGTTCTTGAAAATGATTTGGTTTTTGCAATTGGACCCGCTGGAACTGGAAAAACATATTTAGCAGTTGCAATGGCACTATCTGCTTTAAAGAAAAATGAAGTATCAAAAATAATTTTATCAAGACCGGCAGTAGAAGCTGGTGAATCACTTGGCTTTTTACCAGGCGATTTAAAAGAAAAACTTGACCCATATATAAAACCACTTACAGATGCGCTTTTCGATATGATACCACCAGACAAGCTGAAAAGCTATATGGAGAAAAATATTATTGAAATTATACCACTTGCATATATGCGTGGTCGCACTTTAAGCAATTCATTCATTATTCTTGACGAAGCTCAAAACGCAACAATTACTCAGATGAAAATGTTTTTAACCCGTATGGGTCATAATTCAAAAGCAATTGTAACCGGTGATATTACTCAAATTGACCTTTTAAGCAAAAAGGATTCCGGTTTGATTAATGCCCGTAATATATTGAAAAATATACCAAGTATAGATTTTATATATTTCGACAACAAAGATGTAGTCCGTCATAAGTTAGTTGCAGACATAATTAAAGCTTACGAAAGAGAAGCAAAGGAAAAAGAAGAAAAGAAATGATGGAATTATTTAAAATAGGATTTGTAAGCATTTCATTATTAGATGTTATAGATGTAGCAATCGTAGCTGGCATAACTCTATGGATTTATAAGGCATTAAAAGATACAATTGCCGTTCAAATACTTTTTGGTCTTATTATCCTTACAATCCTTTCATTCATAACAGAAGCAATTAATTTAAAATCAATGAATTGGATACTAAAAACAATCAAAGATATATGGCTTCTTGCTTTTATTATTTTATTTCAACCTGAGTTACGTCGTCTTTTGCTTCGTATCACGCGAAGTCAAATCTTTACAATGTTTACAAAATCTAAAATAAATGAAACACTTACTGAAGTTGTAAATACTGCAATTGAGCTATCAGAAAAACATACCGGAGCATTAATAATTTTTACACGTTCTCAAAATGTCCAAATGACGATTGAAACAGGTATTCCAATGCAGGCATTAGTTTCAAGAGAACTGCTTATTTCCATATTCAATACAAAATCACCTCTTCACGATGGAGCTGTGATTATAAATGAACAAACAATAGTTTCGGCAAGATGCGTTTTACCTCTTTCAAACATAACTAAATATGAAGGACGCAACCTTGGCACGCGACATAGAGCTGGTCTTGGCATATCAGAACAGGTTGATGTCGTTGTCCTAATTATTTCAGAGGAAACAGGTACAATTTCTATAGCGGAAAGCGGTCAGTTAATTCTAGATATTCCTAAAGATAAATTAAATATAATCTTAAGTGACTTTTTGTCAAATAAACCCAATAAGAAATAATAATGGAATTTAATTTCTCCCAATTTTATCGAAAAGATTTGAATGAAAACAGGTGGTGCTTGGTTGAAAGTTTAAAGAGAAGACCGGAACTATCACCAGAAGTAATAGAAGCAATTAACATTTTACCAAGAGAAATATTTGTGCTACCAAATTTTTATTACAAAGCTTATGAAGATACTGCATTACCAATTGAATGTGAGCAAACTATTACCCAACCCTATACCGTTGCTTACCAAACTACTTTATTGAATGTTAAACCAGGTAAAAAAATACTTGAAGTTGGAACAGGAAGTGGCTATCAGGCGGGTATATTATTTTTACTTGGTGCTAAAGTCTTTACAATAGAAAGGATTAAGGAACTATATGAGAAATCTTATAATAAATTTAAAATGCTTGGCTTGAGAATACATACCCGGCTCGCTGATGGTTCAATTGGCTGGAGTGAATTTGCTCCTTACGATGGAATTATCGTAACGGCTGCCGCTCCTGCCGTTCCTGTTTCGCTTTTGGAACAGCTTAAAATAGGTGGGAGGTTGGTAATACCAACTGGAGAACGAACTTCACAGGATATGCTACTAATTGAGAAAGTATCTGAAAATGATTTTAAAGAAACAAGAAAAGAAAGGTTCAAATTTGTTCCTTTAATTGGTAAAGAAGGATGGAAAGAAATATAGACCTACAGAGATATTTATTAAATAATAGAATAATACTTGTTATTTCTGGACCGACAGCATCTGGAAAAACAAAAATATCACTTGAACTTACAAATGATTTAAATATCGAAATCATTTCAGCTGATTCAAGGCAAATATTTAAGTATATAAATATCGGAACTGCAAAACCAACAATAGAAGAATTAAGCATTGTTCCTCATCATTTTATTGATTGTTTGGAACTTGATGAATACTATAGTGCTGGAATGTTTGAAAAAGATGCAGAGGAAATAATCAGTGAAATATTTAATAGAGGAAGAATCCCTGTAATTACAGGTGGAACAGGACTTTATATAAAAGCACTTTGCGAAGGAATTTTTGATGATGACAAAAACGAGGAAAACTCAAATATCAGGAATGATTTACAGGAAATATTAGAAAAAGAAGGAAAAGAAGTTCTGTATGATAAATTAGTTGAAATTGACCCCGTAGCTGCTCAAAAATATGATGACAAAAATCCAAGAAGAGTTATGCGAGCATTAGAGTATTATTATTCAAAAGGAAAAAAGTTATCTGACGCTCATATTCAAAGTATAAAAGAAAAGGAATTTAAAATTATTTACTTTGGAGTTCAAAAGCCAAGAGAAATACTATATGATTTAATAAATGAAAGAGTTTTAAATATGTGGGAAGCAGGTTTAGAGAACGAAACAAAAAATATTTTAGAAATGGGATATCCTGAAACTCTTAATTCACTTCAAACAGTTGGCTACAAAGAAACCCTTTCATATATTAAAGGAAATATTACAAAAGAAGAAGCAATATATTTAATTCAAAGAAACACTCGGCGTTACGCAAAGCGGCAGATGACTTGGTTTCGCTCTTTGGAAAACATTATTTGGATTGAAAATAGAGAAGACATTATTAAATACTTGAAACAGATTGTTTCACGTGAAACATTGAAAGATGAATAAATCAACTAAAGTTCTCTTTTATTATAAGTTGAAAAATAGTATGGTTGGTATGTTCTCATATTTTTTTAAAATAATCTAATTCCCCTCTTGAGAGGGGACAAAGGGGTGTGTTCTTTCTTACTTGTTACAACTGAAGTAATATAAACAAGAAAAGCTATTATAAGTATAAATATCCTCATAATTCAGAAATTACTTATATAATAAGATAAAAAGAACACACCCCTTTATCCCCTCTCAAGAGGGGAATAAGTGAGAGAAGATGAATAATATATTTGATATAATAGTAATTGGTGGTGGTCATGCTGGAATTGAAGCAAGTTACGTAGCTGCAAATATGGGATGCGATACTGCTCTTATTACAATGAATTTGAATACATTAGGGACGCCATCGTGCAATCCATCTATTGGTGGAACTGCAAAAGGACATCTCGTTAAAGAAATAGACGCTCTCGGTGGCGCTATGGCGTTTATGGCAGATATTGCTGGTATTCACTTCAAAATGCTTAATCGCTCAAAAGGTCCGGCTGTTTGGTCGCCACGTTGCCAAATTGATAAAGATACATACCCAGCAATTGTTTATAATACTTTACGAAATACAAATAATCTTACTTTAATAGAAGACACTGCTGTAGAAATTGTTGCTAAAAATCATAAGATAGAAGCTGTCAAAACAATATCAAATGAAATATTATATGCTAAGGCAGTGATATTTTGTCCTGGTACATTTTTAAATGGAAAAATGTTTACTGGTAAAAATACTAGTGAAGGAGGACGTTTTGGTGAAAATCCATCGCTTCTCATTTCAGAAAAACTAAAAGAAATTGGCTTTGAATGTGGGCGGCTTAAAACTGGTACTCCACCACGTATTTTAGATTCATCTATTAATTATTCTAAATTACAGCAAAGTCCGGGCGAAGAGCTACCTTTGCCTTTTTCTTACAGAACTAAAAATGTAAAAAACAGTATTGTTTGCTGGCAGACTGAAACAAATGAAAATACACATAATATTTTAAGAGAAGGATTTGAAGAATCTCCAATGTTTGCAGGTCGTATCCAAGGGGTTGGTCCTAGATATTGCCCATCTATTGAAGATAAAATCAACCGCTTTTCTGATAGAAATTCACATAAAATCGTTTTGGAACCCGAGGGATTAGATACTAATTCTGTTTATGTTAATGGTTTTTCTACGAGTTTACCAGCTGATATTCAACAGAGAGGAATCAATTCTATTCCCGGATTGGAAAATGCAAAAATTATTAGAAATGGTTATGCGATTGAATATGATTTCTTCTACCCTTATCAAATTAATTTTACATTAGAAACAAAAATAGTAGAAAATCTTTATTTTGCAGGTCAGCTTAACGGCACTTCTGGTTACGAAGAAGCAGCAGCTCAGGGTCTTATGGCTGGTATTAATGCTGTATTAAAGATACGAGGTGAGGAACCGTTCATTTTAAACCGCTCTGATGCTTACATTGGTGTTCTAATTGATGATTTGGTAAATAAAAGTACTGAAGAGCCATACCGCATTTTTACTTCACTTACAGAATATCGTCTTTTGCTTCGCCAGGATAATGCTGACATTAGATTAATGAAATATGGCTTCAAATATGGACTTATTCCAGAGCATATTTATAACCAAATACAATACAACGTAGAACTAACACAAAAATGCTTTAATCTAACAAAGAATATCCGGCTCCATCCTAAATTAGTAAATAATTACCTTGAAAGCATAGAAGAAACTTCTATTATTGAGCCAAATGATTTGAATTCACTCGCAAGACGTCCAAAAGCATCAGTAAAATACCTAATATCTCTTTTAGAAAGCAAACCAAAAGAGCTTTCTGAAATAATTTCAAACAGCAAAGCATTAGAGCAATTGGGTTATGAAATAAAATATGAAGGTTACATAGAAAGACAAAGAAAAGAAATTGAGCGATTTCTTCAGAATGAGAAAAAGTATATTCCGAAAGAATTTGATTATAAGCAAGTAAAAGGACTTTCCAATGAAGCAAGAGAAAAATTAATCAAAGTGCGACCGGCATCGCTTGGGCAGGCATCAAGGATTTCAGGCGTATCTTCTTCTGACGTGTCAGTTCTTTCAATTTATCTTCGCTAATGTTTCACGTGAAACATTAGCAGCTCCAATCAGAACCTTACTATAATGCAACTGCTTAATTCTATATGAGTTTACGCGTTATTGTATCATTACCTGTTGAAATAATACATATTGAGTTTCCTAATAATTAATATTTGTCCATCATTACAAAACGAAGTGAGGAATATCATATTCTGTGGTATCAATGAGTTGTGAGATTCCTCACTTCGTTTAGGAATGACATTTTAATTGTTTCTATGAATGCAACTTGGTATAAGAAGAACAATTCCTATAACTCTTCACCACCTATTTCCAGATAAAATTCATTTCTACTACACATCTCTTTTATCCTCTCTCTGTTCTCAAAGCCAAGAACATCTAATTCTATGTTGAAATAAAGAGCAAAAACAAGGTCGTCAATATAATTTTTAATTTCCATTTGATAATCAACATCGTAAACAGGAATTTCCTTTAAATCGCTAATCAAACTTTCTTTAAAATCCAGATTATTGATATACTTTTCATTTATGCTTTTTTCGATTAACTCTTTATTTTTAAGAATTTCACATTTTACTGAATTTCCTTTGTGTTGAATAGAAAGGGAATTTTCCTCAAATGTTATATTATCAAATTTTTGAAGTAAAACATTAGAAAAATCAACATAATCAGAAAGTTGCTGCGATTCCATATTAATCATCTCTTCTGCTTTTGAAATGATTTCCAGTTTTAAAGAAATGTTTTTTTCAGTGATGTTTGGAACTTTAATAAATTTTTTGATTGATGAAATAGAAACAAGAAATGATTTCTCATTTTCACACATTAAATAACTTTTTAATAAAAATATATTTAGTTTTGAATTAAGCAAGCTATATAAATAAAGCAATTCTTTTTTATTATCTGAACCAATTGCATTAAATTGATTTCTTGCCCAGATTATAGGTTTATGTGTAAAATAAAAATGTTTTAAATTAGTGTATGACCAAACAATTTTATATTTTGAATCTAATAATAAGTAAGATTGGCTACCCTGCCTTAATCCGATAAAATGAGTTTGTTCTTTATTTCTATGATTTAACCAATAACCATTAGGAATTACTTTAGTAAAAGAGGGATATTGAAATTTTGGATAAATATAATAATCTGTATCTGGTTCTACATAAAGTCGTTCTTTTTCATTAATGCTATAACCACCATCGAAAATAAATTTAGAATTAAAAAATATCTCAGATAAGTTATGTTGATAGTAAATACTTATATTTTCATTATTTTTATAATTTTCAAATAAAGATAATTGATGTTTCCTAAATCTCAAAAAGTTCCAATTTTCAAAATACTGAAGTAATTTTGTTTGTTTAACCTTTAATATTTCACAATTTTTTCTTTTTTTTATATCTTTAATACAGATTTTTGCATTGACATCTTTTTTTAAATAATTAATAATCTCTACAGAATGTGAATAATTAGGAGTTTCTTTTTGAACAAAAAAGATTAAACTTGAAGTTGGAATACTCTTTTTTTGATTAAGCCCTCGACCAACAAACATTTTATTCTCAAAAATTACAATTTTATTTATTGTAACAAATTTTGATAAATAATACCTTATTACATCTAAATCACCGGCAGTTAGTAAAGTTTGTGGGATAATAAATGATATTTTTCCAGTATCTTTGAGCAGTGCTAAACCTAAACAAATAAAGAAAGCGTATAAGTTCGGATTAGGTCTGTATTTTTTTGGATTATTTTTTACGCTGTGAAGATTAATTCCATATATATCGTTTAATTTAATTTTATTTTCTTTTATAAACTGAAATGTAAGTATCCCCTGCCTGGCACATTCGTTGTAGCCAACGTAAGGAGGATTTCCAACAACATAATCAAATTTGCGGCGGGGAATCTGGTCGTTTATTTCTACGCTCTCCTTCAATATATTGAGATTGCGTTTGTCCCGCATAAAACTATCGTATCCCAAATCTAAAGCATCTGAAAATAAACTTAACTGGACTGCTCCCTTTTGAGCAATTTCCTGATTTATATCCGTTAATGTGTTCCTAATTGAAGTGTCAAGAAATTCTGCAATGCTGTCCCTTGTCTTGAAAACGCGAATTTTATCTTTATAAGGACTATTATATTCTTTCCCGATGATTACAGGAAGCATTCGCATAAGAATATTCATTTCAGCAAGATATAAAGGAAATTCAGAAATGTCTAATCCAAAGATATTATCATTAATAATATCTTCAGTTTCATTTGCGGTTTTCCGAGTGCCATCGTAAAATGAAGCTACAAGACGGGCAGTAGCATTATAAAGAAATGTACCGCTTCCACAAGATGGGTCGATTATGGAAATACTTGTTTTATCTTCTTCGTAACGCTTTTGAATTTCTTCTTTATTAAAGCCCATTTCGGTAAGCATAAAATCTGCTACTTCTGGGTCAGTGAAGTATTGCCCTTTGCTTTCGTCAAGATATAAATCTTTTAGGTAGTTTTCGTAAACGTAACCAAAAATCTCATTTTGGACATTAGCAAAATTGTAACGGCTTATAAACAACAGAATGTCTAACCAAGCAGATATTTCTTCAATAACTTGCTTCGGCTTCTGAAGTATTTCACGTAATCTGTCATTAATTAAAAGTTGCTCATCGCTAAATTTTTTATATACCTTATCGGATATTTTATCGCTTATAGCAACAATTTTGTTTAAAATATCACCATAGATTTCCGCTTTCAAAGCTTTGTCTATGCTTTTTAAACGTTCAATCCAATCTTCGTCAAACCCAGCGAAGCTATTATCAACGAGTGTTTTATATAAAATAAACTGAATTAAATAAGCATAAGTAATTTCAATGGCTTTTTTATTTTTTTCTGAATCCTCTTTAATATTTACAAAAAAACCTTTTAATTTTAATTTATTTTTAAAAGTTTCGATTAGTTGGGTAATATCGAAAAAGAAATCGTTGCGAACATCATCTACATTTGGAGTTTCGATTTCATAAAATTCTTTCTGCCCCTGCTTTTCAAAAAAAGATATATAATAATTTTCAGATTTAGTATATTCATTCCAAAAAGTAAGAAATTCTGATGTTTTTTCAAATATTTCTTCAATCGTAAAAGTTTTTTCAATAAATAAGTTATTATAGAAACGCCAGTAGTAGCCGTCTGTAAGCAAGCCGAATTTCTTTTGCCAGTCGGTTTGGTATTGAAATATTTGCTTTTCGCCATTTTTTAAATTCGTATATCTTTCAATTTCAACCGGAATAACTACTTCGCTGTTTATGAAAATCACAACATCAGCGCGATGTCCTTTCTTTTGTGCTTCTTCAATAAACTCCTTATTTCGTTTGGAAATATCAGTAGAAAGCTTTCCTTCTTTTAAATTGAAAAGAGCAGAGCATTTAAACACTTCCTTAACGAATTTTTGCACTCCTGAGCCAACTTCTGCTGTTGAATAAAATTCCTTTTCAGAATTCCAAAGTTTTATTAAATCTTTTATATCCATTTTTTCATTTAATTTTTTATAAAATTATGAAAAATTATTCAATGAAAAAAAATATAAATGACATAATTCTCCATGCCTGTTCTTATACGCTTTAGAGCGTTAGTCATCCGATGACTCGCAGTCATCGGGTGTCTTTTTCAATAATACTAACATCTGTTAATAGAGATAATCCAGAGCTCCTGATGTCTCGTAGTTTATTATTTCGTAAAAAATATAGTACTGAAATATAAAAATATTGCGGTAAATAAATCACTCACAAATAAATTTGGGAGTTATTCTATGATCAGATTAACTCCATAATTTATTATGGAGATAAAAAGCGAAATTATTCTTTACTCGTTTTCTTAACTTTGTTCAATTATATCCTCTTTATTTTTCATTCTAAGTAAAACTGAGGTTATCAATTCAATTAAAAAGCCGTAAATAATACCTAGAAAAATGAAACCGAAAAACAAAAGAATTTGATTTTGACATTCGTTTGAAAATACGTTGAAAGCAAGCGGCAAAGAAAATATGCCACCAAGCACTATGCCGTGAAACCACCAGTCCATCTTCAGTTTACTTATTCCAATAGCAAAACCAAGCAATGCCCTTGAAAGCAAAATTGAAATAAACGACCCGATAGCCAAAGCTTCATCACCTTGATGAGATATTTGCGTACAAATAACTCCAAAGATTATACCCAATATCGTTGTTGTAATTATTCGTTTCATTTTATCCCTTTCATTTAAAAAGTTTTAATATTTTAAAGTTTAATTTAAAAAATATTCCTCTTCTTTCAAACTAAATTCTTTTTGTATTTAAAAGTATTGAAATAATTAATTATTTTTGTTATAAAGAAATAGGTGAATTTCACTATTAAAGAATTAAATTGATAGAATTTTATAAATTTCGGAAAATCTGGAAAATCTCAAAAAAAGCTGCATTAGAAAAAGCTATGGAGCGTTTTTTCAGATTTTTTCCTTTCTGTCATTACTTGCATAGCGAAGTATCTCTTAACATCATGAAAAAAACAAACATTAAGATTCTTCGCTACGCTCAGAATGACAAGAACAGATGTAATTCTGAACGAAGTGAAGAATCCAGAAAATCATCATTGGAACCACTGTCCTCTGGATTCTTCGCTCCGCTCAGAATGACTGAAAATGAAAGTCTTAATTCTTATATCTCTCCACCTTCTCTTCCGGAATTATTAGAAAAAAGAGAGGAAATCGCATATCTTTCGGAAAAATTCCTTAATAATGAATTTTCTCTATTCGGAAGTGAATGGAAAAAAGCAAATCTGATAACAGAAAAGAACGAAAAAAGAATTGATTGGCACTACGACCTATTAACTGATTTTATGTGGGATAATTCAATAATTGGAAAAAGAATAAAACTAAATCAAGGAGAAGCTGTTGATATTAAAAACATTTGGGAACATGGACGTATGCAGCATCTTCTGATTTTTCCCTTTGCATCTGTCCTTGCTCAAAAAAGCACAAAACACCTCAAAGACCCAAATGTGTATTTCGAAGCATTTCAAAAACAGATTTTAGATTTTATCCAAACGAATAAACTTAATTACGGAGTTCACTGGTCAGTTGCAATGGAAGTAGGAATTAGAGCAGTAAACTGGCTTCTTGCTTATGATCTTTATATACATTACGGTTTTAATTTTAATAAAGAATTTAGCACTGCTTTTTCAAAAAGTTTGCTGGAGCATCTAATATTTATCTGTGAAAATTTAGAATGGAGCAATGGAATAAGAGGCAATCACTACATTGCAAATATTGTTGGAATGTTGTTTCTTTCTGCCTATCTCCCAACAAATGAATTTACAATTAAAACACTCTATTTTGCAATACAGGAGCTTTGCAATGAAATCCTTTACCAATTTAATGAAGACGGCAGCAATTTTGAAGCGTCAACCTGCTATCATTATTTTTCAACAGAAATACTTCTATTTGGCTTAGCTATGATTCTTTCTTTAAAAGAAGAAAAAGTAAAAGAACTACTAAAAATCAAACCCTGCAAGTTCATAAAGAAAAAGAAGATTAATTCATTAAAAAAGCAGCATTTTTTCATTAATGAAAAATTTTGTACACTTGATTTAAAACCATATATATATGAAAGAATAAACAAAATATTTGATTTTTCTGTTAATCTGCTTAAAAATGACGGTAGCGTTGAGCAAATAGGCGACAACG
>Ga0116158_10002539_pt1 | contig 16117 bp, 15 predicted proteins | sample AD_UKC052_MetaG_FD_89883 | JGI IMG/M metagenome (GOLD analysis project Ga0116158, IMG submission 89883) | Active sludge microbial communities of municipal wastewater-treating anaerobic digesters from USA - AD_UKC052_MetaG | ecosystem: Engineered > Bioreactor > Anaerobic > Digestate | place: USA... | reverse complement strand
GCCCGCAGCAAATGCGTCGGTCTATCGATGGAGGCTGGTGGCCGGCGTCGCGTCGCTGGCCGCTGTGGCAACGCTTGTGATGAACATGGCCGGTCCGGACGGGGACTCCTCGGGGCAGGTGGCGCAATCGCAGTCTCAAGTACCGTCCGTGATCGCTGTTCAGGCGGCACCCGCAGTATTGGGGGCATCAGCTGGGCAGATGGTCATGATTCGCAACGCTCAGCTGGATGCCATGTTGGCGGCCCACCGCCAATCCGGCGGGGCCTCGGCATTGCAAATGCCTGCGGGCTTCCTGCGCAATGCGACTCATGATGTGCCTGCGCGCTGAAACCATGTTCCCTTTGAACACCCGGCAATGCCGCGCGATTTATGTGGGGCTGGTGGTGTTCGGCGGCCTGTTTTGCGCCGTGGCCGTCCAGGCTCAAGGCAATGCCCCAACGGCCGCCCCGGCGGAAATCGCGCCGAGCGAAACACGCTCGGTCAGTGAGTGGCTCATGCGCATGCATGAGGCCTCGCGGCGACGCAGCTATGTGGGTACTTTTGTGGTGTCCTCCTCTGCCGGAGGCTTGTCTAGCGCCAAAATATGGCACGCGTGTGATGGTGCGCAACAGATGGAGCGTGTCGAGTCTCTCACCGGCGCCCCAAGATCTACCTACCGTCGCAACGATCAGGTGGTCACCTTTTTGCCAGATGCCAAGGTGGTCCACGCAGAACGGCGGGAGTCTCTTGGGCTTTTCCCTGGCGTGTTCAATGCGTCCGGTGCGTTTTCGTTCGAAGCTTATTCAGCCCGCCAGGCGGGGGTGGAACGGGTGGCGGGTTTTGAGGCAGACATTGTCAATCTCGTGCCAGTGGACAAACTGCGCTACGGCTATCGGATCTGGAGCGAAAAAAAATCAGGCCTGGTCGTCAAGCTGCAAACGCTGGATCTGGATGGCCGAGTCTTGGAGCAAGTGGCGTTTTCCGAGTTGCAACTGGATGCGCCGGTCAAGCTCGACAAGCTGGCCCAGCAAATGCAAAGCACCGAGGGCTATCGAGTTGAGCACTCAGAGCCGCTCAAGACGACCGCTGCCGCCGAGGGCTGGCAGTTGCGCAAGCCGGTGGCCGGTTTCAAGCCTATGGGGTGTTACAAGCGCCCAACGCCGCGTGGGGATGCCAAACATGAAACCGTGCAATGGGTGTTTTCTGATGGGTTGGCATCGGTCTCGCTGTTTGTTGAGGCTTTTGACCGGCAGCGCCATGTGCAAGAAGGGTACATGGACATGGGCGCAACGCAGACTCTGCTCCGGCGTTTGGGCGGCAAGGCGGGTGAGTGGTGGTTGACTGCCGTCGGTGAAGTGCCCATCGCGACCCTCGAGGCCTTCGCCCAGGGCCTTGAACGGCGCAAATAGCCCCCAGATAAATCGGGTCGAATATTTGACTGTCGACACGTATCAAGAAGAGAAAGGCGATCAATGAAATTCAATATTTGGACAACTGTGCGCACTGGCGTATTGAGCGTCTTGGTGCTGACCCTGCAATTGGCACTTTGGACCGCACCTGCAGCGCAGGCGCAAGTCAGGGGCTTGCCAGATTTCACGGAATTGGTGGAGCAGGTGGGGCCCTCGGTCGTGAACATCCGAACCAGCGAAAAAGTCCGCGCCGGTGGCGTACCAGGCGCGGGCACCGATGAGGAGATGCAGGAGTTCTTCCGCCGATTCTTTGGCACACCGATTCCAGGTGTGCCGCGCCAAGCGCCACGACCCAATCAGCCCCAAGAAGAAGACCAGCCGCGCGGGGTGGGATCCGGTTTTATTCTGACTTCAGATGGTTATGTCATGACCAATGCCCACGTCGTCGATGGTGCAGACGAAGTCATCGTGACCTTGACAGACAAGCGTGAGCTCAAGGCCCGCATCATCGGTACTGACAAGCGTACTGATGTCGCCGTGGTCAAAATTGAAGCCACCGGTCTGCCTGCGGTGCGTATTGGAGACGTCAATCGCCTCAAGGTCGGCGAGTGGGTCATGGCCATTGGTTCGCCTTTCGGTTTGGAGAACACCGTGACGGCCGGTATCGTGAGCGCCAAACAGCGTGATACGGGTGAATACCTGCCGTTCATCCAGACCGATGTGGCCATCAATCCGGGTAATTCTGGTGGACCTCTGATCAACATGCGGGGGGAGGTCGTGGGTATCAACAGCCAGATCTATTCGCGATCCGGCGGGTTCATGGGCATTTCATTCGCCATCCCGGTGGATGAAGCCATCCGCGTAAGCGAGCAGTTGCGTACGAGCGGTCGTGTGACGCGGGGCCGCATTGGCGTGCAGATCGATCAGGTCACCAAAGATGTTGCCGAGTCCATCGGCTTGGGCAAGCCGCAAGGCGCTTCGGTCCGGAGTGTGGAGCCTGGTGCACCAGCCGACAAGGCCGGCGTGGAGGCCGGAGACATCATCGTCAAGTTTGAAGGACGCGCTATCGAAAAAGCATCCGATTTGCCGCGCCTGGTCGGTAACACCAAACCGGGGACCAAGGCCGCGTTGACGGTGTTTCGCCGTGGAAGCACCAAAGAGCTTGCCGTGATGATCGGTGAAATTGAGGCAGAGAAAACAGCGCGCAAGACGACTGAAAAAAGCAGCTCGCCGCGCAGTTCCACTGTGGCCCAAGCCATGGGCTTGACGGTCAGTGATCTCACCGACGCGCAAAAGAAAGAGCTCAAGCTCAAAGGGGGCGTCAAGGTGGATGCTGCTGCCGACAGTGCTGCACGTGCAGGCATTCGTGAGGGCGACATCATCGTGGCGATCGGCAATGTCGAGGTCGGGACGCTCAAGGAGTTTGAATCTGCGGTGGCTAAACTGGACCGGGCCAAACCCGTTCCCGTGTTGCTGCGGCGGGGCGAATTGGCCTCTTACCTGCTGATTCGTCCTTCCCGATAGATGCCACTGCGCGCCATAACCCCCAGGCCTTGGAAGGTCTTGCGGGGGTTATTTGCATCTCGGGATTGAAAAAATATCGACACCTCATCTTCTTTGCGAATCGCAGAACGAAGGAAATCGTAGTTTGTGTGCACTAACATTAAAAATGACTTGCGACAAGTTTAGATAGAATTGAGGGCATTCGTGGGGTATTTTGGATATAACCGAGGGTCTGCAATCCACCATGCGGGATGCGCCCATCTTGTTCACGGGTGATCCACAGATCGCCCACAAGTTGTCCAAAGCCTCGCCCCCTCATTCTGTGAATAAGCTGTGTATAAATTTTTCGTTGTTGCACTGCAACGTCTCTTGTTTGCCTATTTTGGGACTGTACGTTCGGGGCTTTTTGCCTACAATGAAGTTCCAGCTATCGCAGTTGCCATAGATTGTTGGTTCAGGGCGCGTCACTTATGGACGCGCCCTTTTTTCTTTTCCGTGACCTTCTAATTCAATCACTTAAGCGTTCTCGTTGATGAATCACATCAGAAATTTTTCGATCATTGCCCACATTGATCATGGCAAATCAACGCTAGCAGACCGCCTCATTCAACGTTGTGGGGGACTGAGCGATCGTGAGATGCAAGAGCAAGTGCTGGACTCGATGGACATCGAGAAAGAGCGTGGGATAACCATCAAGGCACAGACGGCCGCGCTGCACTACAAGGCACGCGACGGGAAGGTCTACAACCTCAATTTGATTGACACGCCGGGGCACGTGGATTTCTCTTATGAGGTTTCACGTTCGTTGTCAGCTTGTGAGGGTGCGCTGCTCGTGGTGGATGCCAGTCAAGGTGTAGAGGCTCAAACAGTGGCCAATTGCTACACCGCGTTGGACCTCGGCGTCGAGGTCCTGCCTGTGCTCAACAAAATGGATTTGCCTCAAGCCGATCCGGATACGGCCAAACTGGAAATTGAAGAAGTGATCGGGATCGATGCCGGCGATGCCATTCCATGCTCTGCCAAAACAGGCATGGGCATTGACGAGATTCTGGAGGCCGTGGTCGCCAAAGTGCCACCACCAAAAGGCAACCCCAATGCTGCGCTGCGGGCCATGATTATCGACAGTTGGTTTGATTCCTATGTCGGCGTGGTCATGCTGGTGCGTGTGGTCGACGGTCGCTTGGTCAAGGGTGAGCGCATTAAGATGATGGCGTCAGGCGCGATGTACAACGCCGACAACCTGGGAGTGTTTACCCCGGGCAACGAATCGCGCAATTCGCTCGAAGCCGGGGAGGTGGGTTACATCATTGCGGGTATCAAGGAGCTGCAGGCCGCAAAGGTTGGCGACACCGTGACCCTCATTCGAACGGGTACGGGTGGCGCTGCGGCAACCGCAACAACCCCGTTGCCAGGTTTCAAGGAAATCCAGCCCCAGGTGTTTGCCGGTCTTTACCCGACGGAAGCCAATCAGTACGATGGTTTGCGTGATGCCCTGGAAAAGCTCAAGCTCAACGATTCCTCGCTTCACTATGAACCCGAAGTCAGCCAAGCGCTGGGCTTTGGCTTTCGGTGCGGATTCCTCGGCTTATTGCATATGGAGATCGTTCAGGAGCGCCTGGAGCGTGAATTTGATCAGGACCTCATCACCACGGCCCCCAGTGTGGTCTACCAGGTCGTCAAGCCCGATGGCGAAGTGGTCATGGTCGAAAACCCATCCAAAATGCCCGACCAAGGCAAGATGCAGGAGGTGCGTGAACCGATCGTGACGGTCCACCTCTACATGCCGCAGGAATACGTGGGTGCGGTCATGACCTTGGCTAACCAGAAGCGCGGCGTCCAGATGAACATGGCCTACCACGGCAGGCAGGTCATGCTGACCTATGAAATGCCTTTGGGTGAGATCGTGCTGGACTTTTTTGACAAGCTCAAATCGGTCAGTCGGGGCTACGCCAGCATGGACTACGAATTCAAGGAGTACCGCACCTCCGATGTCGTGAAGGTTGATATCTTGCTCAACGGTGAGAAAGTGGACGCTCTGTCGATCATCGTTCACAAGACGCAAAGCCAGTACCGTGGGCGTGCGGTGGTTGCCAAAATGCGTGAAATCATCAGTCGGCAGATGTACGACGTGGCGATTCAGGCTGCCATTGGTGCCAACGTCATCGCGCGTGAGACCATCAAGGCTCTGCGCAAGAACGTACTGGCAAAATGCTATGGCGGTGACATTTCGCGTAAGCGAAAATTGTTGGAAAAACAAAAGGCGGGCAAGAAACGCATGAAACAAATCGGGTCTGTCGAAGTGCCGCAGGAGGCGTTTTTGGCCATATTGCAGGTGGAAGAATGATTCAGTTACTGACTGCTGGCGTACTGGCGGCATTTTCGGGCTATGCAGCTGCTTGGTATTTCGGGTACGTTGAAGGCAATTTTTCGCTCTTGCTTTTCCTGGCTACAGTGGTGACCGGCGTGTACTGGCTTGCCGAGCGGTTTTATTTTTTGCCAGCACGCCAAGGCGCCGTGGTTGAACTCGAGGCGCAGGCGCAACGCCGTACGGCGGAGTTGAATGCCCAAGGGATTAACCAAGTCGATGGGGACATCACTGAGGCAAGGGCTAAATTGCTGATGCAGCCTTGGTGGCTGGACTGGACGGCAGGATTGTTCCCCGTGATCATCACGGTATTCCTTTTGCGCTCTTTTTTGTTCGAGCCGTTCAAAATCCCTTCGGGCTCCATGATCCCGACGCTGCAGGTGGGCGACCTGATCCTGGTGAATAAATTCACCTACGGTGTGCGTTTGCCTGTGATCAATACCAAGCTGACAGAGGGCAACGCACCTCAACGTGGTGACGTGATGGTGTTTCGCTATCCGCCAAAACCCAGCCTGGACTACATCAAGCGGGTGGTGGGGCTGCCGGGCGATGAGGTTGCTTACCTGAACAAGCAACTCACCATCAACGGAAAGCCCGTCAGCAAAACAGCGCTTCCGATCTATTTTGACAAGGATGCCATGGCCTACTCGAAGCAATTCGAAGAGAGTTTTGGAGAGCGAAAGTTCCGGCTGCTCAACGATGACAAGCGCCCGGCCTTCATTCCGGGCACCGATGATTTCCCTTTCAAGGAAAATTGTCGCTACAGTGTCGAGGGCGTTTCGTGCAAAGTACCCGAGGGACACTATTTTATGATGGGCGATAACCGCGATAATTCCCTTGATTCCCGTTACTGGGGGTTTGTGCCGGACGGTAATATTGTCGGAAGAGCGTTTTTCGTGTGGATGAATTTTGGTGATCTGGGTCGAATCGGATCTTTCGACTGACACGGTTTCAATTGCAAAGGATTTCAAATGAATCAAGCTCTCCAGTTCCGTCAGCGCGGCGTCTCTCTGATCGGCCTACTTTTTGTGGCCGTGGTTTTGGCGTTTGCAGGTGTCGTCGGTGCGCAAGCATTCCCCACCTACATCGAGTTCCGTGCGATTCAAAAGGCGATAGACAAAGCCAAGACCAGTGGCAGCATCGAAGAAGCGCGCTCGGTTTTTGACAAGGCAACCATGATTGACGAGATCAAGTCGATTACGGGGAAAGACCTTGACATCACCAAGAATGGTGAAAAGATAAAAATTTCCTTTGCGTATGACAAGGAAATTCATATCACTGGCCCGGCTTTTTTACTGCTGAAGTACGCTGGGACGACCAACTAGGTCTCGCCCGCATGCATTCACATTGACAGTGTTGGCGTTCGCAGGACTCGGCGTGGACCCGCCTCTATTGGCGTTGCAGTCGCGATTGCAGTATCGGTTTGTAGACGAACTTTTATTGCGGCGAGCGCTCACGCACAGAAGTTTCTCGGCCGATCACAATGAACGCTTGGAGTTTCTTGGCGACTCGGTACTCAATCTGGCGGTTGCGGCTCTGCTCTTTGAGCGGTTGCGGACCTTGCCTGAGGGGGACCTTTCAAGGGTGAGGGCTAACCTCGTCAAACAAGACACCTTGCACAAGCTGGCACTGCAGCTTAGCCTCGCGGATGTGTTGCAATTGGGCGAGGGTGAGGCCAAGTCGGGCGGGCACAAACGGCCGTCCATATTGGCTGATGCGCTGGAGGCTGTGATTGGCGCTGTTTACCTCGACACGGGCTACTTGGCCGCCGAAGCTCTGGTTCGTCGACTTTTTAATGGGGTGGAGATCAATCCCCTGATGGCTGCAACGGCCAAGGACCCTAAAACGGAATTGCAGGAGTGGTTGCAAGGTCGGCAACGCAAGCTGCCAATTTACCGCGTGGCGGCGACTGTCGGCGCCGCGCACAAGCAGACCTTCGAGGTGGATTGCGAAATTCCCGAGCTCGGCGTGAGCGTGCAAGGCATTGGGGCATCGCGGCGCGCCGGTGAACAAGCTGCCGCTGCTGCTGCGCTGTTGCGGCTGAAGCTGGAAAACAAATGACACAAAACACAGAAGCACCCGACGACGCCAACCCGCTGGAAGCCAGCGGCAGTGCCACGACAGACCCCAAAGGTGTGGAGACGCGCTGTGGTGTGATTGCCATTGTGGGGCGGCCCAACGTAGGCAAGTCCACGTTGCTGAATTCGTTGGTGGGTCAGAAGATCAGCATCACTTCGCGCAAGGCGCAAACCACGCGCCACCGAATCACAGGCATTCGCACGCTGGGGGCCAGTCAATTTGTGTTTGTTGACACACCAGGGTTTCAGACCCGGCACGCCACGGCACTCAACCGTTCTTTGAACAAAACCGTGCTCGGCGCCATTGGCGATGTGGACTTGGTGCTGTTCATGGTCGAGGCCGGAAATTTCACCCTGGGGGACGCCAAGGTGCTGTCTTTGCTTAAGCCCGACGTGCCCGCTCTGCTGGTGGCTAACAAGCTTGACCAAGTGCATCGGCGCGCTGAACTTGCGCCCTGGCTGCGTGACATGCAGCAGCGCCATGCCTTCAACGAGTTCGTGCCGATGTCGGCCAAGAACGCCAAAGATGTGACGCGGTTGTTCACCATTTGTGAGAAATTCCTGCCCCAGCAGGCGTGGTGGTATTCCGAAGATGAGCTGACTGATCGCAGTGAAAAGTTTTTGGCCAGCGAAACCGTGCGCGAGAAAGTATTCCGTTTCACTGGCGATGAGTTGCCTTACACCTCGACAGTCGTGATCGATAAGTTTGAGGAAGAACCCAGCCCCAAGCATGGCCGCATGATTCGTATCGCCGCCACCATTGTGGTGGAGCGTGAGGGGCACAAGGCCATGGTGATTGGCGAAGGTGGTGAGCGCCTCAAGCGCATTGGTACCGAAACCCGAACCGAGTTGGAAAAGCTGATGGGCGCCAAGGTGTTTATTGAGCTGTGGGTCAAGGTGCGCTCTGGATGGGCAGATGATGAAGCTCGTGTGCGTTCATTTGGCTATGAGTAATCTGGTGGCAGGTGCCTGCTGACTGCTTTTCCCCATGAAACGCGTGGCCGATGAGCCGGCCTATGTCCTGCACCGCTATGACTGGAGTGAGTCCAGCCTGATCCTCGAGGTGTTCACCCGTCGTTGTGGCCGCACGGCACTGGTGGCCAAAGGCGCCAAGCGGCCCAGCTCCAGTTTTCGCCCGGTTCTCTTGCCACTGCAGCCATTGCGCTTGGCCTTTGGTGGGGATGCCGAAATTCGCACGCTCAAGTCTGCCGAGTGGGTGGGTGGGCATGTGATGCCCACGGGTGACGCGCTGCTTTCCGGCTATTACATCAATGAATTGCTGCTGCGTCTGTTGGCGCGCGACGACCCGCACGAGGCCTTGTTTGACGCCTATGTGAGCATGGTTCAGGTTCTGGCGACCTTGGCGGGCGAAGTGGTGCAATCAGCATTGCGTGCCTTTGAGCTTTGCCTTCTGCGCGAAGCAGGGCTGTTGCCCAGCCTGGGGCAACAGGGCAGTACCTTGCTGCCCCTGGCGCCCACTGAGCGCTATGTCCTCGTGGCAGAAAGCGGTTTGCGCCCGGCCCGCGCCGATGAGGCGCGCAGCCTTGCTGGCGACGCGTGGCTGGCCTTGCAGCAGGCCCTGGATGGCGACAGACCCTTCTTTGCGACCTCTCAGGTGTGTGCGAATGTAATGGCCGATCTGCGGCCACAGTTGCGCAGCATGCTGAACTACCATTGCGGAGTGGCGACGCTGCGCACACGACAGATGATGCTGGATCTGCAAGCTTTATGACCCTTCAAACTCCTCCTCCACTACACGCCGTGACACCGACTGCCCTTTCGGTCAATCTCAACAAGGTGGCGTTGGTGCGCAACACCCGCCATTTGGGAATCCCCAGCATCCTGCGCGCAGCCACTCTGTGCCTGGATGCCGGAGCCCAAGGTATTACGGTGCATCCGCGTCCGGATGCACGCCACATTCGAGCAGAAGACGTCCATTTGTTGCACAAACTGCTGCAAAGTCGGCCCACGGTGGAATTCAACATCGAAGGCAACCCGTTTCACAACCTCATGGACTTCGTGCGCGAACTGCGCCCCCACCAGTGCACATTCGTGCCCGACTCAGAGGGGCAGTTCACCAGTGATCACGGCTGGAACTTTCCTGCAGACCATGCGCGCCTGGCGCCGCTGGTGGCCGAAGTCAAAGCCCTAGGGGTGCGGGTGAGTCTGTTCATGGACCCGGACCCTTCTGCCATGGCTGCCGCCAAGGCCGTCGGCGCGGACCGGGTAGAGCTGTACACAGAAAGCTATGCGCGCGCCTGCGGTACCGCCGACAAGGGCGAAGTGCTGCGCCAGTTTGCCGCAGCCGCGCAAGCCGCACTCGATGTGGGAATGGGCGTCAATGCCGGGCACGACCTGAGCCGCGAGAACCTCACCGAGTTTCTGCAAGCCGTGCCCGGCGTGCAGGAAGTGTCCATCGGACATGCCTTGATTTCAGATGCGCTGGAATTGGGCTATACGCAAGCCGTCAAGTCTTACTTGCACGCCATTGCCCGTGCTTTTTTGCCCGCCACGCCTGCCCCATGATCTACGGCGTAGGGACCGACATCTGCGACGTGCGGCGCATTCGTGCCACCTTGGCGCGCCAGGGCGACCGCTTTGCCGCCAAGGTACTCAGCGACGCCGAGTTCGCGATCTGGCAAGCCCGAACCGCACGCTGGCCCGAGCGCGGCTTGCGTTACCTGGCTACGCGTTTTTCGGCCAAAGAGGCTTTCAGCAAGGCCGTAGGTTTGGGCATGCGCATGCCCATGACCTGGCGCTTGTGCGAAATTGCCAAACTGCCCAGTGGGCAACCGCACATCGTGCTGCATGGGGGCCTGAAAGAATGGTTTGAAGCCAAGGGGCTGACTGCCCATGTGTCCGTGACCGACGAAACCGACTATGCGGCCAGCTTTGTGGTCGTGGAAACCAAGGACAACTGAATGATCGAACATGCCCCCTTGATACTGGACGTGGCTGGGCTGACGCTCAGCAAAGACGACCGCCGCCGACTTGAGCACCCACTGACGGGGGGCGTGATTTTGTTCGCCCGCAACTGGGAGAACCGCGCCCAACTCAGTGCGCTGTGTGCCCAGATCAAGCGGGTGCGCGCCGATTTGTTGATTTGTGTGGATCACGAAGGTGGGCGCGTGCAGCGCTTTCGCACTGACGGCTTCACCCATCTGCCGCCCATGCGCGTACTGGGCGACCTGTGGATGAAAGACGCCATGGCTGCCACCAAGGCTGCCACGGCCTGCGGCTATGTGCTGGGCGCAGAACTGCGGGCTTGCGGTGTGGAGTTCAGCTTCACGCCGGTGCTCGATCTCGACTGGGGTGGCAGCGGCGTAATTGGTGACCGCGCCTTCCATTCCGATGCACGCGTGGCCGCCCTACTGGCCAAGAGCCTGATGCACGGCCTGCTGCAGGCAGGCATGGGCAATTGCGGGAAACACTTTCCGGGCCATGGTTTCGTCAAGGCCGACTCCCACACGGACATTCCGGTGGATCGCCGCAGCCTTAAGGCCTTGATGGCTGACGACGCGGCTCCTTACGGCTGGCTCAACAACACGTTGACCAGTGTGATGCCGGCCCATGTGATCTACCCCAAGGTGGACGCCCGCCCCGCAGGTTTTTCATCGCGCTGGCTCAACGACATCCTGCGCGGTCGCCTGTGCTTTGATGGCGCAATTTTCAGCGACGACCTCAGCATGGCCGGTGCTCGCCTGCTCGACGGCGTGGAGGTGAGCTATAGCACGGCGGGGGCGGCGGCACTGGCCGCGGGTTGCGACATGGTGCTGCTGTGCAACCAGTCAGTTGATGGCGGACAGGCGGTAGATGAGTTGCTGGACGGCCTGGCCAACGCACTGGCGCAAGGCCAGTGGCAGCGCCGTCCCGCCAGCGAGCAACGACGCCAGGCCCTGCTGCCGTACACACCGATCCAGCTCTGGGATGACCTCATGACGAGCCCGCAGTACATGCAGGCGCTGGATTGTCTGCCCTGATCCCCCCTGATCCGCGCTGGGCCCCAGGGCCTTAAGCCTCGCGGCGAAGGGCAGGGAACAGGATCACGTCGCGGATACTGGGGCTGTCGGTGAGCAACATCATCAGGCGGTCCAGGCCCACGCCGCAGCCGCCTGTGGGGGGCATTCCGTATTCCAGCGCGCGGACAAAGTCGTGGTCGTAGAACATGGCTTCGTCGTCGCCAGCATCTTTGGCATCTACCTGGGCCGCAAAGCGTGCGGCCTGGTCTTCGGCGTCGTTGAGTTCTGAGAAGCCGTTGCCGAATTCACGGCCCGTGATGTAGAGCTCAAACCGCTCGGTCACTTCGGGACGGTCGTCGTTGGCGCGGGCCAGCGGCGAGATTTCGGTGGGGTGCTCCATGATGAAGGTGGGCTGCCAGAGCTTGGATTCCACGGTTTCTTCAAAGTACATGACCTGCAGACTGGCCAGACTGCGGGTGGAGAGCTTGTGTTGCTCTTCCTTGAGGCCCAGCTTGCGAAGCGCATTGACCAGCCCGTCGCGGTCGTCCACCAGCGCACCCGCATCGGTGTGCTTGAGGATGGCTTCGCGGATGGTCAGACGCTCGAACGGCGCTGCCAGGTCCACAGCCTTGTCCCCATAGTTGAACTGCAGCGTGCCCTTGGCCTTGAGTGCTACATCGCGGATCAGTGCCTCGGTGAAGTCCATCAGATCGCGGTAGTTCCAATAGGCCGCGTAGAACTCCATCATGGTGAACTCGGGGTTGTGGCGCACGCTGATGCCTTCGTTGCGGAAGCTGCGGTTGATTTCGAACACACGCTCGAAGCCACCGACGATCAGGCGCTTGAGGTACAACTCAGGCGCAATGCGCAAGAACATCTCTTGATCCAGCGCGTTGTGGTGGGTTTTGAAGGGGCGGGCATTGGCACCCCCCGGGATGGGGTGCAGCATGGGCGTTTCGACTTCCAGGAAGTCGTTGCTCACCATGAAGTCCCGAATGGCGCTGACGGCCTTGCTGCGCGCCGTGAAGCGTTTGCGTGCCTCTTCGTCGGTCATCAGGTCCACATAGCGCTGGCGGTACTTGACCTCCTGGTCGGCCATGCCGTGGAACTTGTCGGGCATGGGCCGCAGGCTCTTGGTCAGCAAGCGGATGCGGGTCGCGTGCAACGACAACTCGCCTGTGCGGGTTTTGAACAAACGGCCCTCGGCCGCCACGATGTCGCCCAGGTCCCAGTGCTTGAAGGACGCATACACGTCTTCGCCCACATCGTCACGGGTCACGTAAATCTGGAAGCGGCCGGTCGCGTCCTGCAGTGTGGCAAAGCTGGCCTTGCCCATCACGCGCTTGAGCATCATGCGCCCGGCAATGCTGGCCAGCGGGGCTTCTTCCACCAGGGATTCGGCCGTTTTGTCGCCGTGGGCGGCTTGAAGAGGCGCGGCGCGGTGGGCGGGTTTGAAGTCGTTGGGGAAAGCCACGCCGCCGCCCTCGCGCTGCACCGCGCGAAGGGCTTTGAGCTTCTCACGGCGTTCGGTGATGAGCTGGTTTTCGTCTTGGGGCTGAGGTGTGGTGGGTTGGTCTGACATGGGAATTCGCCGTTTCCTGGCGACAGCTAGAGGAATAAAACGATGGGCGTTGCCACCACAACCCTCAATTTTAGGTCGATGTGGGCCGCTACCCCGTTTATGGGCTTGATAATTGCCCGATGCTTTTCAAGGCCGGGTTGATTTCATTGATATTGCTGGTGACCAGCAGACTGCTGGGGCTCGTGCGCGAGTCGGCCCAGGCCGCGGCATTTGGGGTGTCGGCAACGGGTGATGTGGCGGTTCTGATGTTGACGTTGCCAGACTGGCTGGCCAGTCTGGTGGCGGGGGGTGCACTTGCCTATGTGTTGCTGCCGCACTGGTCGCGCCAAGGTGCTGCTGGGCAGGCCCAGACACAACGGCGTGTGGCGACGGTGTTGCTTGCAGGTGGCGTGGGGTTGGCCTTGGTTGTCGCGGTTTTTGCCGAGCACTTGGTGTCCATGCTGGTGCCTGGCCTGCCGCCGGCTTTTACGCCTTTGGCCGTACAGGGTCTGGGATGGAGCGCCGCGGCCCTACCGGCCGCCATGTTGGCTGCATTGTGGGTTACCCGCTTGCAGCATGAGCGTGATTTTGTGGGCATGTACGCAGCCAATTTGGTGGTCAATGGTGTGCTGGTGTTGTGCCTGTGGGCACTGGCCTACGTCGCTGTGGGCGAACACCTGGCCTGGATTTTGGGTGCAGCACTGGGCGTCGCCATGGTATTGCGCTTGCTATGGCTACGTTGGCGACTGCGCAAGGTTGCTGTAGGCGCAGTTGAGGCCGCATCTCACGCCATCCCGGCGCCACAGTCCGGCCTCGCGCAATTTGTTATGCCCAAGCCCCAATTCTGGGTGTGGGCCGCGCTGGCCTCTGGCCTGCCGTTGGCCTTGCCGTTTGCCGCGCGCTCGCTGGCGTCTGCGTCGGGAGAGGGCGCTTTGGCCAGTTTCAACTATGCGTGGAAGCTGGTGGAGCTGCCCTTGGTGCTGGCAATTCAGCTGACCGCCACATTGGCGTTTCCAGTCATAACCCGTGCCTTTGCGAGTGACGAGGACCCGTCAATCGCGGTGCGACGTGCCTTTGCCTTGAGCTGGACGCTGGCATGTGCCGCGGTGGTGGCTTTGTCAATTGGCGGGCCTGCCATTGCGAGCTTACTGTTCGGCTGGGGGCGCATGGATGCGCAAGGCCTGGACCGCATTGCACTGTGGGCACAAGCTGGTGCATGGAGTTTGTTGCCCCAGTCGCTGATTGCGGTGGCCTTGACTGTGCTGGCCACACAAGGGCGTCTTGCTGTCGTGGCGCTGGCCTACGCCCTGGGCCTTGTCGGGTTGTTGTATGCCAGCACGACAGGGCCAGCAGATGGGCTGCGTTTGATGTATTGGCTCAATGGGGTGCTGACGGTGGTGGCGCTTATTACCTTGGCGTTGCTTGGCCGCTCGGCGGTCAAATGGTTGCCTGTTCGGGCCATGGCGGTCTCCGTTCTCGCGCTGGTAGGCCTGATCTTTGTGAACGCGGCAGGCTACACCTTTGTTGCAAATGCCGGAATTGCATTTTCTATTGTTTGTTCTGCATGTGCAGCTATATTAATAATAGCAATTACCTGGCTTGGCGCAGGCGATCTGCGTGTTGCCTTGCGGCGATAATGACGATCCTTTTCCATGATTGACCTTCTTCAGATTACCAACGATCCCGTGTTTGCGCAGCGTTGTGCGGCACTGCCCGGCATGCGCCTGTTTGTCGACTTGGAGCGCATGGGCAAGGTGGAGCGGCAGGCGGGCAAAAACACCTTTATCAGCAGCCACGATATCGACGATGTCGCCCGTATCAAGGCCGTTGCAGGTGCCTCACGCGTCATGGTGCGCGTGAACCCGCTTCACCCCGATAGTGCGGCAGAAATCGACGCGGTGTTGGCCCGAGGTGCCGACATGGTGATGTTGCCCATGTTCCGGTCGGCCGCAGAGCTGTTGGCATTTGCTGCGCTCGTGGATGGGCGCGTGCCTGTTGTTCCCCTGCTCGAAACCGCTGAGGCACTGGCCAGTCTGGAGGATTGGGTAAGTACCCCTGGGCTTGCAGAAATATTTGTGGGACTGAACGACTTGCACTTGTCGCTGGGCTGCGATTTCATGTTTGAACCGCTTGCCCAAGGGCATGTCGACCGGGTTGCTGCAGCAGCGCGTCAGCAGGGCTTGCGTTTCGGGTTTGGTGGCATTGCCCGCATGGACGAAGGCCTGTTGCCTGGTCGCGATGTGCTGGCCGAGCATGTGCGACTGGGTTCGCAGGCAGTTATCGTGTCGAGGACCTTCCACGGCAGTGACTCCACGAACAGCTTTGAGGACGAAGTCAATCTTCTGCGCCAGTCCGAATATGCCGCGGGCTTGCGGTCTGCCACGCAGGTTCAAACGGACCGTGTGCGGATACGGGCTCGAATTCTGGAACTTGCGGCTGCACGTGCCGCCAGCGCAGCAAGCACGGCATGAAAAGACTGATGGACATCCTGTTGTCGTTGAGCGCCTTGGTGGTGTTGAGCCCGTTGTTGCTTATGGCTGCGTTGGCCGTTGTGCTCGATAGCGGTCGGCCCGTTATGTTCCGCCACCTTCGCGTGGGCTTGCATGGACATGAGTTTGGCATGTTCAAGTTCCGCAGCATGGTGGTGAATGCCGCGCAGATTGGCCCCTGGCATACGGCGGACAACGACCCGCGCATCACCCGCGTGGGGCGGTTTTTGCGCCGCAGCAGCATCGACGAACTGCCGCAACTCTTCAACGTCCTGCTGGGCGACATGAGTCTGGTGGGGCCTCGCCCCGATGTACAGGCGCAACGCACGCTCTACACCCAAGCTGACTGGCAGCAACGCTGCAGTGTGCGCCCCGGCATTACCGGCTTGGCCCAAGCGCTTTACCGTTCGGAATGCACGCTGGCGCAACGTCTTGAGGCCGATTTGCGCTACACGCGGGACGCGGGCGTGTGGTTTGATTTGAAAATTATGGTGTGGACGCTCTCGCGCTTGAGCGGCAAAGGGAGCAACTGAAATGAGCAGGCTGATTCAAGCTGTGTTGGCCAGAGGCGGACACTGAGCATGTGCGGCATCTTTGGCTACTGGAACCGCGGTCGCAAGGCCTTGCCCGCCGATGCCCTGGCGGGCATGGCCTCGCGCCTGGTGCACCGGGGGCCAGATGACGAGGGCATTTGGCACCAGCCGCAGCGCGGCGTGGCCATTGGGAATCGGCGCTTGTCCATCATCGATCTGGGGGGCGGGCACCAGCCCTTTG
>Ga0116158_10002535_pt1 | contig 16126 bp, 14 predicted proteins | sample AD_UKC052_MetaG_FD_89883 | JGI IMG/M metagenome (GOLD analysis project Ga0116158, IMG submission 89883) | Active sludge microbial communities of municipal wastewater-treating anaerobic digesters from USA - AD_UKC052_MetaG | ecosystem: Engineered > Bioreactor > Anaerobic > Digestate | place: USA... | reverse complement strand
TTCACGGTCCACCTGCCCGCGGTCGACACCCCGCCGCAGCCGCAGATCGCCACCTCGCCCGAGCCCACCGTCGCGCTGGTCGGCCGCCGCCTGCTCGTGGTCGACGATGAGCCGGAGACCCGCGACCTGTTGCGGACGGTCCTGGAGGCCCGCGGCGCCTTCGTCGACACCGTGGGATCGGCCAGCGAGGCGCTGGCACGGCTGCAGACCGGCGGCGTCGACCTCCTCCTCAGCGACATCGGCATGCCGGGCGAGGACGGCTTCTGGCTGATCCACCAGGTGCGGAGCAGCGCCGATCCGCGGGTCAACAGTATGCCCGCGCTTGCGTTGACCGCCTACGCGCGCGCCGAGGACCTCGACCGCGCTCTGAGCGCTGGCTTTCACATGTACCTGTCCAGGCCGATCCATCCCGATGAGCTCGTCAAGGTCGCCAGTGACCTGATGTCTCGTATTGTCTGTGACGCCTCGCCCAGTGCTCAAGATCAATGAGTACACACGTCGACGCCGCAAGGCGACTGCTTCAATCAGCGCAAGTGAGCGCCAGCGCCAGCAGTGCGGAGGAGCTGGCTGCGGCGGCCGGTCGTATGTACCAGGCACTCTTTCAATCCTTCGCGCCTGTGCTCGGCGCGGCGGGCATCCGGGCGCTGTTCGCGAGGAGCGTGAAGCTGACCGCGGCCGACTTTCCGTGTCTTGGAAAGATCCCCATCGCCCCCATCGCCCCCATCGCCACCCGTCCCGCGGACGACTATGTTAAGGTCGTGCAGCACGTGATCGACGGCCTGAGCCGGCTCGAGCCGGCAATCGCGGCTGAGGTCGCAATCGGCCTGTGCGCGACCCTGTTGGGCCTCCTGACCAAGTTGATCGGGGAGCCGTTGGTGTGGCAATTCATCAAACATGCACTCCCCGTCACTGACAGAAGCGGCCGGGAGGAGACGAAATAATGCGTACCAAAGTTCCGATCCGAACGTTGTCCTCGGGGGTGCCCGGCCTCGACGAGGTGCTCGGAGGTGGGATCCCCGAGTTCTCCTTGACCCTGGTCGTCGGAGGGTCGGGCTCCGGGAAGACCACCCTCGGTCATCAGATCATGTTCGCCAACGCGACGCCGGCGCGGAGGGCGGTCTTCTTCACCGTCATCGGTGAGCCGCCCATCAAGATGCTCCGCTACATGCAACAGTTCTCGTTCTTCGACACGTCGAAGGTGGGGGAGTCGATCCGCTTCATCCACCTCGGACAGGAGGCGAAGGAGGGCGGGCTGACGAAGGTGCTCGATCGCATCATGAGGGAGGTCGACGATTCGAGTCCGGGGATCGTCGTGGTCGACTCCTTCCGCGCCGCGATGAGAACCACGCCCGCGGCGCCGGCCGGGGAGCTGGAGGTGCAGGACTTCATGCAACGCCTGGCGCTCCACCTGACGAGCTGCGAGGCGACCACGTTTCTGCTCGGCGAGTATGGCGCGGACTGCGTGGACGAGCGCGACACTTCGGTCTTCACGGTGGCCGACGGGGTCGTGTGGCTGTCCCAGGCGGTGGAACGAAACTCGATCGTTCGCAAGCTTCAGGTCCAGAAGATGCGTGGGCAGGCGCAGATCCCCGGCCTGCAGACGATGCGCCTCACCGACGAGGGTGTCAGGGTCTACCCTCGGCTGCTCAAGCCGCCGGAGGGGGCAGGCGCCGCCAGGCCGTTGGAGCAGCGACTGACGATCGGTGTGCCGGCGCTGGACGAAATGATGGGAGGTGGCATCCCGAGCGGGTATTCGGTGCTGCTCGCGGGCCCGTCGGGGTCGGGCAAGACCGTGCTCTCGAACGAGTTCATCCTCGAAGGGATCCGGCGGGGCGAGCCCGGCGTCATCGCTGTCTTCGAGAAGCGACCGAACATCTACCTGCAAACCACGCCCCATGGCGGCGTGTTCGAGGGGCTCATCAAGGATAAGAAGCTCGAGATCGTCTACGTGCGACCGCTCGACCTGTCGATCGATGAGACGCTCACCGCGATTCAGGAGGCGGTCCTGCGCATCGGCGCGAAGCGGGCCGTGATCGACTCGCTGTCAGGCCTGGAGTTGGCGCTGGCGCCGACGTTCCGCGAAGACTTTCGCGAGTCGCTCTACCGCATGTTGGGCGCCTTGACGGGGATGGGTGTCACCGTGCTGTCCACGGTCGAGCTGGCGGACGCGTTCACGGTGCTCCAGTTCAGCCCGCACGGCATCGCCTTCCTGAACGACGCCATCATCATGCTGCGCTATTTGGAGATCGACGGGCAGCTGCGGCGCGCCATCTCGGTCGTGAAGGTGCGAGGCAGCCAGCACAGCAAGAACCTGCGCGAGTTCGAGATCACGTCGGAGGGCGCGCTGCGTCTGGGCGAGCCGCTCAACGGGTACGACGGCCTCCTCACCGGGGCCCCCAGGATCATCGGAGGATACAGTGCGACCAAAAACCGTCGTCCTCGAAAGACGTAGCGGGAGCCTGCTTCAGCTGCAACGCGAAGCGAACGAGAAGCTGGTCCTGGCGGCGATTCAGGCCGAGGAGGAGGTCGAGCACGCCCGCGGGGCACAGAGCCGCGCGCAGGCCGAGGCGAGCGCCCTGAGGGCGAGTGAGGAGGAGCTCCGTGCCACCGCGGAGTTCCGGGAGCGCCTCATCGGCATCATCGGCCACGACCTCCGCAACCCGCTCACGGCGATCGTGATGTCGGGTCAGCTGTTGATCGCGCATGGTGCCCTGACCGAGGCCGACGCGCGGCTGGTGAACCGCATCGTGACCAGCGGTCAGCGCATGGGGCGAATGATCGCCCAGCTCGTGGAGTTCACGCGCGTCAGGTTGGGCGGGGGCTTCAATCTGACGCTCGCTCCGGGCAACCTGGGAGATATCTGCCGAAACATCGCCGACGAGCTCCGCATCAGTTCGTCCGCCGAGATCGAGCACACCATCGAGGGCGACTTGAGTGGGACCTGGGACGTCGACCGCCTGGCTCAGGTCATCTCGAACATCGCCGGCAACGCAGTGAGCCACGCCAGGCCGAGAACGCCCGTCCTCATTCATGCGCGTGGTGACGGCGAAGCGGTGGTCGTCGAGATCACGAACCAAGGGGTCTGTATTCCGCCGAACGTGCTCCCCATGATCTTCCAGGCGTTTCAGCGGGCCGAAGTGAACCCGGACCCCAACACCGAACACCTGGGGCTGGGCCTCTATATCGCCAGCGAGATCGTGCGGGCCCATCGCGGCACGCTCACCGTACAGTCCGCGGACGAAACGACGACCTTCGTGATGCGGCTGCCGCGCTGAGGGAGGGTCGCGGGTTACGCGTCCAGCGAGTGGTGCAGGGAGGAGGACCAGGTGCCGAGGCCGAGGTCGGCCTTGCGCCAGTCGGTGCGCAGCTGGGCGAGCCAGCGCGGCGGCTTGGCGAACAGCTTCTCGGGCGGGCGCGTGAGCAGCTCGTCGACCTGGGCCGCGAGCTTCGGGATGCGCGCGACGAGCTGGGCGCACTGATCCACGGCTGGCTTGGCGCCGTTGATGAACACCTCGGCGGGCTCGAGCAGCAGGAAATTTCCGCGGGCCTCGTCGCGCGCGAGGAACTCCGCGGCAGCGTGGGCCTCGACCGTGAAGTCCTCGGGCAGCGCCGCGGAGGCCTCCAGGGCGCGCAGGAACGCCAGGAATCGGGCCACGCCGGCCTCGCGGTCGCCGACGACCGCGACCTTGGCCGCGAAGATCGACGAGGCGTACGCGCGGGGCCGGGCCGACATCAACAGCAGGTGCGAGACCGGGATGACCAGGTTCCACTCGTGGAGCCCGCGGGGTTGCTCCGGCATGCCGGCCTCGAATCGGTCGAATGCGTAGAGGTGCGAGCGATTGGCCATGGGCGCGGAGTGTACCGCATACGAGCGGGTTCGATGGCCTCGACTGCGCACGAGTCCGGCAGGTCCTCACGGAGGACGATCGCCGCGGCGCCGGTGGTGATCTGCTGAACGGCGATATCGATGGTGTGCACGGGTAGAACGCACACGCTTCGCCGCGATCGCGGCTCGGATTTCTGGGCAGTTCGTGGCGGGTGAGGAGCGGGCATTTGCGCCGCATCCGTCAGTTGACTGGCGCGCGCCGCGCGACGCGGCGGAGGTGAGGGGCGCGCGAATTTGTCTTGACGGGGCGGTTTTCGGGTTTTATATAACCGAACAGTTTTGAAACCAAACGGCTATCCAACATGATCGTCGACCCGCTGACCGCCACTTTTGCCGCCCTGGCCGACCCGACGCGGCGGGCGATCCTCGCCCGGCTCGCGTTGGGTGAGGCGAACGTCACCGAGCTGGCGAGGCCCTTCGACATGAGCCAGCCGGCGGTTTCGAAGCACCTGAAGGTGCTCGAGCGGGCCGGGCTCATCTCGCGCGGCCGCGACGCGCAGTCCCGGCCGTGCCGCCTCGAGGCCGGTCGCCTGCAGGAGGCGACGGAGTGGATGGAGCGTTATCGGCGCTGCTGGGAGGAGCGCTTCGATCGATTGGATGGACTGCTGGAAGCGATGAAAGCCGAGGAGAAGCGCGATGAATCAGGACAATAGGCAGACCGCGACCTACACCGCCGATCGCGAGATCGTCACGACCCGTATCTTCGATGCGCCCCCGGAGCGGGTGTTCGCGGCGTGGTCGAGCGCCGCGCACCTCGAGCGCTGGTGGGGCCCGCGGGGCTTCACGACCACCACGCATTCGTTCGACTTTCGCGTCGGTGGCGGGTGGGATCTGACGATGCACGGTCCGGACGGCACCGATTATCGCAACCGCCTCACGTATGAGGAGATCGTGCCCGGGCAGCGCATCGTCTATTCCCTCAAGGGTGGGATCGACGGGGTACCGGCGCACTCCGTGAGCACGGTGACCTTCCTGGCGCTCGGCGAGCGGACCTCGCTGACCATGCGCATGGTGTTTCGCTCGGCCGCGCAGCGCGACGCGGTGGTCGCCAAGTACGACGCGGTCGAGGGCGGCAAGCAGACGCTCGCGCGCCTCGGCGAGCAGCTCGGGGTGGTGGCCCGTGAACAGCCGGAGCTGCGGATGTCCCGCGTGTTCGATGCCCCGCGGCGCCTGGTGTTCGCGGCGTGGAGCACTCCAGAGTACCTGTCGCGCTGGTTCACGCCCGCGCCGCTGACGACCGAGAATTGCGAGGTGGACCTGCGGACGGGCGGCGTGTTTCGGCTGGTGATGCGCACGCCGGACGGGCTCGAGTTCCCGATGGACGCCAGGTTCACCGTGGTCGTGCCCGAGGAGCGCATCGAGTTCGCGGCGCAGGTGCACGGCGGTCTGTCCGTGTATACGCGGGTGAGCATGCGTGAGCACGAGGGCAAGACCATCCTCGATGTGCAGCAGCTCTACTCGCACGAGGGCGACGCGACCCGCGGCGCGCACGAGGGCTGGACCTCGACCCTCGAGCAGCTCGCGGCGTTCTTGCCGGTGCTCGTCGCCTCGCGGTAGCTCAGAAGTTGTCGGGGAGCGGAAAGCGGACCAGCACGCCGGGGTCGATGTATTTGACGGGCGCAAAATAGAGACCGCCGCCGGGGCTGACGGCGACGCGGCCCTTACCGGGCATGACGCCGAAGCTGGCGACGTCGCCGGTGAAGGGGTCGAAGCTGACGATCTCCAGGGTGGAGAGGCCGGCGTAGACGCGGCCGCTGAAGCTGTCGTGGCTGAAGCTGGTGATGTCGGCGTCGAGGTCGACGACCAGCTCGCTCTGCTTGGTGACGACGTTGAAGCGCTGGACCTCGCCGCCGATCAGGCCGACCACGAGATGCACCGGGCTGACGGGCGCGGAGGCGGTGATGCGCGCGGCGAAGCTCGACTCGACGGCCGTGCTCGCGGTCTCGAGGTCGGCGCTGTTGAAGTCGCCGTTTTCGCTGCTGTTGCCGACGTAGAGGACGCGGTCGACGCCCCAGGTCAGGCCCTGCGGGCCGGCGTCCGCGACCACGGCGCCGAAGGGTCCGGTGCCCTGGGTGATCTTGGCGACGATCACCAGCGGCAGCGGCGTCTTCGGGTCCTCCTCGACGAGCCGCGCGACGCCCTGCGGAGGGTCGGCCGCGCAGCCGCAATTCGCACAGCAGGTGTAGGTCAGCGCGACCTCGCCGAGGCCCTCGACGGGGGTCGGCGGCGTGGGCTTGCTGGTGAGCGAGAGAGGGCTGGTCAATTGCGGGATCGTCAGGCTGCGCAAGACCTTGACCTCGCCCATGTCGAGATTCGATACACCCGGCCATTCGGTGAGCGTGCCGTCCGGCTCGAGGCGACGCAGATAGTCGGTGCCGCTGCGCAGGGTGACCATCCACGCGGTGCAATCGTCGCCGAAGTCGAGGGCGGTGATCTCGGTGGAAAACGGACCGTTCAACAATTCGAGGGTCGGCTCCTCGCAGCTCTTGGGCCGCTCACACGCGCACAGCGTGCCCCAGCAGGCGCCCTCGTCGGTGCAGGCGACGTCGGCGCAGGGGGCGATCGGCAGGCAGCCGCCCTGGCCGTCGCAGACGCTGCCGGGGCCGCAGGTGTGCGCGTCGCAAGCGACGTCGGGGCCGGCGAGCACGCAGCCGTCGGCGGGGTCCTTGCATAATCCACTGATGACGTCGCAGACCTGGCCCGGCGCGCAGGTGTCCTGGCCCTGACAGCCGGTGACACACTCGCCGAGCAGACACTGCTGATTCGGCTGATCGCAGCCGGCGCAGGGGTCCTCGCCGGTGGTCGCGGTGGTCGACGTCGTGGCGGTGGTCGTGGTGGTCGTGCTGGTGGTCGTGGTGCTTGTGGTTGTGGTGCTCGCGGTGTCGCTGTCGCCGGTCGGATCGCTGGAGGTCGGCGGGCCCTCGCTGGTGGCGGTGCCCGTGCTCGGTCCGCCGCTGGTGTCGGTGCCGCTGGTGGTGGCGTCGCCGGTGGGCGCGGTGGGCTGCGGATCGGAGGCGCTGGCCCGGGTGCCATCCTCACCACAGGCGACGAGCAGGACGGACGCGAGCATGACGCAAGGAGCGGTTCGGATCATCGGGCCTCGGCGGGCCAGACTAGCGGATCCTCGCGGGCGAGAGCGCCATTCGCAGCCGCGTCGTGATCCTTCGCCGCGCGTTTGTGGCGAGCGTCCGGCGCGATCAAATGCAGGCGTGGGGCATCGCGCAGATCGGGCCGCCGTCGGCGACACTCTGGATCAGCGAGCTCAGCTCGCCGGCGCCGACGGCCACGCCGCGGGCCCGCAGCACGCCCGCAATGGCGGCGATGTCATTGCGCGCGATGGCGGCGGCGAGGGTGCGCATGGCGTCGATGTCGCCCTGCACTGCGGTGAGGAACTTGGCCTGGGTGTACATGACAGTGCGCTTTCGGCTGGGGGGTCGTCGACGCCCCCGGGACCCGGGAGCAGCCTCGACCCTCCCCGAAAAGCAATGTCCGGACCGCGGCACAAACCCCAGTGAGATCAACAAAACCCGCCGCCTGATGGCGGCGGGCGGGGCTTCATGCGGGGGAGTGTCCCCGGGGACACTTCGCTGTGTCCCATGGGACACCCGCGGCTTTAGTTGCGACGGCGACGCAGGCCGAGCGCGAGCAGGCCGAGCAATGCCCAGCCGCCGCTCTTGCGGTCGCTGGCGCAGCTGCAGCCGTCGTCGCCGGTGGCGCCGCTGGTGTCGGTGGCGCCCGACGTGCCGGTGGCGCCGCCGCTGGTGCCATCGGTGGTGCCAGGCTGCTCCCCGGTCGTCGGGGCGCCGCTCGGATCGCTGGTGACGCCAGTCTCAACGCCGGTCTCGACGCCGGTCTGGCCACCGGTCTCGCCGGCGGTCTCGCCGGCGGTCGCGGTGGTCGAGGTGGTCGAGCCGCCGGTCTCGTTGCCGCCGGTGCTCGCCTCGCCGCCGGTGGTGTCCGGCGGCGCGTCGCCGAACTCGTAGGCGCCGATGTCGAACGCGCCGATGCTCGGGCGGTCCTCGAGTTTCGCCGGGTGCACATATTGCGACAGCGCGGAGAGCAGCATGTCGGGCGCAATGCCCTGGTCGATGGCGGGCGAGCCCTCGATCAGGTGATAGTCGTAACCGGCACGATCGACGAGGCCGCCGTCCTCGGTCTGCAGGTTGCCGTCGTTGGTCACCACCGGCTGCGGGTCGGCGGTCTTGAGCTGCGTGCCCATGCCGACGAACAGGTTGTTGATCACCACGACCTCGGTGGCGGCCAGGGCATCGATGAACACGACCGCGGGCGCGCCGTCGTTGACGAAGGTGTTGTGGCTGACGTGGAGCCGCAGGTCGGGGTTGGTCCCGCCCTCGCCCTTGTAGAAGACCACGCGATACTTGTTCTCGGCCGCCGGACCCTTCTGGATCAGGTTGCCGATGATGTACGTCAGGCCGCCCTGCGGCAGGTCGATCAGCGCCGAGCCGTTGCCGTCGGCCTCCTCCATGATGCGGTTGTATTCGATGTGGTTCTCGAGCGCGCGTGACTTGATCGCGTGCCCCGATTTGGCGTGGTGCGTGTAATTGCCGCGGAATACGAACTTCGGCGCGGTGCCGACATAAATGTTGTGCTCGTAGCCGGCCTCGCCGTTATAGGCGAACTCGGAGCCCTCGACGGTCATCAGGCCGTCGCCCGCGAGGATGCCGTTCTGGTTGTCGTAGATGTAACAGTTCTTGACCCGCAGGTCGGTGCCCTGGGCGCGGATGCCCGCCCCGTTGTTGCCGTCGCCCTCGCTGATGCGCGAGCCCGAGAGCTCGAGGTTCTCGACGGTCACCGGCCCGACGCCCTGCTCGACCACGAAGATGCCCTTCTTGTTCGGCGGCGGGACCGTGGCCTTGAGGTGCGGCCGTCCGCCGACGCCGCGGATCGTCAGGTCGTTGACCTTGATCGAGGAGATGTCGTCGACGTATTCGCCGGCGTCGACCTCGATCGTGTCGCCCGACTGCGCGGCCGCGACCGCGTCCTTGACGGTCTGGTAGGTCTTGCCCGGACCGACGGTCAGGGTCGCCGCCGTCGCGCTGCCCGGCATCCAGGCCGCGAGCGTGAATGCGCTCAGCACGATCGACCACCCCAAACTCCCACCACGTTGCATCAGCATGCCCTTGCTGTGCCCGTAAACGCGGTTCGCGTCAATGCCGACGCCAGACCCCTGCCGCGCTCACGTGCTGCGCAGCTGGCCGCTGTAGGGGCCGCGGCCCGTCAACACCGCGGCGCCGCAGCGCGCGGCGAAGCGCACCGCGACGTCTGCCTGCTGACCGCCGCCGAGCGCGAAGGTCAGGCCGGCCGCGAAGGCGTCGCCGCAGCCGTATGCATCGACCACGGGTCCGGGCAGCGGGGTGGCGGGATACTCGAGTCGCGCCGCGCCGGCGCGCTCGTAGGTGCCACCGTGGGATCCTGCGGTGCGCACGACCAGCCGCGGCGGTGGATCGACGTCGCCGTCGTTGAAGCGCTCCGCGGGATCGTTGGCGCTGCCGACCACCGCGTCGAGGGCGACGCCCGCGGCGCGCAGCAGCGGCACGATCCGCGAGGTGGCGACCAGCGTGCGCGCATGTCTCGCGAGCCGCAGCGCGTCGACGTCGCCGGCGGTGAAGTAGACCGCGTCGTACTCGACGAGCTGATCCCGGTCGAGCAGGTCCTCGGCGAGCGGGGCCATACGCTCGCCGAGCACGGTGATCGTGCGCTCGCCGGCGTCGTCGATGTGGGTGAAGGCGCGGCGCTGCGGCTGCTTGCGAAACGTGGCCTCGATGCGCAGGCCCATCGCGGTGAGCGCGTCGTGGGCGCGATGGCCGAGGGCATCGTCACCGAGGGCCGTAAAGAAGGTGCAGTCGCCCGCGAGCTTGGCGAGCTGCACGGCCGCGACCGCACCGCCACCACCGGGCTCCTCCCACGCGTCGCGGGCGTGCACGATGTCCCCCGCGGCCGGCACGCGGGCGACTCGCGCGAACTGGATCCACTCGACATGGCCGATCACGGCGACCCGCATGCGTGGATGCTGCCGCATCCGGGCCCGCGGGTCGAGCGGTTCCAGGTGCATTCAGGCGGCAATTACGGTAGCCCTGCGGCCTCGATGCCCCCGGCCCGGCGCGCACTCCTTCAGATCCACTTCTGCGTCGTGCTGTGGGGGTTCACGGCGATCCTCGGCAAGCTGATCAGCCTCGGCGCGCTGCCGCTGGTGTGGTGGCGCATGGGGATCGTCACCGCGGCGCTGCTGCTCGTGCCGCGGGTGTGGCGGGGTCTGCTCGGCCTGTCCGGGCGCCTGTGGCTGGCGTACGCGGGCGTCGGCGCGGTCGTCTCGCTGCACTGGCTGACGTTCTACGGCGCGATCAAGCTCGCCAACGCGTCGGTGGCGGCGACCTGCATCGCCCTGGCGCCGGTGTTCCTGGCCGTGGTCGAGCCCTTCATCGCCGGCCGGAAGTTCGTGGCCCGCGAACTGCTGCTCGGCGTCGCGGTGGTGCCCGGCGTCGCGCTGGTGGTCGGCGGGCTGTCGCCGCACATGCGGCTCGGGGCGCTGGTCGGCGGGCTGTCGGCGCTGCTGGTCGCGGTGTTCGGCGCGCTCAACAAGCGCCTGGTCGAGCACGCGGAGCCGCTGGTCGTCACCTGCGTGGAGATGGGCACCGGCGCGCTGTTCCTGACCCTGCTGACGCCGATGCTCCCGCATGAGGGCGCGCTGTTCCCGGTGCCGGGGCTGGAGGACGCGCTGCTGCTGCTGCTGCTGGCGATCGGCTGCACGCTGGTGCCCTTCGTGCTGTCGCTGATCGCCCTGCGCCACCTGACGGCCTTCGGCGCCCAGCTGGTGGTCAACCTCGAGCCGGTGTACGCGATCGTGCTGGCGATCCCGCTGCTCGGCGAACAGCGCGAGCTCGGGCCCAGCTTTTATGCCGGCGTGGCGATCATCCTCGCGGCGGTGTTCGCCCACCCGCTGCTCGAGCAGCGCGTGAAGCGGGTCGCGCCCACGTAGCGGGCGTGATGGCATGGTGCTTCGCGGCACGGCGGCGACCGGGCGCTAGCTGGCGCGGCCGGCGAGGATGTCGGCGAGGTAGGCCGCGATCGCGGGTTGCAGCGAGCTCGCGTGATCACCGGGCACCGTCGTCAGCGTGAAGCGGGATGACGCGCGCTCGACCAGGGCGCGGGCGTTGCCGAGGATAGCGATGTCCTCGAGTCCGACATAGGCGCGGTGCGGTCGCTGCATCTCGGCGAGGTGCGGGCCGAGCACCCGTAGCTCGCGCTCGTCGCGGTCGTTGGGATCGAAGCGCACGAGATCGGCGGTGTCGGCGTCCTGCGCCCAGCGTGCGAAGGTCGCGGTGGTGTAGATCCCGCCGACGCTGGCGGTGCAGGCGATCGGCAGGTCGCCGGGCAGCGCGAGCAGGGCCGAGAGGCCGCCGCCGACGCTGTGGCCGAGCGTGTAGATCCGGCTGGCGTCGACCTCGGGGCGCGCGGCCAGCCAGCGCAGCGCGGCGCAGGCATCCTGTAACTCGCCATGCAGCAGCTCGAAGTCGCCGGGGTTGCCGTTCTCGCCGCGCAGGCTCGGGGTCAACACACAAAAGCCGGCCGCGAGGAAGGGCCGCACCTGCGCGAAGTCCCAGGCAGTGAACGAAAACTCGCCGTGGAAGTAGAGCAGGGCAGGGCCACGCGCCTGACCCGGCGGGGCCGCGTACCATGCCAGCAGCGAGCGACCCTCCGCGGGATAATGCAGCTCGGTCACACCCGGCGGCGCGACCAGGGGTTTCCACGAGCCCGGCGAGGGCCCGTGACGGCGCAGCCGCGTGACGTGGGCCGCGCGGCGCTCGCGGAAGCCTCGCGGTACGCTCGCACGACCGAGGGCGCAGGCGGTGGGCGCGAGGGACAGCAGGGTGCCGAAGGTGCGACGCAGCACGGGAGACGGCGAGACTACTCCACAAGCGGGCGCTTCGTGGCGGTGAGCGCGAGCGTGAGGCCGGCGCTTTCGCGCTAGACTGCGGAGTCCCGCCCGCACCCATGAAGCCGCCACGAAGACCCGCGCCGGAGCCCGCACCGCCGGCGCCCGCCGTCCGCGACGAGGACCTCGACTTCGCGGCGCTCATGCAGCACGAGGGGGTCAAGCCGGTCGCGCCCACGAGCGCCGTGACGGCGAGGAAGGCGAGCAAGCCCGCGGCGCATCAGGCCGCGATCGCCAGCAAGGTGTCGTCGCAGCGGCCGGTGGTGAGCAAGGCGGCTGGGCAAACGACCGCGACGGTCAGCAGGGTGACGTCGCATGCGACCGCCAGCAAGGTGGCGTCGCATTCACCGGGGCCCGCGAGCAAGGTGGCTGCGAGCAAGGTGGCGTCGCATTCGACCGCGGCCGCGAGCAAGGTGATTGCGCATGCGACCGCGGCCGCGAGCAAGGGCCCGCCACCTGCTCCGCAGCAGGCCCCGGGTGACGAGCTCGTGGCGCGGATCGCCGTGATCACCCGTGAGCGTGACGCGGCGCTGCTCGCCAACGCAACCTTGCAGGCCGAGCTCACGGCCCGCAATCACGACATCTTGATGGAGCGCGATGCGGTCACGACCCTGCGTGCGCAGCTGCGCACGATCGAGGCAGCCCATCGCGCGGAGCTCGGCCGCGTCGCCGCACAGGAGCCGGTGCGTGTCGGCCTCGCGGCGGCCCTGCTCGCGCGAGGGATCGTCAGCATGTCGGAGCAGGCGCAGGCGCTGGGCCTGTTGATGGCCGGTGAGTCGGCGGCCCGGCTGCTCGAGCTGCTCGAGACGCGGGACCCGGACGCGCTCGTTTCGGTGCTCGAGCGTCGGCTCGCGCTCGTGTGCGGCGACTCTGGTTGTGCACCGGAGGTCGGGGCCGCGGCGCTGCAGGTCGAGCCGGCGCGCTGCGAGGTGTGCGGCGGCTCGGACATCCAGCGCGCCGCGCACGGCTTCGAGCGCGCCTGCGCGGCGGCCAACATCGTGCGCGTGCGCTTCGTCGGCGGCTCCCCGAACTACCGCACCAAGCTCGCCGCGCTGTTCCCCGCCGGGGGTCCCCTGAATGTCCACACGACCCTCGGCGACAAGCGCGTGCGCCTCAATCGCTCGCGCTCACAGCAGCGCGGCGACGATCTGGTGATCATCTGGGGCGCGACCGAGCTCGACCACGCGACCAGCGGGGCCTATCGCGCCGAGTACGGTCGCACCGAGGTCATCGCCCATCGTGGCATCGGTCGCATGCTCGAGCTCGCCGCGGCCCGCATCGGCGGCGCGCCGCCGGGCCACTCGCGTTAACAAAAGCGGAGCGCGAGCAGGGCCTCCAGATCGCCGACGAGCGCCTGCAACTCCGTCTGCATGGCGCCCGTTCATCACGGGCTCACTTCGGCGTGACGATCACATCGGTGAGGGCGCGGGCGCTGCCACCCGCGGGGTAGGCATACGACGAGTAGCTGTCGAGCCCCCACACCACCATGCCGAAGGGACCCTCGCTCTCGGCGATGTGGTGCCCGTTCTTGCAGCCGTTGACGCCGATGTCGGCGCGCACGAGGTCGGCCGTGGTCACCTCGTAGAGGCCGTCCTGGCCGACCGGCTTCCAGCCCCCGAGCTCGCCGAGGCAGTCGACCGTGACCGGCTTGAACTCGTCGTTGTTCTTCACGCGGGTCACGACCAGGTTGGTGGTCGCGTAGGTCGGGTCGGTGAAGAAGGCGTAGCGCCGGAGGAACTGCGCCGGCGGCAGCACGATCACGAACTCCTCGTCGCCGAGCGCGAGCCCGAAGCCCGGCGCCGTCGCCCCGGGTCGCGAGCCGCCCGGCAAGTTGGCGGTGTCCATCAACTGCGCCAGCGCGAACGGATGGTCGCCATCCTGGGCGCGCACCCGAAACGCCAGCTTGGTCGAGATGTCGACGACCTGCCCCTTCGCCAGCATCGCCGGCGCGCCCGGTACCGGCGGGTCGTAGCTCAGCTCGGTGCCATCGACGACGCCGACGAAGCGGTACTCGACGTCCTCGGGCGCGAGGTCCTTGCGCCGCGTCTCGTACGGCGCGGCGACATACTCGACGCCGAGCGCCGAGACGGCGAGGTTCTGCTGATGCGCCGACTCGCCGCCGGGCGCGGGCACCGGCTGCAGGCGCAGGAACCGGTTGCCCGCATGCAACGCGACCGGCTTGTCGCTGAGCAGCAAGGTGCCGGAGCCGTCCTTGATCGTCTGCGGCAGCTCCCACTGCAACACCTCGCCGGCGCCGAGCTCATAAGCGGCGAGCTGTCCGGTCATGGCGCCGCCCAGGCCCACGCCCTGCAACAGGTCCGCGGTCGGCTTGAGCTCGACCTTGGTGCCGTCCTCGAGGCCGACGATCTGCAGCCACATCGGCCCGGGCGGGTTATGGGTGCCGGCCGGCGGGGTCATGGCGACGTAGTTGGTGCCCCACACGCTGGTCGGGAACAGCAGCTCGGCGCTCGGAAAGTGCGAGCGAGCCCCGCCGAAGGGCAAGATGTCGTACGCGGTCACCGGAATGTCGGCGGAGATCTTGAAGGCCGCCCCGCGCCCCGAGCCCTTGATCACCGTCGATGCGTTGACGGCCGGCTTCACCGGACAGCTCAGCGGCACCTGGTTCTCCGGCATGATCGAGTTGGGGTCGCTCGACGGGAACACGACCGCCACCGAGTCCGCCGGGATCCCGTTCGCCGGCACCGGCGGCCAGTCCTTCGGCGCAACGCCCGGCGTGGCCAGCCGCGCAGCCGTGGTGATGTCGAGGTCGACGCCGCCGCGCGCGACCGTGAACTTGGCGGGTTGCCCCCAGGTGTTGGCCAGGAACACCGAAAACCGGCCTGGAAGGCCGTCAGGGGGGCGCTGCGGGCGTGTTGCCAGGCGTTGCCAAAACGTTGCCAAAAACCGGGCTGGCAACGCCGCGCTGTGCAGCGCGATCGAGCAGGGTCGCGGCCTCGCGGGCGAGGCCGACCTGTTGCGTGTGCAGGTAGCCCTGCGTGGTCTGAAGGTGCGCGTGCCGGGCCACCGCCTGGATCACGTACACGCTCGCGCCGAGGTTGGCGAGGCGCGTCAGCGCCGTGTGTCGCAGCAGGTGCGGCCCGCTGCGCTTGAGTCCGGCGTCCTGCTGGATCTGATGCAGCAGGTACCGGATCGACTCGGGCGAGTGGGGGGCCCACTGGCGGCCGGTGTGGCCCGAGCGGCGGTACACCACCAGCGGGCCGAGCGTGTGCTCGCGGCGTAGCTCGGTCAGCGCCTCGTGCAGCGCGGCGGTCAGCGCGAGCTTTCCGATCCGCCCCTTCGGTGTCTGGGCCTCGCCCTGGTACACGTTGTGCTGGACGATCATCGCGCCCTCGTGCAGGTCGATGTCGCCCCACTCGAGCGCGCAGATCTCCGAGACCCGCATGCCCGCGTCGAGGGCGAGCAGGCAGACCGCCAGCCCGTCCGCGCCGCGTCGCCGCGCCGCCGCGACGAGGCGCGCGATGGCCTCGTCCGAGAGCACCGCCATCGGCCGCTTGCGCGGCACCGGCAGGCGCTCGATGTTCGGCACGATGTCGATCGTCCGCAACTTGCGGGCGAAGCGGAGCATCTTGCCCAGCTTGGAGAGCACGACGTTGGCGGTGCTCGCCGCCAGGCGTCCGTGCAGCGCCGCGCGAAAGGCCGAGATTCGGTCCTCGTCGAGCGCCCGCAGCGGCAACGCGCCGAGCAGCGGCCCGAGGTGGTTGCGCCACATCTTGGCGTAGTAGTCGCGGGTCGCGTGCTTCTGCAGCCGCACGTGCTCGGGCTCGAAGCGCTGTTGGTAGAACTCGGCGAGCGTCATCGCGGGCGCTGCCTTCGTGAGTGGTGCTGTCTTCGGGGCGACCTCCTTTCGTGCCGGCGCGGGCTCGACTGCGACAGGCAGCTCCGGCTCACCCATGAGCGCGCGCAGCATCGACGGAACCTGACGCTCGCCCCACAGGCGGGCTTGCTTCGGGTCCATCCCCGGCGGCGCAACAGCGCGCCGACGGAGCTCTCGCTCGGGGTTGCAGGGGTGCATGAGGCGGATGTCGAGCTGCCAGCGGCTCGTGTCTTTCGCGTAAGGACGCAGGGTGATCTTCATGTCGACCGATCGTGCTGATCGGCCGCTATCCCGAAGCCAACCAAGCACGGCATCGCGCGTCCAAGCAAGCTCTTTTCCGAGCCGCATCGGCTCCGGAACCTGCCCACGGGCCGCTCGGTGGCGCACGGCCTTCACCGAGATGCGGAGCAAACCGGCGAGGTCCGGCACGTACACGATGTCCGGCAGGCCC
>Ga0116158_10002533_pt1 | contig 16128 bp, 11 predicted proteins | sample AD_UKC052_MetaG_FD_89883 | JGI IMG/M metagenome (GOLD analysis project Ga0116158, IMG submission 89883) | Active sludge microbial communities of municipal wastewater-treating anaerobic digesters from USA - AD_UKC052_MetaG | ecosystem: Engineered > Bioreactor > Anaerobic > Digestate | place: USA... | reverse complement strand
GGGTATATCGCCTGCAGGATCCTGATGGCGGCCGGTTTGGACTGTGTGAACCTTTCGGGGGGATACTTGACCTGGCACACCGCGACACTCAAGCACGACAACACCGAGGTCTTCGAATTCAGTACTATCCAGACCAGTGATCATATTCTGGCTTCGGGCGGTGTCAGTCCAACCAGTGAGGCTGACCGAAGGGTGGACGCCTGCGGGCTGCAATGTCCGGGTCCCGTGCTCAAACTCTTTGAAAATGTTCGCAGTATGCAAAACGGAGAGACCGTGGAGATTGCCGCGACGGATCCCGGGTTCGCCATCGATATCAAAGCCTGGTGCGAGAGGACGGGAAACCAGCTTGTCAGCCTTTCAAGCGAGGGGGGGAGATTCACGGCCAGGGTCCGCAAGGGGCAGATGCCGACGGCGGCTCCCCAGGCATGCACGCGGGGACCCAATGATAAAACGATCGTTCTGTTCAGCGGGGATTTTGACAAGGCGATGGCAGCCTTTATCATCGGAACAACCGCCGCCTCGATGGGTGGAAAAGTGACCATCTTTTTCACATTCTGGGGGCTGAACCTTCTCCGGCAACATAAAAAAGTGCGCGTCAAAAAAACACTGATCGAGCGGATGTTCGGAAGGATGATGCCGCGGGGAAGCAGACGGTTCAAGCTCTCGAAGATGCACATGGCCGGCATGGGAACGGGGATGATCAAGCGCATCATGCGCAAAAAGCATGTGCCCTCCCTTGAGGAGCTGATCCAGGCGGCCCGGGAGTCAGGCATCCGCCTGGTGGCCTGCCAGATGACGATGGATCTGATGGGCATCAAGCCCGAGGAGTTGATCGAGGGAGTCGAAAAGGGCGGGGCCGCCAGCTATATCGGCGCCGCCGATACGGCCAATATGAACCTCTTTATTTGAAGGACGTCCGAGGATACACGAAGGGCCGCCTCCGGAAACCGGGGCGGCCCTTCGCGGTATTACGGATTGGAAGCAGGACCGGTCGGTCAGGGTTATCGGGCGATGACGCAGGCCTGGCGGGCCCCGACACCGATGGCGTAGAGAAACCGGTCGCAGAGTTTGAGGACCGGGTAGGGCAGGAGTGAGAGCGAGACAACCCTGATTCCGTTGACGATCTGCCCGATGACCGGCCAATGGCGTCTGCTGGGGATGGTGATCAATTTCCAGAGATGGCCGTTGACATACATGCTCCCCTCGTGGTGGACCACTTCAAATCCGGCCCGGGCCACGAGATTTCCGATCCCTTGGACGGAGTAGTTCCGTACGTGGAACTGGATGTAGTCCGGCTCTTCGACGGGGACAAAGACGGCCAGGATCCCGCCCTTTTTGAGGGATGCGTACATGGCGCGCAGGGTTGCGAGATCATCCAGGACGTGTTCGAGGGTATGGGAGGTGACGATGATGTCAAACGGGCCTTTCGGGTAACTCGAAACGCCGTCTTCCTTGACCTGGACAAAATTTGCGGCCTTGTATTGCCTGAAATCGGGATCCTGTCTGGCGCGCTCGATTCCCGATCGGGAGACATCGGCTCCGGTCAGACTGCAGGTTTTGGGAAATATTTTCAGGAGTTGTCCTCCACCGAAACCGAAATCCATGATACGCTTGTTTTCGATATCGATCCGGTGTTTGCGGAAAAGCTCGGCCAAGCGTTTGCACCGGTAATGGACATCGAAACGGAAAAGCCATTTGAGGGTGTTTTTTTTGGCGTAGGAATGCTCGTATTTCTTTGTTTGGTTCTGCATCGGTTTCCTGCTATTATGGTGTAGGGGGAATGATATCGCAGAAAACAGAAATTTCAAGGTACACGCGTCGGTATTGTGCCGGATCGGAGTATTTCAGGCGTGTCACGCAAGTAAAAAAACAGGCGGTCTGAACCAGACCGCCTGTCTATCGGGATGGTAGGGTGTTGTGTTTGTGTCCACGGGCAACGCCCGCAATACATCCACTTATAAAGCAAGCTGCGTGCCAAGGCATGAGGTTGTTCCAAGAAAATGATAAAAATCATTGAAAAAGCCCGATTATTGGGAAAAAACAAGAATTTTTGGGTGTTATCGTCCGGGATTCGGGCAAGAAACGCGATTGTCCCACAAAAATTTTGAACAAGGACTGGTCAGCCCGGTGTAGGGATGCGACGGGTTGCTGTCGAAATGGCACAATCCGACCGGACAACGGCACTGTCTTGCCAAATTGGCACAGTTCGGACCTATTCGAGTGAGACTTCGCGGACTCCGGGCTTGGAACGGAGAAAACCGAGAAGCTGCTCGTCGGGTTTGACGTGGATCGACTGGCTGGCCTGGACGGTGACACTCCGGCCTGGTTCCTCGATGTGGAAGTAGACGGCGGAATCGCCCCGGTTGCCATCCGAGAGCAATTCTTCCCTGATGGCAAAGAGGTCGCTGTCGGACAACTCCGGCCCGATGGTGATGTGCAGATCGTGGACGACCAGGTCATCGAGAAACCGGACCTGCTGGGGGTGGAGCATCGGCTTGTCCCGACCGGGTTGTTTGGAGACGGAAACCTGGATGCAGAGGGCGGTTCCGGGGACGAAAAAGGATTTGTACTTTTCCCAGTTGTTCGAAAACAGCATGAGGTCCCAGTTTCCGTCCGGATCCTCGAGGGTGACGATGCCAAAGGCCTTCCCCTCCTTGGTGAGCCGTTCTTCAATACCCCGGACGATGCCACCTACAGAGACGTGTTTGTTGGCTTCCAGGGAAGCGTGGCGTCTTGAGCCTGTCATGCCCAGGCGTTTCCATGTCCGCAGATAGCGGCGGAAGGGATGCCCGGTGATATAGGTGCCCAACAGTTCTTTTTCGAGGGAAAGGAGTTTGTCCTCGGACCATTCCCGGATATCTTCGGAGAGGGATGGGCCGTCTCCCGCTTGCGGGCCGGAATTCTCGTCGAATTCGTCGAAGAAATTGATCTGCCCGCGCTCGGCGTCGACGCGCATCCGGGTGCCCTTGTCGACAGAAGCGTCGATCGACTCGAAGAGGACACTCCGTTTTTTCCCGGTCGAGGCAAAGGCTCCGCAGGAGACAAGGGTTTCGAGAACCCGTTTGGTCACGGCACGCAGGTCGACCGCCGCGCAAAATTCGACCAGATCGTGGAAGAATGGCTTGCTGTCCCGTGCCCGGACGACAGCCTCCGAGGCGGCCAGTCCGATGCCCTTGATGGCGGAGAGCCCGTAGCGGATCGCGTTGTTCTCGACGGAGAAATTGACGGTGCTGAAATTGACATCCGGGGGGAGGATCGTGATTCCCATGGACTGGGTCTCGCGGATGTAGAGTTCCAGTTTGTCCGGCGAATCCTTTTGCGAGGTGAGGAGCGCAGCCATGTACTCGAGGGGGTAATTGGCCTTGAGCCAGGCTGTCTGCCAGGAGATGATGGCATAGGCCGCGCTGTGGGATTTGTTGAAGCCGTACTCGGCGAACTGGGCCATCAGGTTGTAGAGCTCTTCCGCTTTGGCGGTATTGATCTTTTTTTCCTTGGCTCCCTGGAGGAAGTCGTTGCGCTTTTTGTCAACGATGTCCATCTTCTTCTTTCCCATGGCCTTGCGCAACTCATCGGCTTCGGCCATCGAAAATCCTCCGACTGCCTGCGAAATCTGCATCACCTGTTCCTGATAGATGATGATCCCGTAGGTGTCCTTGAGAACCGGCTCGGTTTCGGGAAGGATGTATTCCACAGGCTCCCGACCCGCTTTGCGGTCGCAGAATTTCGTGTGCATGCCCATATTGAGGGGGCCGGGGCGGTAGAGGGCGATCAGGGCGATGATCTCGTCAAACCGGTCCGGCTTCATATTGCGCAGGAGTTGCTGCATCCCGGGAGAGTCGAGCTGGAAGACGCCCAGGGATTGTCCGCGCTGGAGAAGGGTAAAGGCCTTTTCATCCTCGAAGGGGATGGTCGAAAAATCCAGATCGATCCCCCGGGTATCATGGATCAGATGCCGGCATTCCTCCATCGTGGTCAGGTTCTGCAGGCCGAGGATGTCCATCTTGAGGAGTCCGACCTTCTCGAGGTGGGGACCGTCGTACTGCGTGATGACCTGGTTGGACTTGCTGTCCTTGTAGAGCGGGAGATATTCGACCAGGGGGCGGCCGGCGATGACAACACCGGCGGCGTGTTTTCCGGTCCCGCGGATCACGTTTTCGAGTTTGAGGGCATTCCTGAAGAGTGTCTCGTAGACGCCGCCCTTCTCCCGGATCTCCCGGAGGCGGGGCTCCGCGTCGATGGCCTTCTCGAGGAGGGATTTTGATTTGTTGCGGGGATCGGGATCCCGGTCGGGAATCAGGGCGGTGATCTCGTTGCTCTCGTTGAACTTGATCTCGAGGACCCGGCTGACATCCTTGATGGCTGCCTTGGCCTTGATGTATTGGTAGGTCACGATCTGGGCAACCTGTGAGGCACCGTAGCGTTCCCGGATGTAGTCGATGATCTGCTCGCGTTTTTCGACGCAAAAATCCATGTCAATATCCGGCATGCTGATGCGTGACGGGTTGAGAAAGCGTTCGAAAAAGAGATTGAAGCGGATCGGTTCGATATCCGTGATGCGCAGGGTGTAGGAGACCAGGGAGCCAGCTGCAGATCCGCGACCGGGGCCGACCGGAATGTCATGCGTCCGGGCGTAATGGACCAGATCCCAGACGATCAGGAAGTAGCCGGAGAATCCCATCTGGGAGATGACGGAGAGTTCATAGTCCAGGCGCTCCTGGAGGGCCGGGGTGACCTCGGTATAGCGTTGGGCGAGGCCTTCCTCGCAGAGGGAGCGGAGATAGTCGTTTTCGGTCAGCCCGTCCGGGGTCTCGAAGACCGGAATCTTGTATTTTCGTTCCGGCGGGGCCGTATCAACGGTTTCAATGGAGACGATGCAGCGTCTGGCGATCTCGACGGTATTTGAGAGGGCGTCGGGGAGTTCACCAAAGAGGGCCCGCATCTCGTCGGCGGTCTTCAGGTAGAATTGGTCGTTTTCGAGTTTGAAGCGGTCCGGATCGGAAAGCTTGGCTCCGGTTCCGATGCAGGTTGCGATCTGGGAGGCTTCGTAGTCCTCGCGTTCGAGAAAATGGACGTCGTTGGTCGCGATCAGGGGGATGTCGAGTTCACGGGCCAGGGCGACAAGATCCCGGTTGAGGGTTTTTTGCTCGGGGATCCCGTGGTCCATGATTTCGATATAGAAATTGCCGCGACCGGCGATCTCCTGGTAAGAGAGGGCGGCCGCCCGGGCCTGGTCTTTTTTGCCAAGACGGAGATACCAGGCGACCTCGCCCTGCATGCAGGCACTGGTGATGATCAAACCGCGCGAGTTTTCGGCGAGCACCTCTTTGTCGATGCGTGGTTTGTAATGGAAACCCTCGATGTAGGCCATCGAGGAGAGTTTGCAGAGATTGTTGTACCCCTCGTTGTTCTCCGCAAGAAGAACCAGGTGAAAACGGTTTTCTTTGGGCGGCCGGGATGACATGGATTCGGGGGCGAGGTAGAACTCGCATCCGTGGATCGGTCGGAGCTTGTTGGCCTGGGCCTGTTCCTGGAAATCAAGCAGCCCGAAACAGTTGCCGTGATCCGTCAGGGCGATGGCTTCCATCCCCAAGGCTGATGCCCGCCGGCAGAGCGAATCGAGACGGATGATCCCGTCCAGGGTGCTGTAGTGGGAGTGGACATGCAAATGGACAAAATCGCTCATGCATCATACCTCGTGTGCTTCGTCAAAAAGGGGGCGTCAGGACGGGCTCCGGCTCATCCCCGGGGCGGCGCTCCGCTCAAAGGGACCGTCAGGCCCTCCTTGGCGGGGAAGGTGATGATCCCGAGGCCCTCCTGTTTGACGCGCTCGCGGAGTGCGAGGTGGAAGGCGTCCAGTGAGTCGTCGCTCCGGGTCGGGTCGTGGTGGAAGATGGCCAGGCGCTTGACTCTGGCGGCGACGGCATCCGAGAGGGCCTCCTCGATCGAGGAATGTCCCCAGCCCCGGTGCGAATCGAGCTCCTCGCGGGAATGGTACTGGGAGTCGTAAATCACCAGGTCGGCGTTTTCGATGTGTTTCCGGATCTTGGCATTGGCCATATCGACGGCTTCCTGGGCCTCCCGGGCCTCGTCCGTATCGAGCCGGCCGTCTGTGCTGAAGATGTTGACATAGGGCTCATGGTCGTAGACGGTGCAGACGACGCGGTCATCCGCTTCGATCCGGTAGCCGAGACAGAGGATCGGGTGGTTGAGGTAGCAGGTTGTGACCTTGGCGCCGCCGACGTAGATGGTGCCTTCCTTGAGTTCGTTGAAACTGACCTTGGCGCCCGCATCCTCGAGTTTGACCGGGTAGTAGGTGTAGTCCATCTGGGCCGAGAATATTTTTTCGAGTTTCCCGGAGTAGTTCACGGGACCGTGGATGCGGAATTCGTTTCCCTTGATATAGGTCGGGGTGAAAAAGGGATAGCCGTGGATATGATCCCAGTGGGTATGGGTCAAAAAGATGTCGGTTTTGAGGGGACCCTTTTTTTGGTCATTGGCAAGGAGCCAATTCCCAAGCTCCCGGATTCCGGAACCGGCATCGATGATCAAAAGCTGCCCGCTCTCGAGGCGGATCTCGATGCAGGATGTGTTGCCACCATAGCGGACCGTCTTGGGACCCGGTGTCGGGATGGATCCACGTACTCCCCAGAATTTGACGTACATGCGTATCCTCCCGGTCAGGCTTTTTCAGAGATGCGGAGAAAGACCGAGGCCCGCTCGAGCTCCTCGTTGATGGTGTCTTCAATACCGAACAAATCGTCTTCCTTGAGCCCGAGGGTCTGCCAGACTTCGTCAGGAATGCTGTCCGGGATCCGGTTCCCCGAAAAGCCGACCTCGTTCTCGATGCAAAAAGCATCAGCGGCAGCGATGGCAGCTACGAGCCGTTTGTTTTCGGGAGAGGCCTCGAGCGGAGAGTGGTGCAGCCCGATAGCCTCGGCCAAGGGCGGGGAGAGCTGCCATTTTTCGGCGACAAGACGGCCCGCCCGGGCGTGATCCGTCTCGAAGAGCTCCAGTTCCTTTTTCCAGAGGGAGACCCGGGCACTGTCGGCCCCATGGATCGTCTGGAGATAGCGGTCGGAAAAATGCTCGTTGATGACGATCTTGCCGATGTCATGCAGCATGCCGGCGATAAAGTATTCGTCGCGGAGCTTGGGATCGACACCGATCCGGGCAGCGATATCCCGGGCGGTGACGCCGACGGCCAGACAATGCCGCCAGAAGCCATCCATATTAAGAGCCGTCGTTCCGGTTTTTTTGCGCATCGTTCCCAGAACGGCCGTGCTGATCGAAAGATTTTTGATCGTATTGATCCCAAGGAGGATGATTGCCTTGACGATGCTCGTGATCTGGTTGGAGAGACTGTAATAGGCCGAGTTGACGAGTTTGAGGACTTTGGCAGTGAGAACCGGATCGAGGGTGATCACCTTGTTGAGATCGCTGGGGGTGGATTGCGGATTTTTGGTGATCTCGATGATCTTGGCCACCGTGATCGGCAGGCTGGGCATCGAATCGATGATTTTTTCGATATTTTTTTCGAGACTCACGACTCGCTCCCCTGGTATGTCCTGCGACTTGAATTGTACACAGTCCGGGATGGAAAAATCAAGAGAGCCAATTCGTCCGGGGAACGTGAGTTCCGGGAAGATCCGGCCGTTTTTTCCGGTTTTTCAGGGTACGGCGTCCGGAACCCTTTTCGCCGGGCGGGCCTGGTTCGGCGGGAGCACGAGCGTCTCCGGCGACGGAGATGCTAGTCAGGGGGAGAAAGGATCCCGGGAGGGCGTGTTCATGAGTAGAGAACGCGGAAAGCCCGTTCGGCGCCCGGGGGAATTTCGTCGATCGGCTCGAAGGAGCACCCCGGGGTGTTCCGGCAGGCTTCCTCGACGGAACCGGTGACGAGGATCTCGCGGGCACGGGCGGTATCCTCGCCGAGTTTACTGGCGGCATTCACCTCGGTCCCGAAGACATCACTGTCCCCGATCTTGAGGACGGGCCCAGACCCAAGGCCGATGCAGAGGAGGACCTGCTCCTCGGGTGCCTTTGCGGCGTTATAGGGTTCGAGAAGGTGCTGCATGGCGAGTGCGCATTCCAGTCCGCGCTGTGCGGTGCGGAAGATGACAAGCATGCTGTCCCCTTCGGTTTTGAGGAGGATCCCGTCATGCTCGGAGATGACCGGAACGAGGAGGCGTTCGGACTCCTGGATCGTCTGTAAAAAATGGATGATGCCGAAACGGGCGACGTTGCGGGAGAAACCGGAGAGGTCGGTAAACATGATGCACCAGGTTTCCCCGAAGAGGTCCCAGATCCGCCGGTCAATCGCATCCTTGTCCGCACCGGGCTCCATGCGCGCCGTGATCAGCTTGGCCAGGCGGTCAGCCGAAGCACTCTGGATGATGGAATTGCGGTCTGGCATGGCCAACCTCCCTGTGTGGTGGATTGGAGAACGATATCGTGTCGAACCGGCCCTGTCAAGGGAAGCATTGCTTACAAATGAAGCAATTTTGCAATATCCCTGCGGGATCTTCACCGGGATGAACGCGCGGCATCCACCAGCGCTTGCAGGCCGGCCAGCCGTTCCGCTGTCGGTTCCTGTCCCGCAAACAGTGGCTCCAGCATCCCGTGCTGTGCGGTGAATCCCTGCAATCTCCAGCGGATTCCCTTCGGGATCCAGTCCGCCATCCCGAGCAGACATTGTTCATCAAACATCGGTTCCATAATAGTGGTGCGGAACTCGGCCTGGATGGACCCGACCGGACCTGTCGCCCGGTCTTTGAGGATCGCCATCGAGCGCTCGATCCTGTCCAGGGGAACCTTCGGGATTCCGGTCATGGCCACGTAGTGCTCCGGCGGCCCTTTGACATCCATGGCCACAGAGGTCACGAGCCCCCGGTCGAGCAGTCTGTCGAGGAGATCAGGGTTTGTTCCATTAGTGTCCAGTTTGACCGCAAAGTCCATCGAGCGGAGTGTGGCACAGAATCCCTCGAGTGCCGCTTGCAGGGTCGGCTCGCCACCGGAGATGACCACCCCGCCCAACTTCCCGCGGCGTGATTCAAGAAAGGCGAGGACCGAATCCATGGGGCAGGTCGGCGGCGGGTCGACGGGTGCGCGAGCCAGCTCGGCGTTATGGCACCAGGGGCAGCGGAAATTGCAGCCCGGGGTAAAGATCACGGCCGAAACCAGACCGGGAAAGTCGATCAGGGAGGAACGGACCAGACCGGCGATGTTCATGGGCCCTCCTTGGGCAGCCCTCCGCAAGAGTGGTGCGGAATCTTCCAACAGGAGCCTGAATCGTTCCATCGCTTCCGTCAGGCAGGGTGGGCGGGATTCAGCGGACGACTGCCGCCTCCCTCCCGAGTGTTCTGGCCGTTTTCTCCAGCGTGAGCATGCGCCGCATCCCGAATTCGAGCTGTTTCCCCTTGTTCCATTGGTTGACCGGGCGCAGGTACCCGACGACACGGGAATAGATCTCGCATTCGCTTGCACATTCCGGGCAATGGTGGTGCTCTCCGGCGAGATAGCCGTGCTCCGGACAGACACTGAAGGTCGGGGTGATCGAGAAATAGGGGAGGTGATAGCGTGAAGAGACCGTTTTGACCAGTGCCTTGACCGCCTCGGTGTCATGCAGGCGCTCGCCGGTGAAGAGGTGGACCACTGTCCCGCCCGTGTACCGCTTTTGCAGACCGTCTTGAAGATCGAGAAGCTCGAACAGGTCGTCCGTGTAATTCACCGGGAGTTGGCTCGAGTTTGTGTAAAACGGGGTTCCCGAATCATGGGAGGCCGTGATGATCCCAGGGCAGCGCTGCGTATCCAGGAGGGCGAGCCGGTAACTCGTCCCTTCGGCTGGCGTTGCCTCGAGGTTGTAGTTGTGTCCTGTCGATTCCTGGAACCGCACCAGCCGCTCCCGCATGTGATCCATGACCAGAGTGGCGAATTCCCGACCCTCTGCTGAGCCGACATCCGTTCCCAGGAGATTCAGACAGGCTTCGTTCATCCCCACGATCCCGATCGTGGAAAAATGGTTCTGCCAGTAGTTGCCGAAGCGGGCGAAGACACTCCGGAGGTAGTACTGCATGTAGGGGTAGAGCCGGTTTGTGGTAAACTGCTCGAGGATCTTGCGCTTGATCTCCAGACTCTCGCTGGCGAGGTGCATCTGCTCGTCCAGGAGCTGCAAAAACTCCTCGCAGGTTCCGGCTTTGTATCCCAGTCGCGGGAGGTTGATGGTCACGACTCCGATCGAACCGGTCAGGGGGGCTGCCCCGAAAAGGCCGCCACCCTTGCGGTTCAACTCCCGGTTGTCGATCCGCAACCGGCAGCACATCGAGCGGGCATCCTCGGGCTTCATGTCCGAATTGACAAAATTCGCAAAATAGGGGATCCCGTATTTTGCGGTTACTTCCCAGAGTTTGGCGATGTGCGGATTGTCGAAGTCAAAATCCGGGCTGATGTTGTAGGTCGGGATGGGAAAGGTAAAGACGCGACCACGGGCATCCCCGCCGGACATGACTTCGAGGAAGGCCGTATTGAGCATATCCATCTCGCGCTGGAATTCGCCATAGGTCTCGTTTTGGACAACACCACCCCGGAGCACGCCCTGGTCGCGGTAGTAGGAGGGCACGGTCAGATCGAGGGTGATGTTAGTGAAGGGTGTCTGGAATCCGACCCGGGTCGGGACGTTGACATTGAACATGAATTCCTGCATCGCCTGCTTGACCTCGTCATATCCCAGTTTGTCATACCGGATAAAGGGGGCGAGGAGGGTGTCGAAGTTGGCAAAAGCCTGCGCCCCGGCGGCCTCACCCTGCAGGGTGTAAAAGAAATTCACGATCTGCCCGAGAGCACTCCGGAAATGCCTGGCGGGACCGGCCTCGATCTTTCCGGACACGCCCCTGAATCCCTCACGGAGGAGGTCATAGAGGTCCCAACCGACACAATAGGCCGAGAGGGATCCGAGGTCATGCAGGTGGATGTCTCCCTCACTGTGGGCGTGCCGGATAGTTTCGGGGTAGATGCTGTGCAACCAGTAGTTCTTGCTGATCTCCGACGAGATATAGTTGTTCAACCCTTGGAGCGAGAAACTCATATTGCTGTTCTCGTTGACCTGCCAGTCCTCGCGCGTCAGATAGGCATCAACCAGATCCACTTTGTTTTGGGCCAGCATCTCGCGCATCCTGGCGTGCTGTTCCCGGTAGATGATGTAGGCCTTGGCGGTTTTCCGGTACGAGGACGCGAGGAGGACCTCCTCCACAATGTCCTGGATCTCTTCAACATTGGGGATGGCCCCTTCCGCATAGACCTGTTCCAGCACGGAGAGAACGCGGATGGTGAGTGCTTGGGCCGTGGCTGGTCCGAATTCGCCGGATGCCTCGCCCGCCCGTGTGATCGCGGACGAGATCTTGGTCGCGTCAAACGGACAGACCTCCCCGCTGCGCCGGACGACCTTGTGCACTCCCGTTTCCATCTCAAGCATGCCCACTCTCCTGTGTCTGTGTTTGCCCGCCGTCGGACATCCCCTTTTTGGGCGTCACTCACGGCTCACAGAAGATAGCAACATGATCCGGCTGAAGTCAACATTTTGTGGGTAAGTATCAGGATGCCATACAATATATTGATATTGTATGGTCAGGGTTTTGGTGAACAGCCGGCCATCCGAGGGTCAGATGTTGATGATGAACAGGATCATGGCAAAGATCAGGAGGAAGAGCAGGATCCAGGAATTCCCGAAAATTCCCAAAAGCCGGGCCATACCGCTGCGCTGGTCGGGTTTTTTGGTCCGGTAGCGGACGTTTTCCGTTTCGATCAGGCGTACAATCCGGCCCGGCCCGAGTTCCGCGAAGATCGTAAAGCCTGTGCTGTCATCGTGGGTGATGCTGCGGATGACGGCCTCCTCCGAGAGCGCCTTTCTATCCGGAGCGTCCGGATTTTGGGGCCGGACCCAGATCGAATCCCCGACCTCGAGTTCCGCAACAACCGTTCCGAAAACCGGGGAGAGGATCGGGGTGGCCGGGCTGAAAGGCATTCCGCTGGATGCGCTTTCCTCCTCCCCCTCGGGTGCGACAGGGGTGACTTCTTCGTCCGGGGCGCGGCTTTCGAAGTCATCTTCGAAGATTTCTTCGAGAAAGAGGACTGTACGGAATCCCGGGACTCCGTAGAGTTTTTCCAAAAAGGCCCGGAGAAAGAGGGTCAGGCGCTCGTGGTCATGTGTCCTGAGAAGGGCGGAGAATTCCTCGAACTTCCGGTAGTTGATGTGTTCGTCCAGCTTGGCACGCAATTCGTTGGTCAGCCTGAAATTGAGGTGCTGTCGGGTGAGCTGGTCGATGATCGTCCGCTCAAAGCCCTGCCATGGCATGCCCGGGTTGACATCGAAGAGCCTGGCTTCGAAGTTGACCACGGTGTCCGTTCGCAGAACCTGGTAGCGGGCCCTGTTGAAAAAAATCGCCAGAAGACCAAAGACCGAGACCTCGGGGTGTCCAAAGGCCAGTTTGACAACCGAAATGGGAGCCTCTGTCTGGAGCGGCTCGGTATTCTCGTCCGGGATGGGTGCTGCCTGCTCATTGACCGGTGGCCGCCCGGGTTCGGGCACGACTGGCTTTTGGCCTTCATGTTCGGGCACATTGGCCTCCAAGGTGGACTCTTGCTCCAGTTGATCGAGTATACACCGGGTGGTAGGGGAGCGGAAACGGAATTTTTCGGGACAGATCAGGAGACCGGATAGACCCTGACCTCGAGATGGCGCTGGCGGGGGCCGTCGAACTCGCAGAAATAGACCCCTTGCCAGGTTCCAAGCACCAGTCGCCCGTGTTCGACCATGATCTGCAGGGAGGGACCGAAAAGGCTGGCCTTGATATGGGCTGCCGAGTTTCCCTCGCCATGCCGGTAGTCACCCTTCCAGGGGATGGTTCGGTCGAGTCCGGCGAGGATGTCCCGCATCACATCGGGGTCGGCATTCTCGTTGATCGTGAGAGCCGCGGTCGTATGGGGATTGAAGAGGTAGCAGAAACCGCGATCGACCCCGGAGCCAGTCACAAGTCGCTGAATCTCGGCGGTCAGGTCCAGCATCTGGTCGCGGGAAGTGGTATTTATGGAGAGTCTCGTGTTCATCAAATAAATATAGTCACGAAAGCGGAAATTTTGGGCAGGGGACCCTGGCTCTCCGCACCGAGAACCCGGCCGGGTTTGACGGATCCGGGCCGTCCCGTGCAGTTCTTTGCTTGCCCCGGGAACGCTTTCACGGTAGACTGCCTGTATGGGACTTTCGGACAACGAGATCAGGGCGGCCAGGGAGAAACTCCGGCAGCAGTACGACAAACTGGCGGCGAGATACAGCCCGGCCATGTTCAATTACGCCCGGGTGGATGAGCGCTATATGCAGGCCCTGCGGGAGCGTCTGCCCGTCGAACACTTTTTAGCCACCGAGGTCCGGATTCTCAAGGACCTCGAAAAAAAGGCTGAAGAGAAATTCGCGCCGCCGCCTCCACCCTCAGGTCCGTCCAATGCCGACCGGATGCTCGAGGAATTCGCGCAACGGATCAGCGCCTGGGCGCCTCTCGAATTTTCGGACCGGGCCGATGAAGAGACACGCCGCCTGGCCGGTGCGCTCAGGGAATTCGAGGCGGAATGGGGGCGCGCCATTCCCGGCGTCCGTTTGCTTCCTCCCGGAACAGATGCTGCGAGACTGGCGGCGGCCGTGGCAGAACGGGCCCGGACCCGGCTCGAACCGTCCAGGAGTGGCGGGTATCCGCGAGCGCTGGATGATCTGGCCCTGGCCCTGGCCCGGCTGACCAGCGGAGAACGCGAGCGGGAGCGGCTCTGCAAGGAATACATCAAGGAAAGCGGATTCCTCTGCAACCTTGTTTCCGATCTGTTTCACGAACTGGCTGATACCGGATTCGAGGGTGGCTATGACTATCAAGCCGGAGCGGAAGCCGTGGATGCCATCATTCATGCCTTCAGACTGCGGGAGTTCCGGCTGGGCTCTCTCTGAGTTCAACCGATTGCCGAAGGCTCCATGAGCTTTTTTCCGTGTGTGGTGTATACTTTTTCGTGATTGATCAAGAGCAAACCAGAGCCTGGCCGGTCTGGTTTTCAAGAGAAAGGATATCCAGCGATGAAAAAGATCATGCTCCTTCTGCTTCTTGTCGTGTATACCGCCGTACCGCTTTCGTCGGCTCTTCCGCAACAATCCATCACCCGGGATTGTGCCGTATTCATCCAGATCGACAGAATCCCGGCTCTGATCGCCGAAATCGAGAGATACGCCATCTCCTTCGGGCTTGGGCTCTCTCCTGGTGACCTTTCCAAAAAGATTTCCGGCGGGATTTTCGGGCAGGACGGCTTCCCCGGAATCGACCTCAACAAACCGCTGGCTGTCTTCGTCCTCTACGACGGACAAAAGATGAGCGGCGGCGTTCTCATGGTGCCTGTCAGTGACCAGAATCTCTTTGCCAGCTTTGTCCTCTCGAAGATCCCGCTCGGCAATGCCAAGCTGCAGTATCGGGACAGGTATGCCCTGATTGCCACCGAGGCGAGCATCATGGACAAGTTTGTCCGCGGGCCCAAAAAACCGGTCACCCTTGTGCCCGGGGCACAGGTTTCCTTCTATATGGATATGGCTCTCTTCAAAGACGAGATCCAGAAAGCCGTCGAGATGCATGATACCCGAGGGGGCACCGAGGGAAAGATGATGCGCTCGATATTGCGCATCTACGCCGATGTGCTCCAGGAGATGAAGGGGATCACCTATGCGGTTTCCCTCGAATCGCGCGGGTTGGAGCTGGGCTATGCCATTGCTCTCACGGCTGGTGGAAAGATGGCCAGACTGATGGCGGCCACGCCCACTGGCAGCCCTGATCTGATGGCACGGATGCCGGCAGACAGCTATCTCGCTATTGGTTCCCGCATGAATCTTCAGGCGAGCTTGCCCTTTGTCGAGCCTGTCATGAGTACGTTCAACGAGGTCCAACCCGAATTGGGCACCATCCTCAAGGAGTTTTTCACGGATGCCGCACGTCTGTACGGAGACGACTACGCCATGGCGCTTGTTCCGAGCAAGGCTTCCGGTTTTACGGTTGTCGGAGCGGTCAAACAGGTGGGCGTGTCGACACAAGCCCTCTACATCAAGCTTGTGCAGCGGCTCAACGGCCTGCGGTTTGTCCGGCGAATCAAAGGGGAGGATGGGCGCTTTGGACTGGTCCATGAACGTTCTGTCGGGACTCTGGCCGGTGTTTCCTACGATACCATCCGTCTTGATTTTACCGATCCTGACGACACCAGCGAGGATACACGAAAGCAGGTCGGCTTGGTGCGGGAGATCCTCACCTGCCATGTTGCCAGTAAAAACGGTGTCGAGTATTGGGCGATGGGGACGGATGCCAAAAACAGGCTGGCCGCCATGCTGGACGGGAGAACTCCCGGTTTCAGGTCGTCCGAAGCCTGGCGGACGATGACGGCAACCTGGGGTGCCCATTCCAAAAACGGCTTGATGTATCTTTCCCTTCCCGGATTGATCAAGGAAGCCGTCGCTCTTGTCAAACGCCTCGAAGGTCCCGGGCCAAGGATTGCCGCGATCGAGAGATTCCTTGCCGGGTTGCCGCAGGATGGTGGCATCTTCATGATGACGCGCTACGCCAACAATTCCATGACGGTTCGTGGGTTGGTGACACGGAGCGAGATCCAGGCCATTGCCCAGTTTGTCCTCTTTGCCATGGGCATGGAGAAGTCGGCCATTGAGTGATCGCTGTCCATTGATTGTTGTTGCGGGGGCCCGCTGTCTGGGAGATGCCATCATGACACTCCCGGCCCTCGCCCGATTGCGGGCATCCCGAGAGGATGCCCGTTTTCTTCTGCTTGCGCCCGGCAGTCTGTCCGCCAGAGTGTATGTTCTCTCCGGACTTGTGGATCAGGCCGAGGTCGAGGTCCTTCCCGAAGGGAACGCCGGGATTGTACGGAGGATGTCCCGGCTTCGTCAGAGCCGTCCGGATGCCGTGGTCCTCTGGTCGGGCGGGTTTGTCTGGGCACTCGGCGCCCGATTGACAGGGGCGCCCATCCGGGCCGGATTGGCTTCCGACGGGAGAGCCTGGTTGTTGACACATGCCTTTCCGGAACAAGCGACGGATGTCCATCAGAGTCAGGTCT
>Ga0116158_10002503_pt1 | contig 16234 bp, 13 predicted proteins | sample AD_UKC052_MetaG_FD_89883 | JGI IMG/M metagenome (GOLD analysis project Ga0116158, IMG submission 89883) | Active sludge microbial communities of municipal wastewater-treating anaerobic digesters from USA - AD_UKC052_MetaG | ecosystem: Engineered > Bioreactor > Anaerobic > Digestate | place: USA... | reverse complement strand
GATTACGACTACGGCGCAAGCACCTCAATTCGGGAGGCAGTAAGCCAAACAAACTACTCGCAGCATTTCCAAAAACTGGATAAAAAGAGGTATTTTAAAACGATTGAAAAACGATTGTTCAACTTGATTGGCGATTTTCTTGACGACAAAAATATTGACTCGTCTGAGTTCAAAGAAAGAGAAACAAGCATTCTCAATCAAGGCGTGATTGTTACGGGAGGCAACCTAAGCGGCGAGAACATTACCGTTGGGAAAGGTTCAAAAGTCAACTTTGGCAAAAAGGAAAAATAAGTAGATGAAAAATAAAGGAATAATTGTAACGGGTGGTGAATTGAAAGCGACCAACATAATAGTTGGAGAAAATTCAACTATTAACAGTAACGACAATAAAAATAAAAAGGCTACCAAATTGTCGCCTGAAAAGTTGGCTCAATTCAACCATTGGAAAGTTGAATTGGCGAATGGCAACTTAAAAGAAGTAATTGCGTCCATGTTAGAGCATTTTAAGGTGCAAGAAGATAAACGAACCTTAAATGCGGTCATCATGCACTCGTCATCGCTAACCCAACTTGAAATGCAAGATAATCTAAATGTAATTTCTCACGAGCAAGCAAAAATTGACCGTGCAAAAATTACAAACTCTGTCTTGCAACTCATTGATAATGAGGGGTATAAATAAATCTGCCAACAACGCACTCCCGAAAATTCCGCCCAAAGCCCGCCCACAAAGCCAACGCAGGGCGGCACATTCGGGAGTGCCCACGTTAGCGGCAACAAGAAAAGATAAAAGACCCCGACGCACCGGCGCACCGAGGCGAATGAAATAAATAAATCGGGACGCCGACCGAGACATTTAAATAAATAAACCGAGACGCCGACCGAGGCGATATAAATATAAAAAACGGGACGCCGACCGAGGCGCAAGGGGCATAAACCCTGACGAAATCCCGGGAGTAGATTCGGCGGTTAGTCGCCTGAACCCCACCTTTTCCCAAAATCACAACCATTCTCCCGGTGCTTGCATCAACCATCCATCCTTCATCCCCGACAAAAGTCACCTTCCAAAGTGACGAACATCACTTCGTCCAAAATCTTCTCCCACCACCTTTGCGGAGTGAATATTCACTAACATAAAAATTTCAAAAATGAACGGTAAAAACAATATCGCAATCGGCTTCCTCACCATGGGTTTCTTCATGGCTTACGGGTTCCTGCTGATTTATCTTCGGGATTTTGCCCCCGACAAAGAGGCATGGGTGAACAGTTACTCCGTCGGAAAGCACTTCGAGTCCCGCTTGGCGCACGTACACGGCAACTTATTTGCTTTTCTCAATATCCTGATTGGCTACCTGTTGATGCACTTTAAGGCGCAATTGGCCAATGTCAAAACCATTTCGTGGTTGGCACTCACAGGGCTTTTGATGCCAATTGGCATTTTGTCGGAAGTCTATTTCGGCTTACCGCCCGCACTCGTGCTCGTCGGCGCTATTGCCATGACGGCTTCGGTGGTTTGGATGGGAGTTTCTTTTTTAAAAATTAAAAATCAGGATTTATGAAAAGTTCAAAAAATAAACAATTTGCCACAATCATTAAACTGCGGCACTTGACAAATGCAATTCAAACCAACTGGGAGATGCTTGGAAAAACCAAAGATTCTGTCAATAATCTTTTGGATGATGCCCGTACTATGTTGCTCGAAATGGGTACGGATTCTGGAAAAACGGCTTTTGAAGACGACTACCGGCAATTACAGCAAATAATCATACGGGTACAACAACAATTTGACATTTTTAAGCAATTTATTCAATCGGGAAAGACATCTGAACAAGATATAGAGCAGGCTTGGCGTGTGTTCAATGATGCAATCGGCTCAACAGCGAGCGTATTCGTCAATATTGCAAATTATCCTGAAAAGCATTTTGTTAATGCTGACGCTGCAACTAATTGGAAAGATGTCTGGAATGTCATTCAGTCCAATATACACATCGTTCAAGGTGTGGGCGAAGCCGCATACATTAAGGTGAAAATGATGCAAAACTTCCAAAAAGTAGAATCAGAAATTTTGTTGAATACAATTGCCAAGTATGTTCCTCCTTCCTTCAATCTTTTGGAAGCCAATAAATACAGAGCGGAATACCTCCAAGCCGTAAAGGAGATTGAAGAAGAGGCTAATAAAAATGATAATCTTTGGGATAGATTTTTAAATTTTTTGGCTGGAAACATTCCTTTCAAACAAACTCCCGAAGAGCGGGTGATGATGCGTCGTTGGCTCGAAGGGGAGCGTGGTGAACTTTAAAATAAATTAAAATAATGAGCAACTTAAATGCAATCGGCTTGAACGAAGCCGCAACCCAAAAACTGGCCGAAAAACTCAATGTTTTATTGGCGAATTATTCCATTTTTTATCAAAATACCCGTGGCTTTCATTGGAACATCAAAGGGGAAAAATTCTTTGAACTGCACCTCAAATTTGAGGAACTCTACAACGACCTCTTGCTGAAAATTGACGAAGTGGCTGAACGTATTTTGACCTTGGGCTTTACCCCCGAGCACAATTATTCAAAGTACGCAAAACATTCGGCTATCAAGGAAAGCGAAAAAATATCCGACGGTATTGAGGCGGTGCGCCAGATTCTGGATTCCTTTAAATCGGTCATCATTTTACAACGGGAAATTTTGAGCATCTCCGCTGATGCCAACGACGAAGGCACCAATGCCCTGATGAGCGATTACATTCGTTTTCAGGAAAAACAGGTGTGGATGTATTCTGCTTTTTTGAAAAATTAATCTTTGAACAATATGCTTTCAAATACCATCACCGACCGCCAATTAGAAATCATCGAAGCGGCGGGTAAAATCCTGACTGTTTCAGGCGTCGTCGGACTGACTATCAAGAACCTGGCTAAGGAAATGGGCTTTTCGGAAAGCGCCATTTACCGCCATTTCGACAGCAAAGAAGCAATCGTAGTCGCTATGTTGGGATATTTGGCGGAAGACTTGGACAAAAGATTGCAAAAAGCCATTTCCAACCACAAAAACCCCTTGGAAAACCTGGAAAGCATTTTCCTCAACCAGTTTGCTTTTTTTGCCAAGTACCCGCATTTCGTGGTCGCCGTTTTTTCGGACGGACTACTGGAAGCCAGCCAAAACATCAATGCTGCCATCTTCCGCATTATGCAGGTAAAAATGAAGCATTTAATGCCAGTTGTCATGCAGGGGCAACAGCAGGGATTTTTTACCAATGCAATTACCACAGAGGAACTGACGCACATCATCATGGGCAGTTTTCGCTTGCAAATGTTCAAATGGCGTATTGCCAATTTTCAGTTTGACATTGAACAGCAGGGAAAAAACATGCTCCATGCTATTTCAACACTCATCAAAAATTAAATTTCAAGCATGAAAATTACACTCGTTTTATCCGTTTTTTCGCTTTTCATTGCGAGTTGCGCCATGAATAAAAATCCGTCAAACGGCAGTTTCAACAATTTAAACAATCGTACAATGACCAACATCAGTTCCATGCACGAGGCCACCAAACCCGTCTCCGCTAAACCGTTTTTCAAGGGGCAGGAAGGCACAGTCGCTGCCTTGCAAATCCAGAAGGACGGGCTGCTCGACAAACACATTACCAAAGTAGAGGCACTCTTGGTCTGTGTGGCGGGCGAAGTTGTTTTTGAAAACGAAAAAGGCTTCAAGCAAACCCTCACCAATGGCGATTACATCAAAATCGAACCCATGGTAACGCATTGGATTAAAGGAGTACAGGACAGCCAACTCTTGCTCATCAAGTAAAAAATTTGCTCAATGAAGTTAGTGAATATTCACCTACCCAAATTCATGATTTGGTTTGCGGTTGCTTTTGTGGCACAAAACGCCGTTCAAGCGCAGACCATGACCTTGTCGCTATGCGTCGAAACGGCTTTGCTCAACAATAAAAACCTGCAAGTCGGCAGGAACAACCAGGACCTCAGCCAACTCAAACAACAGGAAGCAAGGGCGATGCTTTTGCCCAAGGCAACGGCATCGGCTGACTATAAATTTTTCACGAACCTACCTTACCAACTCTTGCCCCTGTCGGTGTTCAACGGTCCCGAAGGGCAGTACAAGGAGGCGCAATTCGGCGTGCCGCACAATCTCGGCATCAATGTCCAGTTGGCTATGCCGCTCTACAATCCGCAAATCAGGGGCGGCATAAATGCCACAGAAATCGCAAGTGAACTGAGCAATTTGCAGGTTGAAAAAAGCGAGGAGCAGGTCATTTTCGAGGTGACTAACCTTTATTACAATGCCCAGATTTTGCAGCACCAACTCCTTTTTGTAGACTCCAATTTGGTCAACACCAGTCGCCTTCTCGCCAATATGAAATTGTTGCGGGCGCAGGGATTGGCAAAGGGCACGGACGTGGTCAAAATCGAACTGCAACAAGCGCAACTGCAAACCCAACGCTCACAACTGGACAGCAAATCGGCGCAGGTGCTCAACAGTTTGAAGTTTTTCATGGGCAAAGATTTGGAGGTGCCTTTGGCGGTGCAAACAGCGATTTTGCAGGGCGAAAAAAACGAATATCCTGTTTCCCAGTCGGTGGATGCCCGCATCGTACAGACCCAAAGCCGACTGTTGGCCAACGAGTTGAACACGGTCAAAAAATCCAGGTTGCCGAGTGTTTCGTTGGTCGCCAATTATGGTCTGACTGGTTTTGGTTATTTCAAACAGCCAGAACCGTTCTTCAAGGTTTTCCCTATTGGCTTCATCGGCGCACAAGCGACCTACCCGCTCTGGAACAAAACAACTCGCTACCAAATCACCCAAAAAGAGGCTGAATTGCAAAGCAACCGGTTGCAATCAGCAAACGTGCAGGCGCAAAACGAACTGATGCTCGCCAACGCCATTTTGCAAAAAAATGCCGCCGCCGCCAACCTCCCCGCTTCCTCACAGCAAATTGAGTGGGCAAAATCGGTCTATCAGCAAACGCTCCTGCAACAGCAACAGGGCACGGCAACGCTGACTGATATTTTGTTGGCAGACAACGCCTTGCGGGAAGCCCAACAAAACTACCTCAACCTTCTCGTGGACTACCTGAAAGCCGATTTGGAACTCAAAAAAGCATCCGGTTCAATCAAAAATTAAACGATGAAAAAAATACTTTCCTACTTGATACCCGCCGTCATTTTGATTGGAATTTTTGGCGGCATTGCGTTCAAATTGAAAAAAAACAAAGCGGTTTCAGCGGAACGGGTATATCACAACGAACCCACCGAAACGCCCGTGCCCAACGGCAAATCGGTGGAACCTGTGCCACCAGCCGCAACGGGCGACCTGCAATTCACGGGCGTTTTTGAACCAAACCGGGAGACCAAAATCAGCGCAGAGGTGCAGGGCAAAATCAACCAAATCATGGTGGATGCGGGCAGCGTCGTGGGCAAGGGGCAGACTTTGGTACAGTTGGACAATTCCCTGTTGCAATTGCAATTGCAATCGGTGGACGTGCAAATCGAGGGCCTCACGGCGGATGTGAACCGCTATTCCATTTTGGCGAAAGCCGATGCGGTGCAGGGTGTCCAATTGGAAAAAGCCCAATTGGGCTTGAAATCTGCCCAAGTGCAGCGGGCGACCATCGAGGAGCAAATCCATAAAACGACCATTAAATCGCCGTTTAACGGGGTCGTTTTCGCCAAATTGAGCGAGGAAGGAGGCTTTGCAGCGCCAGGCGTTCCGCTATTACACATACTCGACATTGGGCAGTTGAAATTCACGGTCAATGTGCCTGAAAAGGATTTGAAATATTTCAAATTAGGGCAAAGCCATAAAGTCATTGCCGATGTTTTTCCCGACAAAACGCTTTCTGGAAAAGTAACCCTAATTGCCAGCAAAGCCAACGTGGGCAACAGTTTTCCTGTGCAATTCACGGTAAAAAACCTCCCAAACCATGCGCTGCGGGCGGGAATGTTTGGCAAAATCACCTTACCAAACCAAAACTAATCGGCTATGAACCTTACTGAAATTTCCATCAATCGCCCATCGCTCATCATCGTTTTATTCAGCGTATTTGCCCTGCTCGGCATCATTGGCTACAAAAATTTGAGTTACGAATTGATGCCCGATTTTAACCAACCCGTCGTCGTCATTCGCACGGGCTACCCTGGGGCAGCACCGGACGAAGTGGAAACTTCGGTTTCCCGAAAAATCGAAGATGCCTTGTCCAACCTCGAAGGCGTGGACTATTTGGTGACGAAATCATTGCCCAATGCCTCCGTCATCATCGCCAACCTCAATTACGGCACCGACCTCGACCAAGCCATGCAGGATGCCCAACGGTATATTGACAATATCCGGAAAGACTTGCCCACCGATATTTTAAGCCCCGTCATGAGCAAGGTATCGCCCAATGACTTGCCGATTATGTCGGTGAGCGCAACCAGCGAACTGCCCGCACCGGTTTTTTATCAAAAAATGAAGGATGAGTATTTGCCGCAAATTCAACAACTGAAAGGTGTGGCGGAAATCACGCTATTGGGCGGAGAAGAGCGGGAAATAAAGGTGAAGGTCAATAAGGAAAAACTGAAATTGTACAAAATCTCCTTGTCGCAAGTGGTGGAGGCCATCAATCGTGCAGGTTTGGATTTGCCTGCAGGAAATGTACAGACCGATACGGAGACAAATTCGGTGCGCCTGGTCGGCAAGTTCAACACGCTTGACCACATCCGAAACGTGCAGGTTGCCATGCACATACCCAACAGCCCGATTTATGTGAGGGACGTGGCGGAAGTCATGGACGGCATTCGGGAAGTAACTTCGGTGAGCCGTTTCAATGGCAAAAACGGCATTGGGCTTTTGCTCAAAAAACAGGGCGATGCCAATGCGGTGAACGTCTCGAAAGCCGTGCGCAGCACCTTTGAAAAGATAGAAAAACAGAACGCCGGGGACAAAACAAAATTCATCATTGCCGACGACAGCACCGACAACACCATTGCCGCAGTTGACAGCGTGGTGGTGGATTTGATTTTGGCGGTCATTCTCGTGTCATTGGTAATGCTCTTGTTTTTGCGGAGTTTCAGAAATTCATTTATTGTCATTGTGGCTATTCCAACCTCTTTGATTACGGCGTTTGCCATGATGTGGATTTTGAATTACACGCTCAACCTAATGACGCTTTTAGCCATGTCGCTCATTATCGGCATCCTCGTGGACGATGCGGTGGTGGTTTTGGAAAACATCCAGCGCCACTTGGACATGGGCAAGGAAAAGCGCAAAGCCGCCTTCGACGGGCGCATGGAAATAGGATTTTCAGCCTTGTCCATTACGCTGGTGGACGTGGTAGTCTTTTTGCCGATTTTGTTTTTGCAGGTGTTTGTGGCGGATATGTTGAAACAGTTTTCGGTGGTGGTCATCACCTCCACGCTGACGAGTTTGCTGGTCGGTTTTACGCTCACGCCGTGGCTCGCATCCCGCATCGGCAAAAAAGAGGACTTGCAGCCGACCAACCTTTTCAACCGCTTTTTGATTGGTTTTGAAAAAATGTTGGACAAATTTATTGAATGGTATGGCCGAAAATTGAACTGGGTTTTAAATCACAAGTTGATATTTACGGGCATCGTGCTCCTTCTTTTTGCGATGACATTGGGCATTATGCGGCAGGGCATTATCGGAAAAGAACTGATTTCGACGGGCGACCAGGGGAAGTTCCGTTTTGCTTTGGAATTTGAAAAAAGCACCTCAATTCAGCGCAACGATGCCGTTTCGGGAGCAATTGAAAAACATATTTTGGCGCAGCCAGAAGTCAAAACCCTGTTCAGCAACGTGGGCGGGCCAAGCACAGGCATCGGCAGTCTGGGAGTAGGTGTGGCCTATAAAAGCGAGTTCACCGTGCAGTTGAAAGGCAAAAAAGAACTCAACAACCTGCGCACCGAGGATTTTATGCTCCGTTTGCGGCGGGGCCTGCAAAAACAGTATCCCGACATCCGTTTTTCTATGGCGACGCTGGGTTTGGTGCCTCGCTCGGCGCCCGTGGAAATGACGTTGAGCGGCAGCGATTCACGACAGGTCATGGAAACCGGGAAGGTGCTGAAAGATGTGGTGCAGCGCATCCCCGGAGCGGACAATGTGCAACTTTCGGTGGAAGAAGGCAGCCCCGAATACCAGGTGCTGCCCGACAAAGACCGAATGCAACGACTTGGCTTGAACACCGCCTACACGGGGCAAAACCTGCGCATTGCCTTTACGGGAAATGACGATGCCACGCTGACGGAAAACGGAACCGAATACCCGGTACGGGTTCGGCTCGCCGATTTCGACCGCCGCAATTACGAGGACGTAAGCCGCCTGAACATCCTTAACCCGATGGGTTTTCCCGTGCAGGTGGCGCAATTTGCGGAGGTGGTCAAAGGCCGCACGCCCTCGCTTTTGGAGCGCAAAGACCGCCAGCCCGCCGTCACGCTCACCGCCGATGCCTTGGGCAGGCCATCTGGCACGGTGGCAGACGAGGTAGTGGCTTACTTGAAAAAAAATCCCTTGCCCGAAGGCATGAGCCTCACTTGGGGCAGCGACATCAAGCGGCAGAACGATAGTTTCGGGGCATTGGGCGGGGTGTTGGCGATTTCATTTTTGTTGATTTACCTGATTATGGTCGCCCTTTACGATAGTTTTGTCTATCCGTTCGTGGCCTTGTTTTCCATACCCGTCGCAGCGATTGGGGCGTTTTTGGCCCTGAATTTATCGTTGAGCAACCTGAGTTTGTTCGCCCTCTTGGGCTTGATTATGCTCATGGGCTTGGTGACGAAAAACGCCATTCTGATTGTCGATTTCACCAACCAACTCAAAGCCGAAGGGCTGCACTACCGGGATGCGCTCGTTCAAGCGGGCAAGGAACGGATGCGCCCGATTTTGATGACCACGTTGGCAATGGCTATCGGAATGTTGCCCATCGCCTTGGCCAAAGGCACCGCCAGCGAATGGAAAAACGGACTGGCTTGGGTCATTATCGGTGGCTTGCTTTCTTCATTGATTTTGACGGTGTTTCTGGTGCCGATGATGTATTATTTGGTGGATAGGGTGAAGGAGCGGGTTGGGGGGAGAATGAAAGCGGGGATGAAAAAATAATAAATGCCGCTAACAAAGCACTCCCGACCATGCCGCCCAAGCCCAACCCACAAGGCCAACGCAGGGCGGCACGGGCGGGAGTGCAGCCGTTCTTCACAATAAAAACACATAAAAAATGAAAAATTATATAATTATCATTTTTTTACTTTTCGTCACACGATTGCTTAGTCAACCCACTTGTGGCATCATGTCAGATACCACAAATAGTTATGCTAATATTAATTTTGAAGACAGAAGAGATTATTGCATTTTATTAGACAAAGGCCAAATATTGAGAATGCCTATTGTTTTTCATATTGTATCTACTGATCCTGAGTTAATTACGGACGAAATTATCTTTGAACAATTAGATATTCTTAATAAGGCTTTTAGAAGGAATAATAAGACCTCAGACAACGTACCTCTTGAATTTGCTCATTTAAGAGCAGATACTGGAATTGAGTTTTGCTTTACAACCCAAACCCCAAGTGGAGAAACTAAAATTTCTATTACAAGAACCAAAGTAAGTAAGCCATATTTTGATTGGCAATCTGACGCCCTAAGTGAACAAAATGCTCTATTTAATGCTGCGCCACTCTGGCCAACCAATAATTTTATAAATATTTATATTTCGTATTTCGAGAGTGTGCCTAGGAGTTCTGAATTCGTAAGCGTTGGTTTTGCATATCCAGATGTTGTCTTCCCAATATCTGATCGTGCATTTGTAGCAATTGATATTAGAACCCTGCCAAAACTACCTAGAAGCCTTAACTCTGAGAAATCCTTTTTTGGGAAGGAGCCTGGCGATGTACTCATACATGAAATAGGACATTATTTGCGTTTACCACATACATTCGGGAATCGAGATTTTAGTTGTGACGATGATGATGGAATTTCAGATACCCCACGTCATAAGGGACCAAGTAATTCCGAAGATTGCCCAAGCCATCCTCATCCTTATGGGTGTGACAGTTTGAATAAGAATATTATGTTTATGAATTATATGGATTATAGCCCATGTAGAAATATCTTCACAAAAGATCAGGCAACAAAAATGCGTTGTGAAATTCTTTCAGATAATAGGTTGACATCTGTTGCTAATTATTCCAATTCAATGTGTATCAGCCTTCGGAATTTCAATTCTTGTGGTAGTTACTTATTTGGTGATATAAATACTCAACCAGTAGAGTATGAGATTCCTACACCTTTGCAAAAGCAAAAAATTAAGGTAACCTGGGGCGGATTAATTGCATATCTACCTAATTCAACACCCGCCAATATTGACGGATCAAATTTGTATATAAGATATAAAAAATTCAAATCAAGCAATTGGAAAGAGAAGCAATTGCCTCCTGGAAAAAACGAAGTCATTCTTGAAAAATTAGATGCTAATTCAATTTATGATTATTACCTAGTTAAGAAATGTGGGGGATACAAAAGCACTAAATCCATAAAAAAATCGTTCAAAACATATGGAATAATAGGTGAACGTAGAAATTGAAATATGAAGAACACAGCATCTACGTCTATTTGCGGCATAGCCAACCCGCAAGTCCAATGCAGCCGCAAACGGCTTAGATGCTCAAGTTCTCAACAACTAAAAATGAAAAAATTCGTATGCTTAAAGATGGCTTTAAAGATTTGGTAAATCAGTGCCTTGTATCAAGAAATTTAATAGGTAGTGGAAATCCTAACTCGCAAATTTTGTTTGTCGGAAAAGAGGGTTCTAATCAACAGGATGGAAGAGAAAAAAATATTAATGACAACCTTGATTCCTGGAAAAATCAAATGTTAAGAGATGAACCCCCGATATTCAGTTATTCTATTAAGCAATTTAGAACTGGTCACACTTGGCGTAAATATCAGAAACTGCATGACTATATTTTTGAAAATACAGATAAGCAAGGTGTAGTTTTTGAAAATAATATTTTTACAACTGAAATTAATGAAACCCCTTTCAAACGTACAGGCGATGCACAGAAGGGAGTAAATTTCACAGAGGATGTCATAGATAGAAAATCTACCTTCTTCAAATTTGAATTTATTCAAAATTTTAATGTAGTAGTCCTTGCTTGCTCTAACTATATCCAAAACATAGGTATAGGAGGAGAATGGGAAATAAATTCAATTTTTGGAGTAAAATGGGAGAAAGAATATAATACAGAACATAACGGCAAAAAGTACCGATTCGACACACACTACAATGAAAATAAAACCAAATTAGTCATTCATTGTAGGCAATTAAGCGGTTCAACACCTGAAAAATATCTGCAAGATATGGGTACAATCATTCGAGAGTTCATCCAATTCTCTAAAATATAAAGTTTTCAGCCTTGCATGGTGTTCCGGATCCCTCGCCTGCCCTGGTCTTGCCCCGTATAACCAATGCCCAAGCGCCGCTCTTGGTGTTTTTTTCACCAAGAGCAAACGTACAGCAGAATGTCCCCCATTCGAGCCCACTCGCCAAGTCTCCTTTCCTGATAAAACTACTACTTAATATCGGCATTTATACCGGATATATATACACTTGTTGCACTATTAATCCAGACACCTTCATATGCGCTTCGATTTTCAATACAGGTATACGAGTTTATATTTCACCACCGCCACAGTCAAAGACTGGAAGCACCTGCTGAAACCGGATAAATACAAACAGATTATTACGGATTCGCTAACGTTTCTGGTAGCCGAAAAAAGCATTTCGGTGTATGCTTTTGTGATAATGCCCAATCACTTTCACTGGATCTGGCAAATGCAGGGAGAAACGGAATTGGCGCATGTGCAGATGCGGTTGATGAAATTCGTTGCACAACAAATCAAGATCGATCTGATGTTGCATCACCCTGCGGTGTTGGAAAGATTCAAGGTGACACGCAGGGATCGGCTTTATCAGTTTTTTAAGGAAAAGCCGTTGTCCGTTGCATTGTACCGGGACGAGGTAGTGTGGCAAAAGATGGAATATATACACCGCAACCCTGTTCAACCCAAGTGGCGGCTGGCGCCTTCCCCTGAGGCTTATCTGTTTTCATCGGCAGGCTTTTATGCAGGCCAGGTAAACCAGTGGCCGTTTTTGACGCATTTCTGGTATGGAGATGATTGGCGGGATTCTGCGCAGACGTGCTGCTGATTGATAAGAAGGCGCTGTTTATAGAGGAGCGGCTCGGTGTACTTTTGCTCTTGGTGAAAAAAACACCAAGAGCGGCGCTTGGGCGTTTGTTGAAGGGAAAGAGGAACACTAAGTGAGGCGGAGTAGTTTTGACCGTCATTTACGTTCCCAACCTAAACGAAGCAGTCTCCTTCATCTTCGTTCCAGTCGCTTTGACCGTCATAGCAGTAGTTTTGACCTTCGTTTAGGTCCCCAACCTAAACGAAGCAGTCGCCTTGACCTTCGTTCCAGTAATTTTGACCGCTATAGCAGTAGTGTTGACCTTCGTTTAGGTTCCCGACCTAAACGAAGCAGTCGCATTGACCTTCGTTCCAGTCGCTTTGACCACCATAGCAATAGTTTTGACCTTCGTTTACGTTCCCGACCTAAACGAAGCAGTCGCTTTGACCTTTATTCCAGTGGATTTGACCAAAGGCAAGCGAAGCGCCTATAAATACCCGCATATATTCTTCCCTGGTGAAATCCTGGCGACTTATCCTTGACCGGGCATTACTTCCGCAAGGATGCTCCGTAATAGCGCAATGCGAAGGATAAGCCTGATGTTACAGCGAGGGAACAACTATGGGCGTTTGTGATTGCGTAAACGCTACTTTCTGTTTTCAAATTGGTGTAAAAAAAATGCCTGAATTTTAAAACGGGTCCCGCCCCCCTTTCGTATTTTATAAACAGGGGTCAAGCAGCCCTATCCACTACTTCACTATATAAACCCCTCCCCTATTTCCCCTTCCATTTCTCCATCTGTTCGAGCATTTGTTTCAACGTCAACTGCTCCACCGTTTCAGAGGGATACCTGTTGCCAACGTATTTTGAAATGGAGAAGCCCCCGCCGGATTCATATATTGAAAAACCGGTCAAATGGCCCTCGCCATCGTTTTCAAGGGTGGCAATAGTTTTGAAGGCGGGTTTTGCATCGGGCCCCAGGTAAAGATGGTATTCCGTTCTGCCTTTTTTGCTTCCGAAATCGTTTAAAAATGCATCGAAGTTCAGGGGCCAGGGAATGTCGAATTGCGCCCAGGATTTTCGGACAACGGTGAGCGGGCTGTTTTTCACAGATGTTTCAATGACGATCGAATCCCCTTTGCTAAATTGGGCCATGCCCCATCGCCTTTTTTCAGGTTGGGTGTGTTCTTCCGGACGGAAATACCCTGCTTTCAGTTTATCCGCTTCAAAGACGATGTGTCCAACATGGATGCTTTTATCTGTAGAAAAAATATCGGTTGTGCCGCTGTCGTATTTCTTTGTGAATACAGTCTTTTCCAAAATACGCCCAGTCAGAGCGAACATCGTGGCCATGTCGCCTGAATATTTTACGATGCCGAGCGTGTCGTTGGAATAAGGCGCCCGGACGACTGTTATGGTGCGTTCGCCATTTGAATAAAAATACTTGCTGAAAGGCTGTTTTTCATCTTTAGTAAAACCTGAAAAAGGAACGCCGTTTCGTGTTTCAAGATCCTTGTAGCCTTCAATAAACTCGAATTTGTCTCCTGTCGGCGCTCCGTCTTCCATACGGACAAAGGTTTTTTGATAACTGGGCCCACCCTTGATCTCATGCCAGCCGCTCCATGCTTTACCCTCCCGAAATTGGGCGACGAACGGTCTTTTGTTTAAAACCGTTACCGTTTCGCCGTCTAATTTGCCGGCGCGGTAAGTTTCTGTTTTAGCCGCGTCGCCCCCAAAATCACGGGCAAAATACTTGATCTGTCCGTCCAGTAAGCCGTTTTTGTATTGCTCCTGGCGGTTGGCTTCTGCGAAATCGCCCTCAAACGGCTTGTTGTCTTTATAAACTCCGGTGAGATAAAACGTGTCCACTTTATTGTCCCTGTACTTTGTCCAGGAGAACCGCGCCATGCCCTCGCGCTTTCCGTTGACAAATGGCATGGTCGCCTGCACAGGATAAAAAAACAGGATGGCAGTGCCGTTTTTCAAACTGTCGCGGTATTCATAAATTCCATGACTGCCATTCACTTCGCCCTCGATAAAACGGCCTTCATAAGGCAGCCCGTTTTTGTAAATGCCCCGGGCTACGATTTTGCCATTTTTATAAAAAACGGTTTCCCCGTCCAGTTTGCCGTCGGCATATTGTTCCGTTCTGACCGGCTTGCCGTCGGAACCCAGGATTTCAGAAACACCGTGTTTTTGACCGTTTTGATAGGACGAAATGAAATTTTTGTCCCGGAAACGTCCGGCAAAACGTTTTCCATCGCGCATTTCACCTTCAAAAACCTGGCGGCCATCCCGGTCAAACTCTTTTGTGAAGCCGTTTTTTGGCACCTCGATACGCTGCACGATGTATGTGTCCGGGTGGAAATAGGTAGTTTCGACAAGATTGCCCGTTTCGTAGCGCACCGAAATACGCTGGTTTCCTCTTTTAGCAAAAGTGCCCTCGTACATTTTACCCTCGCGATAGGTGCCCTTCGTTTGATAAAGCCCATTCTGGGAACGAAAAGTAGCCTCGCCGTCGGGTTCGTCATTATTGAAACGGGTCATTGATTCGAGCGTCCCATCCTCGAAAAAGGTTTGGCAAACGCCTGTTTTTTTGCCTTCGACATAATCGCAGAGTTCCCGGTTGCGAAAAATCCGCCCTGAAAAAGGCCTGTCATCTTGCCAAATGCCCGTCGAAGTGATGGAACCATCCGGTCCGAAATAGCGGGTTTCGCCATTTTCCCGTCCATCGAGCATTTCGACGTCGAACAGTTTTTTGCCAAAATTTTTGGTAAAATGGGTGTTCCGGCCTGTGTTTGCTCCATCCAGATAAGTCATGATCTCCAGTCCCACGACATGAAGTCCATTAAAAGGCAGGTCATTTTTATAGGTACATTCGGCGATCATAGAGCCTTTTGGGTCAAAAAATCGGGCATGGATCGGTTTACCTTTCTCCATGACGGCAATTTTGGAGATGAGGGCAGGTTCGTAAAAATCGAACATGTTATCGCTACCCGAAAACTCCACGAAAGTGCCGTCGAGCGGTTTTTTATAACTGTTGTCGAAAGTGCAGGAGCCTATTTTTTTACCTTTTTCATCCCAGAATTCTGCGAAAACAGTTTTAAACAACCCGTCGCCCAACTTTGCTTTCATGGCAATTTTACCGTTCGGGTACAGTTTGATTTCCTCGATCGCCTTGCCTTTTTTGTATTTTAAGTAAGCATTGGGATTGAAATGATTGTAGCACATCACGTGCGGGCGTATGCCGCTGACCATGGTGTCACTTTTGAAAACGGCTTTTGAAAAAACGGAACCGTCGGCATTGTAAAACGTTGCCTTGCCGTTTTTGAGTTGTTTTTCGCAAAAAAGACGGCAAGAGCGGCGCTTTTTGTCGTCAAAAAAAGAAATCCAGCCCGATTCATAGGTTTTGTGTTCGCACACACTTTCCAGGCGCCCGTTTTCAAAATATTTAAAAACGGAGTCCACCATGTGTTCTGCATCCGGCATGTCCGACCAACCGTGCATTTGCGGATTGCCGTTCATAAAAAAATCCTGAACGTGCCACTTTTTGCGCTGGGCATCAAACCTGGTAAAACGGAAATACCGCGCCTTTGCTTTTTCTACGGGTTTGAACTTCACGTCGAGCCAGATGGTGTCCGGTTGCTGAGCAAAGACCGGAATGGTGGCTGTCAACCAAAAGAACAGCGATAATGCGAGGAGATGGCGGATTTCTGTAAGGAAGCGTTTATGATTCATGTTGCTTAAATTGGATGTTGAGCAAATGTATGAATCACATTTCACATGCTCTAAACAGGAGTCATGTTTGACCGTCGTTGTTCTATTACAGGCAAAATAGATACCGCAATAAATCCCCCCTACCGAAGAACATTACTCAGCGCCGGAACAGAAGCGATGTGATGCAGAATTCCTTCAAGCACCCCTTTGGCAAGGTTCTGTTTGGTGAAATAAATAAGTTTGTGTTTCCGCAACCGCTCCAGTTCCGGGCTGTAATTGGCTACAACGATCCCGTTGGCTTTCCCTTTGAGCATGTCTTCGTCGTTGCCGCTG
>Ga0116158_10002502_pt1 | contig 16237 bp, 11 predicted proteins | sample AD_UKC052_MetaG_FD_89883 | JGI IMG/M metagenome (GOLD analysis project Ga0116158, IMG submission 89883) | Active sludge microbial communities of municipal wastewater-treating anaerobic digesters from USA - AD_UKC052_MetaG | ecosystem: Engineered > Bioreactor > Anaerobic > Digestate | place: USA... | reverse complement strand
CCTCGATCAGACGCTACGCTTTCGCGTTCTGCTTCAGTCCCTTTTCGCGTCAACAGCGACGCGATGCGTGCGAATAAGAACGCTGCCATTTCTTCTTTTGCGCTTTGCGGTGTCGACCATATCAATCGAGCGCCACGTGCAGTTGAAGATTCTGCGCGCGCTGCAGTAGCTCAGTCAGCGTCTCAACTTTCTCGATCGCCTCGAACACTCCATGGCGCGCGGCTTCACCACGGTACACACCGACGTCGACACAGGTAGTGCGTTCGCGAACTTCAGCCATTCGTGCAGCTGGCGTGTATCCGGCTTCGTCCAAGAAGCCCGCCTGCATTACTGCAAGTTTGAGGTTGGTAAATAGGTCGACCAGTCTTCGAAGTTGTTCGGCATTCAGCGCCAGCGTCGCCGACTGGTACGCCTCGTTAAGTATCGATTCAACATCATCGGATTTCTCGCGGTAGCCGGCCAATGCCCAAAGCTCACGCGCCAGATCAAATGCATCCAGAATCTGGTGATGCGTTTCGACAACCGCATCGCTGCTGTCGTCCGGCGCCCCTTTCCACGCAGGGTCGATGAAGTAAACGGTTTGTTTGCTCATGATCTCAAACTTCAAAAAGCGTGCGTTGTCGCCATTCAATTTCACGCGCCATGCTCGACCTCACGCGATGTCGTGCTCAGAAATATAGGGGCTTAGTTCAGGCAAATCACGCACGAGAAGTTGGAGCCAATGTTGGATCTGCGTTCCTTTTACCCATTTGAATCGTAGCCAGCTGTGCTCAATTCCTATCAGACGACATGACTCCGTCGACCAAACGCCATCTGCGTTTACGTTGACGGACCATATACCACCGCCGCTCATTCCAGGTGCTGCAACGGGGGGTGCTGGGGATCCATCCGACTTTGTGATGTCTTCATTTGGAAACGGCAGGTAGATGTCACGGCTAACAATTAGTTCAGGCATGTCGGCGGTATCTAACGTTGTAGAACCGTAGCAAAGCGGCTGAACGGCCAACAACATCTTGGCGTCATCCACGTCAACAAACTGACGAGGAAAACCGTGAACCACCGCTATATCTTGCCCAACATGATGGCAGAACGAACGAAGTTTTGAAATTGGAATGAAGTAGCGATCCATTTCGCCAACAACATCCGCATCGAGTTCCAGCCAGCCAACATCGAGCGTAGAATCCTCTCCTCGTCCCAATATACGTGGCGTCCAGTCCTGGCGTTCAAGTCGGCTCACGATGAGCAGATTCTCGTTGCTGTACGGAGAAATTACATGCTCTGCAGTCGCAACAAAAAATCGGCCTCCAATTTCGATGCACGTACCTGAACCAATGGCATGAGGCCGACCGTTTTCCATTCCAACAAGAGCGACGCTAATTCTCTGCAAATATGCAAGCACAACGTTGTTTACGTGTCCGAAGATCGTGTGCTGCCTGTTCATGAAAAAAGGTTCTCACAACGGGCTGACAGTTGCGAAAGTCAAGTTGGCACATAGCGCCGCGTCAGTCAGTCAGTTTTCTAGATCAAACGATTTTGAGCAACGGACATCCTCGGCTGTCCCTTCTTTACGATTGAAGCTGCTAGGGTAGTCGACGGGATTTCATGGCGACAGAAAGCAGAGCGTTTCTCATTTTTCGTCGGTGGTTGTCGGTTTTGTCGATTGCGCTGATGGCGTTTTTGGCAACGGTGTTGGTCTGGTGGACGCAGCGCGCGCGCTTTAACGCAACGAGCACACCTCCAAGCTGGTTGATCGTAGTTGTGTTTGTTGCGGGTATCTTGGCACTTGCGTTCAAGCATGGCTGGTCGCGCTTCTTAGCTGGAACAGGGCTAAAGCATGGCTACCTGTTCCCGCCAACTTGGTTCGGCGTTAGTTTTGGTATTTCGGCAACGTTCGCATTGGTGTGGTTTAGTACTAAAGCGAGGGCGACACTCGAAATAGTTATCTGGGACATAAGTCCACTGGGAAATATTGCTTGGATTTGTGCTGGCTTACCGATGGGTATCGCAGCCATCTCGTTCGCGGTTCATCATTTCACCTTCGCGCAACGCGGCAACAAAGACTACGAAGCCAAGACCGACGAAGCCAAGACCCACGAAGCCAACGCCGACAAAGCCAACGCTGACAAAGCCAAGGCCGATAAAGACAAGGCCTGGTTGCAGACTGATGCGCCCATAAGCGACGCAGCTGATGATCGATATGATTTTGGTGACATGGCACGACGTATCGGTGCACGGCTCCTAAAAGAACCGCCTCCGGCTCAGGCGATCCTCGGCGGGCTTGGCTCAGGCAAAACAAGTTTGCGAGGTTTGACGCAGCAGTATGTGAAATCGCGCCCGCACAAGCGGCGTATCGAGTTTGTAAATATCGAGCTTTGGCCTTACGAAACACCAGATGCCGCAGTCCAAGGAATCTTGCGCCAGTTGACGAGAGCCCTAGCGAAGGAAATAGACACAGCTCGTCTCGATGGATTGCCGAACGCCTATCTCGACGCTATCACCAAAACTAGTGGCCTCAGCAATATTCTACCGCAGGCGGCTTCACGCGCTCGCACACCGGCTTCTGTGCTGGATGAAATCGATGCGATGGCGAAAATCATCGGCCGGCGCTACGTGCTTTGGGTTGAAGACCTCGAACGTTTCGCGTTTGGAGATCCAGCCTCAGAGAAAGACGACGCATCGGAGTTAAGTAGACTTGCGCCGATACGTGCGCTGCTCTTGGGCCTCGACAATGCCGAGTCGTTTACCGTCGTAACCGCCACAACAACGCTATTCCAACGTTTCGATTTAGAGAAGATCGCGCGCTATGTTGAGCGCATTCCGGATTTACCGCGCGAAACAGCTCGACAAGAGATCGCGAAGTTTCGCGCTGCGAGGCTTAACCTTGTCATTGACCCAGCTGCTAAGCAACGTAACGGCCTAGGCTGGCACCCGCAATACGACAACGTTGCTTTTGTAAGGCGAATCCATGGGGACGCTATTGTTACGTTCGCAGACGCCATAGCGGCTCTTGCGAGCACTCCACGGGTGCTAAAGCAAGCACTGCGTCGAGCTGATGAGACGTGGCTTACTTTGCAAGGTGAGATAGACATTGATGACATGATTGCAATGTGTTTACTCCGCGAAGCGAGTCCTCAAGCATTTGCGCTCGTGGAGAATCATGTAGATCGACTCCGCCGGCGGGCGCCTTCAGCACGACTAGACGCACAACCGGTCAAGGTGTTTTTCGCCGAGTTGGAAGTGTTATCGCTGGAGCCAACAACTGCTCTGGCAATACAGGAGATGGTTGGCACAATTTTCGAAAAAAGTAATCGTCGCACCCAAGGCTTGTGGCACGCCAATCACGCCGACTACTGGCAGCGCTTCCTCGTGCTGCCCAAAATCGAGCCATCGCTGTCAGATCAGGCCATTCTTCGTAGCATCAGCAAACAGAAGAGCGACGAGATAATTGAAATACTCGCCACTCCAAAGGCAGCAACTGCTGTTCAAGACTTTTCCGATATGTTCGTCTCCCAACACTTACAAGGACTCTTTTTGGAGTACGTAGAGGCGCATTTGGACGATGATCCAGGCGAGTGGCCACTTGAAGAATTTGGACGCCACGCGCCAGGCATGCTACGCCTATGGAACGCACTTCAAGCTCGTTGGCGTGCTCTAGACACCGCTGAACTTGCGAAGGACGTACAAAGAAGTATTGAACTCACAGCGCCTAAGAATCTCGCGCTGTTGTACGAGATAGATTATTGGATGTTGTCGGATGCAGTGAGCGTCAACGAATTTGAGCAGACGACAGCTGACCAACTGAAAACACTGGTGCGCACGCTTCTGTGTAAGCACTACATTGGCAACCCCCAAGCGCTGCGGACCGCACTGAAAAATGTCGAGCCGATTGTACTCAGCCGACTTTGTTGGGGGACACCGCACAACGGTGTTTCTTTGAATCGCGCGTTGCCATTCAAAGAGTGGCCAGCTTTCTCCAAGACTATTTCGGATGCCCTCAATGAGGATCCGATTATTATGTCGCAGCAAATCGTGTGGATGATTGCAAATGTGTCACGCGCGCCCGATGGCTCTGAGAAATGGACCCTAAACGTTAATCATTGCCGGGCGCTGTTCGAGAAACCAATAGACTTGATACGACGCATGACAATCGCATTCGAAAACGCTGACGAGCTTACGAAAGACTCACCAACGGCTGACGGATCGCTTCCGGCGTCCAGTAATTCAACCGGCGATGAATCTATAGTACGCGCATCGCTCACGCCACAAGCGGCCAATTTTTTTGGGTTCGCGCAAACAGGTCGCACCGTGATTGAAGGCTTTTGGTTTACGCATCGATACGAGTTTCAGGGTGAACGCCCAACTTATGAACCAACCGGCGCGGTCCTCGTCGAAGGCGGCTTAAGTCTCGCAGGAAAGACGACGTGCCTAGACTTAGAGCCAAGCGGCAACGATTGGCTCCCTATTTCTGAGACAGCGAGCAGTGAGTCCAATCACTGGAAAGCGATCGCTGAAAAGCGCGAGAGCTTTTTCGTGCCTTTTGACACATGGCCACACGCTTACGTCGCAACCGCCAATGGAACCGCAAGCCAACAGGAGTGCTTACGTCGGTTCGCTCCAGAGATTGTTGCGCTTGCGGACCCTGACCAGCCTTTGGTGCTGCTCACGTTAACCGATGCGACGACTGTGGACACACCCAAGGCGTCAGCATCCCCGAGCGACGAAGCAGCGCCAACTTAGCCTACCCCGCTACAACTTCATTCGCGATCAGTTGCTCCAGCGTCTCGCGTTTGCGGACGATGGTGTAGTTGGTGCCAGCGACGAGGATTTCGGGGGCGCGAGGGCGCGTGTTGTAGTTGGATGACATGACGGCGCCGTATGCGCCGGCGGCGCCGATGGCGAGGAGTTCGCCGCGGGCAAGTTCAGGCAAGGTGCGATCGCGGCCGAGGAAGTCGCCGGTTTCGCAGATGGGGCCGACGACATCGGTAGTGATGGTGGCGCGAGTTGAAATCAAACCGTGCGCGCCCGTGCCGCCAGCGACGGGCCACATTGGATGAAACGAACCGTAGAGCGCTGGGCGCATGAGATCGTTCATGGCACCGTCGATGATGGTGAAGTGTTTGGCTTCGTTGGTTTTGCGAAACACTACGCTTGCGACGAGCGCGCCAGCTTGGCCGACGATGACGCGGCCGGGTTCGCACAACAACATGACGCCAAGCGCGGTGAGTGGCGCGAGTGCAGCGCGTACAGCGTCGCCATATTCGGCGGGGCTTGGCGGCAGCGCATCGCCTTTGCCGTAGTCGATGCCCAAGCCGCCGCCAACATCGATGCTGGTGATGTTGATGCCGTCGGCGCGCAGATCAAGAATCAATTGCACCAAGCGCGCGATGGCGTCGGTGAATGGTGAAGTCTTGGTGAGTTGCGAGCCGATGTGACAATCGATGCCAACGATGTCGAGCGCAGGCAACGCTTTGGCGCGGCGCAAAATCGCAGGCGCATCGTGCATGGAAACGCCAAACTTGTTTTGCTTGAGGCCAGTGGAAATATACGGATGGGTTTGTGGATCAACGTCGGGGTTGACACGCAACGCAACGCGGGCGCGCTTGCCACGGGCTACGGCAACTTTGCTCAACGCGTCGAGTTCTTCGTCGGACTCAACGTTGAAGATCATGATGCCAGCGTCGAGCGCTTTGCCCATTTCGTCGTCGGTTTTGCCAACGCCGGAGAACACAACCTTGGCAGGGTCGCCGCCGGCTTTGAGCCAGCGAAACAATTCGCCGTAGCTAACGATGTCGGCGCCAGCGCCGAGGCCGGCGAGCACGCTCAACACGCCGAGGTTGGAGTTGGCTTTGACGCTGAAACAAACGCGATGCTCAATGCCAGCGAGTGCGCCCGTGAAGGCCTTATACGCGCGCTCAAGCTCGCCGCGGCTGTAGACGTAAACCGGCGTGCCTTGTTCAGCTGCGATGCGGTCGAGTGCGACGCCTTCGCAGTGCAGTTTGCCGTCGATGTAGTGGAATGGAGTCGAAGTCGGTTGCGCAGTCATGCTGCGCCCTTGTTACTTCGAATTTGGCGTGGCGCCAAGGCCCAAATCCGCCTCGACGCGGTCAAGTTCAGACGCCACTTGCGACCGGGCCGGGCCGCCAACGATATCGCGTCGATCAGTCGCACGGACAGGGTCGAGCCAATCGGCGACATCGACGTCGAACGCAGGATGGTGCTGACGCAGCGTTGGCAGATCGAGCGCGGCCAGCTCGACGCCGCGGCTGATGGCAACGCGGACCAACGCGCCAGCGATATCGTGGGCATCGCGGAACGCTGCGCCTTTGGCGACCAGATAATCAGCGAGTTCGGTTGCGACCAAGTAGCCATCGTCGACGGCGGCGCGCATGCGTTTGGGGTCGAATTGCAGCGACGCCACCATGCCAGCGCTGACTTGCAAACAAATTGTCAGGGTTTCGAGCGCGTCGTACAGCGGCTCTTGGGTCTCTTGCAGATCTTTGTTGTACGCCAGCGGCAAGCCTTTGATCGTGGTGACCAAACTGACCCAATCGCCGATGACGCGGCCGGCTTTGCCACGGATCAGCTCGGCGATGTCGGGGTTCACTTTTTGCGGCATCAGCGACGAGCCGGAGCAGTAGGCCTCGCCAACTTGCGCAAAGCGGAATTCTTGGCTCATCCACAATACGATTTCTTCGCCGAGCCGCGACAGATGCACTTGCAACAACGCGCATGCAGCAACGAGTTCGACGGCAAAATCGCGATCACCGACGGCGTCGAGCGAATTGCGAGTGACGCCAGAAAAGCCAAGTTCGGTGGCGACGGCGGCGCGATCGAGCGCGAACGTGGTGGCCGCCAACGCGCCCGAGCCCAGCGGCGACTCGCCTGCACGTTTGGCAGCGTCGGCAATGCGGCCGCGGTCGCGCACCAGCATGGCTTCGTACGCCAATAAGTGATGCGCTAAGCGGATCGGTTGGGCCCGCTGTAAGTGGGTATAGCCAGGCATCAATGTGTCGATATGCGCGCGCGCTTGCACCACGAAGGCGCGGCGCAGCTCGTCGATGAGGCGAATGAGTTCGGTGGCTTGCGCACGCGCATACAAGCGCAGGTCGGTAGCCACTTGGTCGTTGCGGCTGCGAGCGGTGTGCAAGCGCCGGCCGGCGTCGCCGATTTCATTGATCAGCCGCGCTTCCACATTCATATGCACGTCTTCAAGTGCGTCGTCCCATGCCAGCGCGCCGGTGCTGAGCTGCAACGCAACACGGTCGAGGCCAGCGCAGATCGCATCACAATCGGCCTGCGTGATAATGCTGCGCGACGCCAACATGCGAGCGTGTGCTTTGGAGCCGGCAACGTCGTGGGGTAGCAGCCGTTGATCGAAACTCACCGACGCGTTGGCGGCAGCAGCCACCGGGTCCAACGCTGCTGCAAAACGGCCGCCGCGCGCGCCTTTGGGCTCACCTTTGTTGCTCATGGCGCAACACTAACGAACGCAGCGCGTGCGTACGAGTCGCGGAATCATGTTTTGCTGGCAAATTGCGTGGCGCGAGCGCCACAGTAGCTGGCCATGTGTGAATTCTTGGCGTGACGACACGTTTACACAAGCGCTGCCGACGGCAGTGGCACGATCGATGCTCAAGCCAGGGCCATGTCAAAAAGTTTCATATCGTTGTCGCCAGTTGTGCTTTCCGTCGGGGCTTTTGCGTGTGGCGGAACCAAAGCCGCCGATCTTGATGCGCCCACCACGCCTACCGCTGATGCTGTGCGCTTGGACGCGCGCCTTGATGCAGCCCCGATGTTGCCAGATGCAACGCCTGCCAACCGTGGTTCACTATTGTTCGATGGGGCCGGTGACTTCGCACAAATCCCCGGCACCGCTGCAATCTCCACGCTTGCCGAGGTAACCGTGGAAGCCTGGGTCAAACCGATGGGCGCTGGCACGACGCGTACGGCGATCTTGGAAAAGCCGTTAACACGAGGCTCACAATTCCAGCTTTATCGTGAAAACGATGCCCGGCTGTTTGGCGAAGTCTGGGGCACTGGCTCGGGAACTAACCCATCAACAAGCAATCAAGCAAAGCTTGCAATTGGGACTTGGTCACACATTGCGCTGACCTATCGGCTCAACACGTTGGCCATTTATGTCAATGGCACCTTGGTGGGCAGCAGCCCAACCGCGGAAATGAGCACCGCGCTCAATGACTTGTTGGTAGGCAAAGGCGTGGATAATACGGCTTCGTTTCATGGCGCAATTGATGAGCTGCGGATCTGGAACGTGGCGCGCACCCAGACCCAATTGCAACAAGATCGCAGCGAGCTGCTGCAGGGCAACGAGGCAAATCTGGTTGGGTATTGGACCTTCGACGAAGGCAGTGGCGACCAGATCCACGACAAAACGGTGGGTAATAATACCGGCCGGCTAGGCGCTGACGCGGGGCCCGACAGCAGTGACCCAACGTGGTCAACCGATAAGCCGTTTTGAGGCTCATCTAACGAGGCGGCGGCTATGCATTGGAATGTATTGACGTTTTATGATCGGGTGGCTGGCACCCGTTCACTGGGCGGCACCCGTTTGACACCCGGTTCGTGGTCGGGTGGCTGGCACCCGGTTCGTGATCGGGTGGCTGGCACCCGTTTTGTGATCGGGTGGCTGGCACCCGTTTTATGGGCACCCGTTTTATGGGCACCCGTTTTGTGATCGGGTGGCTGGCACCCGTTTAGTGATCGGGTGGCTGGCACCCGTTTTATGATCGGGTGGCTGGCACCCGTTTTGTGATCGGGTGGCTGGCACCCGTTCGCCGGGGCACCCGTTCGCTGGCGTACATTGACGTTTAGGAGTTGGGTGTTCTATACGTTGGGCCACATGAAAGCCCCAGGTTTCCGTCGGGCATTTGTGACTGCTAGTCTCGCTTCCCTAATCTCACTAGCATGCGTCGGCATCTTCTTTTTGCTCAATGCACATAGCGTGGCACGCGACCTAGCGTCATCAAAGGTCGCCATTCGAGCAGCGTTTGACAACCACATGCTGGGTTATGAACTTGGCAGGCGTGGTGATGCGATAATGGGGCAACACCAATACAACGATTGCCTTGTGTTGATGATGGCGGTCGATCAGCGCGGCACATCCACTGAATTGACGGTTAGCCCCACCCAATCAAGCTACGGTGATCCGCGTGGTGTGTGTGCTGATACCGAGCATTTGGCGAAAGGCGATGCCGCGGTCGGCGAGCCGGCTTTCTATCATCAATACATGCATGGGCAGACCATGCTGCTGCGCTACCTACTGCCGCTGATGACGGTCCGGTCGATCCGCACATTGTACAAAGCGCTCATGGTGATCATCCTGTTCGCAGGCATCGCGGTCGCGCTGGCAGGCCTCGCGCAGCAACGCTCAGCGCAGGTGAACCTGTTTTGGCTGATCATGTTTCTCGCGTTTGCTCGATGCTTCGGTCTTGAAACGTTCGGCCAATCATTGAGCCACGCACCTTCCGACCTTGTGTTTGTAGGGTTTGCTTTGTTGTTATCCATTGCAGCCTATCGTGGCGGCATCTCGTCACGGCTTGCCATCCCGTTGGTTGCTGTGTTTGGCAGCTTGACGCTCATCTTCGAAATGTTAACAGGCGGCATTCCCTTGGGGCTCGCGCTCATCGTAGGAGGTTTGCCTTTTGCGCTAAAACCAGGACCAGACGATGAGTCGCCTGGCCGCGTCATCAGCGACGTCGTAAACGGGTTGATCTCTTTTTGTGCTGCAGTAGCCGCTGCGATATTTGCAAAAGCCGTTGCGGCGATCGCTGTTTTTGGGATCGACACGATCATTATCTCAGCGCAGCAGTTACGCCTCCGCATGGGACTAACTGGCGCCTCGGGGACGGGACGTTCAATCAATCCACTTCAATTCGTTAGATCGATTGGCCTGGGCCTCGACGGGCTGGTGCCTGGCACACCATTGTTGGGCTTCCTTTTGCTGGCAACCGCCATCTTCATTGGCCAGTGGTCGGCGCGGAAACTCTGGCGCACACCAACGCCACTGTTGCGCTTGAGAGTGCGCTGTTTAGTTGCATCCAATGCACTCATCGTACTGATGCTATTGGTGTTTTGGGAACATACGATCGTGCATGCATGGTTTATGGATCGGATGCTGGCGTGGACCGTCGGTTCGGGCTTCGCGCTCTTTGCAATGTATTTGGCAAATCACAAAACCAAGCTTTAACGAAACGTCAGCAATTGCTCGGCGAGCGACAAGATTTCGCGTCCGTACGCAGCACATGTTTGATCCCGCTTTCGACGCGGCGGCCTTCGTGCGCCCTACCCACGCCGAATCGCCATCATGCGATCGCGCGACGCTGCAACATCGTCAGGCGACATCGCGCCGATCAAATCGATGCTGACACGCTGCTCGTAACCGCTGACGGTGTCGCGCGCATGAACACGCAACATGCCCGACGCATCGATCGCAAAGGTAACTTCGATCGCTGATTCGGTGCGATTGCCTGTACGCAACCGGCTCAACACCAAATCGCCGAGCACAAGATTTTGATCGAGCCGACGCGATTGGCCTTGGCAAATGCGAATCCGCACCGTGTCTTGGTTGTCGCGCGACTTGGCAAAAACGCGTTTGCTTTCCGCTGGCAGCGGCGTGTTGCGGCGAATGATCTCGTCGCAAAAACCGCCCACCGTGGCGATGCCAAACGAATGCGGCACAACGTCGACGACGACTGGCGCTTGCGATGTAAACACTGGCGCCAGCGGCGCGCCTGTCGCAAAAGGCGGCGCCATTGTGGTGCCCGGCACACCGGTGACCATCGGTGGTGGCATCGCACGATTGGTATCGGATGGGTTTGGATCTAGCGTACGAGGTGCCAATGGCGCCGCGGCAATGCCTCGCGCCGTCGCTGACATCGAAGGACTCGGCGACGTCACGACTTCGCGCGCGGCCGCGTGCACCGCAGCGGCAGGCGCCACTCCGACGGCGGTGTTGCTTGGCGGTGGCAGGTCAAAATCGCGCGCAGCTGCCGGCGGTGGCAAATCAAAATCGCGCGCAAAAGCCGGCGACACCGGCAGTGGCAAATCAAAATCGCGGGCGAACGCTGGCGATACCGGTGGTGGCGAGGCCGGCGGCATCAACGGCAATCCATATTGCACTGGTGCGGGTGGCGGCGCAAATTGCGTGGCTTCTTGTGGTGCCGCAATCATCGTCGGCGCCTGTGGCGGTGCAAACTGCGTTGCCTCTTGCGGCGCCGCGATCATCGTCGGCGAGGTCGGCGCGCTGATGCCCAACGGCGAAGGGAAATCCATGTCGCGGAGGGTGGTTGCTGCGGGTGGCAACGGCGGCAACGTGACCCCACGCGGCCGAGTCGTTGTTTTAGTTGCTTCGGTTGCTGCAATCGGCGGCGGTATCGTTGAGGGGCGTGCTGGAAGCGGCGGAATCGTCGTCGGTCGCGCTGGCAACGGCGGAATTGTTGGCGGCCGCAATGTTGCCGCAGCGCTTGGCACTGGCGGCATCGTCGATGCGCGCGTCCGTACCTGCGTAACCGGGTCGGCGCCAACCGATGTCTGCGTATCATCATTGAGCGGCGGAATCTGTACGGAAATCGGACGAGACCGCGTTGGCGCAGTACTTGTGGGCGTAGCTGGCGCGACTGGTGGCGTAACGGTGCCGGGCCGAGTGATACGCGCCAATGGCGACGCTTCGGTGGTGCTTGGTTCTTCGAAGAATTTGTCGATGGTCGCGCCGCGCGTCACTGGCCGTTCAGTGCCAGGCCGCGTCCGCGCTGCATAGTCAGCCGTCTGCCGTGGCGCCGGTGGCGTCAGCGTCGTCGACGTATCCATCGTTTCCGCATCTTGCGTAACGGTGATTTCAGCGTCGGTTACCGGCGGCCGCAGCTGCGCACTCACCCGTGCAGTCGCTGGTTTATTGCGGCTCAAAATGCGCTGCAGCGCCACCGCTTGTAGGCTTGCGCCCAACGCCACCGCTTCTTCGGGATTCGCATCGGTGCGTGGGCCTTGCCCAAAAAAGCGCGCAACTTTGTCCCGCACGTACGGCATTTTAGTGGTGCCACCGACCAGAATGACTTCCCCAATATCGCTGATGCTGGTGCCGGCGATCTTAAGAGCTTCAGTGCAAACCGGAAACGTACGCTCGATGATATCGCTGGCAGCGGTCACGAATTCATCGCGGCTGATTTCCATCTGCAGGTTCATCGCCGCGCCGTTGCTGCCGTACGCAATCTCGTCAATACGAATGCTCGCGCGGGTGCGGCGCGACAATTCGATCTTGGCTTGCTCTGCCACCGCACGCATCCGCATCATCGCGATTTCGTTGGCACGCAAATCCATCCGCGTCTCGCGCAAAAAGCGCTCGACCATCATGTCGACCAAGCGCTCGTCGAGATCATCGCCGCCGAGGAACGAATCGCCAGCCGTGCCGAGCACTTCGTAAACTTGATCTTTGAGTCGCAATACGGTGACGTCGAATGTGCCACCGCCGAAATCGTAGACAGCGAAAATTTCTTGCATCGGCCGGCTATGGCCGTACGCCAATGCAGCTGCGGTTGGCTCGTTGAGCACACGCACCACGGTGATGCCAGCGATGGCGCCTGCGGTTGCGGTCGCCGAGCGTTGCGCATCGTTGAAGTTGGCCGGCACCGTGATCACAGCGCGATTCACGCCCGAATCGAGCGCCGACGCTGCGATGTCACGCACGTGGTCAAGCACGACCGCAGAAATTTCGGGCACAGCAAATTCACCGCCACGCGTGACGATCAACGGGCTTTGATTGCCGCCCTCTTTGATCTGATACGGCATCCGGGTTTTCGCAATTTGCACTTCGGGCGATGAATAGCTGCGGCCGATGAGCCGCTTGACCGAGTAAACTGTGTTTTGCGGATCGATGATGCGCCGCTGTTTGGCGTGTGCACCAACGACGACAGCGCCGTTCGGGTGAAACGAAACCATCGACGGATGTACTTTGTAGCCGGCGGGATCAACCAACACCCGCGCGTGACCGGTGTCATCGCAGTAGGCCACTACACAGTTTGAAGTCCCAAGATCGATACCGACAATGGGATCAGATACCGCCGAATTCGTCACTGCTATTGAATCTAGCGTCAATGATTTCCGCGGTCTAGGGGAACGCCCGATATTCCCGACGAGCGCATGCAAGGCCAGGTGTGGGTAGGCGCCGCTACGATGTCGACATTTCGGTGGTTACGTCGGCCAGTACTTTGTCATACCAACGTTCCAATCCCGTCGGAAACGGCCACATCCAGCCGTAGGCAGCACCTTTAAATTGGGCCAACACGTAGCTGCGATACGACGACGATGCGGCGTATTTTAGGCCCCAAACCTCGGCGGCAGCACGCACCGATTCGGCGTACGCCTCTTTTTCAAAGTAGGCGCGAAACCAGGCGAGCCCCATCGGCAGCGGCAAGAAGATATACAGCAGCGCCATACCTGGCAGGGTAAACTTGCGGAACTGTTCCAAGTGAATCGCTTCGTGGCGCATCGTCACGTAGCGCTCGTCGTCGGACTGTTCATCCCAACCGGGCGTGACGTACACGGTCTTACCGATCGTAGTCTGAAATGAGTCCAAATAGCTGCGCATTTGGCCGAAGGTCAAGCCGACGAGCGCGTAGTGAATCGCGCGATGCAAGCGCGATTCGCGTTTTTGCACGACTCGAAACCCGGGATATCGAACCCGCAGTTCGCTCAACAAGGTTTCGTAACGCGATGCCACACCGGTAGCATAGCCGTTTCACGTGGTGCACGCACGATCTCCGCAGAAATTCGCGGACACGCCACGGGGTGACTTGACGGTTCGCTTGCAGATTGCGTAGCGTCGCGCCGCCGTGGTCGATCTTTCCAAACTCAATGAGCCGCAACGCGCTGCAGCGAGTCACATGGGTGGACCGATGCTGGTGCTTGCAGGCGCAGGCTCGGGCAAGACACGCGTCATTATTTTTCGCATTGCCAACTTGCTCAGCATGGGCATTCCACCGACGGCCATTTGCGCTGTAACGTTTACCAACAAAGCCGCCGAAGAAATGCGCGAACGGATCGCGCATGTGTTGGGCGACGCTAAGATCGCCAAGCAATTGACGATCGGCACGTTTCACGCATTGGGGTTGCAGATCTTGCGCACCGAACGCAAAGCGCTGGGCATGCCGCGCGGTTTCGCGATCTATGACGCCTCGGATCAGATGGGCGCGTTACGCGAAGCGATGCGCGCGGTGCGCGATTTTGGCGGCAACGGTGAGCGTCGGTATGATTCCAAAGCCGTGATGTCGCGCATCTCGCTAGCGAAAAATGCGTTCGTTGCGCCGGAAGAATTTCAGCCGAATCCGTCGGACGAATATGACGGCATCACCGCCGAGGTTTATCCGAAGTATCAAGAGATGCTGCGATCGTGCGCAGCGTTTGACTTTGACGATCTAATCATCGAACCGGTGCGGTTATTCGATCGCGTGCAAGCCGTGGGCGACCGTTGGGCCGAAAAGTTTCAGTATGTGATGGTCGACGAATACCAAGACACTAATAAAGCGCAATTGATGATGGTCAAAGCGCTGGTGCGCAACCACGGCAACCTTGCCGTCGTTGGTGATGACGATCAGTCGATCTACAGTTGGCGCGGTGCTGACCCAACCAATATTTTGAATTTTGCCGAGATGTTTCCAGGCGCCAAGGTGGTGAAGCTTGAGCAGAACTATCGCTCGACGCGGACGATCTTAGCTGCAGCCAATGCGGTGATTGCCAACAACACGAAGCGCCACGGCAAAGAACTGTGGTCGACGCTGTCGACCGGCGAAATCATCACCCACGCGGTTGCACCGACGGTGGAAGATGAAGCCAAGTGGGTGGCACGTGAGATCGCGTCGCTGGTCAAAGAAGGCCGGCGCTGGAGCGATATCGCCGTGATGTATCGCTCGAATATTCAAGCCAAGATTCTCGAGGAAGAGTTGCGCGGCCATGACGTGCCGTACACGATGTTCGGTGGCCAACAGTTTTTTGATCGCAAAGAAGTCAAAGACTTGATCTCGTATCTGCGGGTGGCGCTCAATCCGCGTGATGAATTGGCGTTGCGACGGATTATCAATTATCCGCCGCGTGGCATTGGCGCTACTACCGTCGACAAATTGGTCACCGCGTCACAAGCGAGCCACGTTTCACTGTGGGATGCGCTGCGCGCGGCTGCGGGCCATGCGCCGGATCAACTACGCACGCTCGACGACGATGCGCCGCAGATCGACACAGCGCACATCAATCCAGGCGAAATTCGCGCCGGGACACGCGAAGCAATCGCGGGGTTGATTCGTTCGATTTCCAAGGTTGGTGTAGCGATTGAAAACGGCGGCGATATCGTGGCGATCACCAAGTCGCTCGTCGAGGACATTGGGTTGTACGATGATCTCCGTGCCGCTGCCGCGTCGTTGTCGGCAGCGCAGCGACGAATTGATAACGTTGAAGGCTTGATTGGCGCACTTGGCCGCCACGCGGAAAAAGGCAAAGGCCGTGATGGGCTCGCGACGTATCTGCGGCAGTTGTCGCTGGAAACCAGCAAAGAAGAAGAAAAAGACGGCGGCGACAAGGTCATTTTGACGACGCTGCATGGCTCAAAGGGGCTGGAATTTCCGGTGTGTTTTATGGTTGGCCTCGAAGAGGAGTTGTTGCCGCACGCGCGCACGCTGCAACCGCAAGCCACCGACCAGCCCGATGGTGATCATGCGACGGATATCAGCGAAGAGCGGCGCTTGTGTTATGTCGGCATCACCCGCGCGCAGCGCAAGCTGTACCTCACGCGGTCGTGCACTCGGGTTAGTCGCGGCAATGCCATGCAGCGCACGCCGTCGCGCTTCTTGCTCGAAGTCCCCGATGATTTGCTCGAAGTCATCGACATTGCCGCGGTGGCCCGCGAGCGTGTGCCCACCGACGAAGTGAAGGGTTTCTTTTCCAGCTTCAAATTTGAAGACTAACCGGCGGATGCGGTTGTAACGGGGCGCCGGTTGTAACGGGTCGCAGCCACCCGGTTGTAACGGGTCGCAGCCACCCGGCATTCGGACACTCGGCCCCTTGTAACCCTCGTAACGGGTCGCAGCCACCCGGCATTCGGACACGCGGCCCCTTGTAGCCCTCGTAACGGGTCGCCCTCGTAACGGGTCGCAGCCACCCGGCATTCGGACACTCGGCCCCTTGTAACCCTCGTAACGGGTCGCAGCCACCCGGCATTCGGACACGCGGCCCCTTG
>Ga0116158_10002495_pt1 | contig 16266 bp, 10 predicted proteins | sample AD_UKC052_MetaG_FD_89883 | JGI IMG/M metagenome (GOLD analysis project Ga0116158, IMG submission 89883) | Active sludge microbial communities of municipal wastewater-treating anaerobic digesters from USA - AD_UKC052_MetaG | ecosystem: Engineered > Bioreactor > Anaerobic > Digestate | place: USA... | reverse complement strand
TAACAACATCGGATAATCCTGCTGTATAATATCTATACGCAGCAATACCATTGTTTGGTGCAATCAAGAAAACATCAAAAGTTCCGTTGCCGTTATCTTTAATAGCAATATCACCGGTATAACTTGAATTTGTAGCTGTTCCCAATGGAGAGGTCATGCCGTTGTAAATCTTTGCTGCCGAACCGGGATCAGTAACATCAATGAAACGAATATTGTTTCTTTCGGTTGTTGATCCAGTAATATAATTGGCAAGAATAGTTTTCCCTCCGTATGTAAATGATCGCAGAGCTGTACTTGCAGTCGGAATTAGTCCGGTAAGAACTGTATCAAGTGCAGTTCCATCTGAAGAATACTTTCTTGGAGTAATGGAATAACCATTTACCCAGAAATCAGCACTACCTGTACCCAAAGGCCAAACCGCTGGAGAAGTACCCGGATTTGTTGTTATATCAGAAAGTGTAATTTCTACAGGAGTGAATGTTGCTCCATTATCGGCAGTTGTGAATTTTACTACTTTATTACTTGCAGAACTTGCAAGGTAAATAGTTAAAGTATTATTCAAAGCTGAACCGATAACTGTAAATTTATCACCCAGGCGGTATGTAACACCGGTATATTCCAATGCAACAACCGGATCTACAGCTTCTGATGTCCACTTATAAATTTTAAAAGCTGAAGTGGATGGGTTGGTTGCAAGGTTACATGCATAAATCACACCATCATTATCAACTTCAATGTCATTTAATGCGAGGTCACCACCAGCAATTCCTGTTGTACTTAAAGTACCAACTGAATCACCTGTAGCTGCATCAAGAATAACTACATTGGTTCCAATTGCTCTGGAAGCAACGTAAATTCTATGGTTTCCGCCGACATAACCATAAGCGAATCCTCTTTCGGTTGTTGAACCGAAATACTGCGGTAGAGTACTCGTTTTAGCGGATTTCTCCCATAGTGTAGTTACCTGGGGGAAAGCAGAATTAGATAAAACAAAAAAGGCAACAAACATAGCCAATAACGACAGACTACGCCAGTTGCCCTTTTTTAGAAAGATCGTTTGAAGTATTTGCATACTATCTCCTTTCATAGTGAATAAATATTGGGTTAATTAACCACAAGTAAATTAAAAAAAATATTCACTAAAAACAATAAAAATCACTTTTTTTTATTTTGATTGCCGAATTCGTATCTATTGCAGCAAAGATAGCGTTTTTCACCATGTGCGTGGAGGCTTGATTTATTTCTAAATAAAGTTGTTGCACCTGTTGCAGAAAAAAGATATAATTTTATTATTTTAAAGACACAGTTGATGAAACTTATTTACCGTAGTTAATTTTATGAGGTTTTTGTTGTTTTATTTCTCCGCTACAGAAGTATACTCGGTTATTGTATTTCTATTAGCCCTGGCAATTCTTATCAAATCGGCTAAAAATAGTATTAGCAGGTTCTATGCTTTTTGCGTCTTGTTATTGATAAGTTTTGGAACTATTAATTATTCCTACATAAATTTTGCAAGCGGAAAAAGCGAAACCAGTTTCCTGTTCATGTTAATAGTTTTGCTTTATTCATTATTTCCGTTCCTGTTTCTCCATTTTATTATTGTATTTGTAGGATTTTCGGATTTTCTTAAATCAAAGTTCCTCTTATCCTCAATTTATTTCGTTGCAATTTTCAGCTATGCAATGATTTTGCTGGGGTGGATTCCGATACAGGGTATTTCAAAAGGGAATTACTCGATCAATCTCCATATCTTTTATCTTATCTGGTTATCGATTTTCTTCGGGCTTGGCATAGTACATTTGTATTCGCTTTACGGAGGTTTTGTTGACAAAGGAAGAAAATCTAATTTAATACTCTCCGGGTTCAGTTTGCTTTTATTCATTTTGCCTGGTCCATTTTCCGAATCGGTTCTCCAGGTTATTATCGGGCAGAAAGTTGAGATGTACTTTTTCTCTTCAATTCTGGCATTGATAATATCCGTTTATCTTGTTTTTAGGCACAAATCAATTGTTACCATTACGGATACGCTTAAATCCGTTATGGAAGTAATTACAGATGTAATCATAAAGACAGATGATAAATTGAACATAGAACTTGTTAAAGGGAGTGTGTTTGAACTTCTCGGCTATGAGGAGAAAGAAATTATAGGCAGAGATTTTAAAGAGTTTGTGCAGAATAAAAATGAATTATCCTCTTTCATATTCAGGTTGATCGATTCAACCAACGACGCTAAAGACATTGATCTTGAAATTATTACGAAAGACAGTAAGACAGTTAAAATGAATTTCTCTGTCTCTACTTTCAGGGAAAAGGATGTTGTAACCGGGTTTGCGTGCATCGGTCGTGAAGTGACTGTTAAACACTCTCCGGATTCAAATTTCCAAAGAGTATATGAAGAACTTGAAAAATCGGTTCAGGAAAAAACAGCCGCACTTGCGAAAGCAAATAATGAACTGATAATCGAAAACATGGAAAGAAAGAGAGTTGAAAAAGCACTTTTTGAAAGCCAGGAGAGATTCAGGAAGTCTTTTGAAGATGCACCAATCGGTATGGCTCTCTTAAGTCTTGACGGCTTTTTCCTGCGAGTGAATAATTCTTTTGCTGAATTGCTTTACTATTCAGAAATAGAACTATTAAAGAAGAGATATATCGATTTAACATATAGCGAAGACAGGAAGCAAAGTGAAACTCTATTAAATGATATTTTAAACGATAAAATTTCTACATATAAAATCGAGCAAAGGTTTGTCCGGAAAGACGGCACTTATGTTTGGACTCATACAAGTTCATCCGTTATAAAAGATGAAATAGAACTGAAACCGGTTTACTTGATTATTCAAATACAGGATATTACCGAAAGAAAAAAAGCTGAAGAAGAATTGAAAAAGTATTCGGAAGAATTGAAGGAATTGAATTCGTCCAAAGATAAGTTCTTTTCAATACTTGCACACGACTTGAAAGCCCCGCTGCATGGTCTGCTCGGCTACGCCAAAATATTAAAAGAAGAAGAGGACAACCTTGAGAAAAGGGAGATTAAGGAGTTCTCGGCATCTATATATCAATTGTCGGAAAACATTTATGAACTGATAAACAATCTTCTCGAATGGTCAAGATTACATACTAATAGGATTGAAATAAACCTCTCAAGTATTAACTTAAAGACGAAGACAACCGAGATATTGGAACTACTTCAGGGTAATGCTTATAACAAAGGAATTAAAATTTCGAATACTGTTGAAGAGAATTTATTTGTTGTTACTGACGGAAAAATCCTCGGCTCTATTTTACAGAATTTAATATCGAACAGTATAAAATTTACAAACCCGGGTGGAGAGGTTTTAATCAAATCGGGTTTTTCAAATGGGTTTGTAGAAATTTCTGTTGAAGATAACGGTATCGGAATCGAACCGGAAAAAATTAAGAAATTATTTAAAATTGATACCAACTTTTCAACTGAAGGAACAAAAGGAGAAATCGGAACCGGTTTGGGTTTAATTCTTTGTAAAGAATTTGTTGATAAACTGGGAGGGAATATCTCCGTACAGAGCGAATTAGGGAAGGGGAGTATTTTTTCGTTTTCTCTGCCGAAAGAGAATTAAACCCGTTTACTTTTTCCGCTTTTTCAAAATCAATACCTTTTTTTAAGAGAGTATCTTTCTTAAATTTGCATGAAATTATAAATGGAGAAAATATGTCTAAACTTATTCAACTTGCTGAATCGGGACAATCAATATGGTTCGATTATATTCAGCGTAATCTAATAACAAGCGGTGAACTTGACGCACTGATTAATAATGGTTTAAGAGGTATAACCTCTAATCCTACAATTTTCGACAAAGCCATTTCCGGCAGTGCAGACTATGATGAAGAGATAAAAAAATATGTTACTAAAGGATTAACAGTCGATGAAATTTATGAGAAATTGGCGCTGGCTGATATTTCACTTGCTGCCGATAAATTGTTAAAAGTTTATAAGGATACGGATGGACTTGACGGCTATGTTAGTATTGAAGTTAATCCGCATCTTGCATACAAAACTGAGGAAACTATTAAGCAAGCAAAACGTCTTTTCTCAACATTGAACCGCCCCAACATAATGATAAAGGTTCCAGCAACAAGAGAAGGCTTGCCGGCTGTTACCGAACTTATTGCATCCGGAATTAATGTGAATGTTACTTTGATTTTTTCTAAAGAGAATTACAAAGATGTTGCTGAAGCATATATTTTAGGAGTAGAAAAGTTGAACTCAAAAGGAGGGGACTTATCGAAAGTTGCTTCGGTTGCATCATTCTTTGTAAGCCGCGTTGATACTGCAACAGACAAAATTCTTGATTCTTTAAATAAAAAAGAGTTAAAAGGAAAGGCGGCAATTGCCAACTCAAAACTATCGTATGAACTGTTTAATGAAATTTATTCTTCCGAAAGATGGAATTCTCTTAAAGCCAAAGGAGCAAGGGTACAAAGATTACTGTGGGCAAGTACGGGTACAAAAAACCCCGAATACAAAGACACTCTTTATGTGGATGAGTTAATCGGTTCACCGACAGTAAACACTATTCCACCTGCAACTCTAAATGCTTTTATTGATCATGGTGTAATTGATTCTACTTTAGAGCGGGGAATTGAAGATGCAAAAACTGTTTTTAACGAATTAGAAAAACTCGGTGTAAATATTCCTGACATTACGGAAAAACTCCAGGTTGATGGAGTGAAGTCATTTAACGACTCATTTGATTCATTAATGAATTCTTTAGCTGAAAAAGTGAAAAAAATTAGTGAGTGAATTATGTTTACGGCATCTCTATCCCGTTACGAAGCATACGTTCTTGATACTTTAAAAAAAATCGAGAATGAAAAAATTGTCGAAAGATTATATCAAAAAGATTTCACTGTATGGAGCGAAAAGCCTGAGGAGATATCCAATCGGTTAGGCTGGCTCGAATCTCCTGCTAACTCAATGAAACTTATTGATGAAATAAATGAGTTTGTAGAAGATGTAAAAAAATGCGGGTTTAAGAAAGCTCTACTGCTCGGAATGGGCGGCTCAAGTCTCGCACCGGAAGTGTTCAGTTTAACTTTCGGAGTTAAAGAAGGTTTTTTATCTCTCGGTGTTCTGGATAGTACCGACCCTGATGCAGTTCTCAATCATGCGGAAAAATATCCGCCGGAGGAAACGCTTTATATTGTTTCTACCAAATCAGGCGGAACTGTTGAGACATTTTCTTTTATGAAGTTTTTTTACAATTTATCGGTTGATAGACTTGGAGCTGAAAAAGCAGGCTACCAATTTATTGCAATAACAGACCCCGGCAGCGGGTTGGAATCAAAAGCCAAAGAATTGAGATTCAGGAAGATATTCTTAAACGATCCCAATATAGGAGGACGGTATTCGGTTTTATCTTTATTCGGAATGGTTCCCGCTGCATTACTTGGAATCAACATTAAGACATTACTGAATAGAGCTTCTGAAGCATCTGTTAATTGCCGGACGGAAAAGATTACCTTATTAGCAGATAACGAGGGATTCTCGCTTGGAGCAATTATTGGAACACTTGCATCCGGAGGAAAAGATAAATTAACTTTTTTTATTTCACCGGAAGTAGAATCATTTGGAGCCTGGATTGAACAACTTGTAGCCGAAAGTTCGGGTAAAAACGGGAAGGGAATTCTACCCGTTGTAGATGAACAGATTGATGAACCCGGAAATTATACCTCCGATAGAGCTTTTGTTGTAATTGAATTAAAAGAGAACCGGGTCTTTATAAAAGAAACTCAAAAACTAAAAGAAGCAGGCTTCCCGGTTATTGAAATTGTATTGGATGATTTATATGATCTGGGTAGAGAATTTTTTAACTGGGAAATTGCAACTGCTGTTGCCTGCTGGCAGCTTGGAGTGCAACCGTTCGATCAACCTAATGTTGAATCGGCAAAGGTTCAGGCTCGTAAAGTTGTCAAATCTTACCAGGAAGAAGGACGACTTCCTCAATTAGATGTTGCACTTCTGGAGGATGAAATTAAAACTTTTTCAAGTTTAAAATGTAATTCTATTAAAGACTATCTAAATTCTTTCCTTTGTAAATCAGTACCTGGTAAAAGCTATATCTCGGTTCATGCTTACGTTAAACCTGAGGGGAATACGGGTATTCTGTTAAAAGAATTTCAAGAAAAACTCAGGAAAAGATTTAAAACACCTGTAACAATAGGTTATGGTCCCCGGTTTTTACATTCTACAGGGCAATTACACAAAGGCGATAGCGGGAATGGTCTGTTCATTCAAATATTATCCGCTACTGTTAGTGATGTCCCTATTCCTGATGAAGCAGGAGAACTGAAGTCATCTATGACATTCGGTGTTTTAAGGAATGCACAGGCAATGGGGGATAGGCAGGCGTTGATTGATAATGACAGGGAAGTAATCTCATTTGAGTTTTTGTGTGAAACACATACAGGACTAAAGAAATTAATCGACTCTTTTTGAAGAGCGATAAAGTCCAAATGAAATGTATTGAAACTATAAGGCATTTTTATTTATTTTGCCATAGGAAAAAATCGGTTATTTTCTTTGTTACAACAAACTGGTAACAAGATTTTTTCGCATTTCAAAAGATTACGAAAATAAATCGAAGAGGTTTATTTACGCCATCAAACTGCTTGATAAATAACAGGCAAATAATAAACTATTTTATATATCCTTTTTTAAGTAATAAGGAGAGGCGTATGCTTGGACAAATTCTCCAACCGGAAATAAAGGATTTAATTAATAAAAGAGATTTTACTTCTCTTAAAGAAGTCCTTGAAGATTGGACATCAATTGATATTGCGGATTTGATAACAGATCTGGAGTCCAACGAACAAGCTATTCTTTTTAGAATACTTCCAAAAGACATTGCAACAGATACATTCGAATATCTTGAAGTGGATACTCAATATGGATTATTGAAAGCGATGGGGAATGAAGAAGTAGCTTCAATTTTGAATGATATGTCGCCTGACGATAGAACTGCTCTTCTTGAAGAACTACCGGCTCCTATTACAAAGCAACTACTCACATATCTATCCCACGAAGAAAGAAATGTCGCCCAAAAATTGTTAGGCTACCCGGAGAATTCAATCGGTCGTTTGATGACCCCCGATTACATTTCGGTTAAAGAAAACTGGACTGTGATTGAAGTATTGAACTACATCCGCGAATACGGAAAAGATTCGGAAACGCTTAATATTATTTATGTGATTGATGAAAAAGGGAGATTGATTGATGATATTAGGATACGGGATTTTCTATTCGCACCTTTAGAAGCCAAAGTAAATGACTTAATGGATGGTAATTTTGTATCGCTAAAAGTTGACGACGACCAGGAAACCGCAGTTGAAGTATTTAAAAAATATGACCGCGTTGCAGTCCCCGTTACGGATGAATCCGGTTTGTTGATCGGTATCGTTACAATTGATGACGTGCTTGACGTTGCAGAAGAAGAAGCAACTGAAGATATCCATAAACTCGGTGGTGTGGAAGCTCTCGAAATGCCTTACTCAACGGCAACAACTTTTGAAATGGTAAAAAAGAGAGCCCCCTGGTTGAGTATATTATTTGTCGGAGAAATGCTCACAACTTCAGCAATGGCATTCTTTGAGCATGAAATAAGTAAAGCCGTAATTCTGGCGCTTTTTGTTCCATTGATTATCTCCAGCGGGGGGAATTCAGGTTCGCAGGCTACTACTCTCGTTATACGCGCTCTTTCGCTCGGGGAAATTACTATACGAGATTGGTGGTTTATTTTTAGAAGAGAAATAGTATCCGGTTTGATATTGGGTGGTATTCTTGCTTCGATTGGTTTTATTAAAGTATTTGTATGGCAAATGACATCTCAAGCATACGGAGAGCATTGGTTTCTTGTAGGATTAACGGTCAGTTTTTCTCTATTGGGAGTTGTAACATGGGGAACTTTATCAGGTTCTATGCTCCCTTTAATAATGAAAAAAATCGGTTTTGACCCGGCAACTTCTTCGGCTCCGTTTGTTGCTACTTTAGTGGATGTAACTGGAGTTTTGATTTATTTCTCCCTTGCAGTTCTGTTCTTGTCGGGAACTCTTCTATAAAATGTGTTGAGTGTCATGCAGAGTTAAAGGTTATTATTTTTTTTCGACCGCTGCATTTGAGTTTTATAAACATATAGTATTTTTGAACTATAAAAAGTAACAATTTAATTTAATTCAGGATAAAAGAAAGGCTTTACAAATGAAAGTACCATTACTTGACTTAAAAGCACAATATCAAACAATCAAAGAAGAAATTAATGAAGCGCTGATTAAAGTTGCTGAATCTCAATATTTTATTCTCGGTCCGGAAGTAACAAAACTGGAAAAGAATATTTGCGATTACCTCGGTGCAAAATACTCAATCGGTGTATCATCCGGGACTGACGCATTGTTGATTGCATTAATGGCTCTCGATGTAAAACCGGGAGATGAAGTAATAGTGCCGACTTATTCATTCTTTGCTACTGCAGGCGTTGTTGCAAGATTGAATGCAATCCCTGTTTTTACAGACATTGACCCGGTTACATTCAACATTGATCCAAAAGATTTTGAAAAGAAGATAACTTCAAAAACAAAAGTTGTAATTCCTGTTCATTTGTATGGTCAAAGTGCCGAAATGGATGAAATCCTAACTATTGCAAAGAAACATAACATCAAAGTAGTTGAAGACGGTGCGCAGGCAATTGGTGTTCAATATAAAGAAGGAAGATTTGTAGGAACAATAGGAGACATCGGCTGTTTTTCATTTTTCCCGAGTAAGAATTTAGGCGGATTCGGAGACGGCGGTATCGTTACAACAAACAATGACGAATTAGGTGAAAAGTTGAGAATCCTCCGTGTTCATGGGGGTAAACCGAAATATTACCATAAAATTATCGGCGGTAATTTTAGGATTGATGAAATTCAGGCAGCAGTACTTAATGTTAAACTACCTCACCTTGATAATTGGTCTGCCAAAAGAAGAGCAAACGCCGCTCTTTATACAAAATTATTCATAGAAGCCGGGTTAGCAGAAGCAGAAGGGAAATTGAATTTCGATAATAAAAATCAAGTTCTTTTACCGGAAGCAATCTATAAAAAATATGGGACGAAGAATTACCATATCTATAACCAGTATGTTATCAGAATTGAAAAAAGAGATGAACTGAAACAATTCCTGATTGACAAAGGAATCGGTGTAGAAATTTATTACCCTGTACCGTTTCATAAACAGGAATGCTTCTCTTATTTAAATTATAAAGAGGATGAATTCCCGGTTTCTGATAATGCAGCTAATAATTCACTGGCACTTCCGATTTACCCGGAACTATCGGATGAACAAATCAAATATGTTGTTGATTCTATTGCGGAATTCTTAAAGAAATAAAAAAAATAACAAGTTGTTCACAAAAGGCTGGTTTAATCCAGCCTTTTATATTTTCTTCAATACTAAATCTGCTATATATTCTCCGATACTGATTGATGCAGTTGCAGCAGGTGAAGGTGCATTGAGTACATGTACCATTTTCTCTTTTTCAATAATACGAAAATCATCAAGTAGATTTCCATTCTTATCAAGTGCCTGGGCGCGTACTCCCGAACCGCCTTCTGTAATGTCGTTAATCGTTATTTCGGGTATTAATTTTTTAAGTGAGTTTACAAATCTTTTCTTTGATAGAGAACGGTAAAACTCGGAGAATCCCATCTGATAATACTTTGATGCCATTTTCCAGAAACCTGGGAAAAAAAACATTTCTGACAGATCTTTTATATTAAAATCAAAACGTGTATAGCCTTCCCTTTGAAAAGCTAAAACCGCATTCGGACCGGCTTCAACACCGCCTTTTATCATTCTTGTAAAATGCACTCCCAAAAACGGGAAACGTGGGTCGGGGACCGGGTAAATCAAATTTTTAACAAGATATTCTTTCTCTTTTTTTAGCTTATAATATTCACCTCGAAAAGGAATGATTTTTACATCCGGTTCAACTCCGCAAAGTGTAGTTACCCGGTCGGAATATAATCCTGCACAGTTTACAATGATTTTTGCATTAACATCTCCCTTTGTTGTTTGCAGTACAAAATTGTTTCCGTTTTTCACAAGCCCGAAGAACTTACAACCGGTTTCAATTTTTCCATCTTTTTCCCGGATAATTTTTGCATATGTATTTGTAACATCGGAAAAATTAACAATACCCGTTTCATTTATGAAAAGAGCTTCCAGTCCGGCAGCATGAGGTTCTTTCTCTTTTATTTCATTCCCTTTAAGTCGTTTCATTCCTGTTAATCCATTTGCTTTTCCTCTATCATAAAGTAGATTCAACGTATTTAACTCAGCTTCATTTGCAGCGATTACAAGTTTACCGCATTTATCATATTTGATTTGATGTTCTTCGCAAAACCGGATTAATTCTTCTCTCCCTTTAATGCAGTTTCTTGCTTTTAACGAGCCGGGTTTATAGTATAACCCGGAGTGTATTACCCCGCTATTATGCCCCGTTTGATGAGCCGCTAATTCTTTTTCAGATTCTATCAAGATTAAAGAGCAGCTAATTCGTTTCAAAATTGCCATAGCAGTAGCGGTGCCGACTATGCCACCGCCTATCACAGCTACATCATATACTTTTAATTTTTCCATAGGAATTGATTCTCAAACCGGTCGTGTTTAAATAGAATGAAAATTATTGTTAAATTTAACATCAAAATTAAAAACTTATATAAGATTAAGAAACAAAAGCGGACGAAAATTGAATAATACCGAATTGAACAAAAAAATTTATCTTGCCGGGCATACCGGGATGGTTGGTTCTGCAATATTGAGAAGATTAAAAAATGACGGATATACAAATATCTTAACAAAAGATATTTCCGGATTGGATTTGCTGCGACAGAATTATGTAGAAGCATTTTTCGCGAATGAAAAACCTGATGTTGTAATTATTGCCGCTGCTAAAGTGGGGGGAATTCTTGCCAACGATACTTACCGGGCACAATTTATTTACGAAAACTTGATGATAGAATCCAACTTAATTCATTCTTCCTATGAAAACGGGGTGAAAAAAGTCATCTTTCTCGGTAGCTCATGTATTTATCCGAAATTGGCACCACAGCCTTTAAAGGAAGAATACTTACTTTCAGATTATCTTGAATCAACTAATGAGCCTTATGCAATTGCAAAAATTGCAGGAATAAAACTTTGTGAAAACTATTACAGGCAGTACGGATGCAATTTCTATTCGGTAATGCCTACAAATATGTACGGGTTTTATGATAACTTCAATCTCGAAACTTCACACGTGCTTCCGGCATTAATACGCAAAGTGCATGATGCAAAAATATCCGGTAGTCCGAATGTTACAATTTGGGGAACCGGAACACCTTTACGCGAATTCCTTTATGTTGATGATCTTACGGATGCAATAGTCTTTTTAATGGAAAACATAAATGCAAAAGATATTTATGATCAAGGTATTTCAATGCTAAACATTGGTTACGGAGAAGACATATCTATACTTGATGTAACAAAATTGATTTGCGAAATAATCGGTTTTAAAGGTGAAATCATAAATGATATTACTAAACCGGACGGCACTCCGAGAAAATTACTTGATATTTCCCGGATTAAAAATCTCGGTTGGGAAAGAAAAACATCTTTAAGGGATGGAATTGAAAAAACCTATAAATGGTTTTTAGAAAATTTTAAGTCATAAAGCGGAAGGAATTGAAATGAAAAAAGCGATAATAACCGGTATTACTGGACAGGACGGCAGTTATTTAACTGAAATTCTTCTTGACAAAGGTTACGAAGTACACGGAATAATAAGACGCAGCAGCTCTTTCAATACGGGAAGAATTGACCATCTTTATAATAATCCCGAAATACTGAATAAAAAATTATTTCTTCATTACGGCGATCTTGTTGATACAAGCAACCTTAATCGTCTGCTCGAAAAAATTAACCCTGATGAAATTTACAACCTCGCTGCTCAAAGTCATGTTAAAGTTTCGTTTGAAGTGCCGGACTATACAGCTCAGGTTGATGCATTGGGAACATTACGTTTCCTTGATGCAATACGCGAAGTCGGACTTAAACGGGTTAAGTTTTACCAGGCTTCTACAAGTGAACTGTACGGGAAAGTACAGGAAATACCTCAAACCGAGAAAACTCCTTTTTATCCCCGTTCCCCTTACGGAGTTGCAAAGCTTTACGGCTACTGGATTATTGTAAACTACAGGGAAGCATATAATATTTTTGCAAGCAACGGTATTTTGTTTAATCATGAATCTCCTAGAAGAGGGGAGACGTTTGTTACGCGGAAAATAACAAGAGCAGCAGCAAGAATAGTATTCGGGTTACAAAACGAATTATCTCTCGGTAATTTGAATGCCAAAAGAGACTGGGGTTTTGCCCCGGAATATTGCGAAGGAATGTGGCATATTTTACAACACTCGGAAGCCGACGATTTTGTACTTGCAACCGGTGAAACAAGGACAGTTAGAGAATTTTGCGATCATACTTTTAATAATCTTGGAATTGAACTTGATTGGCAGGGAGAAGACGAGTATGAGAAAGGTGTAATTAAAAATGTTGATATTTCAAGGGCAGCTTCGCTAATTGAAAAAAATGATTTGAAGAATGCTTTCGATTACAATGTAAACCCCGAACTTAAACCGGGGAATACAATTGTTAGGGTGAACCCGAAATATTACCGTCCTACTGAAGTTGATCTCTTAATTGGTAATCCTGCCAAAGCTGAAAACGTTTTAGGATGGAAAGCAAAGACTAAATTTGAAGACCTTGTAAAAGTGATGATTAAATCTGACCTTCAAAAAGTAATGAAAAGAGGTTATTAAACTTTTGCCGGTTTAAAGAAAATCAAATTTATCGTATCTTACATACCAAATTATTAACGGAATGTTTACTAATGCACTTTAACTTTTTCCATACGGGAGGATTAATGAGATTCGGATTTCTTTTTGCAATTCTATTGTGTTCTAACTCGCTTCTCTTTTCTCAAGTTCATACAAAAAAAGTGTACCATCCTTTTACAGGTACTATGACAATCTCTGTTGAAGGAGGGGCTACATACGGACTGACTGATTACACAGAATTTTCAGTTGATTACTCGGGGCGTTTTATGCTGGAGTATTATCTTCCGACTTATTCGAAAGGGACATTGGGATTTCGTGCTTTGGGAGGTGCGGGATTCGTTAAAGGTAAAGATAAAAAACAAAATCCGACCGAGTTCCGAACAAATATGCAGTTTGTTGGTGGCGGATTAATTTATAATCTCTCTCTCGGTGAAAAAATCTTTCCTTACTTTTATGCAGGTGCATCTTATATGTGGTTCGACCCGAAAGATATGAACGGCAACCAGCTTATAAATAATGTAAATAATGTCTATAAAAAGAATGAGATAAATTATAACGCCGAATTCGGCTTCAGATTTTTAATTGCCGAAGACCTTACACTGAACTTAAATGCAAACGCACAGATTAGCCCGAATGATTATCTTGACGATAAAAAATACGGAAGCAACGACCTTTTCATGGGAGCAAATCTTGGATTTACATTTGCACTTTTTTCCGAAAAAGATTCAGATGGAGATGGTGTAGTGGACTCAAAAGATGCGTGCCCGGATACTCCTCCCGGTGTAAAAGTAGATAAGTTCGGTTGTCCTATCGATACCGACGGAGACGGTATCCCGGATTATCTTGATGAATGTCCTGATACACCCACCGGAGTTACAGTTGATAGGAAAGGGTGTCCGATTGATACTGATGGCGATGGAGTACCTGATTATCTTGATATTTGTCCCAATACGCCGAAAGGTGTTCAAGTTGACGAATTTGGTTGTCCGCTTGATTCCGATAATGACGGAGTTCCGGATTATCTTGATAGATGTCCCAATACACCGGATGGAGTTAAGGTAGATAAGTTCGGCTGTCCGCTTGATTCCGATGGTGATGGAGTACCGGACTATCTTGATAAATGTCCGAATACACCTCCGGGAACAGTTGTTGATTCTTACGGTTGTCCTGTTAAAAAAGAAGAACCGCCACCAAAAGAAGTAGTTTTAAGCGCTGGTGCTTCATTCGGAATTGGAAGAGCTAATTTACTTCCTACTGCTTACGAGGAACTTGACAAATTAGTTAAGGTGATGAAAGAAGAACCGCAGTCCCGCTGGTTAATTGAAGGACATACTGATAACACCGGTTCACTGAACAATAATAAGAAACTTTCGTTAAAGCGTGCAGAGTCGGTTCTTAATTATTTCATTTCAAAGGGAATTGAAAGATCAAGATTCCAGGTTCGCGGACTTGGACCTGACTTCCCGGTTGCCGACAACAGAACCGAAGACGGAAGGGCAAAAAACAGAAGAGTAAAAATACTCAGGTTGGATTAGCAACTAATTCAAAACCGGAGTTTATTCTTCAGACATAATTAAAAACTTAAGAAAGGAATGATTGGATTTGTATATACTCAATCATTCCTTTTCTCATTAATCTTTATCTTTATCTCTTTTTTTATCTTACTCTCTAAAGACATGGAGTTTTCAGAAAACTCAAAACCGGCCTGTATATAAGTTTAGATTAACTCCGGCAAGAGTTTTTACTCTATTTGAATTTAAATAAAAAGAAAGTCCCATTCCCAGAAAACTTGTAATTTCTTCCCGTAATTCTATTTCTACTGGTAATCCGAATCCAGTAATAATTCTTGAATCGTATCTGTTACCGAAAGATTCATCTTTGAATAAGGTGGTTCTTTCCCGACCTTCATTATAAGAAAGTCCGATTTTTCCTATAATAGAATAGTTAAAATCTTTATCAACTATTAATAAAAAAGGGAATGGCAACAGCAAACCCCGAATGGTAAAATCTATTGATCTCCCGTATTTTAATTCGACTGACTTAACATACTCTGTAGGATTATCAAAAGATAACAACTCCCGCGAATCCAAATAACTAATGCTGAAATTATTATTCCCTGTTTTATAATTGAGAGAAGCCGACAAATTAATGCAGGAATTAGAATTGGATGATTTCATATAACCAACGCCTACCCCGGCACCACCCCAAATCGAATGGTTGTATTGAGTTTGTGTATAGGATAGAACACTTAACAAAACAAATATTATTACTGAACTCTTCATAATATTCCTTCTTTTATGAAATTATGAGACTATTGAGACAATAGGAAACATATCTTAAAGCGCAGAAAATTAGATAGAATTGTTTATTTATCAAATGCAATTTTATGGTGTCTATTTTTTCCCTCTTTTAGCTGCTTGACGGTAAAAAAATCTTCAAGCAAAAGAGGTAACGATGAAAGCCGGGTTTTATTATTTTTCTTTTTTGTCGTACATTTCAGAATAAAATTGTAAACCAAGTGCCGGTATATTGAATGAAAATCTTTCCGGTAAACGGTTTTTTAGAACATTATAGGAGTAAGAAATGAAACAGAGTTACACTAAAACTTTCCCGTTTATTTTTGTAATTTTTATTGCGTTGTTTTCTTCATGTAAAAGCGATAGCGCATCCGAACCAACAGGGGATAACGAGATAGTAACAGAGTTAAATAGAGTATGTGATTCAATTATGACGAATTCATCCCTTCCCGGTATGGTTGTAGGTGTCTGGTCTAAAGAAAAAGGAATCTCATACGTTAAAGGATTGGGTTACTCAAATTTAGCACCTCTCGAAAAAATGAACCCGGATTATCATTTCAGGATTGGGAGTAATACAAAGTCATTCGTTATAACTACCATACTACAGCTTGTGGATGAAGGCAAACTCTTGCTTGACGATAAACTTAGTAAATACTTCCCCAATTTCCCGGATGGCGATAAAGTAACTCTCAGGATGATGTGCAATATGTCCAGCGGTATTAATAATTATACTGAAACGGAAGAATTTGCCGAACAGTTCATGACTAATCCTCTTAGAAAATGGATGCCCCAGGAGCTTGTTGATTTAATAAATAATGACGTCTACCATTTTGAACCGGGAACCGATATTCTTTATAGCAATACAAATACTGTTTTACTCGGGATGATTATCGAACAAATTACCGGTAAATCACTTGAAGAAAACATTACAACAAGGTTTATTGATAAGTATGAGTTAACCAAAACAATATTTCCCACCGGGCATCTAATGCCCGATAAGTATATTCATGGATACGCAAATATTACGGATTCTCTCTCATTTACGGACGATGTTTCCGAAACTTTCGATCTTTCGTGGGGT
>Ga0116158_10002492_pt1 | contig 16267 bp, 16 predicted proteins | sample AD_UKC052_MetaG_FD_89883 | JGI IMG/M metagenome (GOLD analysis project Ga0116158, IMG submission 89883) | Active sludge microbial communities of municipal wastewater-treating anaerobic digesters from USA - AD_UKC052_MetaG | ecosystem: Engineered > Bioreactor > Anaerobic > Digestate | place: USA... | reverse complement strand
TTAACAATTTCGTGGGTTAATTTGAAACTAATTTGATGACTTTTTTGTAATTCAACATCAGAATACCACAATTCGTAAGGTGGTTATTATGTCGAATATGGTGGAACGTTTAGAGTGTCTTGAGTTACATAAAAAAATTATGCCTGTGGAAGAGGCGGTCAAGTTTATCCATGATGGGGCGACCTTGGCGATCAGTGGTTTTACTAAGTCGGGTGAGCCTAAGAGTTTTTTACCAGCTCTGGGCAAGTATTTTGCTGCCGAAGCCCCTCATTCAAGAATCACCCTTTTAAGCGGAGCTTCTCTTTCGGAAGTGGTTGAAGATCCGGTGGCTCCCTTTATTGCAAAACGAGCCCCCTATATGTCCTCGCCAGAGTCTAGAAAACGGATTTTGGATAAATCGATGGATTTTAATGACATTCACCTTTCTCACTTCTCACGCAATTTGATGTATGGATTTTATGGAGAAATTGATTTTGCAGTTGTTGAAGTCTCTCGAGTAAAACCTGATGGGGGCGTGGTGCTAACTTCATCGGTCGGTATTTCGGGTGAAGCGCTCACCAAAGCTAAAAAAATTATTCTTGAAGTCAATACGACGGGTCCAGATTATACAGGTTTTCACGATATGACACAGCCGCGAGTCTATCCGCGCGTGGGCTGGCCGGTGCCCGTAACAAATGTGGGGGATCGTGTTGGCTCATTGCATGTTCCGATTGATCTTAGAAAAGTGGTTGCAGTGGTTGAATCTAAAATTCCTGACTATGGGGTTTCTTTTAAGGCGACCTCAGAGATGGATCGAAAAATTGCAGACAATGTGGTTGATTTTTTAGTGACTTGCCAGAAGCGATACAACTGGGGACCAAAAATTCCTCCCTTGCAATCTGGAGTAGGCAATATTGCCAATGCGATTGTGGGGTCCTTGTATGAATCCAATTTCAAGCGTTTGCGTTTTTGGACAGAGGTTTTTCAAGATGGAATGCTTCGGTATTTGGACAATGATGAAAAGTTTGATGTGGCCTCGGCGACGGCGGTGTCCTTTTCAAACGAAGGTTGGAAAAGTTTTTTAAATAATTTTGATCGAGCCCGTGATAAAATCATTTTACGGCCGACATGGCTTTCTAACTCTCCAGAAATTATTTCGCGTCTTTTTGTTGTGGCAATGAATACGCCTATTGAAGTGGATATCTATGGTCATGCCAACTCAACTCATTTAGATGGATCAAAAATTGTAAATGGCTTAGGTGGGAGTGGGGATTTTCTGCGCAATGCTTACATCAGTATTATGCACACACCTTCGATTCGACGTCTCAAAGACGGCCGTGTGGTCAGCTGTGTGATGCCCTATGTTCGTCATATTGATCATACGGAACATGATATAAAGTGTATTGTGACTGAACAAGGCGTGGTTTTAAATACAGAAATTCTTTCACCAAGTCGAAGAGCTCAACTGATGATTGAGAAATGCGCGCATCCTCATTTTCGACCACTTTTGATGGAGTATTTAAGAATGGCAGGTTCTGGCGATGAGCCCCGAATTGAAAATATGGATCGCTTAAAGGACTGGTGGAAAGAGTATGACGAAGCTTGTCGTCATTTTCCAAACTAAAAAAGATCCTTTGAAAAAATAAAACTATAAAAAATCTATAAAAAGAGTTAAATTTTTAAGCTTAATCGCATCTTTTTCTCAGAATAGGAAAGTGAACTATGGCATTTTTAACAAAGTTAAAAAGAACTCATTATTGTGGTTCTTTGCGTTCAAATTTAAGTGGAAATACAGTTGTATTAATGGGCTGGGTGAATGGCCGAAGAGATCATGGAAGTTTGGTTTTTATTGATTTACGGGATCGAGAGGGTCTTGTACAGGTGGTATTAGATCCTAAAAATGAAAAGATGAAAGATTCAAAAAACCTAAGGGCCGAATATGTTGTCGCCATCGAGGGCATTGTTAAAAACCGCCCGGACGGGATGAAGAACACAAAGCTACCGACTGGGGAGATCGAAATCGAAGCTCTGCAGTGTCAAATTTTAAGTGAAGCCGAAGTGCCGCCTTTTCAAGTCGATGATACCAATGTTAACGAAGTGCTGCGCTTGAAGTACCGTTATTTAGATTTACGTTCTCCGAGGTTAACTCAACATCTAAAATTAAGACATCAAGTCACACAGTTGGTGCGGACTTTTTTGTCTGATGATGGTTTTCTAGAGGTAGAAACTCCCATTTTATATAAATCAACACCTGAGGGGGCTCGGGATTATTTAGTGCCCTCGCGAGTGAATTTGGGTCATTTTTATGCTCTTCCGCAGTCTCCTCAGACGCTAAAGCAGCTATTGATGATTGCGGGTTATGATAAGTATTTTCAAATAGCTCGTTGCTTTCGTGACGAAGATCTACGGGCCGATCGTCAACCTGAGTTTTCTCAGATCGATATGGAAATGTCCTTTATCGAACAAGAAGACATCATGGCTTTAAATGAGCGATTGTTGCGTAAAATTTGGACCGTGGTGAAAAACGTAGATATTGGCGAAGTGCCACGCATGACTTTTCAAGAGGCCATGGATCGTTATGGAAATGATAAACCGGACATTCGTTTTGGAATGGAAATTCGTGATTTTTCAACTTTTGTTCTGAATGCAGGATTTAAAGTTTTTGAAGATGCCCTAAAACGTGGTGGTATCGTGCGGGGACTCATTGTTCCAGGCGCCGGTGGTTTTTCTCGAGGACAGTGGGATAAGCTGACAGACCTTGCTAAAAAATCAGGAGCAAAAGGTTTGGTTTGGATCAAGTGGGAATCCTCTGGAGTGATCACCTCTTCGGTCTCTAAGTTTTTTAGTGAAGAGCAATTGAAAAATATGTTGGTGACCTTGGATGCTAAAATGGGCGATGGGGCCGTGATTGTAGCGGATGATTATGAAATCGCGTGTGCCTCTTTGTCGACCTTAAGAAATCATCTGGGACGCGAACTGAATTTGATCGATACATCGAAGGATCGATTTTTGTGGGTTGTTGATTTTCCTTTGCTTGAGTATTCTCCGGATGAAAAACGTTGGGTGGCTCGTCATCATCCTTTCACTTCACCCAAGGATGAGTTTCGTGATGATTTATTGAAATCCAATGAAAGTCAGTACGGAAAAATGTTAGCCAAAGCCTATGACCTTGTCTGCAATGGGTACGAAATTGCCGGAGGTAGTATTCGAATTTATCGTAATGAAATTCAACAGGCCATGTTTCGGGTTTTGGGATTTTCTCAAGCTGAAGCTCAACAAAAATTTGGATTTTTTATGGAAGCCTTATCCTATGGAACGCCTCCACATGGTGGGATTGCTTGGGGAATGGATCGATTGGTGATGATTCTTTGTGGTACAGAGGCCATACGCGAAGTGATAGCATTTCCTAAAACGGCCCGTGCGACGTGCTTGATGTCAGATTCACCCAGTGTTGTGAGTCGTGATCAGTTGGTCGAAGTGGGAGTTAAGCTCACTGCGCAGGCCGAAAAAAACACGGATGGTGAGGTTTCCAGTGAAGTTTAAATTTATTTATTTAAGTTTGTTTTTTTTACTTTCTGCCTGTCCTGGAAAAAAGGAAGTTGAAAACAATGACATCGAGAAAAAAGAACGGACCTATATGGTGGCAACAGATGCCACCTATGCTCCCTTTGAATTTCAAACTGGAAGTCAAGAAATTGTGGGTTTTGAAATTGAGCTTTTTAAAGAAATAGCCAAGGCCGAAGGTTTATCCATTCAATTTTTAAACACTCCTTGGGAGGGGATCTTTACTCAACTTTTAAATGGAGATCGTGATATTGTCGTTTCTGCTGTTACAATCACTGAGGAAAGAAAAAAAACATTGGCCTTTTCAGATCCTTACTTTGAAGCCAAACAACTGATTGCTGTAAATAAAAATATAAATATCAAAAATCTATCTGATTTAAAAAACTTTAAAACCGCCGTACAGACCGCCACCACAGGGGATGAAATTCTTCAAAAGATTTTTGGCAAAAGCCATGGAAATTTAAAAAGATTTGAATCGATTCCTTTGGCCCTAAAAGAGCTTGAAAATGGCTCCGTTGATGCTGTTGTGGCCGATAATGGAGTTGTTATGAATTATGTAAAAAATAATTCACAAAAATTTAAATTGGTTGAAGATGATACAGTTCAAAAAGAGTATTATGGTTTTGCATTTCGACCTGGGGATAAAGAATTGATCGAAAAAATCAATCAAGGCATTAAAAAAGTTAAAGACAATGGGGTCTATCAACAAATTTATAAAAAATACTTTTAAAGGATTTTAAATTCAATGGATTTTAGATTTGAAATTCTTTTAGAATACCGCGAAGCTTTTTTGCATGGCCTTTGGATGAGTTTGCAGGTCTCGGTTTGGGGAATATTGGGTGGATTGGTTTTAGGTTTAATTCTAGGACTGTCTCGTCAAATTAAATCTACAGAATCGAAAAAGGATTTTGTATTTAAGTTATTTCTAAGGGGCCCGTCATTAGGGTACATTACTTTTTTTAGAGGAACGCCCCTCTTCGTGCAAATTTTTTTAGTGCATTTTGCATTGATGCCTCTCTTGGTCCATCCTGACAGTGGATGGCTCATCTCCGGTGAGCTGGCGCGTGTGATTAAACAAGAGTATGGAGCTTTTTTATCAGGTACATTGGCTTTAATTTTAAATTCTGCAGCCTATGTGGCTGAGATTTTTCGCGCAGGACTTCAATCTTTAGATTCAGGACAAGAAGAAGCGGCTCGCAGTTTGGGAATGGGTTATGGTCCAACGATGCGCTACGTGCTTTTGCCCCAAGTGTTTAAAAAGATGTTACCCCCCTTGGGAAATGAAGCGATTATGCTTCTTAAAGATTCAAGCCTTGTTTCTGCCATTGGACTTGCAGAGCTGGCTCAAACGGCTCGCACAATTGCAGGAACTTATTCGCGTTACTGGGAGCCCTATATTGCCGTATCGATAATCTATTTAGTGTTAACCATGGGTTTAGCCTATTTGGTTTCACGTTTGGAAAAGCATTATGAAAAAAGTGATCGAAGTTAAAAATCTTGTTAAGAGTTTTAACTCAAAAATTGTTTTGAACGGGATTTCATGTGATATCGAAAGTCATCAGGTCGTGTGTGTGTTGGGGCCTTCTGGCTCTGGAAAAAGTACTTTTCTACGCTGTCTGAATCGACTGGAAAAACCAGACTCAGGAGAAATTCAGATTTTGGATCGTGCGGTGAATGATCACGAAGAAGGCCTTAACTTTTTAAGAAAAGAAGTGGGCATGGTTTTTCAAAAATTTAATCTTTTTCCTCATCTGACGGTGGTTGAAAACATTACACTTTCACCCATAAAGGTTTTAAAACTTTCAAAAAAAGAAGCCACAGAAAGAGCTGAAGCTTTGCTTGAAAAGGTGGGGCTTTCTGATAAAAAAACAGCCTATCCTAATCAGTTATCAGGGGGACAACAGCAGCGTGTAGCGATTGCTCGGGCCTTGGCCATGAAACCAAAAATTATGTTGTTTGATGAGCCCACGAGCAGTCTGGATCCGGAAATGGTGGGAGAGGTTTTAGAAACCATGAAGACTTTGGCCAAAGAGGGAATGACCATGGTTGTTGTGACCCATGAAATGGGCTTTGCTCGAGAGGTGGCTCATAGGATTTTGTTTTTAGATGGGGGGCAAATTGTTGAGGATTCTAAGCCTTTGGAATTCTTTAACAATCCAAAAAATGAAAGAACTCGGCTCTTTCTTTCAAAAATTCTGTAGTTAACATTGGCTTTGTGTTACTTTACCTTTGGGTATGAGAAATTCTTTTTTATTTTCTATTTTTTTCGTTGTTTTAAGTCTTGGGATGCACGTTTGGTTTTGGCAAGGTGTTGATTATGTGGCCTATTACTTTCCCTACGAAAGAGACTCTTGGATGTCTATACCAAAAAAAAATATTGTTGAAATTGAGTATCAAGAGCCAAAAGATAAAAATATTCAAATGGATGAACAAAAATCCATCGTGAAACAAGTTGAAGTTCCTGAAAACTTAAAGTTAGAAGAATTAAAAGTAAAAACAGATCTTCTTTCTGAAAAAGTACAAAGGGTTTTACGTGAAACACAGGCCTATCTCTCTGGAAAAACACAAAATCAAGTATCTAAACCTTCTCAAAGTTTACAGAAGAAAAATGAAAATTCAAAAATTAAGTTATTCAAAGATTCTCTTTTGTCTGTTGACTCTAATAATCCCCATTTTTTATCACAAGCTCCACCTGGGCCTTCGGCCTTTGGTCAACTTTTAAAAAGAGATATTCCGTTGGGGAATCTGACCGTTTTAAATACGGATCAATACGTTTATTATAGTTTTTATTCTAGAGTGGATGATCTGGTCTATGATCGATGGCAACAGAAAGTTCAAGGATTGCAATTTAGATTGCCAATTCAGGTGTTAAAATCCACTCCAGAAAAAGGCTGGACAACTCAGGCTGAGTTTTTAATTAGTCCTGAAGGGCGATTGTTAAAATCGATGATTTTAAAGCCTTCGGGGGTCAGAGAGTTAGATATGGCGGCCGTGAGTTCTTTTGTTGAAACTGGAATTTTTCCGAATCCACCCATTGGAATGATTCAAGAGGACGGATTAGTTCATGTTAATTTATCATTTACCGTTAGATATAGCCCTACTATTGTCGGGGAAAAATAAAAAAAATCCAAACTTCTCTACAGCCAAAGAAAAATAAAATAGAATAGACCTATGAAGTTAATAAAGATCAAGTTTGATATAAAAATATTTTTTGTGGTATTTCTTTCATTTTCATTTTCTGCCGAAGCTTTTTTAAGTGAAGTGGGTGTTTCTTACACCCGAAGAAAAACAACATTTGATGCCAATAACTACATAGAATCTGAATCCACAACGGGCAGTTATTCGATTTATTTTTTTGAATTTTTAGCTCTTGAAATGAGTTACACCAATGCCGTGGGAGTTCGTTTAGAAAAAGCGAGCCCCACAGATCTTAAAAGAACTATTGAGCAAACAACTTCGGTCAAGGGCGCTGACCTCATATTAGTACTTGCTAAAAAGTCTTCATTTTTTCAACCCTATATTAAAGGGGGCGCAGCTGAAATCTCAAGGGTGCAAAAGATTTCTACTGAAGGTGCTGGAGAGCAGACATTAAATCCAGAAACAGCGATTGTTCCGAGCTATGGTGCGGGTTTAAAGTTTGGAGTCACTCAGCAGTTTAATATAAAATTAAGTTATGAAATTTGGAAAACCCCTATTGGTGGAGATCTAAGTTCTGATGACAGTGCCCTACGACTGGGGTTAAGTTGGTATCTTTAAAACATATAATTTTATTTATATGTTTTTTGATGAATACATCATGCCAGGTGACTTATTTAGCCAAGTCCGCTTATAGTCATTTAAAAATTATCTCTTCTCAAGTACCACTAGATGAAGCCCTATCTAATCCCGAGCTTTCTGAAAATGAAAAAGAAAAAATAAAACTCACTCTCAAAGTCAGATCCTTTATTGACCAAGATTTAGGTTTAAATGTTGGAAAAAACTATAGTACTTTCGTACTTTTAGATAAGCCCTATCCAGTTTATGTTTTGCAAGCCGCTGAGCCCTGGGAGTTAAAATCCTATCAGTGGTGGTTTCCCATTGTTGGTCATGTGCCATATAAAGGGTATCCGACATTAGAAATTGCTCAGAAAGAGGCGGATCTTATAAAAGATAAATATGATGTGTACGTGCGCCCTGTTCCCGCCTACAGCACCTTAGGTTGGTTAAAAGATCCCTTATTGAGTTCAATGCTTAAGTACAAGGATCATGATTTAGTGAATATGCTGATTCATGAGTCGGTGCATGCCACGATTTTTATTAAAGACGATGCCGATTTTAATGAAAGGTTAGCGACCTTCTTAGGCAATAAAGGGACTGAATTATTTTATTTAAAACATGAAGGTCCAAACTCAAAGACCTTAGAATTGATTCAAAAAGAAAATTACGATGATCGTAAGTTTTCAGATTTTATCAGTCAAGAGTTAGAGCTATTGACGGAATGGTACAAAGAACAAAAAAACAAAAATGTTCAAGATCCAAATCTTAAAGCTCAACGTCTTATGCAAATTCAAGAGAACTTTGAAAAGAGCCTTCGTTCCCAGATGAAGTCCTTGAACTATGGATCCTTCAAGTCCAAGTCACTGAACAATGCCATTTTGCTTTCTTATAAAACATATATGTATGATTTTTCGACTTTAGAAAAGCAGTACCAAGAATCGAACCAAGATTTTAAAATCTTTTTAAAGCGATGGCAGTGAAAAACTAAAAAACAATAAACAAAAACAACTAAAAATAATAAAAAATCTAGTTTGGTGAATATCGTAAACTCTATTGTTTTGGATTTTCCTCAGACGGTTTTTTAATAATATATTTTATTGCGAGTTGATTCAATAAGTCTGAAATATCAGTAAAAAAATCATATTTTCGAAATTTTAAAGGGACTCTCGTCATATCCCCACGCAGGAGTTCTTCTAAGAATTTTTTAATAGCATAGGCAGGACCAGCAACATGGTTTAAGAGAACAACTCCCATAATTACAGCCAATAAAAGGCTAAAGACAGAAAACATTTTTATAGAATAGATCAAAATATCAGATTGAGTTATAAACGAATTCATCATGATGTTCTGTGCGTCTGGATCTAAAGAGAGGATTGTTTCGATAATTTTATTTTTTGAAAGTTGAATGGCAACATAAAAAAATATTATATTTATCAGAGAAAGACCTACAAAAAATGAAACAATTCCAAACTGTAATTTGGGATCAATGACCACAGTTCTTCGATTAAAAAAATTTAATATCTTCATGAAATTCCTTTTAAAGTGTTACACCTTAATCTTGCCGAATTTAAAAAAAATGAGCAAGATGATTCTTTTTTTTTTATTCTTCAGTAAATTCAACTTCAATGGGTTTTGGAAATGGGATTTCCGCTTTTATTTGACCTTTGATGTTGTAATGGGGAAAAGTTAAAATCAATTGAACAAGATTTGGAACTTCGGAAGTATTGAGTGGGTCTAAGATCCACTTTTGAGATAAATTTTGAACTTTGATATATTGTTCAAGTTGAAGTTGTCCAAGGAGTTGAAGGAATTTTTCTTTGGATAAATCAGGATTTTGATTTAACTCTAAAGCAAAATGTAATTGTAAAAAAGAACTTAAATAAGGATTACTGCATTTTTTTATTTGAGAAAAAGATATGTTGTTAGAATTAAGTGCTTCGGTACATGAGGGTTCTAAAAATTTTTGTAGTGGTAGCTTTTGAGAGTTTTTTAAATGAGCTTCTGCAACAAGGTAGGTGTTTTTAAATTTATTAATTTTTGATATATTTTTTAGTTTTTGCCAATCATTTCTTTTCAGTAAAAACGAACTCAGCAGGCCATGGTATTCTACATTTTCAGGATTTTTTCTAAGTATATGAAGAAGCTCATCGATCAGTTCATTTTCGAAATCTGGCAAAAGCCATTCTTCTTTTGGAATAGAAAATGGATTGGATTTTGATAAAGAAGTCAGTGCAAAAGGTTTAAAATTGTATTTTGCAATGAGGGTATTGAATTTTTCATAAACCAGTGGATTCAAAGTCGTATCAGAGAGGGGGGTGGATTCTAAGTTGTCAGAAAGTGTATTGTAAATCTTTTGTTTTAGGTCGTTGATCAGTAAATAATGATCAAGAATCAATGCATGGCGAATCTCTCCAAACTTATGCCAATTCGCCCAGTGGGATTGAATCAGCAGAGGTCGAGACTCAAAATTTAAAATCAAATCCTTTTCTTGTTTTCGTTCTGAAAATTTTTTGAGAGAAAGAATTGGTAAATCCCCTTGAGTTATTGGTTCAGGCCAGGACTGAGAAAGAAGCTCAAAAAGGGTTCTTCCAAGGTCTGCAATATTAATATTGTCATCAACCTTCCAAGAGATTCCTTGATCTCTTTTTTTTTGTGCCGGTTTAAATAGTAAAGCGATATGGGTATTTTCACTAAAGAGATTGAGGGGCTCAATTTCATCTGGATGATGTTGTTTGTTTCGTCCGTTGAGTCCTACGATAATGATATGAGTATTGTCCCAACGGTCCAACTTTTTAAGTGTTTGAAAAAGTTTTGCTAATGAGGAGTATAAATTAGTAGCCTGAGTCTCATAACCCATTTTCAAGGGTCTTCCGGATTCATCAAAATGCTGGGTTGTAGTGTAAGATAGTTCATTGGCGTAGATCACAGAAAAAAAAGGATTTTTCTTAACATTTTCGGTTAACCATTCTTCAATCGAGAAAAGCATATGAGAAAGTGGACGGTAAAATGAACCTCTAAAAAAAGTAAGCCGGTCATCAAAAATTTCAAAGCCTTGAGCTAGACCTGTTCTTCGAAGAAGAGGAGGACCTCCTGAAAAAAAACTAGTTTTATAGTTTAATGAATAAGCCGCTTCGGCAACAGACCGGAGGCCTGGACTTAAGCCGGGTCCTGAATTGTGATGCAAAAGATGTGTTTGTGGGTATTGGCCTGTCAAAATAGAAGCCAAGGCCGGAGCACTGAGTGGAGAAGTTGTAAATGCATGGGTAAAACGTAAGGACTCTGGACAAATCAGTTGGGCTGCGGGGTTATTCAGAGAGTGGTTTGGCGAACAGTTGAAGTCGAAATAACCTAGTTGGTCAACGGCTATGACTAAAATCGAAGAGGTTTGTTTTTGATTTTTGGGTAGAAAGTACAGCAGGGCGCCAAAGATTAAAAAAATTAAAAGAAGTAGAAAGATCTTAGTTTGTTTGGCCATAACTTGACCAATATAAAATCATGCAGTGATAATAGAAATCAAGAATTAACATGGAGGTTTTGTGGGTGCTGAGAAAATATTTGCTGTAGCTCATTATTTAGATCAATCGGTTTTAGCTTTGCTGGTGATCTTAAGTGTTGTCAGTATTGCTATAATTCTACAAAAGTATTTCTCTTTAAAAAAGGTTCACGCCGACTCGGAAAAAGTGAGAGCACGGGTTAAGCTGGCTCTTCATAGCAATAGTATTGATGATATAGAAGATATCTCTCGAGATATTAGTTCTTTAGAGGGGCGAGCTGCTAATTATGCTTTAAAGTTTATGAAAGACTCTGGAAGTCGTGGGTTAGAGGAAATTTTTAATAGTTTTATTTTATCCGAACGACCCGAGCTTGAAAGCTCCTTGGGTTTTTTAGCAACGATTGGCTCCAATGCCCCCTATATAGGATTATTTGGAACGGTTCTTGGAATTATGAAGGCGTTTAATGACCTAGCCTCTTCTCCCGATGCGGGCCAACAAACAGTTATGGCTGGAATTTCTGTGGCATTGATTGCTACGGCCGCAGGACTTTTTGTCGCCATCCCCGCTGTTTTTGCTTACAATCATTATAATAAAAAAGTCCGTGGTATTTTGCAAAATGTTGAAAGTGTAAAAGAACTATGTGTCGCTTACGCAAAAAAGAAAGGACTTTAATATGGGAAGCTCCTTTCAAAAGGACGATGGAGATATATCAGAAATAAATGTAGTACCCTTGGTGGATATAACGCTGGTCGTTTTAATTATTTTTATGGTTACGGCGCCCATGTTTATGAAACCTTCGATCAATGTGAATCTTCCTAAGGCCGCCCATGGAGAGAAGACTCCTCCAAGTCCATTTAATATAAGTCTAACGAAGGACGGACGGATTAATTTAAATGGTCAATTTGTAGAAACTGAAGTTTTAAGATTAAAATCCGAAGAGGAGTTTAAAAAGAACCCAGAGGCCCAAGCCATTATTTCTGCGGATAAAGATGTTCCCCACGGACAAGTCGTTGGTGTTTTAGATATTGTTAAAGGTGCCGGAATTAAGAAATTTGCAATCAGTATAGATCAACAAAAATAGTGTTGAATTTTAAAAGGGATACGAGTATCCCTTTTATCTATATGAATTCAAATCCCTTTCAACAGCAAAAACCGATTTCTGGTGTAAAAAAAATTATAGCCGTTTCCTCTGGTAAGGGGGGCGTCGGTAAAAGTACAACAGCTGTTAATCTAGCAATGGCTTTGTCTAAACTGATAGGCCCTGATAAAAAAGTGGGAATTTTAGATGCCGACATTCACGGACCAAGTTTGCCGAGAATGTTTGGCGCTCTTCATCAAAAACCTGAAATAAAGGGTGATAAAATTCAACCGATTGAACGTTATGGTTTAAAAATAATGAGTATTGGTTTTCTTGTTGAAGAGGACTCTGCTGTGATTTGGAGGGGTCCTATGTTATTTAAGGCTTTGGATCAATTTTTCAATGATCTGGAGTGGGGAGATCTTGAGTATTTAGTTTTGGATCTGCCTCCAGGAACGGGAGATATTCCGTTGTCCATAGCTCAAAAGGTGCCTGTCTTTGGATCAGTAACTGTTACAACTCCTCAAAATATCTCCTTGGGTGATGTTAAGAAGTCTTTAGATATGTGGACCCGGGTGAATGTTCCTGTCTTAGGTGTTATTGAAAATATGAGTTACTTAATGACTCCTTCTGGTGAGTCCGTGCAGCTTTTTCCTAAGGGTGATCTGAATGGCTATTTGGACTCAAAAAATATTAAAAAATTGGGTGAAATTCCCTTTGATCCTTTATTGGGTCTTTCTTGCGAAGTGGGAATCCCTTTGGTGGAAAGCCATCCAGATTCTCCGGCTTCAAAAGCCTTTTTTTCAATTGCTCAAACCCTTATAAATCTGTAAACCCAAAGCATGGATATAAAGATTTTTTCGAACAAGGATTTTCCAGTTTATCTTCCCAAGCTGAATCAGCTTTATGATGATCTTTTTGATGGTGGTAAAGGCTTTAGAGCCAAGTTGGTTCAATTGGTTGCGGAAACCTTAGAATTACCCCCTACATCGACTCATCTTTTAATGCAGACGATAGAGTTTATTCATAACGCTTCTTTATTGCATGATGATTTGGTGGATCGTTCTAAACTTAGAAGGGGGAAGCCCGCCCTATGGTTAAAATATTCTCCGGAGTATGCAGTATTGGCCGGGGATTATTTATTAGCTCGAGTGATGGTGAATCTATCTAGTTATGGAAATATCCGTCTTGTTCATTACACGGCCGAGATGATTTCAGATCTATTAGAGGGCGAGTGGTTGCAAGATTCTATTGTGGGTGATTTTTTTGTCTCTTTAGATCAGTTGGATCGTATTCATAATTTAAAAACAGCGTCACTGTTTAAGTGGTGTTTACGAGCCCCTTTTATAGCTCAAGAGAATTACAACCAGAATATTCATGAACTGTTGATCGAGTGTGGAACTATATTGGGACAACTTTTTCAAAGAAGCGATGATCTTTTAGATTTTAATGTGAGAAATTATGAGGGCAAGGCGATTCTTGGAGATCTTAAGTCGAGTTATCTGAATTCTTTTGGAGCGTTTTTATGTTCGGATCTTTCTAAAGAGCAAATCAATCAGTTGGCGAGAAGTCATGATTTGGATCAAGTCTATACTGCCGTTGGAGGAAAAGATGCTTTTCAGAAAAAACTTTCTAGTTTTGATGAAAAAAATAAAAATTTGATTCAGCTTTACGATCATCTGTTAAAAAAACTCAACGATGAGTTGGGACCCAAAAGCAAAAATTTAATAGAAAAATTTCAAAAATTGCCTGAACTACTTTATTGGAGATCAAAAAACCCGTGAGCTCTTTAGTCACACTTTCAAAGTCTTCTCCTCTTTATAAAGATTATCTCTTGGGGACTTTTTCAAATGAAAAACGGGCTCTGCCCATTGCTACATTAAATGTAAATAAAAACAATGAAACTGTTACTTTTAATATTTTAGACAAACAGAACATTGTAAAACCAAACTTTATACAATTTTTATTTCAAACGTTAAAAATTAAAAAGTGGCTTTTAGTTCTTTTTCCGATGCTGATTGTTTTATCCAAAAATATTGCATTTGGAGCTGTGACGGATCCAATTTCCTTATGGCTTTCTAGTTTTGGAATATTATTTTTATTTATATCTGCAAATTTAAGAAATGACTTTGTAGATCATTATTGGGGAGTCGATCGTATTTTTGATCACCGAGGCAGTCGAGCCATTCAGAGTGGTTGGGTTACGGCTGTTCAAGTCCGAACACTTTCTCGATTCTTTTTAGTTCTAGCGATACTTTTTTCGGTTCCCATTTTGATAGCCTATCCTAGTGCGTTTTATGTTGTGACTGTAAGTGGATTTTTAATATTATTTTCTCAATTTACGAGCAAAAACTCTGTGTATTATCAATTGGGAAATGAAATTTCTTATTTTTTCTTAATAGGTCCATTGCTTTCTACAGGATATCAATTATCGATGGGAGCTCCCTTTGATTATGAAGTCATTATGATCGGTATTCTATGGGGTTGGCTTGTTTTGTTCGTACATTTTTTGTCCACGCTCATAAATATAATGCCGTGTTCTCAGGCGGGATTTAAAAATACAATTACGATGTTGGGTTTTGACAAAAGTCGTCGATTTTTAGCTTTTTGGTGGACACTCTATGTGGTTCTTTATTTCTTTTACCATTTGTTTTTTGCTGGTTCTTATTGGGCTTGGTATTTTAGCTTAGTTTTACTACTTTTGACTCCTCGAATTGTTTTAAAATTTAAATCAGTCAAAAGCCCCCTTGGAAGTGATTTGGTGAGACTCAATGAGATCGGAAAAAGATTTTTTTATTTAGTTATTTTAGTCTGGTTGATTGAATCACTTTGGGTTTTTCTGTGATTCCTGGATCGAGGACTCTATTTGTATCTGAAAATGAATCTTATAACGAACTCACTAAAAATTATTCTGCTGAGTTTTTAGAACTTATTAAAAACCATCCCTCAAGTCAGAACCGGATTCAAAAAGAAAATGATGAATTATTTCAATTTAGAGTAGGTTCAGATCTTGTTTTAAAAGACCCTATGAATAATAAAATTATCCTAGATATGGATAAACCCAACTCACCTTATTTTAGAAAATCTGTTGGCAAAAAGGATCTTTTGCTTAAGTCCATTGGATTAGGAAAAGGAGTTACTAGGGTCTTAGATTTGAGTGCCGGACTTTTAATTGATTCTTTTCATTTTCTGTCGGCAGGCTTACAAGTGACGGCGTTGGAGAGATCTCCAGAAGTATATTTTTTATTAAAAAAAGCACTAGAAAAAAGTTCACGTAAAGAATTCATCAACTCTTTAGAACTTATTTTTACTGAAGCGTCTCTCTATTTAAAATCTCTAAAAAACGGACCATGTCCTTTTGATGTGATTTATTTTGATCCCATGTATTCTGAAAGAAAAAAGTCGGCATTGCCAAAGCAGGAAATGGTACTTTTTCATAAACTAGTCGGAAATGATTTAGATGCTCGTGAAATTTTTGATTTAGCTTTGAGCGTTCGCCCTCAGAGAGTGGTTGTTAAGCGCCATCCCCATCTCCCCCCCTTAAGTACAGGAGTTAAACACTCTTTTGTTGGCAAAGCGGTACGGTATGATTACTATTAACGATCATGGCCAAAGATAAAAATTTACAAAATAAGATTGAAGAACTTGAGCTGGAGCTTAAGCACAAAAGCAGCGAACTTCTTTCGTATAAAAACGAATTAAAACGTTTGAGTCACCGACTGGAGTTGATGACGTTACGTATGTCTGATGAGTTAAATGCCGCTCAGAGATTGCAAAAGATGCTGTCACCGACAGAACTTCCTCGCATTGGAGGGGTTGATGTAAGCACAAAATTTATACCGGGGAGTCAATTTGGTGGAGATTATTTAGATCTTTTTGAATATGAAGATCGACTTAAATTTGGAGTTTTAGTTTCAAGTGCCAGTGGTTATGCCATGTCGTCGTTATTGTTGACGGTCATATTTAGTTTAACTACTAAAATTCAAGCTAAGAACCCTCTTTCGCCGGATCAGTTTATCAAGGAATTAATTACCCAATGTCAGGAGCAGATGGGTGCTAAGGATGCTTTTTCTTTATTTTTTGGTGTTTTAGATCGACGCAGTTTTGAAATGACCTATTGTCTTATGGGTTCATTGGATGCTTATCATCAATCTTCAACGGCTGTCGCTTTAGAAAAATTAACTCCCTGTGCGGATCGTATTTTAAAAGAGACGGTGTTGAATCCAAATCCTAAGAGGATTTCTTTTTCTTCGAAGGATCGACTCATTTTATTGAGTGAGGGTTTGCGAAATTCAAAAAACAATCAGGGACAGTACTGGGGGCCAGAGGGTGTTTTAGATGCAATTTATAATGCTCCACGGTCGGGTGTTCATGATTTAAGAAATGAAATTTTATT
>Ga0116158_10002491_pt1 | contig 16273 bp, 3 predicted proteins | sample AD_UKC052_MetaG_FD_89883 | JGI IMG/M metagenome (GOLD analysis project Ga0116158, IMG submission 89883) | Active sludge microbial communities of municipal wastewater-treating anaerobic digesters from USA - AD_UKC052_MetaG | ecosystem: Engineered > Bioreactor > Anaerobic > Digestate | place: USA... | reverse complement strand
CAGGCGCAACCGTTAGTGGTGCTTCGCAATCTACTGGTTGGGTCAATGGATTTTTACAGAAATATCTATCCACCGGTCCACTTAGTATTGCTTTTGAAACTGGTGATAATACTAAATTCACGCCGCTGTCTTTTCAATTTGATAATGTTACGATAGGTGGAAACCTCGTTGCACGATCTGTTTCAGGAGATCATCCCTTTATCAGCAGCTCACTCATCAATGTTGCAAAAAGCGTAAACAGGCATTGGAATCTTAGCAATTTGGGAGCTGCATTTACAAGCTATTCGGTTACTGCACATTACCTGCCACAGGATCTTGATGCGGGCGTAAATCCTGCAATGTTCGGCCTTTCGCTTTACAATGGATCATCGTGGATTTCAACAGAAACAGGATTGTTGACAGACAGCGCTTCAACCTTGATAAATGCTACAGCAATCAACGACCTGGCGATAGGTGAAGTGTGTAATAAAGGAACCAGCATTGTTTATTCAGGCACGCCCTATTGTTCTGCTTCCGGAAATGCAACGGTAACGGTTACCGGCACAACCGGCGGATCATTCAGCTCTACAACTGGCTTATCAATAAATGCTGCAACCGGCCTTATCAATCTTGCAACCAGTACGCCGGGATCATATAGTGTAAATTATACGATCGATGCAGGAGGCGAATGCCCGGTTTATATAACTTCTGCAAACATTACGATCGATGAGGCTCCCACAGCAGACGGATCTTATACAGGTTCTCCATATTGTGCAGGGGCAGGAACGGCCTATCCTACCGGAAGTGGAACAGCAGGTGGAATATTTTCTTCTACAAACGGCCTTGTTATTGATTCTACAACCGGAGGTATCAACCTGTCTGCAAGCACACCCGGAAATTACCAGGTAAGCTATACCATTGCAGCTTCGGGTGGATGTGGCGTTTTCTCCTGGAGTACACCAGTAGTGATTAGTCCCATTCCCGATGCATCCATAGAATATACGAATGGCATCTATTGTGCCGATGACTCTATTGCATCCGTAACATTGACAGGAACTACCGGTGGCGTATACTCGTCATCACCCGACCTGAGCATCAATGCTTCCACAGGGTTGATCAACATACAAAACAGTGTGATTGGAACTTATACCGTTTATTATACCATTGCAGCAGGAGCAGGATGCAATGCATTTCAAACCTCCACTGATATCAGTATAGCTGAGCCTGGCTTATGGACCGGCCTGGTAGACACGGATTGGGAAAATGCCCAGAATTGGCAGTGTGGTAACCTGCCAAATTCCTCAACCAATGTTACCATCTTAAATGGCCTCGATCATTACCCGGTGATCAGTCATGTTCAGGCTTTGAACAACCTGGTCATTGAACCCGGAGCGAGTATTGAAGTAAACGGGGGTACTTTGCAAATTGCTGGCAGTATTCAAAACGACGGGGTCTTTAATGTATCTAACGGTACCGTGGAGATGAATGGAACTGATCAGCAAACCATTCCGGCAAATGCATTCACAAATCACGTGATCAAGAACCTGGTCATCAGTAACGACGTGGTCATCGCAGGAACCGATACCCTCACTGGTACATTGTCTTTTGGAGCTTCAAATAAGATACTGGTTACCGGCGACAGTTTAATTTTAAAATCAAATGCTGCAGGAACAGCCAGGATCGCCGATATTACCAACCAGGGACTATTAACCGGTAATGTAATTTCCGGAAAAGTTATAATTGAACGATATATCCCGGCTGCACGCGGATGGCGCTTATTATCGGTGCCCGTTGCAGCAACTGATGTGCCAACCATTAATGCCGCATGGCAGGAAGGCTTAACCACCGCTTCGGCTAACCCTAACCTTTATCCCGGGTACGGAGTTAAAATTTCGGGCGGAACGACAGACAATGGATTTGATCAAAGCAACACCAATGCGTCTTTTATCAAAACCTATGATAACATCAGCAACTCATTCGTAACCTTACCTGCAAATCCTGGTACAAATATTCCAATCAATTCCTACCCGGCTTATTTCCTGTACATCAGGGGTAACCGAAGCATCAACCTGATGCAGGGATTGAATTCCGCCATCACCGATGCCACTTTGCGTATACACGGGCAGGTTAGAACCGGTACTCAGCCGGAACCGGTATCGGCATCAAATTTTACATTGATCGGAAATCCATATGCATCTGCAATAGATTTTGGTTCATTAACCAGGAATAATGTTCAGAATACCATGTATGTGTGGGATCCCAAGCTTTCGGGTTCGTATGGTCTTGGTGGTTATGTTACCCTTAACTGGAACAACGTTACAGGCGTATACGATAAAACGGCCAGTGTAAGTGCCATCAGTCAATATATCCCCGGCGGAGAAGCCTTCTTTGTACGGTCTGAGGATCGTGTGAATGCGGGCACATTAACCATGAAAGAAACAGATAAAACCCCGTCCGGCAGCGACCAGGTATTCCGCACATTTGGAACGGATCAACAATTAAGGGTAAACCTGTTTTTGGGCAATGCCGACAGCAGTACAAATTTATTAGATGGTCTGCTCGCGACATTTGATGATGAAAACAATGACCTGGTAGATAAGAGCGATGCATTGAAAATGAGCAGTGGAGCAGAAAACATCAGTGTCAAACATTTTGACCAATTGCTGAGTATCGAAAGAAGAAAAAAAGCTGTTGCGGATGATACATTATTCGTGCAGATGGCAAAGATGAAAGTGCGTGATTATGTTTTTGATATAAGCCTTTCGAATATGGAATCAGGCGGATTAACAGCAATATTGCAGGATAGATTCCTGGGCAGCACTGCCGACAAGCTGTTAAACATGAATGGTTCAACTCAGTATTCATTTGCCATTTCATCTAACGCGGGATCATATGCAGCAAACAGATTCAACATTGTATTTAAAAAACTGGAAGTGGTACCTGTAACATTTACTTCTGTTAAAGCAGCATGGAACAGGAAAGATATAGATGTAGAATGGAAAGTAGAAAATGAATCAGGCATTCAGCATTATGAACTGGAAACATCATTAAACGGCAATGCATTTAAAACGATCACAACTGCAATGCCAAACGACAATAGTGGTCATTCAACGTCATACCAGTATGTTGATAAAGACCCACAAAGTGTTAAACATTTTTACCGCGTGAGAAGTTATGCTTTGGATGGCCGGAATTCCCTGTCAGAAATAGTAATGGTAAACCCGGGAGCCGGTTCTGGCAAAGACCTGGTTACGATCTATCCTAACCCGGTTATCGGAAATACATTGATGTTGAAATTGATAAATGTAAAAAAAGATGCTTTTACAGTGCAGGTCTTTAACGTGAACGGGCAAATGGTAAATAGTTATTTCTTCGATCATGTTGGCACCGAATCCAGTTATCGTTTTTCTCTCGATGAGCATTTGCCAGCAGGTAAATACCAGGTACAATTATCGGGTAAGCATGCCAGTTATGTTTTGCCGATGATAAAGAAATAGAACAGCCCGGCTACAAAAGAAATATAAATTATCATATTAAAATAAAAAGCCTCCGGATTACCCGGGGGCTTTCTGTTGAGCATTTTCGCTTCTATTCAAAAAACATAATACCGGAGCTGTTTTCGTGGAGTACATGAAGCATAGAAATACCCTTATTTCAGGAATTATTTTGTTTAATAATCACTGTTGTTGATTAGTAAACTAACTACATGGTATTCATTCAATTGTTACATATGCACAGCATATTAAATGCGATTTTTGACTCATTGCTATCATTCTAATGAAACAAATACCTAAACCCAGATAAAATATACCTTTTAACCAGACAACGTTCCTGTTTACCCTAACCACACTCCATGAAATCACCAATGAAAATATTAATGCTGGAAGACAATCCAGATGATGCCGACATCGTAAAACGTGTTTTAATAAAGAACAATGAACCTCTTGAGATTAGGCTTGTATGCAACGAAGAGGAATACCTGGAGGCATTGAATGAATATGATCCTGATATCATTTTGTCTGACAATAACCTTCCCAGCTATTCAGGTACCCAGGCCTTATTGATCAGCAGAAACAGGCAGAAACCAATCCCATTTATATTGGTTACCGGAACTGTTTCGGAAGAATTTGCGGTTAATATCATTAAACAGGGAGCTGATGATTATATCCTGAAAGACCGGCTGACCCGTTTACCAGCCGCCATAGAAAAAGCCCTGAAGCAAAACCAGGTGAACCGGGAAAAGAATGAAACCTTATCCAGGCTTTTTAAAAGTGAAAAAAAATATCACGACCTTTTCGATAAAAACCCCATGCCAATGTGGGTGCTTGATGAAGAGAATTTCAGGTTTCTCGATGTAAACAAAGCTGCGGTTATGCATTATGGTTATTCACGGGAAGAATTTTTAGAAATGAGTTTATTGGATATCAGGCCCGATGATGAAAAAGAGCGATTTGTAGACTTTATTGAAGAATCCAAAGACGGACGTGTTCATGCAGGAACCTGGAAACACCTGAAGAGTGATGGAACGATGATAAGCGTTGAAATCACCCTTGACCAAATCAGTTTTAACAATCTCCCGGCAAGACTTGTTTTGATCAATGATATTACTAGACAATTGGCGGCACAGGAAAAAATAAAGGAATCGGAAACGAATATCAAAGCAATCTTTAATAATAGTTCAGATGGGTTTATCCTGCTCGACAATGCCCTCACCATAAAGGCATTTAATGAAAAGGTGAAAGAGTTTGCCGGTGAAAACAGGCTTCAGGATATAAACATCGGTGAATCCATCGTGAAATACATCAAAGAAGATCAGGTTGCTGATATTGTTTTATTGTTGCATAAAGTACTTAAAGGAGAATCAGTAAAGCTCAATATGTCGTTTGAAGCAGAATCGGGTAAAACTTCATGGGTAGAATTTTCATTAACAACCGTTTGGGACCAGGATCAGGCAAATGGGATCTGCATAGCCGGGAGGGAAGTAACAGAAAGAGTGAATGTAGAGAACCAATTATTATATAATCAATCAAGATTAAAGCAGGCTCAATCGCTTGCGAAAATTGGAAGCTGGGAAAGGAATTTATTAACGGGTGATTCAGTATGGTCGGAAGAAGCCTGCCACATATTTGGTGTTTCTACATCGGAACTCAATCATAAACATGAATACTGGAAAACATTCATTCATCCGGATGACCGGGAGTATGTAACTAAGATCAATACGGAAGCAGAGATTGCCGGCAGCCAGGCTACCATGGAATACAGGATTATCAATAATAATGGGGAAGTAAAGAATATATATGCTGAAAGTCGTTTCGAGTTCAATAACGAAGGAAAGTTAATCGGCTTATATGGTGTTGTACAGGATATCACAGAACGTAGAACCGCAGAACAGACGATCATAGAAAATGAACAAAAATACCGCCATCTTTTTGAACGCAACATGGCTGGAGTATACCAAACGAATATTGAAGGAAAGATCATCAATTGCAATGATGCTTTTGCCGGTATGATAGGGTATTCATCCAGTGCCGAATTGATTGGCAAGAATGCAGAAATACTTTATTTCAGGAAAACAGATCGTAAAAAATTCATCCGCAAAATTCTCAAAGACGGCTTTCTGAAAAATTATGAAAGTATATTAAAGCATAAAAGCAATCATGATGTATATGCGATAGAGAATATTGTGTTGCAGCAGGCAAGCCATTCAAAAGATATCATTATTGAAGGAGTGATGTTAGATGTGACCAAAAGTAAAATGGCAGAAAAAAAACTTGAAAAAAGTTACCAGGCAAACAGGCAGCTGACCGAACGGTTGTCAAGTATACTCAATACGGTTCCGGCACATATTGCTTTGCTAAATGAGGAGGGTGTTATCATTGAAGTGAATGAAGCATGGAAAGCGTTTTCGGCAGAGAATAATTTTATTGGCAGCGATTTTATACAGGGAGATAATTTTATAAAAGCGGTATTGGCTGCCAGGCTGATCAAAAATAAGGATGCACACGTTATAGTATCTGGTGTCAAAAATGTATTCAGTAAAAAAAGTTCAGAATTTATACATGAATATGCCTGCCATATATCTGGTAAAAAACAATGGTTCAGGTTACAGGTAAACCCTCTGCAAAAAAGAAAATTCAGTGGGGCGGTGGTCATGCACATCAACATTACAGAAAGAAAGCTTACCGAAGAAAGAATCCGTAAATCGAATGAACAATACGAATTGATTGCAAAAGCTACCAATGATGCTGTTTGGGATTGGGATATGCGGGGTAGTATTGTTTTGGGCAATGATCGCCTGTTTCAGCTTTATGGCAAAATGAGAGGAGAGGAGGAGATTACAGACGGCGATTTTTTTGCCAGGCTACACCCGGATGATAAAGAAAGAATTACAGCCAGACTTATTGAAGCGGTAGCCAGGAAGGAAGATAATATTACCGAAGAATTTCAATTCCGCACCGGTAACGGAGAATATATCACGGTACTCGACAGAGCGTATGTATTGTATGATGAAGACGGGGTTGCCATCAGAATGTTGGGTGCAATGCTCGATATTACAGATATCAAACATGCAGAAGAAGAACTTCGCAAATCAAATGATCGTTTTCATACGATCTCCCGAGCAACCAATGATGCTTTGTGGGATTGGGACCTGGTTACTGATGAAGTATGGTGGAATGAATCATTTTTCAAATTACTTGGATATGATCCTGCAGGTGCAGTGCCTGCTTTTCATGACTGGATTCAAAGAATTTACCCCGAGGATTTTGAAAAAGTAGTATCCAGGCTTAAAAGAATCAGGAAGAATGAAGTGGAATCCTGGAATGATGAATTCAGGATTATACATGAAGACGGATCCATTGTGAGTGTGCTCGATCGGGCATATGTTTTGAAGGATGAAAATGGACAGCCAACAAGGGTGATCGGTGCTTTTATGGATATCACGCAGCAGAAAATTACAACTAAAGAAATAGCCAATTATAAAAATGCGTTGGATCAGTCTTCCATCATTTCCATCATGGATGCAGATGGAATTATCACACAAGTGAATGAAAATTTCTGCCGGATTTCTCAATACAAACAAAATGAATTGATCGGGCAAACCCATTCGATCATTAATTCAGGCCTTCATTCTAAGGAATATTTCGACAATTTCATGCAAACTATTTCTGGTGGAAAGATCTGGCGAGGTGAATTCCGCAATAAGGCAAAAGATGGTAGTTTCTTTTGGGTAGACGCCACCATTGTTCCTTTTCTCGATGACAAAGGACATCCCGTTCAATATATGGCCATCCGCAATGACATCACAAAAAAGAAATTACTAGAGAAAAAAGTGCTCGATCAAACCATCGAAGAACAACGTAAAATTTCCAGGGCCATCATCAGTGCACAGGAAAGAGAACGCAATCATATTGGCCAGGAGTTGCATGATAATATTAACCAGATCCTGGCCGGAACGAAAATGTACCTGAGTATGGCAGGGAATGAACATCCTGAAATTAAACCCATGATCGCCTATCCGATGGAACTGATCGAATCCTCTATACAGGAAATTCGGATGTTGAGCAGTCGTCATGTTACGCCACAAAAAAATATAAACCTGGAGGAAATGGTGCAGATTCTTTTGAAAAATTTTAATCAACATACAAGCATTGGTACAGAATTTAAGATCAGCGAAGGCGACTATGATGAAATTTCGGATGACCTGAAGCTGAACATTTATCGCATCATCCAGGAACATCTTAATAATATCATAAAGCATGCTAAAGCGACCTGTGTGTTTGTGAATATTGATTTATTAATCAACACCGTTCAACTGAACATAAAAGACAACGGCAAAGGTTTCGACATGAAACAACAACGAAATGGGATCGGAATTTCAAACATGATAAACCGCATTCATTCGTTCAATGGAGAAATTGTTATCAATAGTTCACCAGGAGAAGGTTGTGTTACAAATATTAAAATACCATTCTGATAAGCAGCTGGTTAAATAAAATATACTATTCTCGTTCAGGTAGATAATTTACGATATTGATATAAAATATATTCGGGGCATGGTAATAAATTGCCTGGGTTTCCGTTATTAGCTGGTTAAGACATATTTTAATAGTTAATAATATCCAAACCTATGCGTAAATCCATGCCCCGAATTTGTGTCCTCCTATGTTCATGCTTATTATCTATAAGCGTGTTTTCACAAACAAGCTGGAAAGGAACAGTAAGTACATTGTGGAGTAATGCGTTAAACTGGACCAATGGTGTGCCAGACATAACAAAAGATGCTATTTTGGGAGATGCAAGTTTTACCGGCATCTATCAACCAAAAATAAATGTTGCTTCTGTCTGTAAAAATATCATTGTGGGTGGAGCGGTTGCTACCAACCTGTCAATGACCAGGAATCTCTCCGTGAATGGCAATTTTACCATCCAGTCAAATGCAACCATCACACATCCCAGTTCATCCATAACACTATATGGTAACTGGATCAATGATGGTACCTATACCACCACTGCAACCGGTGCGAGGGTGATATTTGCCGGCCCAACACAATCAATAGGAGGTTCTGTTCTGACAACTTTTCGCAGGGTAACCATAACGGCTGCTTCGGTTACAAGCCTCGCAACCAATATTAGTATAGACGGAACCAGTTGTCTTTTTGATGTAAGCGGTACAGTAGATCCAGGCATGAGCCCCACGTATACCGTAACCAATACAGGTACAACAAAATTCAATAGTGGTTCAACCTTAAAGATAAATGCTGCTACTTTCACTGGAAATTATATCCTTACAGGTTCTGTAACTTTTTATGGTGGATCAGTTACTGATTATTCATCTACCGTAACCAATCAAACGATCAGTTCTGCATATTCATATTCAACATTAAAGATCAGCGGAAGCGGAACCAAATCTTTGGCGGCCAACCTTCCATTGTTATATGGCAAGAGTGCAACCAGTGGTAACATCCTGGTTACTTCAGGTATTTTTGATATCGGAACATTTACCTGCAACAGGGCTACCAATGTGGTAGGTGGCACGATCAGTGTGTCAAATGCTGCATTATTAAAAACAAGCGGGCTGTCTAATTTCCCGATCAATTTCGCTACCAAAGCATTTGATATTTCCAGTACAGTTGAGTATTACGGGGCAGTTCAGAATATTGCAGCACAGCCTTATGGTAACCTGTTGATCTCTGCAGCTGGCGTTAAAACTGCTGCAACAGCTTTTTCGGTTGCCGGCAATTTAATGATGACCGACGGAACGCTAAACACCAATGCCACTGTAGTAACCCATAGCATTGCCGGGAATTTTATCATGTCGGGAAGCAGTGCCTTAACCGGTACAAACAGTACTTATCAGATGAATGGAACAACAGATCAAACGTTGTTGTTGCTTAGCAGTCCAGCTAAACTCGCTGTAAATAAAACAACAGGTTCTGTGATCCTGGGCGGCGATATAACGGTTAGCAGTAACCTTCATTTCAGCAAAGGAAATATTAATACAGGAACATATAATGTGATCATTCCTACAGCAGCTACAGTTACAGGTTCAGCTCAATCAACCGGTTGGGTGAATGGAAATATGAAAAGAGATGTTACGGTAGGTTCCAATGTTTCGAGGAGTTTTGCTATTGGCGGATCATCTTATTATGCGCCTGTTACACTTTTGTTTGCATCTGTTACAACAGCTGGTGATGTACTTGCCAGTACTGTATCGAACGATCACGCAGAAGTAGATTATTCGGGTATTGATATTGATAAAGATGTAAATCGTTATTGGTTGCTTGATAACCAGGGAACCGTATTTACATCTGTTACATCAACTTTCAACTGGGAAACGGCAGATATGGACGCCGGTTCCACTACAACCATATTTAAGACGGGTATCTTTAACGGTACTGCGTGGACGCTGCCGACCATTTCGACGCGTACATCCAATTCAATTGAGGCTACAGGTATTACAACCTTAGGCGAATTCGCTGTAGGTGAAAAACTGTCACAGTATACCTGGAATGGAAACGATTTTACCAGTGATTGGTTTACCCCAAAGAACTGGAAAGGTGGTGTGCCTACCACGGATGATAATGTACTTATTCCAAACGGACTTTCCGGCGGAAGGGTATATCCTTTATTAGCTGGTAGTACCGGTGCGGTTAAAGACCTCGATATTGAAAGCAGTGCGTCATTAACGGTAACGGGTACACTACAATTGGCAGGTAATGCTACCAATAACGGAACTTTTTCTGCCGATGCAGGAACGATAGAATTCAATGGCACCTTGCCTCAAACCATTCCTGCCGGTTTGTTCAGCAATAATGCACTACAAAACCTGGTCATCAGCAATGACGTGAGTTTAGCTGACACCGATACGTTAACAGGAACACTAACTATAGCTGCAGGTAAAACGCTTGCTACCAATGATAATCTTGTGCTGAAATCAACTGCCAATGGTACTGCACGCATTGCAACATTGCCAGTGGATGGATCGGGAAATGCAACAGCCTTTATTACCGGCAACGTGAGCATCGAACGTCATATTCCTGCAAGAAAGGCCTGGCGCCTCTTAAGTGCTCCCATCAAATCAATCGGCGGGGCTTCTATTAATTCGGCCTGGCAGGAAGGAGTGAATGGTGCCTCTTTAGGGGATAATCCAAACCCGGGATATGGCGTACACATTACCGGCGGCACGTTGACCAACGGATTCGACCAGAGCCCGACTAACAGCGCTTCTATAAAAGTGATGAACGGTGTCGGAACAACTTTTGCCGCATTGCCTGCCACTCCTGGCACGAATGCTGCCATCAGTACGTATCCCGGATATATGGTTTATATCCGCGGCGACAGGAGCATCGACCTCAGCCAGGGTGTGAATGCAGCCGTAACTGCCACCACGTTAAGGGTTAGGGGACAGGTGAATACCGGTAACCAACAAGTAAGCGTAAACGCTGCTGGTTTTTCTGTATTGGGAAATCCATTCCCCTCAGCGATCGATTTCCAGACCCTTACCAGGAATAATGTTAAGAATACGTTTTATATCTGGGATCCAAAACTGGCTGGATCAAACGGACTTGGAGGTTATGTAACCGCCAGTTGGAACAACACAACCAGCCAGTATGACTTTACCAGTTCTGCAAGCCCTGTAAGCCAGTATATTCCAAGTGGCGAAGCTGTGTTGGTAGAATCAGCAGATGGTATCAACCCTGGAACCATGGTTATTCATGAATCAGATAAAACCGCTAATGGTAGTGATGCTTTGTTTGGCCGCACAGCTGTTAATCAGCAAAAACTGAACATCCATTTAATGAGCAATGATGAAGATGGAACAGAAGCGTTGCTGGATGCTGCATTGGTTACTTACCAGGACCAGGGAAATAATAAAGTGAACCATGAAGATGCTGGTAAACTTAACGGGGATAACGAGAACCTTTCGCTTCAAAGAGAAGGTAAAGGGTTGTCGATTGAAAGAAGGAAAACCATTTCACAGAATGATACCCTGTTCCTGCAATTGAATCAGCTTAAAGCAAAAGAATATAAAATGGAGATCGTGACAACGAAACTTAAGAATGAAAATCTCTATGCGTTGGTGAAGGATGCTTATTCAAAAACAACGAATGATCTGCCGGTGGATCTGGATGGGAAAACCAGTTTCTCTTTTAGCGTGAACGCCGATCCGGCTTCAATGGCAGCCGATCGTTTCAGCATCGTTTTCATAAAAGGACAACTTCCCGTGGTGAAAACCAGGCCAGTTGTAAGCAACCTGGGCAGGATGAAAGTTCAACCGTCGGCTGATAAAACGATACCGGCCATGAATGTATATCCAAACCCGGTTACCGGCACAATGATCGCTGTTCAACTGAATAATATTCCAAAAGGGATCTACACTTTAAAAGTAGTGAACGGAATGGGCCAGGTAGTAAGCATGAAGAAGATAGAATTGTATGGCGGCAATGTTGCAGAAAGCATCGAGATCAATAATGTTTTCCCTGCAGGAAGGTATGAGTTGAAACTGGAAGGAGTAGGAATGTATATCTCAACCGCTGTCTTAAAAAATTAGCCTCTGAATAGTACGTTTAACGAAGTCACCGAAAGGTGACTTTTTTTTTGAACAGGATTTTACAAAATGATGTATTAAGTCACATGGCTTGTAGAAAATATACTATAGCGGGACAAACTGCGTTTATGCGTAACAGATAATCCAACTTACCATGAACAAGCCCGTTTTTCCCCTAAAAAACGCTGTATTTTACAGCGTAAAATGGATTGTATTCCTTTTTATCCTGCTCCAGGTTAGTACCCGGTCAAATGCCCAGCAGGTTACAGAAGTGATCACCGACTTTGGTGGTTACTGGCGATCGGGAGTAGGATATCTCAATGCCAGCAATCCCAATACCAGTCACAATGTTCTTTCCTTCAAATACAATACGGTCAATTATTCAACCGGGGTTGATGATGCTAAACTAAACAGCAACAGCATTTCTTATACCACGGGTGACTTCCGGGCATTCCCGGTTGCAACTGTAGGAGGCACGGTTACAGGCGGAGCATCCATTTACATTGCTTTGGCCAGCCGCTACGATGGGGTACCTAACGGTTATAGTAACCCGCTTCCATCTTTAAAGATCAAAGATGTGCTGATCGATGGACTTCATGGTCTTGATCTTGGAACAGGCGCTACCAACATCCCTGCTTCTGCTCTCATTAATTTCCCAATCAGTACTGTTATATCCTCATCCATTGCAGATGCTAAACCAGATATCCTTGTTTCGCAGATCGCATCACCAACTTCAACAGGTGATACCCTTTATTTTGTGAACGGTTCGGGCACCGTTGTAGGGAATAAAGTTTCCATTAACTGGACGGCCATCAGCATCCTGGGCACATATTATCTTGATCTGTATACGCTCCCCACCGGGGCATTATGTGACACGGCCCGGGTGAATGGATCTTTTGACAAGGAAACGACCAGGGATATACGCCTGCTCGCTTTTAAATTATCTGATTTTGGTATAACATCCGGCAATGCCGCTAATGTTACAGGCTTTATCTTAAAAGCCAGTGGTACCAGTGACCCTGCTTTCATTGCTTACAATACTGATGCCTTTGTCATTCCTGCTCCGGTTATTACGCTGCACCCGGTTACACAGGTTGTTTGCCCCAATACGGCCGGAAGTGCAACGTTCAGTGTTACGGCAACCGGTGGTAGTCTTACTTACCAATGGAGAAAAAATAATGTGGATATACCAGGCGCAACCAATGCAACATATACCATTGCAAATGTGGTATCTGCCAATGCAGGCACCTATACCGTAGTAGTTAGTAACCCCGTGGGTTCTGTTGTCAGCGACCCTGCTTTTTTAAATGTTTCGGTAGCAGTTCAGCCAAGCCCGTCTTCCCAGTTGATTGCTACCGGTGCAGCCTGTACGCTTTCTGTGAGTGCGGTAAATGCCAGTACTTACCAATGGAGAAAAGCAGGTGTTGATATTACCGGCGCTACTTCAGCAACTTATATCATTCCCTCTGTAACATCTGTTACTCCCGAAGATTATACCGTTCGCATCATAAACCCGGCATCGGGTGGTTGTGCCAGTATCATAAGTTCGGCTGTTACCGTAACAGGATCGGTGACCTTGTATTCTAAACCAGGTGTTGATCTGAGCTTACCCGAAAGCTGGGGTGTTGCAAGCAATGGAACCGGTAGCAGCCCGGTAGATTTTAGTAGGTCGGAGCATACCTTTATTGTTAAAAACAATGCCGCAACTGGTGGTAATCTAACCATCGCCGGAACACTTGATTTGGCGAATGCCGTAACAACGATCAGTGCCAATACTACATTGGTTGCCGGGTATGTCATTCGTTCAGGTACAGGATCTTTTGCGGGCACAGCTACTTCTTCTCTAACGGTCAGGGGTACCTCCACCATTTACTTTCAATCGGCTAATGATATTTTAAAAAACTTAAGCATACTTGGTGGAACCACTACACTGGGTACCAGCCTGAATATTGTAGCAGGTAGTTTTCCCGGAACGGTTACACTCAATGACGGATCGCTAAATACGGGTAATAACCTGGTGTTGAAAAGCAGTGCATTGGGCACAGCGAGGCTTGGGGCGTTAACCGGTGGAGCCACGATCAGTGGTTCGGTTACGATTGAACGTTATATTCCATCAGCCCGTGGCTGGCGATTATTGAGTGTGCCCATCAGTTCTGTGGCTGCTCCAACGATCAACCAGGCCTGGCAGGAAGCTGCTACTACGGCTTCATCAAATGTTAATCCCAATCCAGGCTATGGCGGCTTCATCACAGGTGGCACTACGGCCTATGGATTTGATCAAAGTGCTACCAACAACGCATCTATTAAAATATTCGACAACAGCACCAATTCATTTGTGCGTTTACCCGCTACTGTTGGTACGAACATTCCTATTACCAATTATCCTGCTTATTTTCTTTACCTGCGGGGCGATCGTAGCATCAATCTCATGCAGGGTTTAAGCGCAGCTATTACATCTACTACCTTGCGCATGAAAGGTCAAATTAAAACCGGCGACCAGGTAATTTCGGTGAATGCAGGTAATTACACGCTGGTTGGGAATCCTTATCCGGCGCCGATCGACTTTAAAACAATCACAAAATCAAATACAGCTAATACCATGTACATGTGGGATCCGAAACTTGCCGGTAGTTATGGGCTTGGTGGATATGTAACCTTAAGTTGGAACAGCGCCACCGGTACGTATGATAAAACCGCTTCAGCAAGCCCGGTAAGCCAGTACATCGCCAGCGGTGAAGCTTTCCTGGTAGGATCTGCAGATCATACCAATCCGGGTACAATCACCATTAAAGAAACCGATAAGGTGACGGATGGCAGCGACCTGGTGTTCCGTTCAGCTGCAGATGCGCAGCAGGTAAGGGTTAATATGTATTCTGTTGGAAATGCTGATTCTCTTTCTTTACTGGATGGATTATTAACTACCTACGATGATCAGAACATCAACCTGGTCGACAATGATGACGCAAAAAAATTAAGCGGCAGCAACCAAAGCATCGGGCACATGAGAAATAATGCTGTTCTTTCAATAGAACGCAGGAAGACCATAACGGAAGCGGATACCAGCTTTATCGTAATTTACCAGATGAAAGTACAGAACTATAAACTGGAAATTGACATGTCAAACATGGATGCAACAAATACCGTTGCTGTGTTGAAAGACACATACGCGGATAGTAACAATAACATAATACTGAATTTGAATGGCACCACGATGGTTCCCTTTAGCATCAATTCCAATCCTGCTTCATATGCTGTAAGCAGGTTCAGTATTGTGTTTCAACCCCTGGCGCCTGTACCGGTAAATTTTATCTCGGTAAAAGCGCAGCCACAACAAAAGGATATTTCCGTGGAATGGACGGTTGGCAATGAATTGAATATCGATCATTATGAAGTAGAAGGATCGGCAGATGGAAGCCGGTTCAATGTAAAGGGATCGGTGAATATACATCCGACTGCTAACAGTAATGCATATGTTTGGCTGGATAAGGATGTAACAGCCGGAATTCATTTTTATCGCATCTCTGCTGTCGGACTCCGTGGAGAAAAGATCTACAGTAAAACCGTTAAGGTAGATGTTTCAAATGTGGATGAAACGGGCGGATTATCACTCTATCCAAACCCGGTAACCGCGGCCTTTTCAGTAAAAAAAATTGATCTTGAAAAAGGCGTGTATATGTTAAAAGTTTATTCGGTTAACGGACAAATGGTAAAATCATATTCAATCCAACACCCTGGAGGTATACTGGTATTCCAGGCCTCATTGGATGCAACGCTTCCGCCGGGGCGATACCAATTGCGTTTAACCGGTAACGGTACCCGTTATCAGACTTCATTTATCAAAGAATAAAAGATCTACAAATAAAAAATGCTGCACTATGTATGGTGCAGCATTTTTATTTATACTTGTTCAGCTTATTTCAACAGCTTCAGATCTGGTTGGGCGTATTTATATACTTTGAAATAGATCGTGGTCTTGGTCTGGTACACACCTTCTATCTTACTGATGTCATTCACAAAATCCACCAGGTGATTGTTGTCGCGGCACATAACATCCACTTCAAGATCATAATCACCAGAAGTCATAGCAAGGAAACTAACTTCCGGCAATTTGGCGATCTTATTGGCCACTTTTTCCTTTAAAGTAGCCGGCCTTACAAAAACAGCAATATGGGCATAGCACCTGAATCCAACCTTATCAGGATCAACCCTTCCGATGATATTCACGGTACCATCCTCGATCAGTTT
>Ga0116158_10002481_pt1 | contig 16323 bp, 16 predicted proteins | sample AD_UKC052_MetaG_FD_89883 | JGI IMG/M metagenome (GOLD analysis project Ga0116158, IMG submission 89883) | Active sludge microbial communities of municipal wastewater-treating anaerobic digesters from USA - AD_UKC052_MetaG | ecosystem: Engineered > Bioreactor > Anaerobic > Digestate | place: USA... | reverse complement strand
CGTGTCTTTTACATAGGTTTTTTCGCCGTAGTAAAACCCGAGCACCAGTTGTTTTTCGGGATAATTATCCAGTTTGACGCGGATATTGTAGCCCGGACCGTTGCTGGCAATGGCCTGGGAAAGAGAAATTAAAACAGCAAGGGAAAAGAGAAAAATGCGTTTCATCCGAAATGACTTTTTGAATCGTTTTGGTGCATGGAAAAGGTGAATCCGGGCAGCATGCACCGGACAAGACCTTAGGACGCGCAAATATCCACCATCGCGGTATGGGGCGGGCGCCTTTTTGTATTTGTTAACAGGAAAGGTTCAAAGATCGTACTGCTTGATCTTCCGGTACAGGGTGCGTTCGCTGATTTTGAGTTCTTCGGCGGCTTCTTTCCGGCGGCCGTTGTACTTTTTCAGGGCACGGCGAATGGCCTCTTTTTCGATCTCGTCCATAGCCAGCAGCGAATCTGCTTCCTCGCTTTTGTCGAAACTACCCGTCGACTTGCCCGATTCGATGATGATCGGTTTCACGCGGTCGTTTTCGTTGCTGTTGTAGAATTGCTCCCGCTCGTTGCCATACTCCTGGTTTTCAAAAGCCGGGGCGTGGGAAGGGTAGGAGGCGTTGCCGGAATAGGAAGGCTGCAACTGACGTACCGAGCCGAGGTCGGGCATGTGCAGGTCGTTGCTGCGCACGAGTTCGTAAATGAGCGACTTCAGGTCATTGAGGTCGTTTTTCATATCGAACAGCACCTTGTACAGGATGTCGCGTTCCTGAAAACTTTCGCCGCCGCCGTTGCCGTTGCGGTTTCCGGCCAGCACGGGCAGGTTGCGGTTGAACAACTGCGGCATGGTGATCTGGAGTTGATCGGCCGTGAGCGAGCGGTCTTCGGAAAGCACACTGAGTTGTTCGGCCACGTTTTTCAGTTCGCGGATGTTACCCGGCCAGTTGTAGTTTTCCAGTACCAGTTCGGCGCGCTCGTCGAGGCGGATCGCCTGCATGCGGTATTTTTCGGCAAAATCGTAGGCGAACTTGCGGAACAGCACGGGGATGTCTTCGCGGCGCTCCTTCAGCGACGGCACCCGGATCGGTACGGTACTGAGGCGGTAGAACAGGTCTTCGCGGAATTTCCCCTTGCGCACGGCTTCTTCCAGGTTCACGTTGGTGGCAGCAATAACGCGCACGTCCGTCCGCTGGCTTTTGCTGGCCCCCACACGAATGAATTCGCCCGATTCCAGTACGCGGAGCAGGTAAGCCTGGGTGTCCATCGGCATTTCACCGATCTCGTCGAGGAAAATGGTGCCACCGTTGACAGTTTCAAAATAACCCTTGCGGTCGCCCATGGCGCCGGTGAAGGAGCCTTTTTCGTGCCCGAACAGTTCGGAGTTGATGGTGCCTTCCGGTATGGCGCCGCAGTTGATGGCAATAAAATCGTTGTGCTTGCGGCTGCTCAGGGCATGGATGACCTTCGAAAAGGCTTCCTTGCCCACGCCGCTCTCGCCCGTGATGAGCACGGTGAGGTCGGTCGCGGCGACGCGCACGGCCGTGTCGAGTGCGGCATCCAGCATGGGGGAATTGCCGACGATCCCGAAACGGGCTTTTATAGATTGTAACTGGTTGTTAGCCACTTGATTTGCTTAAAATTTCTTCCACATCGCTGATGAGCGCTGGAATATGATGTTGTATGATCTGCCAAACCTCCTCTGCGTCAATTCCGAAGTAATCATGGGCCACGATATTTCGGAGACCTTTGATTTTAGGCCAAGGTATTTGGGGGTTTGATTCCATTATTTTTTCACTTAGTTTGGCAACACTCTCTCCCACCACTACAAAATTCATCATTGTCGCATCAAAGGATTTTTCATCCTTATAAAATTCATCTGCGCCATGAAACTCCTGAGAAAAACGCAGGATTTTTCCGGCGGCATCTAAAATCGCAAGCAGATTTGCCTCATCCTTTTCAGACATAAATCGCAGATTTTAGGATTTGATTACGGTAGTATGGTTTAAGATATTTTTCGCGGCAAATGTCTACATCTCTATCAAAGGCATTTTTGATTGCTTCTTTTAATGAAGCCTTCATATCGCTGAGGTTTTCAGTGTTTGGCAAAAACTCGACAATGATGTCAATATCACTTTCCTCAGACTCTTCACCACGAGCGAAAGAACCGAACAAACCAATTTTGGCAATCCTGAATCTAGATTCGAATTGAGATTTTTCCCTGGAAAGGAAATTGAGGATATCAATTTTGGTTGCTTGTTGCAAGTTCTAATAATTATGTTGTTGGCTTATCATTTCTCTGAAACCTGTAAATCAAAAACGCCAGCAGCACCCCCGGTCCGGCAATCAACCAGAATTTCGGAATCTGTATGCCCGTACTGTATCCACTCCCGTTTTCTCCGACAAACGTTTCCATTCTGATCATCCCCGGCATGCCGAGCAAAATGTAGATTGCTGCTGCGGCAATAATGACAATGTAAAATACGCGTCGGTTGTTTTTCATTGGAGCGGTTTGTTCGTTTCTCCGGTAGCACGGCCTTCAGGCCGTCGGGAGACGGGCCCTTGAGGGCCCGTTAATTTTTTTTCATACAAGAGCGGCCATAAATGGCCTTTTCCCGACGGCTTGAAAGCCGTGTTACCCATAGGTGTTCATTACGTTTCCAGTTTATTGTTCAGGCCGGAACCTATAAATCAAAAAAGCCAGCACCGCCACCGAACCTACAATCAGCAAGAGCATCGGGATTTCTATCCCCGTGCGATACCCGATTGTTTCCTCCGTAACAATGGTTTCCGTTTTGATGATTCCAGGTATGCTCAGCAAAATATACACCACGACGGCGGCAATGAGGATAATGGTTATAAGGCGTCGGTTGTTTTTCATTGGAACGGTTGGTTTTTAGCCGATCGGGGGATCGGCTATACGATCTCTCCCAGCAAAGTGGCGCTCGTTGTATCCCGCACGCGTACCATCGCATAATCTCCCGGCTTGTATCCCTCTTTTTTGGGAAACACCACCATTTTATTCTGCGAGTTGCGGCCGCTGAAATCCTGGTCCGATTTCCGCGAATTGCCTTCGATCAGCACCTTGGTGATTTTTCCGATGTCGGCCAGGTTGTGGCGCAGGCTGACGGCGTTTTGCACGCGGATCACCTCGCTCAGGCGGCGTCTTTTGACGTCTTCCGGAATGTCGTCGGCGTATTTGCGGGCGGCCAGCGTACCGGGTCGCTCGGAATAAAAAAACATGTAGGACATGGTGTAGTTCGCCCAGTCCACCATGTTCAGCGTATCCTGGTGCTCTTCTTCCGTTTCGGAGCAGAAGCCCGTGATGATGTCGCTCGACACCGCGCAATCCGGCATGATGCGGCGGATGGCTTCGATGCGGTTCATGTACCAGGCCTGGTCGTAGGTGCGGTTCATGAGTTCCAGTATACGGCTGTTGCCCGACTGCACCGGCAGGTGGATGTATTTGCAGATGTTTTCGTAGGCCGCCATGACGTACAAAACGTCGTCGGTCATGTCTTTCGGATGGCTGGTGCTAAAGCGCACGCGCATATCGGGGTGCACCAGCGCGGTCATTTCCAGCAGGTTGGCGAAGTTGACGTGTTCGCCGGTGTCGGGGTTTTCCCATTTGTAGGAATCCACGTTCTGGCCCAGCAGGGTAACTTCCTTGTAGCCACGTGCGTACAGGTCGTTCACTTCCGCGATGACGCTGAACGGGTCGCGCGAGCGTTCGCGGCCGCGTGTGAACGGCACCACGCAGAACGAACACATATTGTCGCAGCCGCGCATAATGGAAACGAAAGCGGAAATGCCGTTGCTATCGAGGCGCACGGGGCTGATATCTGCGTAGGTTTCGTCGCGACTGAGCAGCACGTTCACCATGCGATTGCCTTCTTCGGCGCCGCCGATGAGGTTAGGCAGGTCGCGGTAAGCGTCGGGGCCGACCACGAGGTCAACGAGTTTTTCCTCTTCCAGCCACTGCTTTTTCAGGCGTTCAGCCATGCAGCCGAGTACGCCGACTTTCATATCGGGCCGTTGTTTTTTGAGTTTTTCGAAAATGCGGAGGCGTTTGCGCACTGTTTCCTCCGCTTTTTCGCGGATGGAGCAGGTATTGATCAGGATCAGGTCGCTTTCCTCGATGTTGCGGGTAGGCGAGTAGCCGGCGTCGCCGAGGATGCTGGCGACGATTTCCGAATCGCTGAAGTTCATCGCGCAGCCGTAACTCTCGATATAGAATCGTTTAATGCCCGGCGCACTGCTTTCCTGCCAGTGTTCCTTGAACAACACGGCGCCCTGGCGGGCCTCGTCGATGGTTTTGATACCCTCTAAGGTCGGGTTGCTATCGTACATATTTTGTGGCGTTGACTTTAAGCGCCGCAAAGATAGGGGATAGTTGGGAAAGAAGGTGACAAAATGTCATCCTTCTGGGTGTTTGGTGTTTCGTGTGTGGTGTTTGGGGCGCGTTGCTCTTGGCTAATACTCAATTCTGGGGCAATATTCCCCAAACCGAAACACCATACACAAAACACGAACATGATACCTCAAATAGCCAAGAGCAACGCGCCCCAAACACCATACACGAAACACCAAACAGTCATATAATTACCAGCAACGTCTTAAACGTAATCTTCAAAATTTCGCCGGCGATATCCTCGAACTTGGCTTTTGAAACGGACAACTCCGACAGCAGCTCAATTTTCACCTGCGTCCAGCGGCCCTGCACGAGCATCTCGAAATCGTCGCGGTTGATCTTTTTTTCTTCCAGCATTTCGCCGTAGCGGCGGATGTCCTTTTTCAGGCTGGCGTGCAGTTTTTTGGCGGCTTCTTCGTAATGTTTGCGGCGGCGCTTGACAAACTCGCTGACCATTGTTGTGATCTGGTCGTCCAATCCGTCCAGCGCATCCTGAATTTCCTGACCTTTACCGGGCATGATATTGAGATTTTAGAGTGTTTTCAAATAATTGATTTTCAATAGTTTATTTCTTTTTTGCCATTTCCGCTCTTTTAATGGCGTCCAGACTTTTGGTCACCTGAGTGGTGGCTTCCTTGATAAAATCCTTGTCGAGTTTTCCTTTGTCCTTCCAGCGTGCGAGGAAAGGCGCCACCAGATCGGTTTGCAGCAGGCGCCAGGATTCGGCCACTTCCTTGTTCTTTTTCATGGATGCGGCGTGCGAAACGGCTTTATCCAGATCGCTGGTCAGGGAAGTAACCTCGGCTTCATGTTTGGTGTAGGCCTCGGTGGCTTTGCCCATGAGTGCGGGCAATTTGGTAGCAATGCTGTTTACGTTTTCCGTACCCATGGCATCGAAAGGAGCCATGCAGGAAGGGAGCATTGTCGTGGAGGCTGCCATCAGAAGTCCGATCAGCAGGGAGAATGGAGCGGTTTTCAGGGATAATAGGAGCGATTTCATCATTGTGGAATTTGTAGTTAACAGGTTTTTGAAAACGCAGTGAAAGTAAAACGTTTTGCTTAAATCCCATGTGAAATTTTCTCGAGTACCTGCTCCAGCAAACGGCGCACGGTGCGGGCGGGATTTGGGCTGAATTGCCCCAGCGGCCGGTTGGCCAGAATGGCGCTGATAGACAGCGCCCGGTGGCCGAGCAATTCGGAAAGCCCGTAGATAGCGGCCGTTTCCATTTCAAGGTTAATAATTCTTTCTCCCTGAAAATCAAACGATTGCAATAGGTCCAGGTATTCCGGTAGCGCTACCGGCGCACGCAGTTGTCGGCCTTGCGGACCATAAAAACCCGGATTCGTGGCCGTAATGCCGCGGTGAAAATCCGGGAAAAGTTGAAGCAATCCTTCGTCTCCCCGGGAGAAATAGGGGGCTACCGGGAAGTCCCATTTCCCGGCGGTATGGCGCCGGAGGGCTGCAAGAAGCGGGTGGTTTTGCTGCTCCGGCGCCCGGTAAAAATGCATCAGCCCGTCCATGCCAACGGCGCCGCTGCTCGCAACGAAAGCATCAACCGGCACGTCCTTTTGGAGGCAACCCGCAGTGCCTAAGCGGATGAATGTCAATTGTTTGAAGGAGTCCTTTACCTGCCGGGTTGTCAGGTCGATGTTGACCAGGGCATCGAGTTCGTTGAACACGATATCCACGTTGTCGGGGCCGATGCCTGTAGAAATGACTGAAATACGCTCTTTGCCCAGCCAGCCGGTGTGCGTTACGAATTCACGTTTGCGCACCCGGTGTTCGATGCGGTCGAAATAACGGCTCACTTTGGCCACCCGGTCGGGGTCGCCCACGGTAAGAATGAGCGGCGCTACCTGTTCGGGTTGCAGGTGCAGGTGATAAATGCTGCCGTCGGCATTGAGGATGAGTTCGGAGGATTGGATGGGCATAGTGGGTGTGGGTTGATTGTTGATGGGTTTATGAAGTTTATGGTTTATGAGTTTATGGTTTATGAGTTTATGGTTTATGAGTTTATGGTTGGTAAGGGATAATCATTTTCTTTTTTGGAAGACAAAGATTCCTTTTTCTATCGAATGCCATTCCTGAATTTTTATGGCCACGTTATTTCAACAGGAGCCGTGAATCATGAACCATAAACCATAAACTTTATAAACCATAAACTCATAAACCATAAACTTCATGAACTCATAAACCATCACCCTGCCAAAGCGCTCTTATATGTAGCCAGGCACCGTTCCCGCGCGAACACGTGTTCCACCATAGGTTTCAGGTATTTGGGCGTACCGAATTCCGGCACCCAGCGGCGGATGTATTTGAATTCGGGGTCGAACTTTTTCATTTGCTCGGTCGGGTTAAAAATGCGGAAATACGGCGCGGCGTCGGTTCCGCAGCCTGCCGCCCATTGCCAGCCGCCGTTGTTGCTGGCCAGGTCGTAATCGAGCAGTTTTTCGGCGAAATAGGCCTCCCCGAGCCGCCAGTCGAGCAGCAGGTGCTTGGTCAGGAAACTGGCCGTGATCATGCGTACGCGGTTGTGCATATAACCCGTTTCGTTCAGTTGGCGCATACCGGCATCTACGATGGGGTAGCCCGTGCGGCCTTCACACCACTGGGCAAAATCGCCGGGCGCATCCCTCCAGGGGACTTTGTCGTATTGCGGCCGGAAAGGATGACCCACCACGTGCGGGAAATGGGCGAGGATCTGGCTGTAAAAATCGCGCCAGATGAGTTCGTTGAGGAAAATGGCATTCAGTTCGCGGGCAGCGCGGGCCTTTTCCCGGATACTGATAGTGCCGAAACGAAAATGAATACCCAGCCGGGAAGTGCCGTCGATGGCCGGAAAATCGCGCGTTTTATCGTAACTCCGGATCAGGCCGCGCGCTACCGAAGTCGGCGGAAACGCGATGGAAGTGGGCTGGAAGCCGATGTCTGCCAGCGACGGCATTGGTAAAGGGTTGATTTTCAAATAGTTCCCTTCATGTTTTTCGACAGGGTAAGAACTCAGGTAAAAGGAGATTTTATCGATAGCCCCTTCTTCCGTGTAACGCGAAGACAACTTTTCCAGCCATCTTTTGCTGTAGGGAGTAAACACGGTATAGGGTGTCTGGTCGCTTTTCAGCACCTCGTCTTTTTCAAAAATAACGTGGTCCTTGTACGTATTGAAAGGAATATCGCGCTCGGCCAGTAATGTTTGTACCGCAGCGTCGCGGTCGATGGCATAGGGTTCGAAATCGTGGTTGGTATAAACGGCAGCAAGCTTGTATTTTTGCAACAGTTCCTGCCATACCTGTTCCGGCTTGCCATCATACACCAGGAGCGAACAACCCCTGGATTCGAGTTCGGTTTTCAGGCTTTCGAGGGTATTTTGAATAAAAGTCACCCGGGCATCCTGCGGGTTTTTCAGATCGTCGAGAATGTTGCGATCGAAAATAAACAGGGGTAAAACGGGATGCGGACCTTTCAAGGCATGGTACAAGCCGGCGTTGTCGTGCAGGCGGAGGTCGCGTCGAAACCAGAAAACAGAAACAGGTGTGTTCATGACTGGACGAAACAAGTGCTTCTAATGAAAGTTTTCCCTATTTCCGATTTATTCTGATCTTCACGCCATGTTTACACTTCAAAGCGATACTCGTTGGTCCAAACTCGTCTGGTTACTGGTAGTGGCCGTTTTCATCGGCGATTTGCTATTGCCAAAGCAGTTCAATATCGTATTTGCCTACCTGCTGGCACACTTCATGGCTATTTTTTTTAAAGAAAAAGGCGATGTTTTCCTGTTGGCAGTCATAACGACCACGCTTACCATTCTTGCCGTTTTTTTTAAACCGCAGGAGGCGCCGCTGGAAGAAATCCTTTTTGAGCGGTTTCCACCGATCGTCAGTTTCTGGGCGGCTGCATTTTTTGTGGTGCGTTACATCAACTTGCGGGAAACGGAACAACAACAGGAAGGCCGCTTCAAAGCCTTGTTCGAATACGCCACCAACGGCATCCTCATGACCACGCGCCGGGGAAATATCATCATGGCCAATCCGGCGCTTGAAAAACTGTTCGGTTACGGTTCCGGAGAGTTGACCGATCTTCAGGTTGAAAAACTTATTCCGCGCCGTTTTGCAGAACACCACGAAGAAAACCGGGCGAACTTTCATCAGAACCCCCATCCCCGAAACATGGGTACGGGGCTGAATCTCAGCGGTTTGCGCAAAGATGGAACGGAATTCCCTGTGGAAGTAAGCCTCAGCCCTTTTAAAAACAGGGAAGGTGAATTTGTCGTCGCCTTCGTAGTAGATAATACCTACCGGAAAAACTACGAAGATTCCATTATACATCAAAAACTCGAACTGGCCACCCTGTCGGAAGCGCTGCAGGAGTCAAACGAAGGACTGGAAAACAAGGTGGCCGAACGCACCCGGCAACTGGAAAAAGCCAAAGACGAACTGGCAGCAGCACTGGACAAAGAGCGCGAACTCGGCGAACTGAAAAGCCGATTCGTCAGTATGGCTTCCCACGAATTCCGGACGCCGCTTACTTCCGTGCTTTCTTCGGCCGGACTGGTACATCAATATGCCGACCGCCAGGATATTACCAGCGTAAAAAAGCACGCCGACCGCATCAAAAATGCCGTCAATGGCCTGAATACCATTCTGACCGAATTTCTTTCGCTCGGCCGCCTCGAAGAAGGTCGTATTCAGGCCAGCCTGGAAGAAATTGATATTCCCGCCAACATAGAGGAGCTGCACAACGAAATGAAAAACCTCTTCAAAAACGGCCAGACCTTGGAATATACCCATGAAGGCGCCCGCAAAGCCATGCTCGACGGCGGCCTTCTGAAAAACATTCTCATCAACCTGATCTCGAATGCTATGAAGTATTCGCTGGAAAACATGCCTATCATCGTGCACAGCCGCATCGATTCGGAAGGGGTTTTTATCAGTGTGCGCGATAAAGGGCTGGGTATTCCGGAACATGAACAGAAACACCTGTTTGAACGCTTTTTCCGGGCTACCAATGCGACCAATATCCAGGGCACCGGACTGGGGCTTTATATCGTGCAGCGCTACGCCGAAATGATGAACGGCGAAGTCGGATTCACCAGTGCGGTGGAAGAAGGCAGCGAGTTCTGGGTGAAATTTCCGTTGTGAGATTTATGGGTTTATGAGTTTATGGGTTTATGGGTTTATGGGTTTATGAGTTTATTGTTGATGAGGTTGATATCCGGTTACTCGGGAGTGGATTGATGATTTTACAGGAGAGGCTGCATTTCATGCTGTTTTTTCGTTTTGTACCAGCAAAAGCCAAGAGCAGCGTGTCCTCCTGAGCGCAGCGAAGGATCTAACTTTACCCGAAACTTTGGAGTAAAATAGATCCTTCGCTGCGCTCAGGAGGACACGCTGCTCTTGGCTTTTGCTGGTACAAAACGAAAACATACAACGAACTTTCGAGTGTCTGAATATCAACCTCATCAACAATAAACCAATAAACCCATAAACCCATAAACTCATAAACCCATAAACTCATAAACAAAAAAATACCCCGCCAGAAAGATAACTCTCAGCGGGGTGAACAAAACCCTCTTGCATAGGACTTACACAGTGCAAACGGAAACAGGTGTCTGCACCATTATATCTTAAATCATATCACTGTCCGAATGGATGACGAGAACGGGCAATGCACTGCTCGACAATACCTCGCGGGTGATACTTTTATGTAAAAAACTTTCCCACAAATTGCGCTGGTGCGTCACAAAAACCAGCAGCGTGATGCGGTGATAAAATGCGTATTCATATAGCGGATCAACGACGTCTTCGCTGACCATTTTGGTAAAAATAAACGGTTTGTCGGGGTGCGATTCCTGATAGTTGATCTCGAATATTTTCCTTTCCAGCGACACCCCTTTTTCTCCGGCAGGCCCGATATGCACAAAGTGAATCTGACTGTCGAACTTCCGTGCGAACGAAACGGCTTGTTGGATACGCAGCGGATCGAGCGATTCGAAGTTGCTGGCATACAACATGTTAGGAAAACCCTGGAACGTCATGCCCGGCGGGACGAACATAACCGGGGCGAGGGCGTTTTTTGAAACTTCCATGCTCACCGAGCCGAACAATTTGTGTGTCAGGGTTCCTCCTCCGGTCGTGCCCATCACGATCAGGTCGCATTTCTCGGAGTAGGTTTGTATTGCAGTGTCGGGGAATCCGTAGATCACCTTCGACGTAATATAAGGTCTGTTGGCGACCGCTTCTCCCGGTGCGCCCGCCTGCTTGCCTGCGGGTTCGTAATGATAATTTTCCGTGGCAAGCGTCTGTTGGATGAACATATCCAGCTCCGACTGCATCGTCTTGTTATACCCCGACAGAAAGCCGGAAGCAGAAGGCTTGGCGCCTTCGAAAATGCTGTCCATGGCATAGATTGCTTCCAGGTGCGCATTCGTTTTTTCCGCGATTTTCCACGCGAAACGAAGCGCATTCGCCGAAACATCACTCATGTCTACCGGAACGATCAGGTGCTGCAAACGATGCAATTTGCTCTTGTACAAATACCTGTTCCGAAACGTTTCCACCAGCTCGTCCACCGTCGGAATCATTCCCTGGAAAACAACTGTTCCGTCCAGTGCCAAGGCTGGCAAAGCAGTAATACCGTCTGCCGAAATGGCGCCGGGCTCGTACACATCTATCACCTTGTGGGCCATTGGAAAAATAGTCAATGCCTCCAGGATCGTATCGTGCAACTGCTGCCCCTGCTGGTCACGGTAACTATACGCCTTGATGTGCGCTTTATCACATCCCCGACAATTGCTTGTGCAGGTTTGAGACGGTGTTAGGGAGGCTTCTTTCATGGTTTCCGTATTTAGAGTAAATCACGTGCTTCAACGCCGGGTCTTCACTACGAAATCGGAGATTTGGTGTAGTCGTACACGCTGGTTGGGTCGTCCGGTTTTTCATCGGCCAACGCTTTCATAATGTCGAATGGAGTAATGATTCCAACCAAGTCACCGTCTTCCACCACCGGCAGTGCATGGAATCGATTGATGATAAATATTTCCAGGGCCACATTGATTCTGTCGTCGGGTGCCACTTTTCCCAACCGGGTGGTCATGATTTCTTCTACCTGAGTGCGTTTCAGGCGCAATTCACTCACAAATTTGTCTTCGTCAAACTTGGAAGCGCCGCCAACGAAATGGTCGAAATCGGTGCGGCTCACAATACCAATTATTTCTCTGAACCGAACGACCGGAATATGGTGAAATTTGTGCGTCTCAAAAATCTCTTTGACTTTCAAAAGGGATTCTTCGGGGCTGACCGTGACCAAATGTTTATGGTCGGTCATCAAGCTGGAAATCGGTGCGAAAACGTTCATAATGAAAGAGGTTTGTTCTTGAATACATTGCAAAGGTCATCTCCGGCGCACCCTTCTTTCAATGACCGTCGTTAGTAGATTTAATGACAAAAATCACTTGCTTATCTGACCAGCGTTTATACTTTTGCGTACGATGAAGAAAATCCTCATTATTGAAGACAATCCGGATGTTCGGGAGAACCTGCAGGAAATACTTGCCCTGAGCGGTTATGAAGCATTAACCGCCGAAAATGGTAAGATAGGGGTGGAAAAAGCGCAATCTTTTTTACCCGACCTTATCCTGTGCGATATTATGATGCCCGAACTGGACGGCTACGGCGTGTTGCATATACTCAGCAGACAGGCTAAAACAGCCGACATTCCTTTTATTTTTCTGACGGCCAAAGCTGAAAAAGAAGATTTCCGCAAAGGCATGTCGCTCGGCGCCGACGACTACATCACGAAGCCGTTCGACGATATGGCGCTGCTACAAACCATAGAGTCGCGTTTGCAAAAAAGCGAACGTCTCCGTGTGGCTTCCGCACAGCAAACCGGCTCGCTCGACCGGTTTATAGATGAAGCGCGCGCACTCGAAGCCATCAAACATTTGTCGGAAAACCGCGAGGTAAGGCATTTTCGCAAAAAAGACATGATCTTCCGCGAAGGGGAAAACCCGCGCTGGCTGTATTGGGTGGAAAGTGGAAAAGTCAAAGTGTATAAAACCAGCGACGACGGTCGGGAACTGATCGTAAAAATGGCGCAGGCCGGCGATTTTCTCGGCTTCCTGGCCCTTTTCAGTGAAAATACCTACCCGGAAAGCGCCGCCGCCCTCGATGATTGTATCATCCGGCTCGTGCCACGGCAGGATTTTATCGCCCTGGTATTCGGCAACCGCGACGTGAACGCCCGGTTTATTAAAATGCTGGCCGGCCATATCGCCGAACGCGAACAACAACTCATCGAACTGGCTTATAACTCGGTACGAAAACGCGTAGCCACCTCGCTGGCACACTTGTGCGAACAAACCGGTACCACGGAATTACACCTCCTCCGCGAGGACCTGGCCGCTCTGGCAGGCACGGCGAAAGAAACGCTGATCCGTACCCTCACCGATTTCAAAAACGAAAACCTGATCGATATTAAAGACGGTGTTGTGCATGTGCTGAAGGTGGATAAGTTGAAGCATTTGCTGAATTGAAAGGGTTTATGAGTTTATAAGGTTTATAATCATCCGCTCGGGAAGAGAGATATTTCCCATTCTTCGAGCGGATGATTATAAACCTTATAAACTCATAAACCTTATAAACTCATAAACCCTCAACAACCTTCAACCCCTCAATGCATTCCCCGCCCTTTTTCATGCAGCCTTCCGGTAACGAACCGGTAAATATCGGGCACCATTTCCCGCGTTTCTTCCAGGAAATCACCCAGTAAAGGTAACTTTTCTGATTCGGCAGGCAATTCCAGCAGGTATTGCAAGATGCCGTTTGCAATGGTTTGAAGGCCCTTGCCCGATTCCTTGTAATTGGCCAGTTCGTAGTACCATGGAATGACGGGCAGATACGTTGTTTTTTTGCGGTATTCCACGTCGCGTTCCAGCAGCCGGTATTGCTGGGTGATGGTCATGAGTTTGCCGAATTTACCCTGCCGGAACAACACTTCGAAATAGGCGGAAAAGAACAGGTGCCAGCGATATTCGAACACCTCTTTCGCATAGGCCTTCAGAAAAGTGGCGGCATAACTTTCCGCATTTTTATACTGCCGGTTGGCGTACAGGCATTTGATGTAAAAAGCCACGTAACCAATCCTGTTGTGGAAATTCCGGGTGTTTTTCACATCGGCATACGCCGCTTTCATCACTTCCAGCGCAGCCGGATACCGCCTGGCGCGCAGCAGCACGGCAGCCAGGTTGTTTACATAAAAGATGTAATCGGAATTTTTGCCGCGCACGGACAGGTAACCGTAATACGCCGCTTTTTCGTAATCCTTGAATTTGGAATGCAACAGCAACCGCTGGCTGTAATAATTGAGCAATACACGGCGGGAATAATACTGCCCGCGTTCGAGGACCGTATCCCAATACTCGAATTTTTCCAGCAGTGGCGCATAATGCCCGTAATTGAGGTGCACGAATATCAGCCGGATCAGGGCATAATAGCGGTTAAGACCGTCATGCGTTTCATCGTAAAAAACCTCGGCCAGCCACTTTTGCCATTGGATGGATTCGCCCGATCCGGTGGCATATTGCTGTACGATATCCAGTGTGGCTTCGTGCAACTGGTCGTAGGTCTGTTTGGAGCGTTCGTAAGCGGTCTTGTGCCGGTTCAAAAAATCGTTGACCAGCCGGTGGTCGTCGCGGCGCAATCGGATGAGCAGAAAATGCCGGAATGCCTGCGCCAGTTCGTAAAATTTGATAAAGAAAAAATGCGTCGGCTGAAAGTTTTTGATCACGCGAAACAACAGGCGTTCTTCTTCCGGCTCTATGGAATCGGTGATGATTTTCCGCTCCATTTCGTTCATCCACTCGAACTGGATATCCACATCGTTCTCTTCCAGACGTTCCCTGATCCAGTTTTTCAGGCTGGAATACTTCCGCTTGTCAATGCTTTCATCGTACGGAACCGCTGCGTCGATACTTTTACAGTTTTCGTGCATCCGCTCCAGAATCGTACGCTTCACCGGATCGGCAAATTTCTGTACCGACAACAGATAGGCGGTCTCCTGGGGTAGGAGAGTGGCGGCGAAATCGGAGAAGGCACGTAGGCGCATACTAGAAGTGAGAGGGTGAGAGAGTGAGAAAAGTGAGAGTCCGTAGAGTACACCGCTTCGAGCTTTGAACTATAATGTTTTTTTTACAAGTGGTTGATTTTCATTGTTTTAATGGCATTAAATACCGGAAATAAATCAGTTTTCCGCCTATAGCGAAGCGGTGTACTCTACAGACTCTCACCCTCTCACTTCTCTCACCTTCTCACTTCTCTAAAGAGTGGCTCCCCCATCCACACAAATCGTCGCCCCATTAATAAACGCCGCTTCGTCGGAAGCCAGGAACGCGTAGGCACTGGCGATTTCTTCGGGGCGGCCGAGGCGTTGCAGCGGTGTTTTTTCGCGTATGCCGGCGAGTACGGTTTCGGGGATGGTATCCATCATTTCGGTGTGGATAAATCCGGGCGCTACAGCGTTGGCCGTGATGCCGCGGCGACCGAATTCGCGGGCCCACACCTTGGTCATACCGATCACGGCGGCCTTGGTGGCCACGTAATTCGTCTGTCCGAAATTGCCGTACAAACCTACAATGGATGCGGCGGAAATAATGCGTCCCCAGCCGGCCGATTCAAGAAAAGGATATACGGCTTTGGTGCAGTTGAATACGCCGGTCAGGTTGACGGCAATGACCTGATCCCACTGCTCCGGGGTCATTTTTTTCAAAGAAGCGTCGCGTGTAATGCCCGCATTGTTGATTAGAATATGGATGGCGCCAAAATCGGACTGCACCTGAGCGGCGGCGGCTTCTACGGCAGCCAGACTGGTCGTGTCCACGGGGTAAAACCGGACGTTGTCACCCTGGTCTGCCCATGCGGCCAGCAAATCCGCTCCGCGGCGGGCATCGATGTCCCAAATGGCTACGCGGGCGCCTTCTTCCAGAAATTTTTGTGCCGTGGCTTTCCCGATGCCGCTCGCACCGCCGGTAATGATGGCTATTTTGCCTTCTAAACGTTTCATAATCAATAGTTTATTCAATTTGTTTTTATCTGCAATACGCACGTGTAATTGCAGCAACAAAAGTAGAGGCCGGCATTACCCCGCACAAAGCAATTGACTTTTTTTTAAAACACCGGTCAACCCTTTCTTAAAAACATTTAAATGATTTAAAATCAATTGATTATAAAAATAAATACCGCAGATTCGGGAAATAGTCCATAGCAGGAAAGAAACGACACCTGTTTTCATCTGACCGTTGCTATCATTCCTTTGTCTTTGGAAAATTGCTGCAATAGCCTAATAAAATTAGGTAAAAGGGCGACTTGTCCAAAAAATGAATAAATTATGGAAAAGGAACAATGGTTTTGGTCTACGATCGGTTTGCTGGCTTTGTACGCCGGGGTGATATTGTTCCTGGTTGTCCGGGGCGCACGCCGCACGAAGTCTCTGAGTGACTACGCTGTGGGCAGCAAGGGGTTCTCGCCGGTGGTTGTCGGTTTGTCGCTGGCGGCTTCCATCACCAGCGCCGCCACGTTTATTATCAATCCGGGATTTATCGCCATGTACGGGTTGAGCGCTTTCCTGGCATTTGCCGTGGTGCTGCCGCTGGGGCTGGGCATATCGCTGGTGCTGCTGACGCGCAGTTTCCGGCGTTACGGCACGTCGGTAAAAGCGCTCACCATTTCGCAGTGGATCGGGCAACGGTACCAGAGCAAACAGTTTGCGCTCTTTTTTGCCATACTTTCCCTGCTGCTGATCACTTTCATCGTGCTGATCTGCGTGGGCATGACCAAGGTGTTGTCGCAGGCGCTCGGCGCGGAAGAATGGATCGTTTTGTCGGGCATCGTGGTGTTCGTATTCGGGTACATGATGTTCGGCGGCGCCAATTCCATGAT
>Ga0116158_10002475_pt1 | contig 16342 bp, 12 predicted proteins | sample AD_UKC052_MetaG_FD_89883 | JGI IMG/M metagenome (GOLD analysis project Ga0116158, IMG submission 89883) | Active sludge microbial communities of municipal wastewater-treating anaerobic digesters from USA - AD_UKC052_MetaG | ecosystem: Engineered > Bioreactor > Anaerobic > Digestate | place: USA... | reverse complement strand
CGTTTGCGAAGCCCTGCAGGGTGTAGGCGGCCTCGGGCGAGAGCTCGCCGTCCGGCAGTCGCGGGGCGCTGACCAGCAGCTCGTAGTGACCGTCCGCGTCGCTGACGGCCACCTCACCGAGCGGCGCGCCGGTGCGATCGAGGCCGTTGATCAGCGCACCCGGCAGCGGCGCGAGCGTGACGGCATCGACGACATCGCCGTGGATGCGCACCGGCGCTCCGCAAACGAATGTATCAGCGCCGGACACCGGCTCGCACCCAAGGCCCTCCTCGCATGCGCGGCCCTCGGGATCCATCCTGGGATCGTAGGTCGGGTTGCAGTCGTCACCCTTGACGCCCAGTTCGGCCGAGACATCGGCTTCCTTCGGCGTGCACGCGAGTAGCGCGATCCCACAGGAGAGAGCGACAAGGGACACGGGATTGGCAGAAATTCGCATCACAGTGGCTTGGACCGCGGACAGGCCGGCAATTCCAAAGCTCCCGGCCAACCGGCCCTGGCCAAGGCGTGCCACTCATGGCACTCATGCGGCCGGTGTCGCCGGCCCTCACCGCACTCGTCGCGTTAGCCCTGGTGGCTCCGCCCCAGCTCGACCTGCACGCGGCGGTCATCGACACCCAGGCCGCGACCCAGGGCCTGCGCGCCCGCGTCATCCATCTCGACGACTGGTCGATCACCGTCCGCGACGCGACGACCACCACGAATACGACGACCTCGCCGGAGCTCGCGGTCGAGGTCTGGCTACGCGCCCCCGATGGCACCAGCCACCAGCGCCGCCTCCCGCTCGCGGGCACCACCATCGAGGATCGCAGCCGCGAACTCGCCGCCTCGCTGGCCCTGCTGATCGAGCAATGGGACGATCGACCTCCCGCATCCACGGCTCCCCCGCTCGCGGACCCGAGCGCGCCCGATGTCGCCACCCGCGACGCCCGCCGTCCCCGCGCCTGGCTCGGCCTCGGCCCGCGCCTGGGGCTCGCGCGCTGGCCCCCCGAGGCCGGCCTCGACCTCCTCTTCGGCGCCTGGTTGCTCGGCGAGCGACTCCAACCATTGCTGAGCGCCGGGTGGAGCGCGACCGGACGCGAGGGCCTCGGTCTCCAGACCGTGCGCTTCGGCGCCGGGCTCGCGGTGGGCAGCCCGCTCGCGCGCGGTCGCTTGTGGCTGGGCGCGCATGGCCTCGTGCACGCGTTATGGGCTCGCGCCCACGACAGCCGCACCGCGACCCTTTGGGCCAGCAGCAGCGAGCTCGGCGGCACATTCCAAGTTCGCGGCGCGCGCTGGTTCGTGGGGGTTCGCACGGGGCTCGATCTGGCCCTGCCCGAGCTTCGGGTCCGGGGAAACAACGCGTATTTGCGCCGTGGACCCGTCCAGTGGGTCCTGGGCGTGAGCTTCGCCATGATCTTCGGCGACCTTAGAAATTCACGCGGGCGGGTCGGTCGATAGCGACGTGGAGTTCTTCGCTACACTCCCGCCGGCGATGGCGAGCCGGGGGGAGGAAATGGACGAGGCGGCGGTGCTTCAAGCCGCCCAGCGCGGCGAGCGTTCCGCCCAGGCGCAGCTCTTCGCCCGTTATCGCGACCGCGTCGCCCGCCAGGTCCTGCGCATGATCGGCGACGCCGCGATGGTCGACGACCTCGTTCAGGACGTGTTCATCGCCGCCTTCACGGCCCTCCCGCAATTCCGCGGCGACGCCCAGCTCGGCACCTGGCTGTACACGATCGCCACCAATCGCGTGCGCAACTGGTGGGACTCGCAGCGCCGTCGTCGTCGCCGCGAAGATGTCGTCGCCAGCGAACCCCAGCAAGAGCCCGACGACCCCGAGGCCGACCTCGAGGCCCAGCAGCAGCGCGGCCGCTTCTACGCCGCCCTCGGCAAGCTCCCCGACAAGCTCCGCGAGGCCTTCACCGCCCGCGCCATCGAGGGCATGAGCCTCATCGACGCATCCGCCGCCCTCGGCATCCCCATCAGCACTGTCTCCTACCGCACTCGCCGCGCCGAGCAGCTGCTCTGCGCGGCGCTCGGCATTCCATGGAGGGACGAGCCATGAGCGCCCACCAAGACCCCGTCGACCAGCCCGCCGTCAGCAACCCCCAGCTCCGCGTCCTCGTCGAGCTCGCACGCAGCCAGTCGCTGCCCGTGCACCGGCCCGACCCCGCCACCCTGCACGCGGCCTTCCTCGCCGCCCGCCAGGCCCGCCGCCGCCGCATCGGCGCCTACACCGGCCTCGCCCTCGCCGCGGCGCTCGCCGCCCTCGTCCTGGTCCGCCTCGACGTCTTTCGCGGCGACCTGCGCTCCGAGGCTGACCTGTCCATGAGTACAGGTCCTGGCGGCCATGTCGCCCAGGACATGCACGTGGGGCCAGGCGAGCACGCGACCACGCCCGCGACGCCGGTCGCCGGCGCCCCGACCCTCACCGCCACCGCGCGCGTCGTCGCCGACAGCGCGGACACCCCGAGCCCGACCGTGCTCGGCGCCTGGGAGGTCGCGCTCGGCTCCGGTCACTACTCCGTCGAGGTCGACGAGCACACCGGAAGCGAGGCCTTGCAGCTGCGCGCCCACGACGGCGTGCTCGAGCTGCACCACGGCCGCGTCCTGATGATCGTCGGCGCCGCGCACACCGAGGTCGCGCTGCAGCACGGCGTCGGCGTGTGGATCGCCCCCGATGGCCACCGCGAGCCGCTGACCGCCACCACCGAGGCGCTCGCCCCGGCCCCGATCGCGGGCGCCGTGGTCCCCGACGTCAGCGCACTGGCCCGCCGCGCCGAGGAGCTGCTGACCGCCGGCAAGCGCGACGCCGCGATCAAGCAGCTCTGCCAGATCGTCACCGTATATCCGCAGCATCCGACCGCCCGCGCCGCGCTCCTCGACCTCGCGCCGCTGCTCGGCGCCGTCGGTCGCGTCGACGAGGCCCGCTGCGCTTACCGCCTCTACCTCGCCCGCTACCCCGGCAAGCAACAGCTCGCCGATCAGGTCGCCAAGGCGCTGGCCCGCCTCGGCGAGGGCGGCAGCTGCCGCGGCCTCAAGCCTGGCGGCTGACGAGTCGCGAACGCGCCGCTCCGGTTCGCGCGCGCGAGCCCGCCATTCATCGCGACCGACCGCGCGATCCGGTGCAGCATCATCATCGTCGTCGCTCGCCCCGGATCGCGCGTACAGCCACCATCGCCGCCGCCGCGCCAGCGGCCCGCCGGCCGACATGTCCTTTCGAACATGTCCTGGAACACCGGTTCACGGGCCCGCGCGGCGCGAAACCTCGCGTTGTTTGGCCCTGGACGATCGGAGATAGTGCCACTCCCCTGGAGTTGGCAGTGCAACGAGCGGCCCCGGGTGGCCGACCTCGCTAACCGATCCCTGTCCGGAGCCAAGCAAGCACATGCGCGTCGATCCCAAGTCCCTCGTCCGCCGCCTCAATCCCGCGACCACCCGCATGCTCGAGGGCGCCGTGGGCCACGCGGCCGGCGGCCAATTCTACGAGATCACCTGCGACCACCTCCTCCTCAAGCTGCTCGAGTCCGAGGACGGCGACGTCGCCCTCATTCTCCAGCACTTCGGCCAGCGCAAGGCGCTGCTCGCCCAGAAGATCCAGCGCAGCCTCGAGCGCATGAAGACCGGCAATACCGGCCGGCCGGTGTTCGCCGAGCAGCTGTTCCAGTGGATCGAGGACGCCTGGGTCGTCGCCTCGCTGACCTACGGCGTGACCACCCTGCGCAGCGGCCACCTGCTGCTGCAGTTCATCGACCGCTCGAGCCGCTACATCGGCGACACCTACCCCGAGCTCGACGCGATCAACCTCGGCGAGCTGCGCAAGAGCTTCGAGGACATCGTCGCCCGCTCGAGCGAGACCCCGCCCGCCGAGGCCCAGGGCGGCGCACCCGCCCAGGGCGGCGCGCCGGCGGCCTCGGCCGGCGACGAGCACCTCAAGCGCTTCACGACCTCCTTCACCGACGACGCGCGCGCCGGCAAGATCGACCCGATCTTCGGCCGCCACCAGGAGATCCGTCAGCTGATCGACATCCTCGGTCGCCGCCGCAAGAACAACCCGATCATCGTCGGCGAGCCCGGCGTCGGCAAGAGCGCCCTGGTCGAGGGCCTCGCGCTGGCGATCGTCAGCGGCGACGTGCCCGACATGCTGCGTGAGGTCGACCTCCGCGGCCTCGACCTCGGCGCCCTGCAGGCCGGCGCCAGCGTCAAGGGCGAGTTCGAGAAGCGGCTCAAGGGCGTCATCAACGAGATCAAGTCCTCGCCGAAGCAGATCGTCCTGTTCATCGACGAGGCCCACACCCTGATCGGCGCCGGCGGTGGACCGGGCCAGGACGCCGCCAACCTGCTCAAGCCGGCCCTCGCGCGCGGCGAGCTGCGCACCATCGCCGCCACCACCTGGTCGGAATACAAGAAGTACTTCGAGAAGGACGCCGCGCTCGAGCGCCGCTTCCAGCCGGTCAAGGTCGACGAGCCCAGCGAGCACAACGCCGTCGTCATGCTCCGCGGCATCCGCAAGATCTACGAGGCCGCCCACAAGGTCACGATCCGCGACGAGGCCGTGGTCGCCGCCGTCAGCCTCTCGCACCGCTACATCGCCGGCCGCCAGCTCCCCGACAAGGCGATCGACCTGCTCGACACCGCCTCCGCCACCGTGAAGATCGAGCAGAAGACGAGGCCCTCCGAGCTCGTCGCCCTCGACCAGGAGCTCGCCGCCCTCGAGCGCGCCCGCGAGGCCCAGACCCGCGACATCACCGACGGCGCCCCCGTCGACCTCGAGCGCCACGGCGAGCTGCTCGTCCGCATCGACGTCGTGCGCGCCGAGCAGGCCGCCCTCGACGAGCGCTGGCAGGCCGAGAAGCTCGCCGTCGAGGCCCTCACCGCCGCTCGCCTGGCCGTGCGCGCCCCGGCCGAGGGCAGTGACATGGCCGCCCTGCAAGAGACCCTCGCCGCGGCCGACCGCGCCCATCAGGACCTGCTCGCCGGCGCCTCACCGCTGATCCACACCGAGGTCGACAGCGACGCGGTCGCCCGCGTCGTCGAGCGCTGGACCGGCGTGCCCGCCGGCAAGATGCGCGCGAGCACCATCGGCGCGGTGCTCCGCCTCGAGGACGAGCTCTCCGCCCGCGTGCGCGGCCAGGACGAGGCCATGCGGGTCGTCGCCGAGACCGTGCGCATGAGCCACGCCGGCGTGCGCGACCCCAACACGCCGATCGGCGTGCTGCTGTTCGTCGGCCCCAGCGGCGTCGGCAAGACCGAGACCGCGCTGGCCCTCGCCGACCTGCTCTACGGCGGCGAGCGCTTCGTGACCTCGATCAACATGTCGGAGTTCCAGGAGAAGCACACCGTCTCGCGCCTGGTCGGCTCGCCGCCGGGCTACGTCGGCTACGGCGAGGGCGGCGTGTTGACCGAGGCGGTGCGTCAGCGGCCCTACTCGGTGGTGCTGCTCGACGAGTGCGAGAAGGCCGACATCGACGTGATGAACCTGTTCTATCAGGTGTTCGACAAGGGCATCCTCAACGACGGCGAGGGTCGGGCGATCGACTTCAAGAACACCGTGGTGATCTTGACCTCGAACCTCGCCACCGCCGAGATCATGGCCCTCTACGAGAAGGACGAGCCGCCGAAGGCCGCCGAGGTCGCCGAGCACATCCGGCCGATCCTCTCTAAGCACTTCAAGCCGGCGCTGCTCGGCCGCATGACGGTCGTGCCCTACCGACCGATCGCGGCGCAGATCCTCAAGGACATCGCCCGCCTCAAGCTCGGCAAGCTCGCCAAGCGCCTGTTCACCAGCCACCACCTCGTCACCGAGTTCGCGCCCGAGCTCATCGACGAGCTCGCCCGGCGCTGCACCGACCCCGGCAGCGGCGCCCGCAACGTCGACCACATCCTGCGCGCCTCGCTGATGCCCGAGCTCGCCCGCGCCCTGCTCGAGCGCCTCGCCGAGGACGCCCTGCCCGGCAAGCTGCGCATCGAACTGAGCCCGGCCGGCGGCTGGCGCTTCGACTTTCAGGAGGTCTGACCCATGACCACGCAAAACCCAGGCCTGCGCTGGCTCGTCGCCGCGCCCCTCTCCGCGACCCCGAGCGGCAAGACCCTCGACCTCGTCGATGTGCTCGACCAGCTCGGCTTCACCGCCACCATCGACCTCGGCCCGGCCCTCGGCGCCGCCTCGGCCCTGCCGACGACGATCGCCTTCCCGCGCCTGCGCGCGTTCAGCCTCGCCGCCGTGCTCGCCGCTGCCCCTCCGCTCGCCGAGCTCCAGGCCCTCTCCGAGCGCATCGGCGGCCCGCCCAGCAAGCGCCCCACGGCGAGCGAGCTGCTCGCCGCGGTGGCCAACATCGCCGGCCACGGCCCGCTGCACGCCGCCCTCGCCACCCTGCTCGGCGAGGCCTTGGCCCCCACTTCCGCGCCTGCGGCCCCGCCCGCGCCCGCAGCGAGCGAGGCCGCAGCCGGCGCCTCACTGGTCGACGACCTGCTCGCCCAGGCCACCCGCACCGCCGAGCCGGCCCCGATCGCCTCCCGCCCGAGCGCCATCATCGAGGCGATCGTTCGCGGCAACCAGCCCGCCAAGCCCGCGGCCCGCGACTCCGGCACGCTGCGCGCCGCCCGTGATCACCTCGACGGCATCGTCGCCGCGGCCGCCCGCGCCGTGCTCGCCGACCCCGCGGTGCTCGCCCGCGAATCACTGTGGCGCGGCCTCAAGCTGCTCCATGAGCAATGTCCCAGAGAACCTGGCCCTCGGGTCAGCCTCGTCGACACCGACCTCGCCGGCCTCTCCGCCGTGCTCACCCAGCTCGAGGAGCTCGAGGCGATGGAACGCCCCGACGCCGTCTTCGTCGCCGAGCCGGTCCGCGACCTCGCGCCCCTCGGTCCGCTCGCGGGCCAGGCCTCCGAGCTGATGGTCCCGCTCGTCGTCAGCGTCGCCCCCGAGGCGCTCGGCGCCGCCGACATCGACGGCCTGTTCGCGCTCGGTGACACCCCGGCCGGCGTCTCCGCGGCCTGGACGGAGCTGCGCGCCGACGAGGACACCCGCTGGTTGGCCGCGGTCGTCAACCCGGTCGCGCTCGTCAGCGAGGGCAACGGCGCCGCGCGGCGGGTGCTACTCGGCCCGCCGGCTCTGGCCCTCGCGGCCCTGCTCTCGGCCAGCGAGCGCGACACGGCCGGCCTCGCCAGCCTGGCGCGCCCGGGCGCCGTGCGCTCGCCGGCGGTGTGGGAGCCGACCGTCGGCCCCGACCACGGCACCTCGATCCCGACCGGCCGCTTCGCCGCGCTGCGGGCCCAGGGTCGCCTCGGCCTGCTCGGCCTCATCGCGCTCGGCAGCCCGCGCGGCGGCGACTCGCTGGTCGTCGCCGCCTGCCCGGTCGTGCACGCCGCCGAGGACGCCGGCTCGCTGCCGGCGCAGATCCTCACCGGCCGCATCGTGCGCTTCTCGACCTGGTTTCGCGACCAGCTCACCGCCGGCACCTCGGCCCAGGAGGTCGAGGTCCTGTTCGCCCAGGGCGCCGGCGTGCTGCTGTTCCCGAACCTCGCGCCGGAGGCCGCCTCGCTGCAGGTCAAGGTCGACGCCACCGGAACCGCGATCGACATCAGCGCCACGGTCCACCCCGCGATCGCCGGCCTGCGCCTCGAGATCCAGTTCACGCTGCCCCTGCGCGTCGCCCTCGCCTGAGCGGCCCGCGATCGACCGTACGGGCCTGCCCGTACGGACATGACCTCACGGACATGCCCTCAGGGCCATGTCCGCCGGGTCAGCTCAGGGCACGTTCGCCGCGCCGGGCGTCGGCGTCGCGCAGGGCATCCAGTCGGTGAGCGCGTCGTTGGTGTCGACCCCGTTCGGGAGCCGGCACAGCGAGCCGGGCGCCGCGCTGTCGTCGATCACCGGGGTCGCCTGACCCTCGACCAGCGAGACCATGCCGAGCGGAGGGAGCTTCGCGTCGAGGATCTCCCCCTCGTAGGACAGCGCGTCGAGCAGCGCCGGCTGCAGGCTGTCGATCACCGCGACGCCGTCCGGTGCGCCGTTCTGGATGTTGCCGAGCAGCAGCGCGAAGTCGAGGGTCAGGGCGCCCGGCGCGACCACCAGCCCCGGCGTGCGCACCACCAGGTAACCGCCCGCCTTGAGCATGCCCGCGGGTCCGAGCTCGATCGTCGTGTAGGGCGTCTTGTTGGCCCCGTTGACCAGCACCAGCTGCATGCCGGCGAGCGCGATCGGGGACGGCCCGGGGTTGAACAGCTCGACGAACTCGGCGGCGTCACCCGGCGCCTGATCGTAGTTGACCTCGTTGAGCACCGGCGTGACGCAGGCCGGGCAGCCGCCGCCACAGTCGATGTTGGTCTCCTGCCCGTCCTGCTTCAGGTTCTCGCACGCGGTCGCCACACACTGCTTGGGCCCGCAGATCCCCGAGAAGCAGTCGTCGTCGACGTCGCACATCAGGCCGACCGCGCAGCCAGGGCAGGTCAGGCCGCCGCAGTCGACGTCCGACTCGTCGCCGTTCGTCACGCCGTCGCCGCAGGTCGCCGCCGCGCACTTCCCGAGCTTGCAGCTCAACGAGATGCAGTCGCCGCCCGCGACACACGTCTCGCCGTTGTCGCAGCCGGAGCAGTCCGGCCCGCCACAGTCGACGTCCGTCTCGACCGCGTTCAACACCCCATCGACGCAGCTCGGCGCCTCACCGGTCGTGCCCCCGCTGCTCGAGCCCCCGCTCGAGCCGCTGCTGCTGCTGCTGCCACTGCTCGACGCATCTCCAGTCGTGCCGCTGCTGCTCGAGCCCCCGCTGGTGTCGACGCCGGTGGTGCTCGTGCCGGTGTCGCTGCCCGTCGTGCTGAGGCCCGTGTCGCCGCTGCTCGTGCTCGTGTCACCGCTGCTGATCGTGACCTCGATCGTGGTGCTCGCGGTCGACGAATCGTCGGTCGTCTGTGTCGTCGACGTCGTCTGTGTCGTCGACGTCGGGACCGTGGTGCTGGTCGTCGTCGATGGACCGCCGCTGCTCGTGTCCGTGCTGGTGAAGGTGGTCTCGGTCGTCGGGCCGGTGCCGCGACCGAACCCCGCCGAGTCGAAGCTGCACGCACCGAGCACCACCCACCCCACCAACCAAGCCCGAGCCATCCACGGCAGCATAAAAGATCGTGGCCTGATGCACGAGTCGCACCCGCGCGCGTGCCCGCGCGAGTCGCCGTCGCCTCGCGCACCGCGGCCTCGGCGGCCCGTCGTCCACGATCCGCGCTGCAGCGCGCAACCCCGTGAATTCGCGGCCCTGAAGGGTGCAGGAGGCAAACGGACCCTTGCTCTCGAGTGGATCAGGCGCCCGCGAGAGCCCGTGCTACGCACGCGTATACAGAGGTTCGAGAGCATGACCCGCGAGCACGAAGCCCTCCAGCAGATCTACCAGTCGACCCGCGGATACTGTCACCGTTGCCGCCGCAAGCTCGCGTTCTCGGCCTATGCCCGCGCCGCCGTGCGCGGCGCCTGGGACATCGACGCGGGTGCCCTCCAGCCGACCTGTGCAACCTGCCTCGAAGGGCATGTCCTTGGCGCCAGGTCCATGCCGGCCCGCCGGACCCGCACCGCACCGGTCATGCCGGTCATCACCAGCGAGGCCGCGGTCCTGCCCGGCCTCGCGCCGGCGCCGACCTGCCGCCACACGCTGCTCGGCGGGCTGCTGGGCGCCTTCGTGGCGGGCCCCTGGGGGGCACTGCTGGGCAGTCTGCTCGGGGCAGAGGTCGACGAGTACTGAACTTGTGCGAGTCGTATCGGGGGAGGTGGAAATGGCGAGGCGAGGCTTTCCGTGCGGACATCAGGGTAAAGGCCAGTACTGTCACCGCTGCCAGCAGGCGGCGGCCAGCGCGGCCAGACACGAGCAGGACAGCGCGACGGAGCTGGCGAGACGTCAGGCCGAGCGGCTGGCGTGGGAGGCCAGCTTCGCCGCCGACCCGATCGACCTGCGCGACCTGCAGACCCGCGAGCGCGTGCTCAAGGCCCGCGACCTGCTGCGGCGTCTCGCGGCCGGCGAGCCCTACACGGGGCTCGGCGGCAAGCGCTGGGAGAGCGAGCGCAGCATCATCAGCGTCCCGGTCGGTCGCGGGCATCGCCTGGTGCTGCGCGACGAGGGCGGGCGCCTGCGCCCGCTCGCCTGCATGACCCACGAGGCCTACAACGGCCTCAAGCCCGGCAACCTCGGCTGAGGGCCGCCGGGTGGTCCGCTACTTCGTCTGGATGCTGATCAGGTTCATGTCGACGTAGCGCTGCTTGGCCTCGGCGCCGGTCAGGTAGGTGTCGTAACCGGCGTTGTCCTTGAGGTAGCGGCCGTAGAAGGCGACCACGTAGGCGCGCGACAGATCGTTCACGGTCGCGTTGTCGAGCTTCGGCGCCTGGCAGAAGTTGCAGGTGATGCCGCACTTGGCGACATCGTCGATGAAGCTCATGTGATTCGCGCCGTTGACGGTGACCGCGAGCGCGGGCGCCGAGGCCTTGGCGTAGAAGGTGAGGAAGTTGTCGGCCATCGGCGCGCAGGGCATGAAGCCGCCCGCGCCGTCGAGGGTCTCGCCGAGGAAGCCCAGCGGGATGTCGGTGGGCAGCATGTTGCTGACATCCGGGCACTTCACCTGGTCGCACATCACGGCGCTGTCGACCGGATCGAGGGTGATGCTGGCGCGCACACGATTGTCGAGGATCGCCCCGAGCACCGAGATCTTGCCGCCCAGCGAGTGGCCGGTCAGGCCGACGTTGTTGGTGTCCGCCACGCCCGCGAGCTTGGGCTCCTGCGCCGCCCAGTCGATGCCGCCGAGCACCTGCTTGGCGTACGCGACGTGGTCGGGGTTGAACAGGCCCGCCTGGAAGTCGGCCGTCAGCGCGACATAACCATGGGTCGCCAGCCGCTTCGCGTAGTTGGTGTACTGCGAGGCCGGCAGCTGGAAGCCGTGCGCGATGACCACGACCGGGTACGGCCCCGCCTCGGGCCCCGCCGTCGGATAAAAGGCGTCCATCGGCACGTCGACGCCGTTGACCTTGAACGTGCCCTTGACCTCCGCGGTCGTCCACGGACCGTCGAGGTTCGGGTCGTACACCTCGATGTCGCCGGTCGTCGTGTCACCGCTCGTCGTGCCGTCGCTCGTCGTGCCGTCGCTCGTCGTGCCGTCGCTCGTCGTCGTCGTCAGCTCGCCGGTGTCCAGGACCCCACCGGTGGTCGCGTCCGTGCCGGTCGTCGGCGCCGTGTCACCCGTCATCGACTCGCCGCCGGTGCTGCCCGGCGTGCCGCCCGTGGTCGGCGCGCTCGTCTGCGCGCCCGTCGACGGATCGGTGCCCGTCACGCCGGTGCTACCGGTCGCGCTCGACGTGCTGCTCGCGGTCGAGCCATCGGTGCTCGCGTCGTCGTTGCTCGTACATGCAACGGCCAACAACATCGTGAAGATCGGAAGGGTCAGGGTGCGTAAGTTCAGCATGGGGATCCAGGCCAAGACTTGTTCCTACACGCCCCGGATCGCCAGACCGCGCATCGCGCGATTTGTCACGTCTCGGGGCCCCCGGGCCCGCTCACGAGCTTGCAGCTACACCGGGCGAAACCCCGGCGGCGGCGCTGCCACGGCGATAACGGGCGAAGTACTGCCGCATCAGGAACCGCCGAAACCATACGCCCAGCCCACGAAGGTCGACCGACAGCGGACCGTACGCGATCAACGAGTGCGCGCCGATGCTGACCCCATAAGGGAAGTCCGCTCGCAAGACGTGCGGTCGCAACACGGCCCGTCCCCGCGGCACATCGGGGCCGAGGGCAGCCAGCGCGAGCACGTTGTGGGCCACGACCTTCGCCTGCCACAGACACTCGATCGCCCGCTGCATCGTCGGCCACTCACCCGTGCCACCGACCACCCGCACCGCGTCACCGCACGCGAAGATCTCCGGGTGCGTCGGCTCGATCGTCGGGAAACATTGCAGCGTCGGCCCGACCTCGAGATAACCAAGCGCCGTGCGCGGCAGACCGAGCCGCGTCAGCACCGGATTCGGTCGCACTCCACCGGCCCAGAACGTCCCCGCACACGGCAGATGCTCCGACGCGCCGCCCCTCGTCTGCAGCTCGAGCCCGTCCGCGTCGACCCGCAACACCCGCGTCGACATCCGCACCACCACGCCCTGCGCCTGCAGCTGACGCAGTGACTGTCGCCCCGCCCGCGCACACAGGCCGCGCAGCAGCCGATCGCCGCCGTCGATCAGCGTCACCCGCGGCGCAACCCAGCCCGCCGGCCGCACGCGCGCCAGATGGGCCAGCTCGCCAGCCAGCTCGACCCCGCTGACGCCCCCGCCGATGACCACAAAATGCGGCGCCGGCTCACCCACCGGCCGACCGCCGAGCAGCGCGGCGAGGCGTGCATGACTGGCCTCGAACTCGTCGGCGAGCTTGTAGCCGAGCAGGTGCTCGTGGCCCGGCAGCCCCGGCGGCGGCGCGAGCACCGAGCCGAGGGCGACGACGACGAAGCGACCATGCAGGCGCTCACCCGTGGTGAGCACGGCCTCATACGTGTCCAGATCGAAGCCCGCGACCTCGCCGAGCACGTAGCGCGCGCGCGGGTCCCCGACCACGCTGCGGGCCGTGGGCAATGCGCTGCGATCCAGCGGCAGGCGCTCCACGAGCCGCTCCTGACACAGCGGGATGTAACCGTGGGCCGCCTGGCGATCGACGAGCGTGATGTTCAGCTTGCGACCGGCCCGGCTGCGTCGCAGCTGATGATAAAGCTCGATGCCGGCGAAGCTCGCCCCGAGGATCAACACGTCGCAGGGTGGGTCCGCCGACATCGCTGCTCCTCAGTATCCGAACACGTGGACCCGCCCGCGCATCGCCGCCGGGAACCGGCGCGCCACGATCGCCTCGGCCTCGCTGCGGCTGTGTCGCATGCTGCGATGGACCAGCACCAGCGCCTCGCCCGTGAACTGCTCGGAGCGCGCGATCAGCTCGTCGAGGTGCGTGTGACCCCACTTGCGCGTCACCTCGACGTCGCGGCGCTCGTCCCAGCTCGTGCACTCGTGCACCAGGACCTTGCAGCGGCGGGCGAGCGCGTGCTGGTCGAAGAACTCGATCTTCGTGTCGCCGGTGACGCACAGCAGCGGCTCGACGTGGGCATCCGTGATCGCCTCGCCCGCGGCCCGTAACGCCGCGATCTCGCGGCTCTCGCGACCGACGTACTCCGCCCGCAGGCGATGGGTCGTGCGCTCGATCAGCCACGCCAGCGAGGGCACACGATGGCTCGTGCGCAGGGCCAGGCCCGAGAGGTTGCGTCCGACCGCGGCGCGCGAGTCCGGGGCATGGCCACGCAGGTCGAACTGCAGCTCGAAGCCCTCGATCATCGACCAGCCGGCGAGGATCTGCCGCATCGGCGCGACGATCTCCTCGGGCATGTGGATCACCGGCGGCGGCGAGCTCATCAGCCCGTGCTGCGAGATCAGGTACGTCAGCCCGCCGAGGTGATCGGCGTGCCCGTGCGACACCAGGATCGTCGAATACGACATCGCGCCCGGCGGGCACATGCCGACGTCGAACATCAGCGACAGCTCCGGCACCATGATGCAGGTCTCGACCCCGCCGCGCGTGATGCCCGTCAGAGTCAGGCCGCCGACGCGCAGCTCGTCGAGTTTCGCGACCTCGGTCATCAGGTCACGAAGTTGCGACTCGGGGTCCAGAGGATCTGCGGGCGGGCATACGCGCCGCGCGGGGTCTCGACCGGCGCAGCCGCCGGTGCGGCGACAACCACGGCCGAGGTCGCCTTGCGCGTGCCCATGACCTCGATCGCGGCCCGGTACACCTTCTCCGGGCTGACCACGATCGCCTCCTCGACGTGCACCGGCGAGGGGATGCCCGGCACCGCGTCCTGCCCGAGCACCTTCGAGATCACGTGCTCGCCGCGCATCGCCTCGTGCACCGCCCCCTGGATCTCACGACCCAGCGACGAGAACACGCGGTCCTCGTGCACCACCAGCAGCCGACCGGTCTTGCGCACGCTCGCCAGCACCGCCTCCATGTCGGGCGGCACGATCGTGCGCATGTCGAGCAGCTCGCAGTCGACGCCGTCCTGCGCGAGCTTGGCGACCGCCTCGTTGCAGAACAGGGTGCAGCGGCCCCAGGTCACGATCGTCAGGTCCTTGCCGGAGCGGCGCAGCGCGGCCTTGCCGAGCGGCACACGAAAGTCCTCCGGGAGGTCGGGGATGTGCCCGCCGAAGCCGATCGCCCGCTTGAGCGCCGCGATCTCCTTGGCGTCCGTCGGCTCGCCCGGGAACGCGTCGCCGAGCGTCATGCGATACAGCCCCTTCGACTCGAAGATCACCACCGGACCCGAGTACTCGGCCGCCGAGCGCAGCATGCCGTAGACATCACGCGAGGTCGTCGGCGCGATGATCGTCAGGCCCGGGATGGCCCCGTAGAAGCCCTCCATGCACATCGAGTGGTAGACCGAGCCGCCGTGCAGCGGCTCGACCGGCAGGCGCAGGATCACGTTGACGTTGATGTGCCCCGCCGACTGCCACAGCTGATTGCCGAGCAGCACCAGCCAGTGCAGCGTGTTGAGGCTGTAGTCGGAGAACTGGATCTCCGGGATCGCGGTCGCGCCCGGGTGCAGCGCGAAGCCGAAGGCCGAGCCGACGATCAGCGGCTCGTTGATCGGCGCGTCGCGGACCTGCTCGGGGTAGCGCTCGTACAGGCCCTTGGTCGCCACCATCACGCCGCCCTTCTTGGCGACGTCCTGGCCGTAGAGCCAGGTCATCGGGTTGTTGCGCAGGATCGCCTGCATCGCCGATCGGATCGCCCCGTTGAGCGAGATCGAGGTCGGACGACCCTGCGCCGGCGGCTCCGCGACCGCGGGGAACGGCGCCCGGATGTGCTCGAAGATCGACTCGTAGGTCGGCTCCGACTCGCCCTCGCAGATCTTCATGGTCTCGACCACGTGGTCGTCGGCCTGCTTCGCCAGCGCGCCGAAGTCATGGCGGCGGAAGTAGTCCTTGCCGTCGGTGACGCTATTGCGGCGCAGGATCTCGTCCTGGTCGACGATGCCGCGCTCGACCAGCGCCTGGCCGAAGTCCATCAGCGGATCGTAGCTGTCGAAGTCGAAGGTGAAGTCCGCCGCCGACGAGTGGTTGTTCAGGCGCGACAGGTTCTTGACCCACACCATCGCCGGCTTCTGCTGGCCGATGCAGTAGCCCGCGGCCTTGCGGGTGGTGTCGTAGCACTGCAGGAAGTCGTTGCCGTCGCACTCGAAGAACGCGAAGCCGAAGGCCTTCGCGTAGGCCTCGAAGTCCTTGATCCCGCGGCCGTCCTCCGGCGTGACGCTGATCGCCACGTTGTTGTCGGTGACGTAGATCAGCACCGGCAGCTCGAGGATCGACGCGCCGGTCATGCCCTCGTGCAGGTCGCTCTCGGCGCAGGTGCCGTCGCCGATCACCGCGACCACCAGGCCGTCCTCGAAGCCGCGGCGGCGCATGCCGAACGCGTAGCCGACCGCCTTGCCGAGCTGCATGCCCAGCGCGCTCTGCACCGGCAACATGTTGTAACGCATGTCGCTGAAGTGCGCGGTCATGAGGCGCCCGCCGGTCCACGGATCCGTGGTCTTGCACAGCTGCTGGCGCATGTGGTCGAGGTGAAAGTCCGGGTAGCCGCGCAGCCGCGCCCACATCGACAGCAGGCCGGCCGAACGGTAGTGGCCGATGATCCCGAAGGCCTCCGGGTTGACCAGCTCGTGCAACGCCAGCGCCTCGGCCGCCCCGTGCACCTCCTCGCCCGAGCCCCAGATCGAGAACTTGATCGTGCCCTTCGCGCACTCCTGGACCACCCGCTCGACGTGGCAGCGGGCCATCAACATCTCCTGGTACGCCAGACGCAGCATCTCCGGCGTGAGCTGCGGGTACAGGTCGAGCGCGCTGAGGTCGTGACGGAGGGCGGAGGGCAGCGTCGGGGTATCCATGGCAGCGCCGAGAAGCCTATGCGACTCGCTGCAGCCGGTAAACCCGGCCAGCGGTCGCAGCCACCGGGACTTTCTCACCCGGCCCCGCGCCGCGGGCTCGCTGGCGAACCATAGGCGAGGCGTGACCTGGCGCATGCCCACCACAGGCGCTCGAGCGGCGCTCGCGGCACCTGTCCGATAGGACAGCCCGGTGTCCACACGTGCCGAGAGGAACATGCCCCGGGGGACATGTTCCTCTCCTCGCAAGAGAATGCGGAGGTGCCGGCCTCAGGCGCCGGGCGGCAGCGCGCCGAGGCGGGTGCGGGCCTCGCCCTCGGGGTCACCACCCTCGTAGCGACGACGCAGGTCGAAGTACATCGCCACGCTGAACGATGCGAAGTACGCGATCATCACGGACATGACGAGCATGCTCCACATGCTGGCCAGCAGCCCG